>Ga0210390_10000108_pt1 | contig 83344 bp, 59 predicted proteins | sample IncBWH11OmetaG_FD_161050 | JGI IMG/M metagenome (GOLD analysis project Ga0210390, IMG submission 161050) | Forest soil microbial communities from Barre Woods Harvard Forest LTER site, Petersham, Massachusetts, United States - Inc-BW-H-11-O ...
CAAAGTCGGCACGGTCAACCAGATTTTCGCGGGTGAAGAGACTGCTATCCATCCAATCTTTAAAACCAACATCCGCGGTTACTTGATCCAAATGAATCTCGACCACCCCGATTCTGCAAAATCCAAAACCGTGTTCCTCGGCCGCAAGCCGCTTCTGTTTTAAGGAGAACTGAATGTTTTTGAATGAATGGAAACTTCTGGTCGCTGCGGGTCTGCTTCTTGGCACCGCCGCGTTTGCGGAAGGCCAAGAAGATCAGCGGGCCTACTGCACGTACGTCATGGAGCAGGCGCAAGCACAGCGAGATTTCTTGCGCAGTCCCACGGCCTCGGCGGGCTTCACACAGCCCGAAACTGGCCTACCCATGCAAGTGGTCGGTGGCGCCTCTCTCGGTCTTTCCGAATTTAGGAAAGCTGGCTTGACCATGGAAGCGGCCCGCAAGAATTGCGAAGTCTACGAAGCCTCCACGGGTGCCCAGCAGGAAGTTCAATATGCGGTTGCCGGCATTGAAAAGGAGGCACTGCTCAACCGGCTAGCTCTGATTGAACAAGCTTCGCAATCGCTGGAGACACTGATGGAGCAGACTTCCAAGATGCTAGAGGCCCAGAATGCCACCCGGCTCATGCTCTTCACGCTGCAGACCACAAAGATCAAGCTGGAGGCTGACCGCGCCGACACTCGAACGAAGCTCTCCGCGATCTATGTTCCACCTTTGGGCGATCGGCCACTGAAAGAACTCGTAAAGCAAACACAAAGCAGCGAATCGGACGAACAGAAAGCCCTGGATAAGTTAAGCCGCCAGAACAATTGGGATGTGCTTCTCACGGTTGGTGTCCATCAGCAGGTTAATCCAGTTGATTATGGTCCGCAGGCTTATGGCCAAGTCTCTATCAACTACAATCTTGCCCGCCGCGCCATCGACAGGCACCTGGACCGAGCCGTCGAAGCTCACGACGAATGGAAAAAAGTACAGGAGGGCGACGTAGTACGCCAGATGGACGTCCTTCGGCAGCAGTTGCTGGATGGCGTCACGGTGCAGCAGGCCAAGCTCAATTCTTTCCAGGAGCAGAGCAAACAGGTCGAGACCGATCTTAAGGCAGTCGCCGCACCAGACACTTCCGCGGCTTTCGACTTTCACAACCAATTAGCCGCCACCCTGCTTCTTCTGCAAATCGAGACCGCCGATGCCAGCTTCCGAATGGCCCGCCTGCGTGAGTACCTCGGAAAAAATTACTGAGTGACTTGATTCCCGCGTGTCGTTCGGGCTTTGCTGATTTGCGATCAGCCAAGATTGTGGGTCTGCGGATTTATCCTGGAATGCGCACGACTCGGGGCGCTGCCCTCAGTATTGATGACCTTGTCCGTTCGACTAGCCCAGACCTGCGAAACGCCATCTTCGTTGTGGTGCAACCAACTGACGCCCCGGAAAGTCCGCTTCGGGGAAGTTTGTGGTGGCATCGCACTCGTTGGGGATAGATCGCGAGTAACGCGCATCTCGTCAGTGCTTGATTTCCTGACGAGATGCTTCCCAGTACTAATCTCGCTGTGGCTGGGCCAGATTACTTCCGTGTAGCCGACTGTCCGGAAGTTGGCCCCCTCAACACAAGTGTGTTTATAGGGAGTTAGCGGCACTGGAACGCACATCCGCATCTTGATTGCTTAAAGTAGGAAAGGAATAAGCGGGACGAATGCCGCTTTAGTCAAAACTGACCCAAAGTCCAGTTGATTCCCGTTTCATCGAAACCTAACCTAGGCTAAAGCTCGAGCACGCGTTATGAGGCACTGCTAACAAACTAGTGCCTTCACAATCTTTAAAAGAAGTAAAGGTCTAAAGGTCTATCGCTGTACACAAAGCAGCGACAGCGGACGACGCGAAGACTATGAGGTATCCCTTGAGGATTCTCAAAACTTGGAGAGTTATATGAAAGGTTTGAAGTTTATTGCAGTTGCCGTCATGTTGCTGGTCGCTACGATGGTCTCGGCTCAAACCACTGGAATCAAGTTCGGCACTCCGTATGAAACCCCAACATTCTCGGCGACGTTTCCAGTCGCGGATGCCAACCCAGTTACAGCCGACGAAGATGACACCATACAAGTTCCAATTCCGGGCACGGATAAAAACGGAACAATACACAGCTACTTCCTAATGCGTAAAAATGAGGCTATTTTCCAGGTCGCCTTCATTAAATTCCCGGCAGCAACTTCGCTGAATAACGACACTGCGACTCTCGACCGCATGCTAGACGCCTCTCTCGATGAGAAGTACGCCCACCTTGTCAGCGTAGAGAAAGCTGATGCGCAAATAGGCTCTCTTCCATCGCGACAAGCTATATCCCATCAACGAGGCAGCATGGGCGATATATACGGCTGGCAGCGTCTTGCCGTGGTTCCTAATGGTGTCTGGAAGTTGATGGTGGCGTGTCCAGAGAAATCGGGATGTACTACCGCTGATGCGGTGACGTTCTTCGACAGCGTACTCATCAAGAGTCCTCAAGCGCCTCAACCAACGCAAACGCGGCAACTAGCCGAGTCAACGCAAACTGCTCAAACACCCCGGGCGCCTCAGTCAGCCCAAGCACCAGAATCACACGCAAGGAAAATTTTCCTGGAATACAACGGTCCGGGTGGCGACGGTGACCGTGTAACAAATGCGGCAACCAAGGAATTTCTGAAAAGTTGCCCGACTGTCGTGATTACAAGCACGCTAGATGCTGCAGATTTGTCTCTTAACGTCCTCGGGGGAAAGTCCACCCTTTCCAACAAAGAAGGAAGCGTTGTCTACGTTTCAACTGCTCGTTTTAAGATGGGCAATTTAGTGAAAGACGTATGCAACTATGTTAACAGCCATTGATGTTCTCGGAAAATGAAGCCGCATGATCGAGGTGTTTTGCAGTCGTGGTGCGGTGCAAACTCCTTGTAAGTCCGGTTCTGGAAAGTTGCAAGCTCCAATGAAGCTTGTGATCGATCCTGATCGGATGACGGGCAACCGGGAAGTTATCGGTTCGTCGGTCGGATTAGTAACGACAAACGCGCTGCTGGTCAGAGAATCGGGCACACGATCACGCTTTTCGCCTCGGAATGGAGGCCGCGTGCCATGGCGAAAAGCAGACGTGAACGCACCCCGAAGGCAGTCCTCAAACTACCCGATCTAGAACATTCAAAATCGGTCGTCCTAAACAGCCTGACCTCGGCGAGTTCAAAACGTTCTTACGACCTTGCTATTCGTGACAATCTGTACCCGGCGTATATTCGCGGGCTAGCGTATCTACAGATGAAAGAAGGGAGCCAGGCGGCCCCTGAATTCCAGAAATTGATCGATCATCCGGGCATAGTGGGAGATTTTGTCACTGGAGCCATCGCGCATTTGCAATTGGGGCGAGCTCAAGCAATGAAAGGTGATTACGCCGCGGCGCGAAAAGCGTACGAAGAGTTTTGACCTTGTGGCGAGACGCCGACCCCGACTTACCTGTCTATAAAGAAGCCAAAGCGGAGTACGCTGCTCTCATCAAGACTCGCTTAGTCGGGAAAACACTCGGACGCCGCATTGAGGGAGTTGATTGCGAAATAACACGCAGATAGTGAATACGAGATCGCCAAGGTTTATGCTTTCCGGAACCAGTCCGACGAAGCGTTCGAGTGGCTGGGCCGAGCTTATTCCCAACGTGATCCCAGTCTGATGGCGACAAAGGTGAGCCCCTACTGAACAGCTTGCGCAGGGACCCGCGATTTGCCGCGCTCTTGAAGAAGCTCAATCTGCCGAATTGACACTCTGTTTCAGAGAGCCTTCGCGTATCCTGCCATTCCGGCGTAAAGTCGAGCATTATTGACTGATATTTCTTCGATCATTTACTGGAAGTGATCGGGCAACTCGGAAGATATGAGTCGCCCGTCGGATTAGTACCGCTAAACGCGCTTGTTGTCAGTCAATGATCGCTGGCGATAAGCCGACTTGAACGAAGCCGCTCTGCGGCGGACGCTTCGCGTGAGTGTAGGTGAACGATGTCGATGTGATCGGGATATTGTCGGGTCGCAGGGAGGTTCTCATGACCCGACTTCGCAAAAGGGAAAAGAGTCGAGTTCTTTACTTATTCGTCAGCGCACGTCTGGCCGTTCTCTGCGCAGCACGTTTCTTTCCTTGCGCTTCCCCCTCGACTCGATGGCATGCGCGTTGACGATCGCCCGAATTAGTCCCGGAAAGCGTTGCTCGAGTTCCGTGCAACGCGAGGTGTTGTGGACTTCCACGCCGCGACGCTCACCACGGATGAGCCCCGCCTCTCTCAGTTCCCTAAAGTGCTGAGAGAGTGTGGACTTCGGGATCGTCTTGTCGCTGACTGTCAGAAACGTCGAGCAGTTCTGCGAGCACTCCTGCGACACGATGTCCGCATAAATTGCCACCCGCACCGGGTCGGACAAGGCGTGGAGAATTCCTTCTACCGTAATCTCCTCAATCGATGGGTGGAACAGAGGCCGCATGTTAATAAGAGTAGTCAACCAAGGGAAAGGGTTCAATAGTTCCGTGGTTCTGAACTTCTGAATCTCTTCACGGTCCAGTTTCATCTACTCACTGGAAGCGAGTGCGGGGCGGCCCAGCGCGACAGCCCCGAGATTCTCTGAGTTCAACGGTACCGAAGGGGGGTAAAAGCATGAGACCGAAGGTATACACGCCGCGGGTTTCATCGGTTCCGACCGCGAGAAGGGAGCCGTCGCGCAGACTCGACTCGGCGGCATCGGCCAAGTGGACGACATCGCCAGCGTGGCTACCTTCCTCGCCTCCAACGACGCCAAGTGGGTCAGCGGCGAGCTCGTTCGCGTGGGCGGCGGCCTCCGCTAATCACGGATCTCACGGCCCGCTGCCGATAGCGACGCGGCAGGGGGGCTCGCGCACTAATCAGCACACATGAAAGGAGAACGGTCATGGGAAAGCTCGAAGGAAAGGTAGCTGTCATCACCGCAGCGACGTCCGGCATGGCGCTCGCCACAGCCAAGCTCTTCGTCGAAGAGGGCGCATACGTCTTCATCACTGGACGCCGCAAGGATAAGCTCGATGAGGCCGTCAAGCTCATCGGCAAAAACGTCACGGGTGTGCAGGGCGACGCCAGTAACCTAGCCGACCTCGACCGCCTCTACGATACGGTAAAGCGCGAGAAGGGCAAAATCGATATACTTTTCGCCAGCGCCGGACAGGGCGAGTTGGCCAAGCTCGAAGAAGTAACCGAACAACACTTCGATAAAACCTTCGACTTGAACGTGCGCGGCACGCTCTTCACTGTGCAGAAGGCGCTGCCTCTGTTCAAAGACAACGGTTCCATCTTCTTGAATGGATCCATCGCCAGCATCAAGGGATTCCCGGCCTTCGGCGTCTACAGCGCCAGCAAGGCGGCGGTGCGCTCCTTCGCTCGTACTTGGCTGGTAGAGCTCAAGGAACGCAGAATTCGAGTCAACATCCTCAGCCCCGGCACCATCGACACGCCAATCCTGGACCCGCTCGGGACAGACGCGAAGGAGTTCTTCAAATCTCAGATTCCTCGCGGCGAAATGGGACGCCCCGAAGAGATCGCGACCGTCGCGCTCTTCCTCGCCTCAAGCGATTCAAGTTTCGTCAACGGCATCGAACTGTTCGTCGACGGCGGCACGGCCCAGATCTAAGTCATCGTCAGGCATGCAGATGCTACCGGACGGTGGGACCGCACATCGGCTTTTAGAACAAGGTCGTTGATCGCACGAATCTCGATGTTCGATCCACCGTCGAACGAGGATGGCCCTTCTTCCAGCCAAGCGGGACGGTAGTCTCTTTGATCTTGCGCTCCACCATTGGAAGCAGCCGATCAAAAACATGTTCGCAGTCCAAGCTCTCAAGCTCTGGTCCCCCGAGCACGACAAATCGTCTGAGGCTTTTCGGGGTCTGGAGATTCGCTCCGAGGGGTGGCGTTGAAGCAATGCTATGCGGAAGTAATGGTTCCGGATTCGTCGCGATAAACGCGCTTGTGTTGAACGAACCAATCAACTCGCGGATGGAGTCTCGGCGACGACGGCCCCGTTGGTGGAGGCATCTCCCACAGCTGATTGGCGCGATGAAAACGTAGTACAGACGTAGTATCAATTGTGACGAATGGCGGCAAAAAGCGAATAAAGAGTGAACGAAAACCAAGGAAGTGGCTCTTCGGGTTTCACTGCAATTCGCTAGCTTTCCTCGGTTTAGCTTAGCTCCGGCGAATTGCGATTAAGTTACTCTGCTGGCTGTTAACCGAACGGTTTGTGCTTCGAGTTCGGCGTAGTTCTCGCAAGGGAGTGGAAGTTCGAGTCCTCTCTCGGGCACCATTGATTCCTTGTAACTTACGCCGAGGTCGATAACAAATTTCAACTCGCGTGCGCCGCAGTGGCCCCGCGTACTGCGCGAACCTTCTCCATCAGCGCACTCACGCGAGTTGCGTCCACGGCGTTTTCCATTACCCCGTCTCTTTTCAAGCTGGATCCCACGATGATCCCATCGGCATATTGCAGGAACGTAGCGGCATTTTCCGCGCTACAGCCGCTTCCGATCAGGACGGGACGCGTCGCGAGCCGCTTGGCCTCGCGGACCTTCTCGACGTCAGGAGCATTGCCCGTAAACTTTCCGGAAACGATCAAAGCATCCGCGCCGTAGAATTCCGTCCACTGGATGTGCGTCTGCAAATCAATTCCCGGAAACGGAACGGAATGTTTTTTGTCTACATCGGCAAAGATGTGAATTCCGTCGGCAGCGAGTTCCTTCCGTTTCCGCATGAGTTCCGCCGCGCACCCGTGATCGAATTCTCCGGTATCCCACACCCGTGCCCCCGTGAGAATGCAAACACGAATGAACCGCGCCCCCGCCGCCACAGCGATCGCTAAACATACGACTCCACCGTTATGAATCACGTTGATCCCAACAGGAATCGGAAAGTTCTTTACCACTTCCGCCGCTGCGACGGCTTGCGCTGTCATGGCTTCGGGCTTTACGTCATTTCCGACGTAGTACGGCAGATCCCACATGTTTTCCACTACGAGTCCGTCCACGCCACCCTGCACCAGCGCCTCGGCATCACGCAACGCGTGTTCGACGATCACTTGCATCCCGTAGCCGGTGTAACCCGGCGCCCCGGGAAGGGGCCAGAGATGGACCATGCCGATCACCGGCTTTGGCGCCGGGAAAAGATCCGCCAGCGACCGCAATCGCGGCCGATCCATTTCCTGTTTCCACTCGGGCATTTGGTTTCGCTCGGGCTTGGACGTCATTTTGAATCCCCTCGAATTCCGTGGCTGCGCTCAAGACGCCTCAGCACGCGCGATCGCACTGCCTCCCACCTTGCTGCAAGTCGTCGCGCGCGCAGAAACGCCGCTATGTCCCGCGCGCCGGGCAAATTTTCTCCGGCCCCAACTATCGACGCGGCCAGAGCTCCTGCGGCGTTCGCCGCGAGCGCAGCCTCGGCGGCGGACCATCCGCGCAGCCGCGCTTGCAGAAACCCGGCAAGAAAAGCGTCTCCGGCACCCGTCGAATCCACGGTCCGCACCGAGAACGAGGGAACCACCACGGGGGTGCCATCCTCAGCGATCATGCAGCCCTGCTTCCCCAATTTCAGCACCACCTCGCGAGCACCTGCCTTGCGAAGGCGCGAAAATGCCTCGAGCGGTTTGCGCGTTTCAGTGAGCGCGGCTGCCTCGTCCAAACTTAGCAGAAGAATATCTACCTTGTTGCTCATTTGCAAAATCTTCCGAGGGATGGCCTTGCTCGGCTCCATCCCCACATCAAGCGAAACCCAGCCGCCGCGCGCGTGAATCGCGTTCATCAGTTCCTTCGCGGCCCTCTCTGGGCCCGGATTGAGAAAGCCATGACCCGCCAGATGCGCTGCCGAAGCTCTCTTGGTCAATGACGCGCCACGCGAAGGCATTCGCAGCAGCCCATTCGCGCCACGGCCTCCAAAAAATGTCCGCTCGCCGTCAGGCGTTACGTTGATATAGAACATTCCGGTGAGCGCAGCCCCGGTTCGCTCGACCAAGCGAACATCCACCCCGCCTGCCTCGAGCGCTTTGAGTAGGTAATCGCCAAAAAGATCACGGCCCACGCAGCCCACCAGCTGCACCGGCACGCCCCAGCGAGCCAACCCGAGGGCGCAATTTCCGCCCACACCTCCGCAGTGCATTTCAAGCTTCGTCGAAAGACAATCCTCTCCAGGCTCGGGCCAAGCCCTTACGCGGCCCATGATATCCACGTTCACATCGCCGAGAACGAGAATGCCTGGCCTGTCGCCACCAGCTCTGTTCCTCATCGCCTCGAAATCCTAACACGCCGCGGAAAGTGGCTTCCGCGAACTTCGCTCCGAGCTACATTTTGTGATAAGACCAAAAGGCTCTTGGAGGATTTCTTGGACGCCACGCTTTCCATTCGTGAAGAAGTCGCCATCGCGCTGAAATCAGGCGCTCCGGTTGTGGCTCTTGAATCTACGGTCATCGCGCACGGTCTTCCGCGGCCCCACAATTTGGAGACGGCCCACAAAATGGAATCGGTGATTCGCGAAGAGGGAGCCGTCCCCGCCACGATCGCCATTCTCGAGGGACGCACCGTCGTGGGCCTATCGTCCGAGCAACTCACGTCCTTCGCTGAAACGGAAGGCGTCGTCAAAGTTAGCCGCGCGGATATTGGCGCCGTGCTGGCCTCGCGCCAAACGGGCGCCACAACCGTTGCCGGGACTATGCTGATCGCCGCGCGCGCCGGCATCCGCATCTTTGCCACCGGTGGAATCGGCGGCGTCCATCGTGGCGCCGAATTGAGTTTCGATATCTCCGCGGATCTGGCAGAACTGGCCCGAACTCCCGTCACCGTGGTTTGCGCCGGCGCCAAAGCGATTCTCGATCTTCCGCGCACCCTCGAAGCACTGGAGACTCTAGGTGTGCCGGTGGTGGGCTATCGCACGAAAGAGTTTCCCGCCTTTTATGTCGCGGAAAGCGGCCTCCCGTTGAATTGTCGAGTCGACACTGCGGAAGAGGCCGCTGGCATCATGAAAATTCATTGGGGGATTGGACTAACGTCCGGAATTGTCGTTGGCAATCCTCCACCGGCTGGTGGTGGCTTGAAAAAAGCCGAAATAGACGCCTTGATCGAGAGAGCGCTCTATTCGGCGGCAGCCACAGGCATTCGCGGTAAGAGCGTCACGCCTTATCTGCTCGATTATTTGTCGAAACAGAGCCATGGCCGGACGATGGAAACGAATATCGCCTTGCTCGTGCACAACGCGCGGGTTGCTGCGCAAATTGCGGTGGCTTACAGCGCAATCAGATCGTCTTGAAGTTGCATGAAACTACTGAGTCGTTGCTGCCGCCCCAACCTTCACCGTCCGGCGGAACTTCTCCATCAGATACTCGCCTGACCGGACCGGCAAATACTTCGCCGTTTGGCCGGAGCTGAGGCAAGTCGGAATACACGTGATTTTGGCTTCCCAGTTCGGCTGATGGAAAAACGCGATCGACTGGCGCCGCGTCGAGCCACTTGCATCCGGCGGCGGATTCACCACGCGATGCAGAGTAGATACCCAATGATCGTTGGTCCAGCGCGCCATCAAGTCGCCGATGTTTATGATGAATGCATCCGGGATGATCGGCACAGGCTGCCATGCACCGTCGGGAGTGTGAATTTCGAGTCCACCGGGTGCCGCTTCGGACCTCAGGATCGTCAGGCTGCCATAATCGCTGTGCGCACCCGCACGCAATTGGCCAGGCTTGGGTGGTGATGACTGATTCGGATAGTTCAACGCGCGCATCGCGCTGATCGGATCGTCAATCACATCATCGAAGAAGTTTTCCGGTAGATCCAGCGCCACCGCGAACACGCGCATGATCCTGGCAGCCAGCGCCCCCATCGCTCGATAATATTCCGACCACGCCTCTTGGAAATTCGCCGGCTCCTTCGGCCATAAGTTCGTGGCAAATCGAAAATCCGCGTCCGGCTCATTCCCGGTGTGCGGCGCTATTTCCAGCGGCCCAATACTGAAGCTCTCTTTGATGTCCGGAGGTGTCTCCTCGCCGAGTGACTTCGCAAGCGCCTCCGCCTGCAGGGGCGAATATCCGTACGGGTATCCCACATACGGCATCTTTACCTCAAGTTTTCTATCCGTTGGCAGGTCAAAGAACGTGCGGGAGGCGCTCCACGCGTCTCGGATGACTTGGTTAGGAATTCCATATCCGGCGATGGCTAGGAAACCGGTGCGGCGGCATATTTCGTCGACTTGCTTCCCGATATCTCGCTTGGCACTCGGCGAAGCGGCTTGAAAATACGAAAGGTCAATAACCGGCAAGTCCCGCATTTCGCTACCCCGTTTTGCGCCTGCACGCTCGATTGGAGCGTCCCGCTCAAGAAAGCAATAGGGCGGAAACGTTGGGGTGTCAACCCTTCGCCTCACTCGGACATTTATCGCATGATAAGGCCCACAATCGCAGCGGAAAGATAGTTAGCGAACGTTCCAGCCAGCAGAGCGCGAAAACCAAGCTTGGCCACGTCGCTCTTTCGATTCGGCGCGAGAGACCCAAGCGCTCCGATCTGAATGCCGATTGATCCGAAATTTGAAAACCCGCAGATTGCAAAAGACGCGATGGTAAAAGAATGAGGAGCAATGTGTCCCTTCAGAGGGCCTAGCATGCTGAACGCCAGGAATTCGTTCAGCACCACCTTGGTCGCCATCAGGTTTCCTACCGTTCGCGCATCGGCCCACGGCACTCCCAGGGTCCAGGCTACAGGTCCGAGAACGTAGCCGAAGATTGTTTGCAGTGAAGTGTGCACGGCCCCGAGCACGCCGTTCGCTACCGCAATCAACGCGACGAAGGCGATCAGCATCGCGCCCACGGTAAGAGCCAGGAACAAGCCGTCCGTCACGCCCCGCGAAATCGCTTCAAGAACATTCGCGGATTTTTCGCTCGAATCAATCCGCGCATCACCGGCGGTAGCGGGCTTGGCCGTCTCAGGAACTAGCATTTTGGAAATCATGATCGCGCCGGGCGCGGTCATCACCACGGCCGTCAGCAAATCGCGAGCCTCAGCACCCAGAAGCACATAGGCGCCCAGCATCGCAGCCGAGACATGCGCCATCCCAGCCGTCATCACCGTCAAGAGTTCTGATTCAGTAAGTCCTGCGAGGTAGGGTCGGATCACCAGTGGCGCGGAGGTTTGATCCATCACGATGCTCGCGACCACTTCGAGGGATTCGGCCCCACTGGTGCGCATCAACCGAAACATCAGTTTGCCACCGAGCTCGACCAGGATCGGGATTACCCGGAAATAGTAGAGCATGGAAAAAAACGCAGCCACGAAGATGATCAGCGGCAGCACTTGAAATGCAAAAATCGTCCCAAGACTGCCGTTTGGATCGGCGAGCGGGCCAAAAATAAATTTTGCGCCGTCAGAGGAAAAGTGCAAGAGCCACACGACGCCACTGGCGATTCTGTCGAGCAGCCGGTAACCGGTGTCCGTACGCAGCACAAACGCAGCCACCACCACCTGCAATCCGAGCCCCCAGAGCACAACTCGCCATCGAATCGCCCTGCGGTTGGACGAAAGCAAGAAGCACAAAGCCAAGATGGCTAGGATGCCGATCATTGAAATAGTCTCGCGATTCGCTAACCTAACCGACTAAGTCAATAACACGGATCGTGTCCAGTCATACGGCGAAATTTTGACAGTCGAAGCTATTCTTCAGACGGTGAACGATGAGAATCTTCTATCGATTGTCCTGCTGATTCCTGTGGTGTTTGCGGCGAAGGTCGGGCCAGAATTCCTTGAGCATGTATGTGCCGACGTCCCACCCGATCTGCGTGCCCCACACGCTGATCACGGTGCCGACGCCCCGTTCGCTTTCCGGATGGTAACTGTAGGTCGAAATGGCGGCAGCCATTCCAGCGCCGAAAACCTCCGAGTAATTGAACTGTGATCGGCCGGAATCTGAGCGCGTTATCACGACTCGGCTAATCGCATGGCCGGTGCGCCGGAGAAATCCACCGTGACCCAGCTGGTAGTACCGGGGGTCCTGATGAAGCAATGACGGTAGCGCAGCGCTCGCCATAAAATTCTCGATTGCATTGTCGGCATATGCCGTCGCGTACCGCTTACCGTAACCCTGCGCCCCTTGCCCGTACGACGGATTGCTGTTACTGGCCTGGCCGAGGCCGGCGACGAAGCCGATCAGCACGAATTCCGATGGATCAATCAAAGACCGTCCCACCACCTTGAATTTGTCCCGGCTCGTGAGCGGCGGAATGTTCTCGGCATTCTCCATCGTCAAAAAGTTTGGCATCGTCCAGAAGAGTCGGTCCTTCGAAGTGCCGGTTTCCTGCTCATGCTGAATATTTTTCTGCTCCTTGGTACTCGAACCCCCTTGCGCCTGACCCGACTGCGGTTGTTTGGCGGCGGGTGCTTGCGTTGCCGCCGGTGATCCCGTGGGCTGTGCCTGTTGTTGCTGTGCCCATAGCTGGGCTTGGCTCTGATTGTCCGCCAGCAATAACGGGTCCTGCGACGATTCCCGCAACAGTTCCTCTGCCGTGGCAGGCGAGGGCGTCCAAGTCGCCCCCACGGCCAGGGCCGCGAAAAAAAAGATTGCGTGCATTTTCTTGCGACTTCTCATTCTGTTTCTCCACACCCCTGCAAAGATCCATACCCCCATACCGCCCTAGGTTCACACGCCCGCGCTCATCGTGCTGGGCTTAGGCGTCCGTTCAATCATTTCGCGAATCGCCTGCAGTACGATTTCCGGCTCGTCCGTCACAACCCAATGGCCGCTTCGCGCAGCGGTAACATGCTTCCCACACGAAGACATCTCAGCCGTGGCGATATGCTCGGCCTTTCGTTTTGCAGGAGTGTTCGCCGCAGAAATAATGGTTACGGCCACGTCTGTTAAGTCTTCAGCCGCAACCACCTGGGCAGCGCTTCTCGGTAGATTTTCAAGCTGGCTGGCAATCGTATCGGTGAATTTCGGCTGAACCCAGAACACCGGAGCCATGGCCCGCTCGCTCAGCGGTAAATTCCAAAAAAGCGGGCTGCTGCTTGTGCCGTCGCCCTTCGGTGCACCCTTGCTCATCAGCCTCACCAACGGCTCTGCAAGGGTTTTAGCGCCCACCCGCAATAAGAAGGAAACAAATCGGATCAAACCCAGCCGCGAAAGCACAGTAGCCCGCCGCAAAATTTTCGCGCCGGTCCTGATCCGCTTTTGGTTGTGCTCGCTCGCCGGATTCCACTCGCTCGGAACCACCGGGTCGATCAACACAAGCCCCGCAACGTCATCCGGATATCGAGCAGCAAAAAGCCGAGTCGTTAGCCCTCCGAAGGAATGCCCTACGAGGATGAAAGGTGGACAGACTTGTGCTTGGTCGAGGAGCTGGTGGAGTTCGCTAACGATTTGCTCGGCATCACGAGGTGCTGGTCCCAGCTCGCTCCACCCGAGTCCTGCGCGGTCATAGGACACGGCGCGAGCATCCTTGCCAATTTCTGCCTGGATGTCTTGCCAACTCAAAACAGTGGAGATCAAGCCGGATTCAAAAACCACGGTGGGACTGCCCTCGCCCATTGAGAGCAGGTGCAAGCTTGCTCCTTGCAGATTCACCAGGCAGCCAGGCGCAGGATAGCGCTTCCGGTCTCGAGCGGTTCCCATCTGCTGGTAAACCCAACCGGTCGAAACCGCCAAAGCAGCGATGGCGATGGCGCTGAAAATTACGGACAACAACTGCCTCTCCTTTGTCAGCAAGACCGAACTTCACGTCACCCAGTTCCAAAGACAAATTAGATGCGCCACTACGAAAACAGACGCTTTACTTTATCGGCCGTACGCGACCCCAGCTCGGCGCAGTCTCCCAGCGAGCGGCCCTGAAGATAGTTTCCCGCAAGATAAAGGCCGGACAGCTCTTCCAATGCCTCGCGAACAGCCGCGATTCGTCGCGCGTGTCCAAGGTTGAATTGAGGGAGTGCTCTCGCATATCTCCACACAGACCGCTCGATGGGCGGCCCCTCAATCCCGAGCACGGCGCCCACTTCCCCTTCGACAATTCGCGCAATGTCGGCCTCGTCGCGTTCGACAAATACTGGGTTCGCTGCTCCCCCCGCAAAGCTCGTCATCAGGACTTTTCCTTCGGGCGCGCGCCCCGGAAAAACCGACGAGTTCCAAACGCTGTAGAAAGTGTTCAGATTCTCCCGCCGCGGAATCATCAGTCCAAATCCGCGCAGTGGATTTCGCACCTGCGCGCGGTCGTATCCCGAGGAAACCACCGCCATCGGCGCGTAGGAAACTTCCGCAAGCATCGCGCTGAGTTTCGGTGCGGCTTTCTGGAGAAGACGAGCGGCTTCGTAAGCGGGAGCGGTCACCACCAAAGCCGAGGCGGACACTTCTTCCCCATCGCTTAATCGGAGTCGCCAGATGGGACCTGGACCGCCGTTCGCCGCAGCGGGCTCGATGCTTTCCGCTCTTGCCCGAAAGGATATCGAATCCCCCAGCTTTCCGGCAATGGCTTTCGGCAGAGCGGCCAGCCCTGTGCGAAACGATCCCATCCGCGGAAGAGATTCCGTCAAATCCAACCTCTTTCGGCCTGCTGGCGAGGACGCTGCTTGCGAGCCACCGGACAGGCTGGGTTTGCTCGAGCGGATCGCGCCGCGCAAGACGCTGCCGTTTTCCCGTTCCCATCGGGCCAGAAAAGGAAATGCGCTCTCGACGCCCATTTTCTCGATGTCTCCCGCATAAATCGCCGAAATGAATGGGTCAACCAGATACTCGAGAACGTCATCGTCAAACTTGCGCCGCACGAATTCGGCTAAAGACTCTTCGCCCTCAGGCGGTCGCGCGCGGCGCACGGCCTCGGTCAGCAAACGATACTTCGAAGACGCACCGACCAGACGAGTCGAGACAAAGCGCCCTACAGAAAGAGGCGCCTCGTGCAGCTCGCCGCTCTTCAGAATGAAGCGCCTCGCCTGTGGAGCGCTCCGCACAAATTCATCCTCGAGCTCAGCTTCACGCACCAGCTCCCAAAGCGGCCGGGCAAATCGCGGACACTGTGGCCCGGCTTCCAGGAGGAAGCCATTTTTTTCGCAGGTCGCGATCATCCCTCCAGCCAAATCAGACGCTTCCAGCACCAGAACACGAATTCCCGATCGATGCAGCCGCAGTGCGCAGGCCAACCCGCTGATTCCTGCACCGATCACGACGACTCGCCGCGTCACGCTCATAGCTAAAAAATATCATGCCCGCGCGCAGCTCTCGAAGCGTTCTCCGCGCTCGCATTTGCTCCTTCTTCTTTCGATGCGCTGGCTTTTGTAGCGGCGCACTTTAGTGCGCCGAGGGTCCGGCGAGTCTGTATAAGAAGCTCGTCCGACGTACCTCTACGATTCGCCGGCCGCCCGTGGCGCCGGCGTCCCGCCGGCTCTTTGCGCACCCTTTTCAATCTCCATTCCCTTAAGGCACACTTTGAAGGACCATGCCCCGCGCATCGCTCATCGAATTCTTCTCCGAATATTCCCGCCAGAAGAACGATACTGCGATCGCATTCTTCCGCGGCTATCGCATTGAGCGCTGGACCTACGGCCGAATTGCCGACGAATCCTGCCGGTTTGCGCGCGAACTCGGATCGCGCGGCATCAACCCCGGCGACAAAGTCTTACTCTGGTCCGAGAATTCTCCCGAATGGCTCGTAACCTTTTGGGGCTGCGTATTGCGCGGCGCCGTCGTGGTCCCAATCGATAAGATTTCCACAGCGGATTTCGCGTCACGCGTGGCGCAACAGGTCAATACCAAGTTGGTGGTTTTCTCTCGGGACGTTCCCGCCGCCGGCGTCGCCGTTCCATCTCTGGCGACTCAGTCGCTTAGCGAAACGATCGCGCGACATTCCTCCGCCCCGTATGCCTCGCCACCGCTTTCCCGCAACGACGCCCTCGAGATCGTCTTCACGTCCGGAACCACTGCCGAGCCTCGCGGCGTCGTGATCTCTCACGGAAATGTCCTCGCGAATATCGAGCCACTAGAAAGCGAAATTCGTAAGTATCTGCGCTACGAACGCATCTTCCATCCCCTGCGATTTCTCAATCTGCTGCCTCTAAGCCATGTCTTCGGCCAGTTGCTCGCGATTTTTATTCCGCCGCTACTGGGCGCTACGACCCTCTTTCTTGATTCGTTCAGTCCCGCCGATCTGCTCGAAACAATCCGGCGCGAACGAGTGTCGGTGCTGGTCGCAGTTCCTCGCTTGATCGAATCACTCGAGCGCGAAGTAGAGCGCCGCATCGAATCCGCGCGTAACACCGACCATTTCAAAAAGGATTTGGCCGCGGCCGAAGGCCAGCACTTTCTCCGGCGCTGGTGGCGGTTTCGCAGGATTCATCGCCTTCTGGGATGGAAATTCTGGGCGCTCATCTCTGGCGGCGCGGCTCTACCGGGCGCTGTCGAAGCTTTTTGGAATCGCCTCGGCTTCGCGGTGATTCAAGGCTATGGCATGACAGAGACCACGGCCCTCATCAGCCTGAATCATCCGTTCCGCTTGGGAAAAGGATCCATCGGGAAGCTCTTCCCGGGGCTGGAAATGAAAGTCAGCCCGTCGGGCGAAATTCTCGTGCGCGGGGAAAATATTGCGTCGGGCTACTGGGGCAACCAGGAACTCCGCCCGGTCGTCGAAGAGGACGGCTGGTTCCACACCGGCGACCTCGCCGAGCAGGATGCCGAAGGCCGCCTGTACTTCAAAGGCCGCCAGAAAAACGTAATGGTCACCTCCGCAGGCATGAATATTTATCCTGAAGATCTTGAACGCGCGCTGCGTCAGCAACCAGGCGTCAAAGATTGCGTGGTCCTGGGAATCGAACGCGACGGAAATGCCGAACCATGCGCCGTTCTTCTGCTCGACGATCCTGCAAAAGATGCCGCCCCGATCGTCACCGCGGCAAATAAATCTCTGGCGGATTTTCAACGCCTTCGCCGCTGGATCGTTTGGCCGGAGCCAGACTTACCTCGCACGCCGACGCAAAAACCGGCCCTGCCGCGAATCCGCGCGGCGGTAGAAGGAAAATTCGGCGGCCAGGAAGCGCCTCTCGATGCAAATTCGGTCGCAAACCTCGTGGCCCGCATCACTGGTCGCCCGCAAAACGTCCATTCATCGCATTCCGTGCTCGATCAAGAATTGAATATGTCTTCGCTAGACCGCGTCGAGCTAATGGGCGAATTAGAAGAACGCTATCAAGTGGATCTTAGCGACGTAAAATTCTCAGACGCAACCACAATTGGCCAAGTCGAAGAACTCATCCGTAATCCGCCCAAAATTCCGGTAGAAATCAAATATCCGCGCTGGCCCCAAAATTGGCTCGTCACCACATTGCGCATCGCCGTGTATTACACACTGGTCTGGCCCGCCACCTACATCCTCGCGGCCCCTCGCATCCGCGGCGGAGAAAATTTGCGTGGACTCACCGGCCCGGTTCTGGTCGTTTCCAATCACGTCACCTACGTGGACATCGGCTGGATCCTGGCGGCTCTGCCCGCAAGATTTCGCCACCGCCTCGCGACGGCCATGCGCGGCGAACGCATCGCCACCATGCTGCGCCCGCCGCCGGAAATGAACTTCCTCGAACGCATGAGTGAGCGAATAAGTTATTTTCTGGTCTTCGCGCTTTTCAACGTTTTTCCATTGCCCAGGGAAGCGGGCTTTCGCCGCAGCTTTGCCTTCGCCGGAGATCTCGCGGACCGTGGCTGGAACTCGCTCATCTTCCCCGAAGGCATCACCACGCCTGATGGCGAACTTTATCCATTCCGCGCCGGCATCGGCCTGCTCGCAAAGCACTTAAATCTCCCGGTGGTCCCCATCCGCCTCGATGGTCTCTTCGACATGAAAAAGACCAACCGCATCGCCCACGCCCCAGGAAAAGTCCGCGTCTCCATCGGCGCCCCGGTGCGCTTCCCCCCTGAAATGGACGCAAACCAAATAGCCAAAGAACTGCAACGCCAGGTCGAAGCGCTGCGCTGGCCCGAAAAGAGCCTGCGATAATTTTTACCAATTGGTGACGTTTTCGTTACAAATCGCTTTTGCCCAAGCCTCAAGATGTCCGCCGAGCAGGCCGGCAAATTCAGTTCAGCCGATACGGAAGGTCGTCACTACTGGCCCGCCACAAAGGAGAATCTCGCATGCACGTCCGCACCACCGTTCTTACCGTGTGTCTCGCCCTGGTAACGCTGTTCGTTCCCGGCCCGGCCCGCGCACAATATCAAGTCACCAATTTGGTTTCCAACCAGGAACGCACCGCGAGAACCACGGACCCGCTGATCGTGAATGCTTGGGGCCTGGTTTACCCCCCCGGCGGCCCATTCTGGATCAGCGACAACGGCTCAGGATGGTCCACGCTCTACACAAGTACGGGAACCAAGATACCCCTGGACGTGTTCATTCCCACGGCTGGCGGAGACGGTCCGGGTTCACCCACGGGCATCGTTTTCAATGGATCGTCGGACTTCAAGATCAAGGGATCGCCGGCGGTCTTCATGTTTGCCACTGTGGACGGCACCATCAGCGGCTGGGCGCCCTCGGTGAATCGTGACGCGGCCATCATTGCGGTCACCACCCCCGGAGCGTCTTACACTGGCTTGGCCATTTCCGCCAACACCTCCGGGAATGTTCTGCTTGCCGTCGACAACGCGAATAATAAAGTCGACATCTACAACGCCGGCTTCAAGCTCGTAAAGTCGTTTACCGACACGACTCTTCCCGCCGGCTTTTCTGCTTTCGGAATCCAAGACTTTGGCGGCTTGGTCTATGTTTCATTCGCCAGTTCCTCGGGAGCTGCCGGCGGTTTCGTTGACATCTTTGCCGAAGATGGAACGCTTCTAAAGCAACTCGCACACGGCGCACCGCTGAATCAGCCGTGGGGCTTCGCCGTCGCGCCAAAGAATTTCGGAGAATTCAGCAACACCCTGCTCGTCTCGAACAACACAAATAGCGGCACGATTAACGCTTTTAATGCCGTAACCGGCCAATTCGTCGGCACCTTAAAGGATGTAAATGGTGAGGTGATCCGTATCGATCAGCTCTGGGGAATCAAATTTGGCGATGGCACGGGATCGAACGGCGCCACGAATCAACTTTTCTTCACCGCTGGTCCCGACAATAATTTCGCCGGACTATTCGGCATAATCATCTCCAAATAACGCAAACCTGCCAGTGAAACTACTGAAGCGAAGGGCCGTCTGCAAGGGCGGCCCTCGCCCTCACACTACGCGTCTCGCGATAGACGCCCCCCTATGCTTCCTCCAGGCAATCGACTCAAACCAAATGCCCAAGAGCTACAAAGCCGCGCAGAAGCACTGCACTGACCCCCACCAAATAATAGTCGCCCGCATCCCCACGACGGCAATTTGTTTCGGCAGAGATTCACAATGTTCCCTTAGTTCCAGCTCGGAACCCTGTGAACCAGGGTTGGTGAGGATCCGAAGTTAGGGACCTCGAGCGGTCGAAGGGTTAGCCATCCGCCCCGGTTAGGGGAGTCCGGCACGCCAGTGCGGGCGGCTCCTCAAACATAGATCAGTTGGCCAAGACCGCCGCAACCTTCGAAGCGTCTCCTTCGAACACCCTCTGCCCCTTGCGGAGTACGGACTCTGCATCTTGCGGCCGTCCAAGGTTCCGATAGATCTGCGCTAGCGATGCGTAGACAGCAGGATCGGCCGCGGGATAGTAGCGCACAACCATTTCGAGCTGCCCGCGCGCGTCATCCCAGCGCTTTTCTCGTCGTAAGACCTCGGCCAAAAACCTATGCGCGTCTAAATTGTAGGAATCAGCAGTCAAAATATCGATGCAGACGTGGGCCGTATCGCGGTCGTCCCCGGTGTGAAGCAACAATTCGGCTAAAAACGCCATCGCGTCAAGTGAGCGTTCATCTCCGGCCTCAATTCGCTTCGTCTGCCATGCAATCGCATCCTTGAGGTCTCCCCGGTTTTTTTCAAGGAGCGCATAGCTGGACAGTGCCGCCGTGGATTTTGGATCGTGGGCCAGCACCTCGCGAAACATCTGTTCCGCCGTAGTGTAATCGCCTTGCAAACGCTTCACCTCGCCTAGGCCCAGCGTCGCGCCCCAGGAAGACGGGTCCAGCCGCCGCGCGTTCGCAAAAGCCATCTGGGCGCCGTCAAGTCTACCTGTGGCGGCTAGCCAGTCTCCCCGCAGCAATTCGATGTCGGCGGCCGGCGGGTAATTGTCGAGAGCGGATAGAAATATCTCTTCGCGCCCTCTCTCATTCAGAAATCCGAGAGTTTCGGCGGCAGCAATGTATGCCGCTCGTTCATCCGGTACCGAGATCGCCGCTGACAAGAGCCGCGACCGCTGTTTCGCGATCATCCTTCCGTTTTCCGGTCCAGCACTGCCGGAGAATATCGCGCGAGGGGCATGATATTCCAGCTGCGTCAGATCATCGGTGTTGAGCGGCGAACCCGCTGCGAGCCTGCGCAAGTCTCCGTCGTCGAGCAAGTGGAATGCAAGCAGGCTCTCTGGCCTGCTCATCCCCATGGCAGCGTACTGGTCGCGCAGCGTGGGCACAGACCACAGGCGATTCATTCTCTCCAAAGATACCGGCGGTGCTGCATTGGGCTGCGCCAGCAGGAGCATGTCACCCGGGAGGCCCTGCCACACCGTGACCTGCTCGAACTCATGCGCCAGAGTACCCATCACCATCCGCAAGTCATTAGGGAACAGCGTATACGACTGCACCCACTGCACCAGCAAACCATTAGGAGCCAGATGTGCACGAGCCTGTTTATAAAATTCGTCCGTAAATAACGTGGCGATCCCGGCGATCCACGGATTCGAAGGTTCGGAGATGATCAAATCATATTGGTTCCCCGTGGTGAAAAGAAAGCTCCGCGCATCGTCCACAATAATATGGAGCCTCTTGTTGCGAACGACTCCATGGTTCAGCGTCTCCAGGTACGAAGCCGCATGAATCACCGCTGGCTCTATCTCGACGCAATCGATCTGCTCTACTTCGGGATACTGTGCTACGGCGGAAGCCGTCATGCCGCTTCCAAAGCCAATGATGAGTACTTTCCTCGGAGCTGGATGCATCATCATCCCCAGATGTCCGAGTAACAGCTGTGTGAGTTGGTCCCCGCTCGATGCATCGGTCTTGCCGTTTATCCTGAGCCCCTGATAATTTTCGTTGCGCACTACCGCGACGGAGGCGTTCAAGCCATCCTCCGAATAAACCAAGTCGCTCATCTGTACAACTTCGTCCAGTCGCAGTGTCTTCGGGTAAAGCGCACGGTTGGTGATCATGCCGAAATTCGCGACCGCCGGATCGTAAAGCGCGCCTGACCACGCCGCTGCCGCGATAACAATGGCAAGCGCCGATATTCCCGCTAACTCCAGCGCTCGTCGTGGAACTCGGCGCATCGCGAAATACACGGCAAGCAGCAGGTTACCCACGGCGGTGAGGGCCACCACGCGAAAACTGCCCAGCCGTGGAACCAGCCAGAAACCGACGATAATGGCCCCGACAATGGCGCCAACCGTATTCGCCGCATACGCCCGTCCAACCGCGTGCGACTCGGGGTCCTCGCGCCCCACGCTTTTTGCAATCAACATCGTCACTACAGGAAAATTGAAACCAAACGCAGTCGCCGCGGGCAGCATCGCCAGAGCACATGTAGCGAACTGCGCGAACACCAGCCCTTCGAATGTTTTGTGCGTCGCGGTTACCAGACTCCACAGAATCGCCGGCATTTGCTGGAACAGCGCCAGGAACAGCACCGCTGCCACTCCCGTCAACGTCTGCGTCACCCCAAAAGTCCCTTCGGATACCTCGCGTCCTCCCGCCGCCCACCATTCAAACAGACGGCTGCCCAGCGCAATGCCAGCAAGGAATGTCGCTAGCATCAGCGTGAACGCGTAGGTGGAACTGCCGACGGTCACTGCCAGCAACCGTGTCCAAGCAATTTCATAGGACATTGCCGTCGCACCCACGAGGGCAAAGCAGACAAGCAGGGACCGTGGAATCGCGGCGCTCAGACGGGGGGACTGCGGGTTCGCCCTCTCCGTTACAGCTCCTGCTGGCCACCTACTGCCGATTCTTAGCGATACAATTCCCGCGACCAGATTGAGCCCTGCCGCGATCAGGATCGTCTTGCGCAAGCCGATTTGAGGCAGAAGTGAAAATCCTGCGATCAGTGCTCCTGTCACTGCGCCGGCCGTGTTTATCCAGTAAAGCCGGCTCAGTCGCGCGCCCATTTCACTGGAATGCCGAGTCACGCCGCGCACCAGAATGGGCAGCGTTCCACCCATCAAGAATGTGGGTAGGAACAGCACCAAAAAGGACGCCACGAGGCGAAGCCCCACCAGCAGCGGCGTCGAATCAGCAATGTTATGGTAGGCGAACAGATAAAGTGCGCGAACGCCCTTTAGACCTGGCAGCGAAAGCAGTCCGGTCATGCCAATGAGAATCTCGATCCAGCCATACACGACGATGGGCCGCGTTTGCTGTTCGCCCCAGCGCCCGAGTACTGCGCTGCCTGCTGCCAGCCCGGCCATGAACGCCGCTAACACCGTTGCAACCGCATAGACGGTGTGGCCGAAGATGAGTCCGAGGGAATTGGTCCAGGCTACCTGGTACATCAGTCCCGCCGCGCCGGATACAAAAAAACAGAAGAAAACCCCGTAAAACTTTGTATTCGAAATCTTGTCAGCTTCTCGAGCCATTCTCAGATGCTAATGTGTGCCGCTCGAACTTGAGAAGGAATGTTGGTTTCACATTGTCGTATGCGCTACTCAGTCGTTAAGGAACCAGGACGCAAGGAAGGGTGCCTATCGCATCAAACGTCCTGTAAAAGCGTAACCGGAAATCGTCGCTTGGATAGATGGTTGAGCGCTGGCGAGGAGGCGAGCGAAACGAGGATTCAAGGTCGAACGGCTAGGTCTCGCGGTTTCGCAAACTATCGAGACCAGCTCAACCGCGAACTACCATGTTACAACCGAGTCTCGCCCGTAACGACTGACAAATCACCGTTCGCGAATCAGGGCATTTCTAATCGTCACCTGAAGCGATTAGGACTTGGCCGTGACTCACTGAAAACAAACAATCGACGCACGTTCTAATAGTCTCTTGTTTGAGGGATCGAAGAAGGCACAAATGTCACTGCGGCGTGCGCGTCTCCATCGCGAACTTGCGCGTCAACTGCCGCCGTTCTTGCCGTTTCCGCGCTTCGGCGTGGCCTTCCGCACAGCCGACGCAACCGGAACACGACTGGTCTGGCTTACCGCGACGGTCGCTTTTTCCAGCCGACCCTCCGACGCAGCCGCGGCGCTAGCCGCCTTGCCTCGCTCGCTGCGGTCGTTGCGGGTATGCCGCCAGTTCACGTGCGGCATGATCAGCGACGTGTCAATGCGGTCGCGATACTTGACGGCGATTTTCAGCAGCGAATCCAGCAAATTGTCGGAAAGGAAGTGCGGCTCCAGGCCCAGGTCAATCAGCTTGGAGTGTTTGGCGTTGTAGTAGTGCTCTTCGGCCTCGACGCGCGGATCAGGCAAGTGGCTGATCTCCACGTCTAGACCGATTTTCGCCGCCGCCGTTTGCACCAGACGCGCAAGTTCGAGAACGGAAAAGCGCTCCGTGAATTGATTGAAGACGCGGCACTCGCCCGGCGCTGCCGGCTGCAAGCAAGCCAGTTCAATGCAACGAACCGTGTCGCGTATATCCAAGAACCCGCGCTGCTGCCCGCCCTTGCCATACACAGTGAGGGGATGTCCCACCACTGCTTCCACGCAGAACCGGTTCAGGACTGTCCCGAATACTTCGTCGTAATCGAAACGATTGATGAGTGATTCATGCAGCGCCACTTCATCGGTCGTCGTGCCATATACCACTCCCTGATTCAGGTCCGTCGCCCGTAAGCCCCACGCCTTACAGGTAAACATGATGTTGTGGCTGTCGTGTACTTTCGACAGGTGATAGAACGAGCCCGGCTGTTTGGGGAACGGCAGCACATCCTTGCGCCCGTTGTGCTCGATGGTGATGTAGCCTTCTTCGATGTCGATGTTGGGCGTGCCGTATTCACCCATGGTCCCCAGCTTGATCAGGTGACATTCCGGCTGATACTCGCGCAGAGCGAAGAGCAGATTCAGCGTGCCCACGACGTTATTCACCTGCGTGAACACCGCGTGCTGACGATCAATCATGGAGTACGGCGCGGAGCGCTGCTCTGCAAAATGAATGACTGCCTCGGGCTCGAACTTCCGGATCATCGACGTCAGGAACTCGTAGTCCGTGACGTCGCCGACGTGGGATTCAATGGTATACCCCGTCAGGTGGTTCCAGACGTTGAGCCGCTCCGCCAGCGGCTGAATGGGCGTCAAGGTCTGCGCGCCCAACTCATGGTCCCAAAGCCGTCGCACAAAATTGTCAACGATCGCGACCGTGTGCCCCTGTTTGGAGAGATACAGGGCGGTTGCCCAGCCACAGTATCCGTCCCCCCCAAGCACTGCAATCTTCATGGTTCCTCCACGCCTTTTCTGATTGGCATCTCCAAGCTATTCCTGGCAACCTTCGCTAACGATCGGCCCCCACCACGATGATCCCCCGACTCTATGAACTCTTAGTATCCTACAATCGTCGGCTATATCTTGCGAACATTGCAACTACTTTTGATGCCTGGACGTTTTCAGAGGGTACCGCCAAAGATCATGATTTTACCGTCGTTGACCGATGCAAACGATTGCTAGGCGACTACCCCTTTGATTTGCCATCGGCTTGCTGCCCGCTACGGCTGCACATTCCCACTACCGTGGGACGAAGTACCTGAGGGCAGAGGCTGATTCGTTAGGAGAAGCTTTCCGCCACTTTGCATGACGAGGTGGAAGTTTGCCGCCCCCACTAAGCTGGCGAGGCGTGGGGCGCGCGGTTCAGCGACGACGAGATAGCACCTATCAGGCTTCATCCAAAGTGCGGCGAACTGCGAATCGTCAATGAACACATCAGGCGCGCCCGGGGCATTCGAACCGTATTCGAGGTTCTGAACCCTGCCGTTCAGGAGCAATCCCGTTCGATTGGTGTAAAAAAAAATGGAGGAAAACGGATAATAGTGGCGGTCGGTAATCAGCGAACCATCGGGCGACCGCAGGAGCACCTCCGCCAGGGGCCGCGAGGATAGGTAGGGGTCGAAAACCACCATAGCGAGGCGAGCAGCCTGAAGAAAAACTACCATCATGAGCGCAGCGGCAAGGAATGGTCGCAAACCTCGCCCCCAGAAGCTTCCGATCGCACCAACCAGAGCGGCAATTGCGGCGATGATGAGCGGAACGCGCAAGTAAGCGAATGACGGAAACGTGAGGTCCAGCATGTGGCCGAGCGACAGTGTGTAAGCACTGGGATGATTGGACAACGCTCCGGAAATATCGCCCGGAGCCGGCAGGTTGCGCACATCCCAATAAATCGCGAATGCCGCCAGCGCAGCACAAGCGGAGATCACGCCCAGAGCGCGAGTTCCTTTCCGAACCCAATCGCCATTGGCGGCCATAGCCGAACCCAGCAGCAATGCCAATGCCGGATAGCAAGGCATCGAATAATATTCCTGCGTGGTGGAGAAGGTGAAAAATACAAGCACAAATCCAGCCCAGCAAAGCGCCAGCAAACGTGTGCGTCCGGCACGATCGTTAGGTTTGAACGACAGTTTCGCGACGGCTGGAAAATAAACGCTCCAGGGAAATAACCAGATCAAGTGAAACAGCCAAAAATACAGCCGCGGGACCGTGTTGTAGTCATGCGGAAACCGTCTGTTCAGGAAGCGGAGCAATTGTTCGTTGATGAAAAAGAACCACAGAAAGCCGTGATATTGGCCGGGACCGCTTTGCAGCGTAAAAGCGAAATAAGGAGGGTTCCTCACCGTTGCGAGCACGTACCAAGGCGCCGCAATCAGCAGCACGATCAGTGCCCCGGTGAAGGGATGCAGACGCTTCCAGATTTTGCGCGAGAACAACTGGTGCGTGACCAGAAGGTAGGCAATCGCGGTACCGACCGGAAAAACGATGGCAATCAAACTCTTCAAGAGTAATCCGATGCCCAGACTGGCGGCGAGGAGGAACGCCCAGAGCCGAGGATGTGGCTCTTCATCGTCAATCGCGCGCAGGAAGGCCCACATGGACAATGCTGTAGAGCACGTCAGCATCACGTCCGGAATCAGGATCCGCGTGAAGAGAAAAAGTCCTACGCAGATGGCCAAGCATAAGCCCGCATAAAATCCCGCGCGTTTACCAAAGGCCCAGACCCCAAAAGCTGCGGTGACCAAGCAAAGCACGATCGCCGAAAGAGCGATCGGAATGCGCGCGGACCAGTCGTGGACTCCGAAAATCTTGTATGAAATCGCCATGGCCCAATAAACCAGTGGGGACTTTTCGAGGTAAGCAATGCCGTCGACTCGAGCAGTCACCCAGTCTCCGGACGTGAGCATGTTCCGAGCGATCTGAGCTTGTACCGCATCCACATCGTCCATCAGGGACGGCGGAGAAATAATGCAGCCCAGATAAATGGCTCCGGCGAAAAGTAAAGTGACTAGGTAGGGATACCTGTCGGTTCGAAGGCCGAGTATTGCACCGCGGGAACTGAAGTCGATTTGATCCGCCATTCCCTCATCCATAGAAAAAGCATCAACAAACCCCAAAGGTGATATCCGAGATTGGCGCGTCTGTCCATGTGAAAACGCAAATACGATCGAATCACGCTGGGCTGAAAAAGTCCCGAATGTTCGGAGAGTCCTGTCTCCAAAGTTTCGACCAGCAAGCTGCGAAGAGGACCTCGCAGCCACTCGTGGGCGGGAATATCGAATCCCACCTTCTTGCGGCGCAGCACGGATGGCGGCAACTTGTCGTTCATCAAAGCTTTCAGCAAGAATTTCTGGCGCGATCCCCGGATCTTGAACCATGCTGGCAGGGACGCGGCAAACTCCACGATGCGATGATCCAGGAACGGAGGGCGCACCTCAACGGCGTGAGCCATGCTGATACGATCGACTTTGGTCAAAATGTCATCGGGCAGAAAGTACTTTTGATCGAACCATAGAAAAGGAGCGAGCTTATCGGAAACCGCAAGCTTGTCATGCAACACTCCGAGCATTCCATTGAGCGAGGCCGGCAGCGGTATCTGTAACAGGGATCGCTTCTCTGCATCGGAAAAAGTGCCATTCCAATAGACGTGAGCGCGCTCGGGAGCCAGCAAGCTGCCCTCTAAGAAGCGTTTCAGTTTGTACTCAAAGCTGATCTTTTCGTCCGAGACTGGCCAGCGCTCGATTTGGTCCAGCGCGAAGCGAAGGCCTCGTTTTGGAAAATGCCGAATACGGCGGGCGAGAGCGTTCGCCCGATAGGTGAGATAGCCGCCAAATAGTTCATCCGCACCTTCGCCGCTTAGAGCTACGGTCGTCTTCTGTTTGCACATTTTGGAGAGAAACCAAACAGGTAGTGCTCCCGCGTCGGCATTGGGCTCATCCGAATAGTATGCGAATTCTTGGATCGCGGCTTCCAGGCCGCTGTCGGGGTTCAGGTCCATTTCCTCGTGGTCGGTGCCGTAACGCTGGACGACCTGGCGGATATAGGCACTCTCATCGAAGGTGCGACCTTGGAAGGAAATGGAAAACGTTTTGAGGCGCGAAGATGATCGACACGCGGCATAGTGCAGCACCGTCGAAGAATCAATACCGCCGCTCAGCCACACGCCGAGGGGAACATCGGAGAGCATATGCTCGCGAGTGGATTGCTGCAGCAGAGAATCGAGCTCTTCTTTCGCAGAATCAAGAGTTCGGCCGGGCCCGTTCGCCAAAGGCAGGTGCCAGTAACAATCAGAGCGAAGGTTCCCGTCGTTCCATTCGAGCCAATGTCCCGGTGAAAGCTTTTCGATTCCTTCTACAAGCGTCCAGGGACCTGGCACGTAATTGAGCGAGAGATAGCAATCGAGGCCGGCTAGACTCAGCTCGCGCGGGACCTCGGGATTAATTAGAATCGATTTCAATTCCGACCCGAAGAGCAGGTCTTGTCCCAGACGTGCTGTGTACAACGGCTTAATACCAATGCGGTCGCGCGCAAGCACCAAGCGGCGTGACGACTCAGTCCACAGAGCTATCGCAAACATGCCCCGCAGTCGCGCGAAACACTCTGTGTCCCATTCGAGAAATGCCTGGAGAACGGTCTCGGTGTCGCACTGCGAGCGAAAGCGATGTCCCCGGCCCTCAAGCTCGGACCTCAATTCCAAGTGATTGTAGATTTCGCCGTTGAACACAATTACGGTGTTGCCATCCCGCGAGATGATCGGCTGGTCCCCAGAATCAAGATCGATAATTTTCAGGCGAGTAGCGGCGAGTGAACAGAAATTCGATTGGTACACACCCTGTTGGTCCGGACCTCGATGGACCAGCGTAGCTGCCGCACTGCGAATCCGATGAGGATCAGGTTTCCAATTCTTATGGGTAAATCCGGCGATTCCGCACAACTGTCGCACCCCTTCCGTGGCGTGAAACCAACTTGACCCGCTCCGCTTCTCACCCGCGCTACGCGCGAGAAGCGTGGTGCCTAGAGAATGTTGGGTACCGATGCGCGGAATGCGCCAGGACGAGCATCGGTACTGCTGTCAGCGACGTTGGTGAACACACAGCAACGCGGCCCAAAACAAGTTCTTATCTGTAGATTCTCAAATCGGCCATTAGGTGGCCTGACGCGGCGGCGAAATTCAAGGGGCTGTCTGTCTGCCGTCATTGCGCGGAACGGGAGCCATTCAGAAAGTTCGCTCACTTGAGAAGGTGTCAGCAAGGTGGTTATTTCCTGCCGATGAAGACAAGCGTGACACCCACACAGACCAAAAAAACGCCCGCCCAGCGTCGTCGCGAAACTCTTTCCCCGAGAAAAATCTCGCCCCCCAGGGTGCCGGCGGCATAGCTCAGTGCGGTGACTGGCACGACGAAGCTTACGTTTTCCAGGGACAGTGCACCGAGCAGTGCAAAGAACGCGACAGCCATCAGTGACACTCCTAGCCACATCCAGGGGACTTGGATGGCGCGAAACATCACGCGCACCAGCGCGGCCGGCCGGAAATCCTTCACCTCCCCGATCGTTTTCATGGCGCGCGTGACGCACAGCTCGCCAAAGGTGCCGGCAATGACGATCAAAAAAAGAAAAACGGCTTCCCAAACCATCAGTTGTGCTCCGTCGTGCGCGGGTGCGTATTACCAACCACGAGAACACCCAAGCATATTACCAGCACGCCGATCCATCGAGTGGCCGAGATGGGTTCCTTCAGTGCGAAATGTCCCAGTATCGCGACGACACCGTAAGACGTGGCGGACGCCGGTTGCACAAAACTGTAATCCGCCCAGGAGAGGACGAGCAAATAGGCCACGAAAAACAGGAGCAGGAATGCGATGCCCAGCCAAATGAATGGAGACGAGAACACCTGGATGAACACGTGGCCAAGGTCCGCAGGACTTTGTAACGTAACGGCTCCAACGTTTTTCATGCCTTTGCTCAGCAGAACATTGCCCAGCGGAGCGAATACGATCACAAGCAGAATGAGCACGTACGTCTTGAGATGTAAGCCGGCGGTTGTTGGCTTCATGCGTGGCGAGACCCGCAGTTGGCGGCGCCAGCCAAGGGGCGGCCGAACAGTAAGGCAAGGTTGCCGGAGGGCGCGATGAAAATCTGATTGAGAATGGTCGTCATTTCGCGGTTTTAATCCTAACCGGATCTACGATTCCCCTGTGATTCGCGGTGGTGGAAACCAACTTTCCTTCGCGAATGTGATAGTCAACCCCGCGCCAGCGTATGGTTCTGCGCCCGAAACTGACCAGCCAAATTGCGAACGCCATCGCGTCCCACAGGGGAATCAGCGGCATTTTTCTCCAAATGCCAGTCTGCTTCATCCCCCAGACACCTACCATCCACGTCATGGCCATGCGGAACACTAAATAGATGCTGAGATACGCGCAGGCGATTGCGACCGATGGGTGAATCGCAATCGCGAGCAGCGACCAAGGCAATCCCCAGGTGAAGATCAGACCCAGATGTCCCCAGGGGCGCATGAGGCGCATCACCGTCATCCAGCGCACTCGTTTATATAGAAGATCGGGTAAGGAACGAAAATCCGCGACGGATTGCACAACGTACGGCAAGAGTTTCACTTCGTAGCCTTGCGCCGCCACCAAGCGACCGGCCCACACATCGTCCGCAGGGCGGTCTTCAATCGTCTGGTAGCCGCCGTAGCCTGCAACGGCCTTGCGCGTAGTGACGATGGTCTGACCGAAGGTAAATTTCACTCCATCCAGCTGCCAGGCGACCATCACGCCTGGAAAAAAATCGGATATCATTCCCATTGACTGAAGTTCCTGGGTGAGGTTCTTTTCCTTCGTCGAAGCATACAAACAAGTGGCCGCGCCTACTTGGGGATCGCGAAAGGGAGCCACGACCTTCCGCAGATAATCGGGTCGGACGCGGACGTCGCTGTCGGTAATCACGAAGAGGTCGTGCCGTGCTTCATTGACTAAACGCGTCAGCCGCGCGACTTTGTCGTTGATGGCATTGCGGCCCGAACCAAACAGCAGACGGATGCGCCGCTGGGGAAAATCGCGTATCAATTGTTCGAGAATGGGGACCGTAGGATCGTCTTGGTCCACGCAAAAAAGGATTTCATAGTCGGGATAGTCCTGGCGGCAAAAACTGGCGTAGTTCTCGTATGCATCCTCGTCGAAGCCTTTGACGGGTTTCAGGCAGCTTATCGGAGGCGCAAAAACGACCTCTTGGCTAAGTTCGCGGGCGGCGGAACGGAAATACCGCATGGTGCTGTAGAGGCTGAGCAGGTAGTAAACGAATGGTATGCAGGCAGCCGCTAGTAAAAGATGCTCGACCGTCAAAATCTTCTCAATTCTGGGGCAGCGGGCGCGTTTTGATTTCTCTCATATGCAATCCCCAAGCTCGGTGATAAAAAGACGAATTCAGGAGAACCAGAAACGCGGGCTCTTGACCTTGTCGCCTAGCCCATGGCTCCGGTGCCCAGAAGTTCCGATTGGCACGCGGATGCTCTAGAAAAATCTTAGCATGAAACGTTGCGAAGAAGCCCACAAGCCCCCGCCTTGTTCCACACGGTGCACGGCCCCGAACTACGGCCACAGCGTCTTTGGTAACATTGCTGTAACACGACTGCGATAGCGTTGCTCAGTTTGAGGCGGACATGGCCCCGAACCACTTAGCAGACCCTAAATACTTCTTCAACCGCCACTACTCCTGGCTGCAATTCAACGAGCGGGTGCTGGAAGAGGCTCGCGACGCAAAGAACCCGCTGCTTGAGCGCGTGAAGTTTCTATCGATCACGGCCAGTAACTTGGACGAGTTCGTGGAAGTGCGCGTAGCGGGCATGTTGCAGCAAGTGGAGCACGGTAATCGCGAGTTGGGTCCTGATGGGCGCATGCCCGCTGAGGTGCTCAGCGAACTGGCCAGCAGGATTCACGCCTTCGTGAAATCGCAGTACGACTGCTGGCGGGAGGAACTGCTTCCTGCCCTGGCTGCGGAATCCATTCGCGTGGTCAGTCTGAAAGGGCTGGGCCCGGCGGCGCTGGAGCACATCGACAATTTCTACGTGAAGGCGGTCGAGCCGCTGTTAACACCGGTCACAGTGGACCCGGCTCACCCATTCCCTCATGTGTTGAACAAGGCGCTGTGCCTGGCATTCCTGATGAGGCGAAAACGCCGCAGCGCGCAGACGTTTCTCGGCGTGGTGACTGTGCCGCGCGCACTCCCGCGGCTGGTGCTGCTGCCTTCGAAAGACGGCGTTGTGGAATACGTCTTTCTGTCCGATGTGATCCAGGCATTTGCCGATCGGCTGTACCACGGCTACGAAGTGCTCTCCGCCGCGGGCTTTCGGGTAACGCGCAACAGCAATTTGTACCTGGAAGAAGAAGAATCACGCAGCTTGATGGATAGCGTGGACGCGCAACTCCACCGCCGTCGCAAAGGTGCGGCGGTGCGGCTGGAGATCGAGGCTAGCGCGAATCAGGAGATTATCGATCGGCTGGTAGTGAATTTCGGCCTGGCGCCGTGGCAGATTTTTCGCGTGGACGGACCTCCGAACCTGACGCGAATTTCGTATCTCTACGACCAGGTGCCGCGGCCGGATTTGAAGTTTCGGCCGTTTGTTCCACGCGAGCTGGCGTTGAAACCGGGCGCGGCGTCAGTGTTCGAGTCGATCCGCAAACGCGATTTGCTGCTCCATCATCCCTACGATTCCTACTCTTCAGTGGTGCGGTTCATCGAGAGCGCTGCGAAAGATCCCGACGTCCTCTCGATCAAGCAGACGCTTTACCGCACAAGCGAAAATTCGCCCATCGTGCGGGCGCTGATTGAAGCCGCGGCCAAGAAAGAAGTGGCGGTTGTGGTCGAACTGAAGGCGCGGTTTGACGAAGCTTCGAACATCCGCTGGGCGCGAAATTTGCAGGAAGCAGGTGTGCAGGTTTTTCACGGTGTGGTGGGGCTGAAAACTCACTGCAAATTGGCGCTCATCGCCCGGCGCGAGAAGGACGGCCAAATACGGCGGTACGCGCATCTTGGAACCGGAAACTACAATCCCTCGACAGCGCGCTTCTACACCGACCTTAGCTTGCTTACGAGCGACCCTCATATCACTCACGCCGTGCATCACGTCTTCAATTATTTGACCGCCTATTCCGAACGGCCCAGCTATCAGCCGCTATTCGTTGCGCCGTTGAATCTGGGGAAAAGCTGCTTGAGCCTGATTGAGCGTGAAACGGCCCATGCGCGAGCGGGGCGTCCCGCGTCCATTTTCGCCAAAGTGAACGCGCTGCTGGATGAGAAAACGATTCAGGCGCTGTACCGCGCGTCGCAGGCGGGAGTGCACATCGAGCTGCTGGTGCGCGGGGCCTGCGCGTTGCGCCCCGGTGTGCGCGGCATCAGCAGCCGCATACGCGTGCGCAGCGTGATCGGACGCTTTTTGGAACATAGCCGGATTTTTGTTTTTGGAAATGGCGGGAAGACCGAGCTGTATCTGGGAAGCGCCGACTGGATGCATCGAAATATCTACGAGCGCGTCGAAGTGATGTTCCACTTGCGTAGTCCGGAGCTTTCCGACCAGGTATTTAAGGAGGTGATCGGGCCGTACCTGGCGGACACCGAAAAAACACGGATCCTGCTGCCGGACGGACGATACGTCCGAGGAAGTCAGGCGGGCGCCGCGGCACCTTCACGAAACGGATTCCATTTCAACGCGCAGGAATTTTTGATTGGCTTGGCCGAGGGGCGCGAAGGGCTCTCCGAAGTGCCGAAGACACCTGGGTTCGCAATGCGTCCCCCGCCGCCGAAAACGGCCTCTCCCTCAAACAAAATCTGAATTTTTCGGTGTGCCAAATCAGCTGCCTGTAGCCCCACGCCGGTGAGCCTGTTTCGGTTCCGCATTCTGTTACGCGTGCCGGGCCGTATCCAAATATTCATGCAAGAAAAAGTGATAGATTGCAACAATGGTGGAAAGATTCCAGGCCCTTGTGAATTGGCTGCTCGGGCCTGAGCCGATCACAGAAAAACGGCCGGGGCATCTCTCCGCGCGCTGGATATTTCTACGTGGCCTCGGGCTGATTTATTTTTCCGCGTTTTATTCGCTGGTGTTTCAGATTAAGGGCCTCATTGGGCCGGACGGAATCCTTCCCGCGCAAGATTATCTGCAAGCTGTTGGGGCATCGTCGTTCCACGCGCAGCGTTTTTGGTTTGCGCCCACTCTGCTGTGGTTTGGCGCGAGCGATCGCGCGTTGATGCTGGTTGTTTGGCTGGGGATCATTGCGTCAATTCTGGTGGTCGTGAACCTCTGGCCGCGCGCTTCGCTGCTGATCTGTTTCGTGTGTTTTCTCTCCTTTGTCGCTGCGGCGCAGGATTTTTCGGGATACCAGTCGGATGGCATGTTGCTCGAAGCGGGTTTCATTGCATTATTTGTTGCGCCGCCGGGGCTTCGGCCCGGCCTCGGGAGCGCCAATCCGCCTTCCCGCGCGAGCCGTTTCCTGTTGCAGTGGGAGTGGTTTCGCATCTACTTCGAATCGGGCGTAGCAAAACTGGCCAGCGGCGATCCAGCGTGGCGCCATTTCACCGCGATGGACGACTACTACCAGAACGGCCCGCTGCCGACATGGATCGGGTGGTACGTCCAGCAACTGCCGCACTGGTTTCATGCTTCGGCGACGTTTTACACGCTCGCGACGGAGTTGGTCCTTGTGTGGATGCTGTTCTTGCCACGGCGATTTCGCATCATTTGCTTTTGCATCGTCACGCCATTTGAAATTTCCATCATTTTGACCGCGAACTACACATTTCTGAATTACCTGGTCTTGCTGCTCGGGGTGTTCCTGCTCGATGATCGGGTCCTGGAATGGGTTCTACCGAAACAAATCCGCAAGTTGATCGCCGGAAAGAAAGCCGCGATTGAGCAAACTCCGGCGCAAGCGCTAGACAGGCCGGAGGGTCCAGCTGCGATCTGGCGACGCAGGTTAGCTCCGCTGCGACGGGCGTTTGCCGGCCTGTGCCTCGGCTTAGTCTTCTATGCGACGACTTTGGAGCTTCTGTGGATGTTTGTCCCAGGATTGCCGCTGCCGGAAGCACCGGTGCGAGCACTCGACCCATTTCGCATCGCCAATCGTTATGGGCTGTTCGCTGTGATGACCCACGGGCGCTACGAAATCGAGTTCCAGGGAAGCAACGACGGAAAAACTTGGACGGCGTACCCATTTCGTTACAAGCCGCAGACGATCGATAAGGCGCCGGGAATTTATGCTCCTTACCAGCCGCGGTTCGAGTGGAATCTGTGGTTCGCTTCGCTTGGTTCGTGGCGCGAGTCGCGCTTTGTGGTCTGGACCGAGGAACGACTACTGAAGAACGATCCAGATGTGTTGCAGCTGTTCGCCTACAATCCATTTCCCAATGCGCCGCCGCGCGAAGTCCGCACCATCATCTATCAATATTGGTTCACGGACTTGGGCACGAAGCGGGCGAACGGGAACTGGTGGAGGCGCGAGGCGCTCGGCGAATACGCTCCGGTATTCGAGCGCGAATCGGACGGCAAGATCACCATCCTGGACTGGCCCGCTCACGATGAGGAACAGCCCTAGTTACCACCGCGCTTTATCATCCTTCCGCGAGCCGGTCTGGCGCAAAGCAAGTTTTGCTCCCTGCGGCTAAATCCGTTAGCCTGTGCGGGACCGTATGACACCAAGCAAACGCCATTCACACGAGCCTCGCGAAGAAACCGTGTCGGCCGAAGTTACGCCCGAAATGCTGCTTGCGCATCTGGCAACACTCTCCCAGCCGGCCAGCATTCGCCAGATTGCGCATGGCATGGAATTGAGGCATCGCGGCCGGCGCTACTTGCCGCGAGTGCTGCAGAAATTGAAGAAGCGCGGTGAAGTAGAAGAAACTCACGGTGGGCGATTCCGTCTCGCGGGAACGAAACACGCCAGGACTGAAGCATCGGGGCGCGCCGCAGCGGCAAAGCGTGCGCGCGCGGCGGATGCGGGCGCAACAAATGCCGAAACCGGACTGGGCATGTCAAACGTCCCGGCAATTCACGCAGCCGCGCGAAGTGGTGGCGCATCCACGCGCGGCCGAGATCCGAACCTGGTGGCGGGACGAATTGTGGCACATCGCGACGGGTACGCTTTTCTCGTGCCGGATTCGCCGATGCCACGCGTCGAAGGAGATTTATTCATCGGACGCGACGGGCTGGGAGATGCGATGCACGGCGACCACGTACTGGCGCGCATCGTGCGACGGCGCGCCGACGGTCGTGCGGAAGGGCGCGTGGTGCAAATCGTCGAGCGCCAGCATCCCACGATGGTCGGATTATTCCGTTACGGACCGCACGGAAACGTCGTGCTGCCTTACGACACGCGCATCCTTCATGAAGTGATCATTCCGCCGGGCGCGGAGCTGACACCCGCGTTACGCGAAAGACTCGGCATCTTGCCAGGCGCTCAGGCGCCTGCCAGCAGCCGGACGCGCTTAGCCGAACTGGATGGCGCGGTAGTGAACCTTGAAATCACGCGGTTTCCGAAAGGCGGGCTCGCTCCCAGCGGACGCGTCATCGAAATCCTCGGGCGTCCCGGCGAAATTGGTGTAGATGTAGAAATCATCATCCGCAAGCATCACCTGCCGCACATTTTTCCAGACGAGGTTCAGGCCGAGGCCCGGGCTACCCAACAGAAAGTGTCAGAGGCGGACATCACCGGACGGCGCGATTTTCGTCATCTGCCGATCGTAACAATTGATGGCGAAACGGCGCGAGATTTTGACGATGCGGTGTATGTGGCGGCGCTTCCCAACGGCCATTACGAGTTGCAGGTGCATATCGCCGATGTGGCGCACTACGTTAAGCGCGGTTCGGCACTCGATCGAGAAGCGCGACTGCGCGGCACATCCGTTTACTTTCCCAATCGTGCCGTGCCCATGCTGCCGGAGGAACTCTCCAACGGGATTTGCTCGCTGAATCCGAAGGTGGACCGCCTGGTGATGAGCGCGGTAATGGAATTGGACGGCGCGGCGAAACTACTGCACGCTGACTTTTTCCAGGGAGTGATTCGTTCGGCTGAACGCATGACGTATACCAACGTTAACAAGGTAATCGAAGGCGATCCGGAAATGACCGAGCGTTATGCGCCGCTGGCAGGCGAATTCCAGAAGATGAAGGAACTCGCGCTTTTGTTGAACAAGCGGCGTCATGCACGCGGGTCCATCGATTTTGACTTGCCCGAGCCAGTCATTGAATTCGATCCCGAAGGGCGGATGTTGAGCATCGTGCGCAGCGAAAGAAACATCGCGCACCGTCTGATCGAGGAGTTCATGCTCGCGGCAAACGAAGCCGTAGCCGAGTATTTGGAAAGGCGCGGTGTCGCGTCGCTGCATCGCGTTCACGAAAAGCCTGACCCGAAGAAAGTGCTCGAATTCGAAGAACTGGCACGGGCGTTTGGATATTCCCTGGGCGTCGACGATTTAGCCGAGCGGCGCATTACGGTGCGGCATGGCGAGAGCCGCTCGCAAGCGCGAACGGGCCGGGGGGGCGGTCGCGGACGCGCGCGTCCTATGAGTGTGACGTTGCCTGCCGCAGAACAGGTGGATATCCGGCCGCAGCACTACCAGCGATTGACGGAGAAGATCGCAGGAAAGCCGGAAGAACGGATTCTCTCCTACCTCATGTTGCGTTCACTAAAGCAGGCGCGCTACGCCGCGGACGCACTGGGCCATTTCGCCCTAGCGACGAACGAGTATACGCACTTCACGTCGCCGATCCGGCGCTACCCCGATTTAATCGTGCATCGCGCGTTGAAATGGGCGCTGGAAAATCCGAACGTAGCGCCGCTGCGCGTTCCAGCGCCGAGTGCGCAGGCAGGAAAACAGGAATGGGTAGCCGCCCTGGGACCTTACCGCCGCGTCGAATTGCAGGAGATAGCGTCGGAAAGCTCGGAAGCCGAACGCCGAGCGGATGCCGCGGAACGTGAGCTGATGGAGTGGAAGACGGCGCAGTTCATGGAGAGCCACCTCGGCGAAGAATATGACGCGCTGATAATCTCAGTGCAGAAGTTCGGATTTTTTGTCGAGCTTGTCGAAATTTTTGTGGAGGGCTTGGTGAGCATTGACCGGCTGGAGGAATTTGCCGGCCAGAAATGCATGTACCGCGACCGCGATCATTCCATCGTCACGGAACCCTATCGCGGCTCGCGCGGAGGAAGGTCGCAACTGGCTTTTCGCTTGGGCGATCGCATACGCGTCCGCGCCGAACGGATCGACCCGTTCCGGCATCGCGTCGAATTCTCGCCCGTCGAACCGGGTCCTCGGTAGAAGTGTGGAGTATTTACCGATTCGTATATTATACCAAGGTACCGTTGACCGATCGTCTTCCGACGGCTCAAACTCGTCCACATGGAACAGTACCAGCATCTCGTCGGCAATCGCGTTGAAGCACAGTGCCGGTCTGGTGATTTTTATCTGTCGTGCGTTGGAACACTGGCATCCGACGACGGACGATTGATTGTGGTGCAGGAGCGCTTCCTTTCTGGCGGAAGCCACAAAACGATGCGCGTCGAGATTCCGTACGCGTGCATTGTTCGCGGCACGAAAGCTTCGGTCGAATCGCCTAACATCCTCGCTGCTCGGCCGCTCGCTCGGTGGAAAAGGCCCTGATCGCGGTTTCTCCTCACATCTGTCGCAATCAAACAATTCAATTCGGAAGGTGCCGTGCGTTGCCATTCGCATTCGTGAGCTTGGGCGGGTATATTTGCCTTTTGGCTGGGAGGCGAAAATGAAGCCGACAGTTGGATTTATCGGATTAGGACTTATGGGCAAGCCCATGGCGACGAACTTGCTCAAGGCTGGATTTCCTTTGGTGGTATGGAATCGCACAGCGGCGCGAGCGCAGGAGCTTGTGAACGAGGGCGCGAAGCTCGGAGAAAGTCCGCGCGAAACGGCGAAGCTAGCCGATGTGCTGATCACCATTGTGAGCGACCCGCCGGCACTCGAACAGGTGCTGTGGGGACCTAACGGCGCGATGGAGGGTCTGCGGCGTGGCAGCGTTTATATCGATTCCAGCACCATTTCGCCCGACCTTGCGCGACGCGCGGCGTCGGCGTGCGCCGAACGCGGCGTGGATTTTCTGGATGCGCCGGTGACGGGCGGCGATTGGGGCGCAAAGAAGGGCGAGCTCGTTTTCATGATTGGCGGCAAAGCCGATGTGCTCGAGCGCATCAAGACAGTTCTCGAAGTGCTAGGCAAGAAATTCTTTTGGCTGGGACCGAACGGAGCAGGCCAGACGGTAAAGCTCGCGATGAATCTGATTTTGGCGCTTGAGGTGGAAGCGCTCGCAGAAGCGCTGGCGCTGGTGACTTCCGCCAGCGTGGAAGGCGAAAAGCTGATCGAGGTGCTGCAGTCGAGCATGGCCCGCGCGGGAGTCTTGGACGTGAAAGCGCCGAACATGCTGAACAACAATTATCCGCCAAGTTTTCCGCTGCGCCTGATGCACAAAGACATGCGGCTTGCACTTGAACTCGCCCGTCAGAAGGGGGTCGAGCTGCCTGCCGCCGCCGCTTCGTACGCGACATATAGTGCGGTGAAGGACGCATCGAAAGATGACGCCGATTATTCGGCGGTTGCGCGCTTTTGGTCGCAAGGCGGCAAGGCTAAAGCTGGGGCGTAGCCGGAAAAAACGCCAGTGGGAGATCGCGCGAAGTGCGCAGACCTGCGTTGGCTGCGAGAATCGCTGGAATAGCATTGACGACTACCGCCGCCGTGGCCACATCGCCGTGCGTGCCTCCAGGGATCGTAAGCGTGAGATGCGGCTCGCCTTTCAGAACGACGGTGTCAGCGGGATGTCTGGCGCCCACGTACATCTTCAGTTCCATGAAAATTTTTTCTTTGCCCGCGGTGGTGCCACGGGCGATTTGATGCACACCAGCGACCTGTCCGGGAGTGACTTCGAGGAATTCGGTCTTAATGGATTCCTCGGCGATCACTGGTTCAATTGTTTCGGAAATATTGTCCACCGTAAAACCGAGGCCGTCCGCAACCATCGCGATTGATTCCGGCAGGCCATGGTGCTTGATGACGCCCGCTTCGACTTGCGTGCGAAATTCATCAGGAGTCATTCCAGCGCCGATTTTTTTCTGCAGGGGCAGGCGCCGCTTCGACGCATCTACGATGCGCACGGCGCTCACCCAATCAATGCGCTGTGCCACAGCGCTGAGCGTTAGCGCGAGTTTGTCCATCACAAAGCCGGGATTCACACCGGTGCCTACCAGCGCAACGCCTTCGTCGATAGCCGCGGTGTCCAGCTTCTTCGATAGTTCCGGATGCTTGTGGAACGGGTAGGCGAGCTCCTCGCATGTGGAGACGACGCAGCAGCCCGCCGCGATACACTCAAGCAGTTGGTCCATAACGCTCGTGAGGTAAGACGAAGTCGAATGGACGACTATGTCCGCTGGCGTTTCGAGCGCAGACTGCGCATCTGGAAGAATCGGGACGCCCCAGGGAGCGTCCGGCGCGCCTACCACCTCGCCAAGGTCGCGTCCCGTTTTTGCGGGATCCTTATCAATGGCGCCAACAATTTCGAGTGAATTCTTTTGCCGCATCAGCCGGACGATCGAAGCGCCGATGGGGCCGACTCCATATTGGACAACGCGGATTTTCTTTTTCATGCGGATTCCCGATAAATTTTGAGAACCATTACCTTAAGGTGTTAGCCAGCGGACTGCAACCGAATTTGCGGTGCTTGTGACGCGCTGCGGCGAGCCGCATAATGTGCCGACGACGCGAACGTGACAGGCCAACCCGACACTGGTTCCTCCCAACGAAACTGGCCGCGCACCGCGCTGCGGACAACTCTGCAATACGGCGGCAGCGCGCTTGTGCTGTATTTTCTTTTTCGTTTGCTGCCAGGACACCAGGTATGGAAGGCTCTCGGGCTGCTGCCGGCGCGATTGTGGATTTTGGCGCTGGCCGGATATCTGGCGGCACACGTCATCGGCGCAATGAAATACCGGCTGGTCCTGAATCTAGGCGGCGCGGGAATTCCGGGGCGGCAAGCGGCGCGGTGTTACTTTGCCGGCCTTTTCGGTTCGCTCTTCTTACCGTCGTTGATCGGCGGAGACATTTTGCGAATCGCTATGGCTTTGCGCGCTAGTCGCAGCAAGGCGGGAGTGGTACTGGGAAGTTTGGTCGATAGAATCACCGATTTTACTTCGCTGGCACTCCTGGCTGCGGTTGGCGTGACGTTGGTCCCAGGGGCTATGGACGAGCGGAGCCGAAAGATTTTTTTCGTGATTGCGGCGGCAGGCGGCTTCGGCATCGCGGTGGCCGCGGTTATTGCGCTGTTTTTCCCAGCACGGCGATTCCCATTTCTTGTCCGGCGAAGATTGGTGCGGCTTCGGCGAGCTTGGGGATCCATCTTGAAGCAGCCCGGGGCCATGCTGAGCGCGCTAAGTATGAGCTTGATTGTGCAGATCACATTCATCTTCCTGAACGTGCTGCTCGCTGAAGCGTGTGGACTGAATTTGCCTTTTCGCGTGTGGCTCTTCGCCTGGCCGTTGGCGAAATTGTCAGCCGCAGTGCCCATCACTCAGGCGGGCATTGGCGTGCGGGAAGCAGCGCTGGCAGCGTTATTGCTGCCGTTTGGCGTGCCTGCTGTGTTGGCAGTGGCTTCCGGTTTGGCGTGGGACGCCGTTGTGGTCGGTGGCGCGATCGCTGGCGGAATTTTTGCTTTAGTTACCGCTGCGTCCTGGGGTCGCGCCACAGCATAGCGCGCCGAAAGCCGCAACGGCACCTCTGTCCCCGGCGAGTCTCCGACCGATCGTGCCTTGCCGCCCGTCGACACGACTAGTGTGCGGTTGAATATTTCGAATAGTCGGGATACGCCGGGTGTTTTACGGGTTGTGGCGGATTCTTCTCGAGGTCCTGCATCACTACTTCGATAGCTTTTTCAAGCTGAGCGTCGTGGCCCTTTCTCCATGCCGCGGGGTCGAGCTCGATATCGACATCCGGCGGCACGCCGTGGTTTTCCACTTCCCAAGTTCCCTCCGTCGTGAAAAATGCGAAGCGCGGCGCGGTGACAAAACCGTTGTCCATCAGCGACGGATAGCCGCCGATGCCGACGAGGCCACCCCATGTGCGTCTACCGACAATCGGACCAAGGCCGACGTGACGGAAATACCACGGCAGCGCGTCGCCGCCCGAACCCGAAAATTCATTGGCGAGCATCACCTTCGGCCCATAGATTCCGCTGAGCGGCGTAGTGTAGTCCGCGCCTTCGCGCGAGGTCCAGTAGTTCCAAATTTTCCGTTGCATGTACTGGATGATGTAGTCCGCGGCCTGGCCGCCGCTGTTGAAGCGCTCATCGATCACCACGCCCTGCTTATTGATCTGGGCAAAATAGTAACGGTTGAAATTGCGGAAGCCGCCCGCGCCGGTGTTCGGAAGATAGACGTAGGCGAGCTTTCCGCCGCTCATCCCGCTCACTTTTCGCAGGTTATCTTCCATCCACGCGCGGTTGCGCAAAGCGTTCTCGTCTTGCACGGGGACGACGGTGACCTCGCGCGAGCCGGAACCATCCGGATTCGGTCCTACTTTCAAGACCGTTTGTTTTCCAGCGGTTTCTTGAAAATAGCTGTCAATGTCCACGTCGGGGCGAACGTCGCGGCCATTAACAGCCAGCAAATATTCTCCTGCGACCACATTGACGCCCGGCTGCGTCAGTGGCGCGTGGAGTTGCGGATTCCAGTTCTCGCCGTTGTACACGCGCGAAAATCGGTAGCGGCCGTTTTCGATTGTGTAATCCGCTCCGAGAAATCCCACTTGCAGGGGCTGCACTTCCGGAATGCTGCCGCCGCCGACGAACATGTGGCCCACGTTTATTTCGCTCAGCATTTGCTGGAAGAGATAGTTCAAATCATCGCGCGTGGCGATCCGATCAAGATACGGTTCGTATTCGCGCGAAAGCGCTGGCAGGTTCACGCCATGAAAATGCGGGTCGTAGAGGAAGTCGCGCTCGATACGCCAGATTTCGTGGTACATCTGATTCCATTCGGCGCGCGGTTCAACCCACACTTCCATCGAATCCATCTTGAGCTCGCCTTCGCCTGGCTTGGCGGCCTGAGCAGTGGCCGCGATGAACCACTTTTCTCCCTGCTGATAGAGATATTTCTCGCCGTTGAAGGAAACCGAAGCATTTTGGATCCCGGCGATCAGTTGGTCGGTCTTGCGCTTGGTTAGATCGAATTTGGACAGCACTAAGTTCGGCGGACCCTCGGAATCGGGAGCAGGGGGAAGTTCCAGGATGAGCAACTCGCCCGACTTGCCGGCAAAAAGTCCCACGTAATTCTTGGGCGGCAGCGGAAGGGCGAGAATGCGCTGACTGATGTTATCGAAATCAATCGAAACCTTGACTGGTTCTTTGCCTTTGTCCTTGTCCTTGCTTTTATCCTTATCCCTGTCGTCGTCTTTCTTCTTGTCCTTGTCGCCCTTGTCGCTATCGTCCTTGGAAGCATCTTTTGAGTTGTCCGCGTCTTTTTTGTCGCCCTCAGCCTTTTCCTCATCGCTTTCTGCCGCAAGCGGCGACGGCAAGTCCTTGCGCAAAACGATGAGGTAAACGCTGCGCGTCACTTGCTTGCCATCCGTCGACATATCCAGGCCGCCAACGGTAGGCCCGATGTTGGTGCTGGCAGCGAAGAAAATGTATTTGCCGCTCTTGTCGAAGACTGCGTATTGCGTGTCGCTCATACCATCGGTAATCTGCGTGGATTTTCCGGAGTCGAGCGAATGCACAAAAACCGTGCGGAAATGATTGGGCAGAAGCTTGGTGTAAACGATCCAACGGCTGTCAGCAGACCAATCCGGGTTGAGTCCCTGGCTTTCGTAGTAATCCGTGTCAATTTTTACGGGCGTCGGCTTGTCCAGGTCCACATACCAGAGATTCAATCGCGTGTCGGTGTAGGCAATCTTCTTGCTGTCTGGCGACCAGGTCGGCCCGTAGAAAAACGAAGGTGGATTGCCGAGATTGATTTTGCGGACTTCGCCCATTCCGTTCTGGGCACGCAAGTGAAGTGCGTACTCGCCGGACTCGTCCGAAAAATAAGCAATCCATTTTCCGTCGGGAGACCAAGCCGGATCGCGGTCGGCCACACCGGGAGAATTCGTAATATTGCGAATGTCGCCCTTTTCCCCGGGGACCGTGAGAATTTCGCCGTGCGCTTCAAAAACGGCCCGAACGCCGCTGGGCGAGATCGCAGAACTGTTAATCTGTTTCGCGACCTTTTCAAAGTGCGGACGAACTTCCACCAGGTCCGCCGCGATGTGGACCTTCACGGGCTGGTCCTGGTGGCTCGCAAGATCGTAGAGGTGCAGCGAGCCGAATTGTTCGTAAACGATGGCGCCCGGTCCTGCGTCGGCCGATTTGATGGGCAATCCGGTATTTGCGACAATCTGCGATTCTGCCTGTGACTTTGTGTCGTATGCGAAGAGCGTGTAGGGCCCATTGCGGTCGGACAGAAGATAGATCGTGTCTCCGACCCACATCGGATTGAAGTCGTTCCAATCCTCGTGCGGAAGTTTCGTTACGCTGGAATCCGCCAGATCGGCGATCCAAATTCGAGGAGAAGTGCCGCCGCGATAATGGCTCCAATTTCCAAACGGCTGTGGCGTAGGACGGTAAGCTAAATACTTGCCGTCGGCGGAATAGGAACCTTCCCATCCGAGAGGCAAAGGAACTTTGGTCGGGAAGCCGCCCTCTACCGGGACCGTGAACAGCGCCTGCGTGTTATTGGCGAAACTGTCGCGCGGCGAGGAAAACAGGATGTTCTTTCCGTCAGGAGTCCATCCCACGGCGACATCGGGGCCGGCGTGGAAAGTGACGCGGCGTGGCGTGCCGCCATTCGCGGAGATCACGTACACATTCAACTTACCATCGTATTCACCGGTGAACGCGATCCACTGCCCGTCCGGCGAAAAATGTGGGCCACGTTTGATTCCGGGACCCGCGGTGAGGCGGATCGCATCGCCTCCATCGCGGCTCACTTTCCAGAGGTCGTCGCCGTACAGGAAAGCGATATCGGTGCGGCTCAGCGTCGGCTGGCGCAGCAATAGCGGCTTATCGTCCTGTGCAAAAGATGCGGATGCGAGAGCGAAAGCGATAAACAGTATGGCGAGCGCGAGCACAAACTTCTTCATCGGAAGATCTCCTTGAAACGGCTGAATTCGCTTCCGGATGATACGCACGCGTGGACGCAGGGGTTTCAATTCTCGCTTAGACGCGCGCAAAGCCCGTCGGAATTGCGCATTTTAGCTGTTTTGCAAACCTGCGCGTGCGGAAAACACATGGAAGGCAAGATAGCGAGGCCCGCTCTGGTGCCAAGACCTAGAAGCGCGACCGGCTCGCCCGAAAGAATTCGCGAAGCGTGGTGACATTAGGGCCGTAGGAACCGACGCGGCCGGCGTCTACCGGCAGACCGAGATACTCCGCTTGCTCGATGCTCAAGCCTGCCTCATCCAACTCGGCAAGGCTGTAGCCTTCGGTGGGCACCAAGCGGTTGCGGCGCGAAAGATCCACTGGACGCGGCGGCCGGTGCGCGCTCCACCGTTTTCTGACAATCAGGAAAAAGTCATCCCAATCTCGTCTATTCCACATGCCCCTCTCCTACGCTCCCCGGCTTCAAGAACTTGGATGCACGGCGAGCGAATTCGGTAGCAGAAAGTTTCTGCCAGCCTGCGATCCCTGTCCGGCGTTTACATCCCCCACGCCGTGCCGCTCCGGGGACGGGAGCGGTGCTGATAATAACCCCGGATGTAGTGGAAAGTCGCGCGCGAACATTATATGTATCGAGTGAGTTATGGGATGCGGGTGAAGCCCTTTTATGTTGGGTTAGTGGTCGAGGCGCACCAGCTGCAGGGACCCGGTGTTATACTTTTGTGAAGTTAATGGACCATTTGTGCCGCGTGAAATCTGCATGAGCAACCCGATCATCGTCGTCCACTATCACGAGCTGTGGCTGAAAGGCCGCAACCGGCGATTTTTTCTGCGCAAACTGTCGACCGCCTTGCGCGTATCGCTGCAAGGTATCCCCGTCGAGCGTGTTGAGCAGCCGGGAGATCGCATCATCGTTTGGTTAGGGGACGGCGCGTCACTCGAGGAGGCCAGGAAGCGTGTGGAGCGGGTCCTGGGCATCGCATTCTATGCCATCGCGCGTCCGGTCGCGCTGAATATGGACTCGTTGTGCCAGGCGGCGTGGGAAGAAGTCAAGCCGCTGCAATTCGCGGATTTTGCGGTGCGAGCCAAACGCAGCGACAAATCATTTCCGCAGACCAGCATCGAGACTGAAGCCGCGATCGGCCGATACCTACTAGACCGGTTGCGCGCTCAAGGACGCAACGTGCGCGTGCGCCTGAATGATCCCGAGACGACCTGTTATGTGGAAATCGCAAAGAGAATGGCGCTGGTGTACGCGCGAAAAATTCCAGGCGTAGGGGGTCTGCCCGCGAACACCGCCGGGCGAATGATGTGCCTACTCTCGGGCGGATACGATTCGGCCGTAGCCGCGTATCAGATGATGAAGCGCGGCGCGCACCTGAGCTTCGTGCATTTCTATGGCAGCGGTGCTCGCCCAGGAGAATCTTCAGTGCACGTTGCCAGCGGCCTGGTGCGCCAGCTGGTGCCTTATCAGTTTCACGCCAAACTCTATCGAGTGCCCTTCGAAGCGATTCAGCGGGAAATTGTGCGGTATGCGCCGGAAGATTATCGCGTGCTCCTGTACCGGCGGATGATGTTGCGTATCGCGGAAGGACTAGCGAAGCGCGACCGCAGTCTCGCGTTAATCACCGGCGATAGCCTGGGACAGGTGGCGTCACAAACGCTGCGCAACCTGGTGGCGGTCGATGCGGCGTCGCGCATGGTGGTTTTTCGTCCGTTGGCGGGCACCGACAAACAGGACATTGTCGCGACCGCTAGGAAAATTGGCACATACGAGATTTCTTCCGAGCCGTTCCATGATTGCTGCCCAGTATTTTTGCCCCGGCGGCCTGCGCTCTACGCTTCGGCGGAAGAATTGGCAGAGGCGGAAGCTAAACTAGACGTGGCTGCACTGGCGACGCAAGGGATGCGCGGAACGACGCTCATGCGTTACGAATATAAGGACGGAAAAATCGAGGAAGCGGAAACACAGATGAGAAGGGCATTCGCAAAACAACAAACAGCCGCCGTGTAGATTTGCACCGCGTCCAAAAAAAAGGCGCGAAAAAATTCGCGCCCGTTGAACTAGCAAACTCGCTGACTTGAACTAACGATCGCGTCCGCCACCACCGCCATAGCCACCGCGCCCTCCCCGACCGCCACCACCGCCGCCTCCGCCATGACCGCTGCGCCCGCCACCGCCTCCACCACCATGACCTCCGCCGTGCCCTCCTCGTCCGCCGCCACCACCGCCTCCGCCTTCGCGTTGAGGTCGAGCTTCATTCACCACTAGCGCGCGGCCAAGGAAATCCTTGCCGTTCAGCGCTTGAATCGCTTTTTCTGCATCCGCGTCGTTGCCAATTTCCGCGAAGCCGAATCCCCGAGGTTGCCCGGTAAAACGATCCCGCAAAAGCGTCAACGAATCCGGTTGCACTCCGATTTCCGAAAACAGCGCCGCTATCTGCTCTTCTGTAGCCTTGAACGACAGATTTCCCACGTACAATTTCTTCACGGTCGTTCTCCTTATGCCCCCGGCCAGCGCCGAGGCGCAGAACACGAGGCTGAAGAGACAGGATCTCGGCCGCACGCGGCCCTGCGTAGGTTGGCCACACCCGGCTGAAGCGAGCGCTCCAGCAGCTCAGGAGCATCTTGCTGCCAACTGACCCCGGCAGTCAACCACACGGACCCCACACGGACCCCGAGATCGGCTCACTGGCCAATTTGCAGCAGCTAGGTGCGGTAGCTTGCGTTGATGTGTATGTATTCCGAGGTGAAATCGCAGGTCCACACGCGTGCGTGACCGCGGCCGGAGCGCAGGTCAACGACGATGGGTACATACTTCGCGAGCATTTTGTGGTGCGCGACGGGTTCGTCGAATGGATTTTCGCGCCCGCGGCGGCAGACTTTCAGGCCAGCGAGCGTAATGTCTGCGCGTTCGAAATCGAAGGCCACGCCGGCGCGCCCCGCGGCGGCCAGAATACGTCCCCAGTTGGGATCGGCGCCCGCCAGAGCCGTCTTCACCAGAGGTGAATTTGCGATCGTGAGCGCGATTTGCTTGGCAGCACGATCCGAGGGCGCACCTCGCACTTCCACTTCGATCACGCGCTGCGCGCCTTCGCCATCCGCGACGATCTGCAGGGCCAGCGACTTGCAGACGCTTTCCAGAGCTGCGTGGAATTTCTTCCAGTCGTCATTCTGGCGAGTAATGGCAAGTGCGCCAGATTCGCCATTGGCCAGCAGCGTGACTGTGTCGTTAGTGGAAGTGTCGCCGTCGACCGTGATGGCGTTGAACGTGGTGGCGACGGTGGAGCGCAGGGCACGCGCGAGCATCGTGGGAGAAATGGCCGCATCGGTGGCGATGAACGCCAGCATGGTGGCCATATTGGGATGAATCATTCCCGCACCTTTGGTGCATCCCGCGATGCGCACCTCTTTGCCGCTCACTCGGCATTTTGCGGACGCCCATTTGGGATGGGTATCGGTGGTCATGATGGCGCGCGCGAACAGCTCGAAAGCGCCGGCAGAGGATTTCCGCGCGCGCACGAGCTGCGGCACGGCGTTCACGATTTTTTGCCAGCGCAACGGTACTCCGATGACGCCAGTGGAGCAGACCAGGATTTGCGAGGGGTCCAAGCGGCCCAATTCTCTTGCGACTTTCAGCGTCGTCGCGGCAGCGGCGCCCAAACCTTCGGAGCCTGTGCAGCAATTCGCGTTGCCGGAGTTCACGATCACGCCGCGCATGCGCCTTTTGGATTTTCGCAGATTTAACTGTGAGGCAATCACCGGCGCTGCCTTGACGCGATTGGTGGTGAACACGGCGGCAGCGGACGCTGGTGTTTCGCTGACAAGGATCGCGAGGTCGAGTTTGGTTTTCTTCAAGCCGCAATGGGTGGCGGCGAAGGTAAACCCCCGTGGGAGAACCGAATTCGTAAGGCGTATGGGCATGGTGTCCTAGCAGGCCGGAACCGGAGAGGTCTCACCGAGCACTGGGAACATAACACGCTCGGGAATGACTGTGGCGACGACCGCAACAAGTTTGCACGATCGCTGCTTTGGGCATGTGCGGCAATCGCGCTCGATTTTTTCAGTGAGGGAGTGTCGCGAAGCCGCAACGAACCCCTCTTGCTCAAAAAGCTGTGGCGCGTGTGTGACGGCGAAAACGCGCGCAATACCGCGACGCCGCGCTTCGAGTCGCGCGAATTCGACCAAATTCGCGCCCAGGCCTTCGCCGCGGCGTTCAGGGCTGATGGCGACCGACCGAATTTCCGCAAGGTCTGTGCCGTAACTTTCGAGCGAAAGGCAACCGACGATCTGCCGTTTTTCTTCTAAGACCAGAAAATGGCGAATATTGTGTCGGATCTCTTCCTCCGCACGGGGTAGCAACAACCCTTGCTCGGCGTAACGCGCGACGAGCTGGTGAATCGCTCCGGCGTCCTTGATTCGTGCGCAGCGCGTTTTCACGAGTTCTCCGCGAGTTTCGCGATGCGCACTCTGAAATCCTGCAGCGCGGACCGAACGGCGCCAGGCGCCGTGCCACCTTGAATTCCGCGTCGTGCAAGCGCGGACTCGAGGGTAAGAGCTGTATCAAGGCTCGGACCGAACGCGGGCGAAAATTCCTTCAGACGTTCCATCGGCATTTCACGAATGGACTTGCCCTCCTGCTCGGCCGCGCGCAGCACCTTTCCCACGATTTCATGGGCTTCGCGAAAAGGCACGCCGAAAGTCACTAGGTAATCCGCGACTTCCGTGGCGACCAGCGCGGGGTCCTGCGCCGCCGCGCGGAGATGATCTTCGCGGAAACCAGTGGCGGCAAGAGTGGCGGCGGCGATTTGCGTCATCGCCAGCGCCTGATCGTGTGCGCTGAATAGCGCCTCCTTATCTTCCTGCAAATCGCGTTGGTAACTCGAAGGAAGCCCCTTGCAGGTGGTGAGCAGCGCTACCAGCGACCCATAGATTCGTCCGGTCTTGCCGCGAATCAATTCCCAGGCGTCGGGATTTTTCTTTTGGGGCATCAAGCTGCTGCCGGTGGAAAATTCATCGGGCAATTCGACGAAGCCGAATTCGGGCGATGCGAACAACACAAGATCTTCCGCGAGCCGCGAAAGATGCATCGCTAAAGTCGAAAGCGCAAAAAGGTATTCCAGAGCGAAATCGCGGTCGCTGACGGCATCCAGGCTATTGGCGGTGATTTGTGAGAATCCCAAATCGCGCGCGAGGGCGTTACGGTCGAGAGGAAAAGCGCAGCCCGCGAGTGCGCCCGATCCCAAAGGGCACGCATCGGCGCGAGCAGCAGCCGCGGCAATGCGTTCGGCATCGCGGTAAAAAGCTTCGCCGTGTGCAAGAAGCCAATGTGCGAGAAGAAGCGGCTGCGCGTGCTGCATATGCGTAGTGCCGGGCATGGGAACGCGCAGATTGTTTTCAGCCTGGGTCACGACCGCGCTTTCCAGCATGGCAATCGCGCGGCGCAATTCTCGCGCAGCGTCTTTCACGTACATGCGAAATTCGGTCGCAACCATCTCATTGCGGCTGCGGCCGGTATGAAGCTTGGCTCCCAGGGGCCCGAGTTTTTCAATCAGCGCGGCTTCGACGAAGTGATGAACGTCTTCGGCCTTGGAGTTTAGGAGCCATGCGGCATCGGATTGCGCGCGCGCCGCAATCTCGTCCAGCGCCGTGGCGATTTTGTGTCCCTCGTCCTGCGTGAGAATTCCCGCCGACACGATGGCTCGTGCCCACGCGCGATCAAGCGACAACTCCTGAGGCAGCATGCGCTGGTCGAAGCTCCAGGAGCGCTCGAATTCGTAGAACGATGCGTCGGGGCCGCGTTCAAAAAGGCCACCCCACATTTTCTGTTCGCGCGGAGCAGTCATCAGGCATTGGCCTTCTGCGGCGCTTTCTTGGGTTCGACGACGGCGGCTTCCTGTGGCACCGTGATGGGAAGTGCGAAAAGATTGATGAAGCCTTCGGCGTCTTTGGGGTTATAGCCGGTCATCGTAAAGCTCGCGAGATTCGTGCGATACAGCGAATAGGGCGAGACGCGCGAAGCGACGGTGAGATTGCCTCTTGAAAGCGTGAGCGCAACCGAGCCAGTGACGCGACGCTGGGCGCTCGTGAAGAATGCGTCGAGGGCTTCGCGCAACGGAGTGAACCACATGCCGTAGTACACCATTTCGGCGTAGCGCAGCGAGAGGATCTGCTGATAGTGCGCGGTTTCGCGGTCGAGCGCGAGCGATTCGAGTTCGCGATGCGCAGTGACAAGCAAAGTTCCGCCGGGCGTTTCATATGCCCCGCGCGATTTGATGCCGACCAGGCGGTTTTCGACGATGTCCATTCGCCCGACGCCATTCGCCGCGGCGATTTCATTCAGCTTGTCGAGCAGCGCCATGGGAGCGAGGCTTTTGCCATTCACCGATACCGGAGTACCGCCTTCGAAACCGATTTCGACGGTGGTGGGTTGCTCGGGCGCTTTCGCCGGCGAGACGACCCATTGCCACATCGCCTCATCGGGTGCGTTGGCAGGATCTTCGAGCACGCCACCTTCGTGACTCAAGTGCCAGATGTTGCGGTCGCGGCTGTAAATGTTCTTCGTGGTCTGCTCGACCGGAATATTGTGTGCGCGCGCGTAGTCAATCGCTTCTTCACGCGAGACGATGCTCCATTCGCGCCACGGAGCGATAATTTGTAAGTCAGGAGCAAGGGCCTTGGCGGCCAACTCGAAGCGCACCTGATCGTTTCCCTTGCCTGTGCAGCCATGAGCAACTGCATCCGCGCCAAGTTTTTTGGCCAGCTGCACCTGGCGTTGCGCGAGAAGGGGCCGCGCGAAGGAAGTGCCCAGCAAATACTTGTGTTCGTAAACGGCTCCCGCGCGCAATGTGGGCCAAATGTAGCCAGTGATAAATTCTTCGCGAAGATCCTCAACGTATGCGGAGCTCGCACCGGTGGCGAGAGCTTTTTTTCGCGCCGCCTCGAGATCTTCCTGCTGGCCCAGATCGCCGACCATGGCGATCACTTCGCAACCGCCGTAATTTTCCTTGAGCCACGGAATAATGATGGAGGTGTCCAGACCTCCGGAATATGCAAGCACGACTTTCTTCGGCAATTCGTTCTCCTTGATTCGCTGCAAAATTAGTTGAGTAGCGTCAGCAGAATGGCTTTCTGCACGTGCAGACGGTTTTCGGCTTGCTCGAAAACGATCGAACGCGGCGAATCCATTACGCCTTCGCTGACTTCCGAACCGCGATGCGCGGGCAGGCAGTGCATGAAGATCGCATCGGGCGCGGCATGCGAGAAAAGATCGTCGTTGACCTGATATCCGGCAAAAGCGGCATCACGCACGGCCGACTCGGCCTCCTGCCCCATGCTCGTCCACACGTCCGTGTAGATCGTCTGTACGCCCGTCACGGCTTCCTCCGGCGAACGCAGGATTTCGATTTTGCCCCGCGTTTCACGCGCGACACGCTTGGCTTCGGCGACGATGCTCGGATCCGGTTCGTATCCGGCAGGAGTCGCGATGCGCAGGTGAGCGCCCGTGCGCGCGCCAACGCTGAGCAACGAGTGGCACGTGTTATTGCCGTCGCCGACATAAGCGAGCTTAAGGCCGCGCAGATTACCGAAGCGTTCCTCGAGTGTGAAGAAATCGCAAAACGCCTGGCACGGGTGATACAGGTCAGACAGCGCGTTGATAACGGGAATGTTCGCGTTGGTGGCGAGCTGGTCGAGAGAATCCTGCTTGAACACGCGCGCAACGATACCGTGGACCCAGCGTTCAAGGCTCTTCGCGACATCAGGAATGTGCTCGCGTTCGCCCAGATGGGTGACGGTGTGGTCGAGAAAGACCGAAGAGCCGCCAAGACTGGCGATCCCCACTTCGAAGGTGACGCGCGTGCGCAGCGACGGCTTTTCGAAAATCAGCGCGAGAAACCGGCCGGCGAGCGCGCCCCGATAGCGATCGGGATGCGCCTTCACGTCCGCGGAGAGATGCAGAAGATCGCGCACTTGCGCGGGGCTCCATTCCACGCCAGTAAGAAGATCATTGGTTCGGGTAATCGGTGCGACGACAGCGGCGTTCATATTCACCTCGTTGCAGCCAAAACCATCGGCTGCGCTGGCGTTACTGTTTTGATTTTTGTGGCCGCGCCAAGTTTCGACGTCTGCTTCAGCGTTTTTTCGAACTTGGCAAGAAATTCGGCGACGTCCTTGCCGCGAGTGATGAACGGCGGCAGGAGCCGCAGGATGTGTTCGTGAGTGCAGTTGATGACAAGCCCATTACGCAGGGCTTGCGATACGATCAGAGATCCGTCAATCGCAAGATCGATGCCCAGAATCAGGCCTTCGCCGCGCACTTCCCGAATGAAATTGAACCGGCTCGCGAGCTTCTCGAGTCCCCAGCGCAATTCGGCGCTGCGTCCGCGAATATTGGCGAGCAGGTTTGCTTCTTCGACGACGGTCAGAAATTCAAGCGCGGTGGCGCAGATGAGTGGGCCGCCGCCGAATGTGGTGCCATGCATGCCCGGGACGAAGGCCGACGCAAATTGTTCATGGGCGATGATCGCGCCGAGCGGCAGCCCGCCGGCCAGCGGTTTTGCAATAGTCACGATGTCAGGCTTCGACTCGAACTTCTGATATGCGAAATAGCGGCCGGTGCGGCCTAGTCCACATTGAATTTCGTCGGCGATCAGCGCGGCGTCGTGCTGCGTCGCAAGCTCGCGGGCGCGCCGCCAGAACGCGTCGCTGATGGTATAAATGCCGCCTTCGCCCTGTATCGTTTCCACCACCAACGCGCCGACCGTATCATCGAATTTGGCCTCGAGATCCGCGACATCATTCAGACGCACAAATTCAACGCCGGGAACCAGTGGCGCGAAAGGTTCGCGGTACTTGGCGGGATGCGTGATCGAAAGCGCGCCGAACGTGCGGCCGTGAAAAGAATTCTCAAGCGCAAGTATACGAGTCTTCTTCCCGGCGCCCTGGTTCTGCGGTTTTGCGTTCGCATAGGCACGCGCGAGCTTGAGCGCGCCATCGATAGCCTCTGTGCCGCTATTGGTGAAAAAGACCCGATCCAGGCCGGACCATTCAACCAGTTTTCGCGCGAGCGGCGCCTGATGCGGATTGTGAAACAGATTCGAAAGGTGAATCGCGCGGCCCGCCTCGCGTCGGATCACACGCAGCAGTCGAGGATGCGCGTGGCCGAGCGCGTTGACCGCAATGCCGCCAAGAAAATCAAGATATTCCCGGCCCTGAGAATCGTAGAGCCGGCAGCCACGCCCATGCGTGAACAGCACTGGCGGACGCCGGTAGGTGTTCATCAGGTAGCGCGCTTCGGCGCCACGAATTTGCGCCGGAGAGAGCGATTTTTTCTTTGAAGTTGGGTTGCGTTTACTCATTTTTCAGCACACAACTCCATCCGCTGCCTTCGTAGTGGAATGAATGATCGGCAGAACACGCGTACCAGGGCAGCGGCTCCCATTGACAGAGGTCAGTAGCGACCGGGGCAGAGTTCCACCGACGATCCGCACTTCCGAGACACCGCCAGACAGCGCGCGCTTGGCGGCTTCGAGCTTCAAAATCATGCCGCCAGAAACCTTGTTATGGCGGATGAGCTGCTCGATTTCGCCGCCGTGCACGGCTCGCAAGACCTTCTCGCCATCGAGAACGCCGGCTACATCGGTAAGGAATATCAGTCGATCCGCGCCGACAAACTCCGCAGCCGCGGCGGCCATGTGATCCGCGTTGATGTTGTAGAGTTCGCCGTCAGCGCCGAGTCCGAGGCAGGAGGCGACCGGAACAACTCCAGAGCGCCACAGCGACCGAAGAAAATCGAGATTCACCTCGGTGAGGTAGCCGACGAATCCCAAGCCGCCTTCTCGCTCATCGATTTGCATCGGTTCCGCAAGAAAGCAGGCCGCATCGGAAGCGCTGATGCCTACGGCCGGCTGTCCCGCGAGCGAGATTGCGCCCGCCACGCGCTTGTTCAGCAGCCCGCCGAAAACCATCACCGCCGCGTCGCGCGTCTCACGGTCGGTCACGCGCAAACCGTTGACGAACTGGCTAGCGATGCCCATGCGCTCGAGCGTGGCCGTAAAAATTTTTCCGCCGCCATGAATCACGAGCAATTCGTGGCCTCCGCGCGCAAGCTCAGCAATCTGCCGCGCGATGGTCCGGACGGTTTCTTCGCGCTCAAGGAGCGCACCTGCAATTTTGATTACCAGCCTCATAGCACACCTGCCGTTTCCGGGTAGCCCCACATCCCGTTCAAGTTTTGAACTGCTTGCCCTGCCGCGCCCTTGCCGAGATTGTCGAGGCAGGAAACCACCACTAACCGCTCGCCTGAAGAATCGAGCGCAAATCCGATGTCGCAGAAATTCGTGTGTGTAACGTGCTGCAATTCCGGCACACGTCCTGCCGGAAGAATTCGAACCATGGGTTTTCCCGCGAAGAATTGGCGATAGAGAGCCTCGACTTCATCCCCCGTGCGCGCTGGATTGAGCCAGGTATAAAGGGTAGAGAGAATCCCGCGCTCCACCGGCAGCAGGTGCGTGGTAAAGACGAAGTCTTTTGGCGCCAAGCCCGTGTGTTCCTCGACTTCGGGAGTGTGGCGATGCGTAAATAAACCATAAGTGCGGAAGTTCTCATTCACTTCGACGAAATGTGTTTCGCGCTTCGGTTCTTTGCCCGCGCCGCTCGCTCCCGATTTGCAATCGCAGACAATTCCGCGCGCAGCATTTATCCAACCCGCTTGCAACAGAGGCCGCAGCCCCAGAATCACTGACGTTGGATAGCAACCGGGATTCGCGACCAATCGCGCCTTCGGGAGCGCATCGGCGTAAAGCTCTGGTAGGCCATAAACGGCCTCAGAGAGCGTCGCAACGTCCGGGGCAGCGAACTTGTACCACTCCGCAAAAGTTTCCGGCTTGCGGAAACGAAACGCGCCGCTCAGATCCACGATGCGCAATGCCGGATTCGCCGCCAGCAGCTCGGGCACCAGCGCAAGAGAAGCCTCGTGAGGCGTCGAAAGAAACACGGCCTGCGCGCCGCTCCGCGCAATGGCCTCGACGGAAAGCGGTTTGCACGGCGCTTCGCCCCAGCCGCGAAGTTGCGGATACAACTCCGTCAGGCAACGCACATTCGCGTGCGCATCGCGCAAATAAAAGGTCGGCTTTTCAATGAGTGGGTGCCGAAGCAGGAGCCGGGCCAGCTCGAATCCCGCGTAGCCCGTGGCCCCGACGACGGCGACCCTTAAAGGGTCGTTCATCGGAGCATTTCCTCTACGCGTTTCTGAATGGCGGCGCGCGCCGTTCGCGACGGCGTGATGATCAGCACTGTGTCGTCGCCCGCCAGAGTGCCGGCGACTTCCTTCCAGTGTTCCGCATCGACTGCCGCGGCGAGCGGTTGTGCGCCGCCAGGGGGAGTCTTGAGCACCAGCATGTTTTGCGCGGGCCGGATGTCCAGCAAGAATTCCTTCAGGGCGCGAGCGAGGCCGCGGACCGGTGACGACTCTTCGGCGTTGGCCGCAGAGAGCGGTTTGTAACCCTCCGTGGTTTTCACCAACCGCAACTCGCGCAAGTCGCGCGAAAGTGTCGCCTGCGTCACTCGTACGCCGAGGTGAATGAGCTGGCGACGCAGATCGTCCTGGCTGCCGACGGGCTCGCCCGCCAGAAGCTTCAGGATTTGACCTTGCCGAAATCGTTTGTGTGCGCTCATGTGAGTTTATGCAGTTTTATGCATGACACTGCATAATCATACAACATGTGATGCGAGTGTCAAGGCTTGGATTCAGAAAGTCCAACTTTTTCTTGTTGTACGACGCGTCGACCTTTGTGCGAATCCACAATCAAAATACCAACGGATAAATCCGCAACGCAGAGATACAATCCCTCGCGATCGCCGGTGCCGCGAAACAATCGGGCGATTACCGTCGTTGTTTTTATACTAGGAGGAACGTAATGAGACGTCTCGCAACTCTGCTCTTATTGCTTTCAGCCGGTGCCTTCCCGTGCGATGCACAGACGGCGAAGAAGGCGCCGCCTGGTGCAGTGGCAATTCACGCCGGAAAAGTGCTGGATGTGCGCACGGGAAATTACTTGAGCGACCAGATCATCTGGATTGAAGGCGATCGGATCAAACAGATCGGCAAAGCTTCGGAAATCTCGAGCCGTTTGCCGGCGGGCGCAAAAACGATCGATCTCTCCAACGCCACGGTGCTGCCCGGGCTGATTGACTGCCACACCCACTTGACCATGACGCCTTATGATTCCGGTCCAGCCGGCATGCGCAAATCCTATCCGCGCCAGGCGCTGACCGGCGCGCGCAATGCTCGCGTGACTTTAGAGGCAGGATTTACGACGGTGCGCAACGTCGGCGCCAACGGATATTCGGATATCGCTCTGCGCGACGCGATCAACGCGGGCGACGTTCCCGGTCCGCGCATGCTGGCGTCGGGGCCGGCGCTGGGTATCACGGGGGGTCATGCGGACAACAATTATCTCGCGCCGCAATACAACTGGTCGGAAGATGGAGTCGCCGACGGCGTGGATGGCGTCACATTGAAAGTTCGAGAGGACATCAAGTACGGCGCCGATGTGATCAAGTTCATGGCCACAGGCGGCGTCCTTTCCGAAGGCGATAATCCCGCGCTCGCCCAGTACAGTCCCGAAGAGATGAAGGCGATCGTGGACACAGCTCACGGACTCGGCCGCAAAGTGGCAGCGCACGCACACGGCGCGACGGGAATCAAATACGCCGTGCTTGCGGGCGTTGACTCGATCGAGCATGGCAGCTACATCAACGATGAAGACATTCAATTGATGAAGCAGCGTGGGACCTACCTGGTACCCACCGTCTACCTGGAAGATTGGCTGATGGAAAATCTGCAGACTCTGGGATTGACGCCGAGCATGATCGAAAAAGCCAAGGTTGTGCTGCCCATCGCGCAAGAGCACCTTTCGCATGCCTTTAAAGAGGGCGTGAAAGTTGCGTTCGGTACCGACGCGGCCGTTTATCCTCACGGGCTGAACGCGCATGAATTCGGCAAAATGGTTTCAATGGGAATGACTCCGTTGCAATCCATTCAGTCGGCCACAGTCAACGCGGCGGATTTGATCGGCTGGACCGATCGCGTGGGAACGGTCGAGCCGGGAAAATTCGCTGACATCATCGCCGTTGAGGGAGACCCGCTCGCGGACGTTCATGTGCTCGAAAATGTTCACTTCGTGATGAAAGGCGGAGAGGTGATCAAGAACTGGCAATGATGCGAAGTCCTCAGAAAGCAGAGAATCGCTCAGGTCCGCGGAGCCGCCTGCTGTGCTAAACTTCCCGTAGCAATAGGCCCGTAGCTCAGTTGGCTAGAGCGCCACCTTGACACGGTGGAGGTCTGCGGTTCGAGCCCGCACGGGCCTACCATATTTTCAATGACTTCCGAGACCTTCTCCCCACGCTCTGTCTGTTTTGTGTCGTTGTTTGTGTCGTAACTCGCCTCTTTGCCCCCTGAAATGCGCCTCGCCGCGGGCCTTGCCGACAGTGACGATACTGCTCGCCGCCTCGCTTCGGTTCGCACATGTGAGTAGCGAGCAAGCATCTTTTGGCTCACGTGGCCAGCGATTGCCATGATCGCTTGGTCGGAAACTTGAGACTCGGCGAGCTCAGTGATCGCATGGTGTCGGAGATCGTGGAAACGCAGCCCCACGAGTGGTCTTCTGACCTTCTTGATCGCAGCACGGCAATCCCTAGCCACGCACGTCTCACCTGGCGCTTGCAATTTGCCACATGCGGACACTGGATCGCTCTGGTTAAATTGCGCCACGCTGCTCTAAGGCTCTTTTGGTGCCGCGTCGCATCGATGTGACCCCGATCACAAGGGGAAAAGATGTAATGCTACGCATCCGAGCGGCCGCAGTCGGTGATCATAGGGGCCATCCGCGATCTTTCATCTGAGCTCGCGGCAGCCCCCGCGCTTCATGCCCAGCTCAACATCGAGGTGCCCGGCTATTTGAGCGTGAAGGCGATACCCGACCGTGCGAATCCCTTGATCCAGAACCGAGGCAGCAACCAGATGAGCCCGAAAGGCGTGGGAGGGATCGTCCGCTCGATGGGCTTCAAGCCTCAGAAGGCACAGGACGGATACAGGTTCTCGCCGGACCCCCTATATACAAACTATTTAGCACGTAGTCCCCGCGGGTTGTTCGCATATTCATATGTTTTTCGGCCGCGGTCTACGCAACATTCACACGTTCACAACGTTCACACCCGACGTTCACGCCGTCGGCGCTCCGAAAACTCAAGTGGAACTGTACGGAAGGGCTAATCGGCGCTAGTCTCGCCCTGCAGCCTAATCGGAATCATGGGGACCGTAGTGTCAATCCAATGTGCAAAGGAGTGAGTCATGGGCAACCGAGACAAGCGGGGCCGAGAGGTGAGGAAGCCGAAAAAAGACAAAAACAAGCCCGTCCCTGGAAAATCTCCGTACCAACGCGAACCGGCGAGGCCTACGACGCCGACTACTCCGCCGACGCCCGAGACCGTACCACAAAGCTGAAGCGGGAGGAGCTCAAGCCGTTCGTGAAATTGTCGTGCAGTTCTGAGCCGCGATCGTCGTTAACGCCCAAGAGTCAAAAAGTTAGTGGCCTTGTGCAACATCCTGCGTTCCCTCGTCCTGTAGCGCCCGTTCTATAGTTTTCTGGACGACACGGGGTTGCATAACTGCGGCGACGATATCGGACGCCTGCACTGCCGCCATACCGTTACTCGATTTGAAAGCGTTTTTGTTACCGTGGCATTCACGCGAGTGGCATCTGAGATCCTGTCCACTTTCGAACAGTCCTCTCTCGACAGCGCACGGAATCACCCTTCGTGCAAGTCAAATTCCTTTGCACCTCTATAGTAATGAATAGTTTATCAGCCCGCTGAATGGTCCCTCGCGTGCCAGTTCGGGAACCGATGCATGACGGTTTGAATGAAATCCAAAACGAAAGTAAGGAACACGAACTTATGCGTTTGTCGTTCGCAATCGGTGTACGGTTCCTTTATACGTTCGTCGTCGTTTCCCTAATGTTGCCAGCTGGATTCGCAAGAGAGAGAGGCCTCGCGTGGAAGTGGTCTGTCCATCGCCGCCGGTTCCGGTTAAGCTCGCAGAGAAGCAGGTCTTGGTATACGAGTTACACGTCACCAACTTCGAAGCAGTGCCGTTGACGTTGAAGCGGCTGGAGGTTTTCGCAGACACGGAGAATAGTCAGCCACTGAGCATCATTTCGGGCGACGCGTTGTCTGCAATGATGATTGAGGCCGGGTCAATGGGTGGAACGAAAGACTCTCAGACAATTGGTCCGGCGAAACGCGTCATCATCCTTATGTGGATCGAAGTGGCACCAGATAAACGAGCGCCCGCCGTCTTGAAGCATCGGATGGTCTTTGCGACCGGCGCGCGGGGCGACCCCACGGCGGAAACAACGCTCGAAGATTTTCCGGTTGTCGTGAGTCAGGACGCGGTGCCATTGCTCGGTTTCCCGTTCGATGGCGGCATTTGGCTCGCAGGAAACGGACCTTCGAACGATTCGGATCACCGCGTCAGTATCGTCGCTATTGATGGCCATGTTCATGTGTCGCAGCGGTTCGCTATTGATTGGGTTAAAGTTGGCCCCAATGGGGATTCTCATGACGGAACCAGTCGCAATGAAAATTGGTGGGGCTACGGCGAGCCGATTCACGCTGTGGCGGACGGGGAAGTCACACAAGTTGTGGATGGAATACCCGAAAATACTCCGCGTGTGCTTCCCGCGGACGTCACTCTGGATAACATCGCAGGAAATTACGTCATTGTTCGCATTGCCTTGAATCGCTACGTCACTTACGCCCACTTACAAGGTGCCAGCATTAAAGTTCACCTTCATGATCAAGTGCACCGCGGAGATGTCCTAGCCCTCCTCGGAAACAGCGGCAATGCCACTGGTCCGCACCTACATTTTCAGGTGACGGATGGGAACTCCGTTCTGCAATCAGAAGGAGTTCCTTTTATCTTTGAAAAATTCACATCCCTCGGGCCTGGCTCCGAGTACGAGCTTGATAAACATCCCTCAATTCCCCGGGAAGATTCCATTCCAGGAAATAATGACGTGGTTGAATTTACGTCGCTGAAAAAACCGTGAGCGTCGCTTAAATGGGGCTTGGGTACCGCGACCCAAACGCATTGAACGAACAGGTGAAGGCCGGCGCTTCGGCAGACGTGACTCGTTGCCGCATTTGCATGCCTCCCGTCACGCACCAATTCCCTTCAATTGATGAAAAAATTACGCGCTCTCGTACGTGGAGGCGCGGTCAGCACGCCGTGCGCGTATCGTACGTCTGAATTCTTACCAGAATGACGTTTCGTCATAGCGTGGCGGGCGGGAATCGTTAATGGGATGGTCCGCCCGATTGGGCGACGATCCGAGAGTTGATCGGTGCGGTCAACACCAGCGCGTTTGTCGGTACCGATCTCGGCAAACTTCCCAGATGCTGAGTTCGGGCTAACGTCCGTTTTAGAGGTGTAACTTCCGGGTAGCCTGTTAGAACGCACATTTGAAATTCATCGCGCGGGTTGACTTGTTGTGCTATTGTTTGCGGATTCGTCGAAGACCCATGGCCCACGACGTAGAGTAACAACTCAATCGTTTTGGCCTGAGATGCGACTGAATCTCGGGACGCGCCTATTTGAGTTTTGCCTGACGGAGCTTGCTTGAGAGTGCGCTGCCTGAGCTCCGGAAGGGTCGAATTGATTATCACCCCCACATTCACGACCGGCTTCGAAATGAATTTCGGCGCCAATGCAACGGCGGCCAAGGCAGCCTGGAACGCCGCGGCCAAGGTCTTCACTGACGCGTTCTCTGACCCCATCCACATTAATGTCACGGTGGATGCAGTGACGACGCCAGGAAAGTTTGGAGAGAGCTTCCCGCGGACTGTGACGATCTCGTATCCCGAGCTGTACGATCAGGTCGTCGCCTACGCATCGACGCAGAATGATGCCATCGCCATCGGTCCGGGGGGCTCGGTGCCGGCGACCGATCCCAGCAATGGGGGAACCTGGCAGCTGACACGAGCTCAAGCCAAAGCGCTTGGCTTTATTCCCGATGATATGTCTGACGATGGAGGAACCACCTTCGGGGTGACAGGAAATACTTTCACGTTCTCCGGTCCGATTACGGCGGGAACATTTGATTTTCAGGGGGTTGCTGCGCACGAGATCTCCGAGGTGATGGGCCGCATCGGTGGCGCAAATCTCGGTGGCGGGTTCAGTTTGATCGATATTTTTTCGTTCAGCGGCGCGGGGATGAGGTCGATGGGCAAGGGTGCGGGGAACTTCTTCTCGATAGACAACGGGACGACCCTGCTGAAAGAGTTCAACGATTCTTCCGCAGACGGTGGAGATAGCCGGGATTGGGCGGCCGGCGACAACGACGCGTTCAATGACGTTTCGTTCTCGGGTGCAGTGAATCCGGTTTCGGCTGTCGATTTGCAGCTGATGGATGTGATCGGCTACGGTCGGGTGAATCCGAACGGGAGCCTGATCGAGACATTGGGCCACATCTCGTTCCTGCGGGCTCATGATCTAGGCACGGGCTACGGCAAAGCGCCTAATTTCCTGGACTGCGAAGTGGTTGTGCTGCTCGCGGAACAACCGCTGTTTGCGATGGGATTTCAACTGCGGGCGGACGCGGAACAACCGACTCGCACAGAGATGTTCGATCTGCTTCGATCAGCCTTCATCGCGGGGAGGCCAGTCCGTATCGATTACGAGACGGTGGGCCCTCGTGCGGCTCAAATCATTCGCGTTGCGAACGCATAGGAGAGAGTACTCATGGCCAACTTGCTCGAAAAGACGGGACAGATCGTATTTTTGCGCGCCCACGATCTCGGAACCGGTTATGGTCCGTCCAACGATTTTCTGGATGTTGAAGCTGTATTCATCCTGAACGCGATCGGCGATGGCGCGTACGGCTTCCAGCTGCGAAACGATCAGTACCTGCCGGCGCGCCAGGCGATGTTCAGCCTTCTGCGCGACGCTTTCGTGAACAACCTGCCGGTGACAGCCGACTACGAGATCGACACTGGGAAACAGAACGGCATAGCGATTCGGGTAGCGCTTATCCGGAGCCAAACGTCGATACCCGTCGCGGCAAGTCCGGTAAGTAATGTAGGACGTGGCCAGGTGTTGCCTGCCTCAAGTGCGGCGAGCAAAACGGCTGCCAAGGCCGCAATGGCTGGAAAGAAGTCGAAGTCTCGCAAGGGCTGACAATGTCAGCGTCATGAGCCCGCGTGCTGACGCACAGGGCCGGTGGGAAGTGTGTTTCGCTGTGGAGTCGGACAGGCGGAAGCGGCCTGGATCGATCGAACGCTGTGGCGCTGGGGGCGGGAAGGCCGAGCCTCGAATGTTCCGGGTTGCCGGTGATCCGACTGGAGTGCCGAATCTTGGCGCGAAGTGCGTTGCTACCATCAACTGATGGGTAGTACTGGTCGAAGAAGGACTTCAGGTCTTCGGGGTAGATGCAGCACCATCCTTGTCGCGGCATTCCAACACAACCTGCCGGGTACGCCCATCCTTTGCGAAGCGGTTCAAGAGTCTAGATTCTTTGATCGAACCTTCGATGCTGTAATTGGCCTGATGTTCCTTCTCAAGGCTGAAGATCAGCATTGCCTCATCCAGAGATTCGCCGAGATACTAATGCCGGGAGGCCGCCTGCTATTTACTTCAACCGCCAAACCAGCCGTTTGGAAGAATGCAATGACAGGGTTGGAATCAATCTCTTTGGGGGGCGAGCAGTACAAAGAGCTGCTCCGAGCCGCTGGTATATCGGTCGCGGAGGAGTATGAAGACGTCGGCGAAAACCATTATTTCGACGCCTTCCGGGGAATCGCTCCCTGAGGTCAGCTCGTGATGAGAAATCAGACATTTTAAGAACGCCTCTTTCCCGATTCTGGACGGTTTGTCGGCCATCCGGAATCCAGAAACGGCCTTCGAGGAAGTTTGACGGATCAGTAATGGCAAGTCGGCTAGTGTTTACTGATGACTTTCAAGGAGAGACTTTCCCAGGTGCCTTTCAAATGTCAGGTCAGTTGACCCAGCATCAGTTTTACCGTGCTCCTACTTCGTGCTACGTTCGCGATTAAATCAATGCGGTCTGTTGGAAGGGGTCCGACGATCATTTCCGAATAGCGACCATCCGGGAGTTGATCGGTTCGATCATCGGGCAATGCAATCCCCCGGTCACTCTTTCTTCGTATTCTCTTGGATGTTCCAGCTTCTTCGGACAAGTATTCCTGCACCTTCCTCAGGATTTGATAAGGTAACTGGAGAAATCTTCGACACCACCATGCTCGCTCTCAGCGACAATCTTGCCCAGTGTTTCAGTGCCCTGCGGGGACACAAGCTGCGCGCTTCGCTCACAGCGCTGGGACTGACGATGGGTGTGGCCACGCTCATCGCCGTCATGACGATCGTGCAGGGCGCAAACATCTATGTTGAACAAAAGATCGCCAACCTGGGCACCAACGTGTTCCAAATCGCGCGCACGCCATTCGCGGTGACGGATTTCACGATCATCATCAAAGCGCTGAAGTACAGGAAAATCGAAATGGAGGACATGGCCGCCGTTGCCGAAGGATGCAGCGCTTGTGAAGAAGTTGGCGCCAGTGCCAGCACCAGCGTTCGGGCGCGATCCGGCAACAAAGACCAGGAGGACGTTAGTCTCTATGGCCAATCCGCGAACATGGCAGATATTGACTCGCGGACAGTCGAAATCGGCCGCTACTTCACTCCGTCGGAAGCCGAACACAAAGCCAACGTTTGCTTGATCGGCGACACGCTCGTGCGGGAGCTATTTCTCGGCATGGACCCCCTCGGGAGACCCGTTCGTATCGGCAGCGATGTATTCGTGGTGATCGGAGTTATGGAAAAGATCGGTAACGTCCTCGGCCAGGACCAGGACAACTTCGTTATTATTCCACTCCCCGTTTTCCTTCGTCTTCAAGGGACGAATTCCAGTATCACGATCAACGTCAAGACCAGCACACAGAACTTTGAAATGGCGCAAGACCAGGCACATTTGATTTTGCGCTCGAGGCGCCATCTTATGGGCGATATGGACGATGATTTCTTCATCGGCACCAAAGAGAGCTATATGGCCTTGTGGCGCAGCATCAGCTCGGCGTTTTTCGGCGTTTTCATTATGGTGAGCGCCATTTCGGTGGTCATTGGCGGCATCGTGATCATGAACGTCATGCTTGTGAGCGTGACCCTTCGACGCCGAGAGATTGGCGTCCGGCGCGCCGTGGGCGCCACCAAACAGGACATCCTGCGTCAGTTTATGGTGGAGAGCGTCATGCAATGCGTAGCTGGAGGCCTCGCCGGCGTCACGCTGGGGTTACTGGTCGCGTTGGCACTGCGTACGTATACACCGTTTCCTGCCTCCGTACAGACCTGGGTCGCGGTGTTGGGAGTGTTACTTAGTTCCGCAGTTGGACTGTTCTTCGGAATTTACCCGGCATGGCGCGCGTCACAATTGGATCCGGTGGTTGCCTTGAGGTCTGATTGATGGCAATTATGACGCTGGCTCAGGCCCGGGAAAATTTTTTCGCAGCAATGGGCACGCTGCGCTCCTCCAAGGTGCGCTCTGCCTTGACTGTGCTCGGCATCGTCATCGGGGTGTCTTCGGTGATTTCCATGGCGGCAATCATTCAAGGCTTGAACAAGTTCGTACAGGACAAAGTGGAATCCCTCGGCTCGCGCACGTACTTTCTTACAAGGTTTCCGCCGGCGATGGATCCATCACGCATGCCCGAACGCATCCGCACACGGAGATATATTGAATACAACTATGCCGACTATATCCGCCAAGCCGCTCCCGACGTGCAGATCGTGACTACCGTTGGCACGCGCGGCTTTTTCTTCGGCGATAGCAATCTGATCACGAGCGGGAATCATAGCGTCGAGAAAGTCATCGTACGCGGTGCCGAGCCGGAGTACACCGAGGCGATTCCGCTGTTTGCGATCGAGCGAGGCCGCTTCATCAGTACCTCCGACGAGGAGCACGCGCGGTCCGTCGTGGTGTTGGGCGCGGCCATCAGCGAATCGCTCTTCCCCAGCACGGACGCCGTTGGCAAGACGGTGCGCATCAACGGTGGTTTGTACGAAGTCATCGGCGTTTTCGAGCACGATCAAGGCTTGTTCCTCGGCCCAGGAGTGGACATCTTTGCCATCATCCCGCTAAGTAACTTCAAGAAACAGTACCCGGGGTCTAAAGAGTTGGTGATGGCGTTCACAGTCCCCAAGAACGTGAATATTGAACTGGCGCAAGGCGAGGTCATTCAGGCGATGCGCCGCTTGCGCCGCGTTCCCCCCGAAAAGGACAACGATTTCGAGCTGAGCTCGCCGGACTTTCTAAGCAATCTGTGGGATCAACTCACCGGCGCGCTGGTGATCCTCACGACTGTGATCAGTTCGATAGGTTTGCTGGTCGGCGGCATCGGCGTGATGAACATCATGCTTATCTCCGTGACTGAGCGCACTCAGGAAATTGGCGTACGCAAGGCTATCGGCGCTCGCCGCGCGGACATACGTTTGCAGTTCCTGCTGGAAGCCGTGGTCCTCACCCTGGTCGGTGGCACCATCGGCATCTTAATTGGGGCCGGAATATCCACGTTGGTACGCACACTCGTGCCTTCGATTCCCGCAACGCTATCTTACCTGTGGGTGTCGATCGGATTTGCGATCTCCGTCGGCGTAGGACTGTTTTTCGGCTATTATCCGGCGAGCCTCGCGGCCAACCTCGATCCCATCGATTGCCTGCGGTACGAGTAAAGATCCTAAAGCTTCACCACCTACTTTGCGCGCGTGGGTGGACTTGGGTTCGTCCGCAGGTTGCGCAATTGCTTGCACTGTTCCGGTGGGCGTAACATGCACCGCCGGTGACTGATTCTTCATTAATGCTCGGCCGCACGATTTCACACTACCGCATCCTCGAAAAGCTCAGTGGTGGCGGCGGGGGCGTGGGGTACAAAGCGCAAGACGCCCGGCTGGATCGCGCTGTCGACTTGAAATTCCTTCCCGACGACGTGGCGCACGACGCAGATGCCCTCAAGCGTTTCAAACGTGAGGCCAAAGCCACCTCCGCACTCAACCATTCCAACATCTACACGATTTATGATATTGGCGAAGACGCCGGCCACACGTTCATCGCCATGGAATATCTGGACGGCATGGCGCTGAAACAACGCATCGCAATCGCTCCCATTCTTTGGTGAGTCATGGGCGCAGGCCCGGGGAAGGTGGTCTACCAGGAGACATACAAAATCCTAGAACTATCAGACACGTGCCTTCGTCGCATGCAACCAAGCCAACCGAGGGCGAAACTGTGAGCGATGTAATCCTGCAGCGCGACAGTCCATCAACTAAGTGTGGGACGTTCAGTCCTTTGAGACACCGCGAAATCACAAGCTAGCGAATATTCTGTTGACAGCGATATTCAAAATGTCTATAAGACTAATCAAGATTTTGGGAACGATACCACGTCGTTGCCAGGGGTGGGGAATAGACGCGTGTTCTGTCCTCTTGGCGAGAGAGGCTTCTTGATCTCAACTACCGCGTGGTGGTATCGAAAAACAGAATGGATTGTATCTAGGGAGCTGGTGATCTGGGTGGGTTCTCGGTCGTAAGGGTGTGGTTTGGTGTGCTCAACTCTGCTGGCTATTGCGCTCCGACCTCTTAAACGAAATCTCGTTTAAGCACGTAGTCGTGCGGCCAATTGTGTAGTGCGAGATGGGTGGGCCTAACGCGCCTCTCTTTGGGGGAGGAGAAGACTTATGAGAAAGTCGTCGGATCGGTTTCTGCGTGTGTTCGTTATCGCGTTCTGTTTCTGTGTCGCCGCTATGCTGCTGGGTTCGCCGCTATCGGCCCAGACCACCTTCGGTTCAATCTCGGGGACCATCACAGACGCCTCGGGCTCGGCTGTCGCGGGTGCTCAGGTCACTCTGACCAATGACGCCACATCCGCAAAACAAACCTTTACTACCGGCGCGGATGGCCTCTATTCATTGGTCAACTTGAATCCCGGTGAATACACTCTTGAAGTGGAGAAGTCCGGCTTCAAGCATGTCAAGCGCGAGGCGATTGTCGTGCAAGTGCAGCAGGCCGTCCGTATTGACGCGGCCTTGGAACTTGGCGCAGTCAGCCAGACCGTCGAGGTGACTGCCGAAACTCCGCTGCTACAGCCCACGAGTTCGTCGCTTGGTCAAGTGATCAACGAGCGTGAAACCAACGAGATTCCTCTAAATGGCCGCAACGTTTTCAGCCTCATCACACTTTCTCCGGCCGCGATCGCGGGGGGCAACGGCTCAGGCAACTCGACCGGCGGCTCGCAGGTTGGCCCGAATCCGTTTAGCTGGGGCAATTACCAGGTAGGAGGCTCGTTCGGCAATGAGAGCGCCCAGTACATTGACGGTCAGCCTGTGAACATCGGCTACATCAATCTTCCGGTTCTGATTCCCGACCAGGACGCCATCTCTGAATTCAAAGTGCAGTACAACAACTTGGGGCCCGAATGGGGCAAGTTCTCCGGCGGCGTTGTGAACCTGAGCACGAAGGGCGGCACGAACCAGTATCACGGCGAAGCCTACGAATATTTGCGCAATAAGGTTCTCAATTCACGGCCATTTTTCTCGGCCACAAATCCTCCCTATGTGCAGAACCAGTTCGGCGGCACGTTTGGCGGCCCGGTCATCAAGGATAAAACGTTCTTCTTCTTTGCCTATGACGGGTACCGTCAGAGAGCATCCACGGTATTTGCTACCACAGTGCCCACTGTTGCAGAGAGAGGCGGGGTGTTCCCGGCAGACGTTCCGATTTTCAATCCACTCAGCGTTAGCGCAACTTGTCTTGCGCCCGGCGGTAACACCCACGCAAATTGCGCACGGACGCAGTTCGCGGGTAACACAATTCCCACCAGCTCTATTGACCCGGCCGCAATGGAAGAACTGAAGTTCATTGGGATGCCCACGAACGGCAACGAAGTCAACAACTTCACCGCTGCCGGGGCCTCAGGCGGAAATGCCAATCAATATGTGGGCCGTGTGGATCAGAATATCAACGCCCAGCAGCATATTTTTGCCCGCTACAACTTCTTCAATCTGCTGGATCTTCCACTCGATCCCTTCGGCACGGGGCTGTGCGCCGACAAATGCGCGGAAACGTATCAGACCAACGCCCTCGCCATAGACTACAGCTATTCGATTCATCCTGATTTGGTTCTGAACATCAACGCCAGCGGTAGCCGGTTCCACTATCTGCGCTCGCCGACAAATTCGAATTTTGACTTAACCCAGTTCGGCTGGCCCGCCGCTTACAATACCGAAATTCCCTCCGCTGGCCGGTCGCCCTTCACGCCATGTTTCACGCCGCAGGACCCGGTTATTACCTGTTCGCAAGGACAAAGTTTCATCACCGACCACGACACACAGTTCAACGTCTCGCCCAGCATCACGTGGATCAGGGGGCGGCATACCTGGGTGTTCGGCGGCCAACTGACAGAGACCTACGACAACTACGCTCAGACGAACATCGCCAGCGGCGCTTTCGCTTTCGATGGCAGCTGGACGGCTGACAATGCTGTTAGCCCAACGACGGGCACCGGTATTTCCTTCGCCGATTTCCTGCTGGGATACGGCCTGAACCAGGGCAGTGTGTTCAACCACAATTATGGTGAAGCGCAGATACCGGCGCTCGTGGCACAAAAGGAAACCTATCGGGGCTTTTACTTTGGAGATACGTGGAGAGTCACACAGAAGCTGACGCTAAACTACGGTCTGCGTTACGATTTGCCGGGAAATTGGTCGGAGCGCCATAACCTTTCAAGCTATTGGGACCCGTCTGCGGTAAACCGCACGGTTACCGGCTGTGGCATGGTTACCTCGGGGCCTCTGACGGGACAGGGGATTCCAGGAAGCTCGTGCCCGGGCGACATCTTCTTCGTTAAATCCGGCATTAACCCTGGGCGAACCTCTGTGCCTCTGTACAAGAAGGAGTTAATGCCGCGCATCGGGGTCGCTTACAGTTGGGATCAGAAGACGGTCATCCGCGCAGGTTACGGCATCTTCTTCATCCCGAACTGGGTCCAGTTCAACCTGAATCCTAGCAACGACCCGCTCAACTTAGCCTCGACCCTGTGGGTCGCGACCACAAATGGCGGGCTCAGTCCCAGTAGCACGCTATCACAGTCGGGCTGCACATTTGCAGGAGCCCCGGCGGCGCTTAGTTGCTCGTCTAACGGGCCGTTCGGTCCGAACGTCAATCTTCCGTTAACCAGGTCGGGGAATATTTCGGCTTTTAACGCCGGTGCAAACCCGTTTGAGGCTCCCTACCAAGCCTATTCACCGGGGTATGTGCAACAGTTCAACTTGGATATCCAGAGAGAACTTCCCGGGGGCATCTTTGTTGACGCGGCATATGCCGGTTCGCGGGGCGTGCATTTGACGAGCTCAAATAACGTTTCAATCAACAATCTTCCCGACTCGTTTTATGCCACAGCTCAACAACAATTTAACGCATCGCAAACCAACCCGGCGATTAAGGTCGCGATCGTTCAGCCAGTTCCGAACCCGTTCCAGGGGATTACGACTGTAAGCGGGCTAAATCCGTCGGGGAATCCTACGATTCTCGCGGGTCAATTGGATCGTCCTTACCCCGAGTATACCGGCTTGTCCCTCGTCGGGGATGGCTGCTGCGGCAGCAACTACAATTCGTTCCAACTCACTGTCACTAAGCGTTTCAGGGATGGCGGGACTTTCCTGGCTGCCTACACCAACGCTAAATTGCTAAGCAACACAGACACACTAACCACCTGGCTGGAAACGGGCGTAGGCCAACCTCAGGACTGGAACAACCTCAAGGCAGAGAAGTCGCTTTCCTCCCAGGATGTTTCCCAGCGTCTCGTGATCAGCTACGTTTATGACCTGCCGTTCGGTCACGGACAAAAGTACATGTCGGACGTGTCCGGGGTGACAAGTAAGATCGTTTCCGGCTGGGGCGTGGATGGCGTAACGACGTTTCAGAAGGGGTTCCCCCTGCCCATCAGCTTTAGCGGTTCTACGCCTCTTTCAAACGCAGGTTTCACACAAAACTTTGCTCTGCGTCCGAATGTGGTGCCAGGATGTCAAAAGAGCGCGCCCCACACGGTAACGGCGCAAGGAATTACGTGGATCAATCCGAACTGCTTCACAGCTCCCGCCGCGTGGGGTTTCGGCGACGAGTCACGCGTCGATGCCACGCTTCGAAGCGCGGGAATCAATAACTGGGACATCGCAATATTCAAGACGACGAACTTCGGTCCAGAAGACAAGCTGGGCTTGCAGTTCCGGACGGAGTTCTTCAACACCTTCAATCGTGTCCAGTTCTCTCCTCCAAACACTGGTTTCGGCGGATCGGGCTTCGGACTTGTGAACAACCAGTTGAACAACCCACGGCTCATTCAGTTCGCTCTGAAGTTCCTGTTCTAGCGCGTGGAACGAAGGTGGATGCCAATCCCCCGGCATCCACCTTCGGTTCCCAAAGTTCCCGAAGACATCCTTAGTACAACCTTCGTGCCCTCGGTTCCGACAATCGCGAATCCTCCTCTCCAGGTTAACGGCACGCCGGCCATCACAAGCTTCGCATCCGCAATGCGGGCGCGCGTGACTTCTGCTAACCTTGAAAATGCCTCACAGAAGCCCGCGCAAAATCGAATGAGCACGATCACACGACGCGATTTCCTCGAGTCGCTGGCCGCTATGGGCCTGGCGTTGCCTATTTCCCAATCTCTTTTTGACGTGAAGCATCCCCACGGCCTGAATTTCAACCACGTAAATTCGCCCACGCCCCAGAAATACCTGATCGAGACGATGGGCGGTGGCGTGGCCCTGTTCGACTACAACAACGACGGATTGCTCGACATTTTCCTGGTCAATAGCGGGCAACTCGCCAATCCGATGCATCCGCCTGAGACATTCGATCGCCACGATCCGCGAAATTGGAATCGTCTCTACCGGCAGAATCCCGATGGAAGCTTCACAGACGTCACCAAGGAAGCAGGTCTATCAAACGCGGGCGACGGCAACTACGGCATGGGCGTAGCCGTCGGCGATTATGACAACGACGGCTATCCTGACCTGTACGTAACGAACTACGGGAAAAATACTCTCTATCACAACAACGGCGACGGAACCTTTACGGACGTGACCGCTAAAGCCGGCGTCGAAGCCGGAGGCTGGAGCTGTTCAGCTGGATTTTTCGATTACGACAACGACGGTCACCTCGACCTCTTTATCACTCGCTACATGGTGTGGGACACGCAGCACAGCAAGATTTGCGGCAATGAATGGCAGACCTATTGCCCGCCCGCCGAATTCCCTTCAACCACGAACCTGCTCTACCGCAATCGCGGCGATGGCACATTTGAAGACGTCAGCCAGCGCTCCGGCATCGCGTCGCTCAAGGGGCGCTCGCTTGGCGTCTGCTTCGCGGACTATGATGACGATGGATTTACAGACATCTTCGTGTCTAACGACGGCATGCGCCAGTTTCTGTTCCACAATAACGGCGACGGGACATTCACCGAACGCGCTCTTGAAGCTGGCGTGGCTCTGACCGCTGATGGCAAGCCTCTGTCTGGCATGGGAACCGTCTTTCAAGACTACGATAACGATGGACGGCCGGACATTCTGGTCACTGTGCTGCCGCGCGAAGTTTACGCTCTCTTTCACAACGATGGTAACGGCCTATTCAGCTACCGCAGTCTGCAAGCGGGCCTGGGTTTACTATCGGCGGCAAGCTCCGGCTGGGGTGTGGGTCTTGAAGATTTCGACAACGATGGATGGAAGGATTTGTTTGTGGCGCAAAGCCACGTGCTGGACAACGTAGAAGCGATCGATCATATGCTGCACTACAAGGAGCCGCCGTTACTCGCCCTCAATCGCGACGGGCGCTTCGAACGCGCTGATTCCGGCGTCGCTTCGGCGATCGCCGGCCGGGGAGCCGCATTCGGCGATTTGAATAACGACGGTTGGATGGACGTGGTGGTCACTTCGCTCGGCGGAGAGCCTCTGGTGCTTTTGAACCACGGCGGCTCAGGCCATTGGCTCACCATCACATTGCGTGGAACACGCAGCAATCGCGACGGCCTGGGCGCGCGGGTTGTAGTGAACGGCCAGACGCGGTTCGCCACGACCGCCGGCAGTTATGTTTCGGCGAGCGACAAGCGCCTGCACTTCGGTCTCGGCACGGCGGAAACTGCGAAGGTCGAAGTTCACTGGCCTTCCGGCAATCATCAAATCCTTGAGGGCGTCAAAGCAAATCAGTTTCTCGAAATCCGCGAGGCGGAAAAATCGTGATGGGTGCCCTGCTGACGATTTTGCTCGCCCTTCAGGCTTCTGCGTCGCCGGCTGTTCAACATCTTCATGCCGGAATGGAGGCCGATAAGAGCGGACAATTGGATACAGCCGTTGCCGAATTTCAAAAGGCCACCGAGTTGGACCCTAAGCTAGCCGCTGCGTTTGTCGATCTTGGCGGAGCGTTGATCGAAAAACGCGATTACGCGGCTGCAATTCCGCCTTTAAAGCGAGCAGTGGAGCTCGCCCCCAATCTCGAAGGTGCCCATCAGTTGTTGGGATATGCCTTGCTAGCGCAGGGATTCGCCGCTCAAGCGATTCCGCACCTGGAGAAAGCACACGCCGAAGACGCGCTCGGAATCGCGCTGCTCGAAGTGGATAGATTGCCGGAAGCGGTTGTAATCCTGCAAAAAGCCCTGGCGAAAAATCCCGATGATCCTGACTTGCTCTATTACTACGGCCGTGCCGCCGGTCTTCTTTCCAAACAGATTTTCGACGAGCTCGAAGCTCGTTTTCCGGATTCTGCGCGGGCCCATCAAATGATGGCGCAAGATTATGCCGCGCTCCGAGATGTCCCAGCCGCCGAGAGGGAGTTTCGCGAAGCGCTGCGACTACGTCCCCAGACGGCGGAGTTGCACCTGCAGCTCGGCGAACTTTACGCTCGCGCGCAGCAATGGGACAAGGCCGAGGAAGAATTTCGCCTCGAAACTGAGAATCAACCGGGGAGCGCTGTGGCGTTTTACCGCCTCGGTGAAGCGTTGCTGCAACTGGGCAAATTTCACGAGGCCCGCGGGGCGCTAGTCCGTTCTGATCAGTTGAAAGTGGACATGCCGGAAACGCTTTATCTCCTCGGCAAGGCCGCAGGGCTGGATGGAGACGACGCGCTGGCACAAAAGTCCTGGGTGCATTTGCTGAGCCTGGAACAAAATAGTTCGCTCGCCGCGCAGGCACATTTCGGGTTGGCCGGCATTTATCGCAAACAAGGAAAGACCGCGGATGCGGACCGCGAAATGGAAGAATTCCGCAAATTGCAGGGTCACACGGGCCAAACAGACGATTCACAGAAATAAAGCAAGCCGCTCTCTAGAGGAGTGCTTATGAGGCTGGAATCTGCAACGAAAACATCGTCACTGCCCAAGATAGGTGCAGCGTTGCTCGTGCTGTTTTTTCTTGTGACTATCGTCGTGGCCCTTCATTCCGCGAACTCTCCGGCGGATGACGTCGAGCAGCGCGTTCAGGCGATTCTGACCCGCATGACCCTCGAAGAGAAGATCGACATGATCGGAGGCGTTGACGATTTTTATATTCGCGCCTATCCGCAGCTCGGGCTGCCTCGGATGAGAATGTCCGACGGTCCGCTCGGGGTACGCAACGCCGAACCACCCTCGACTGTAATGGCCGGCGGAATTTCCCTCGGGGCTTCCTGGGATCCGTCGCTCGCGGAGCAAGAAGGGATCCAAATAGGGAGAGACGCCCGCGCCAGGGGAGTTCACTTCATTCTCGGGCCTGGCTTCAACATCTATCGCGCGCCGATGAATGGCCGCAACTTCGAATACATGGGCGAAGATCCGTATCTCGCTGGGCAGATTGCGGTGGGATACATCAAGGGAATGCAGAGCCAGGGAGTGAGCGCGACGGCCAAACATTTCATGGGAAATAATTCCGAGTTCGACCGCCACAACACGGATTCCATTATTGACGAGCGCACCATGCGTGAGATCTATCTCCCCGCCTTTGAGGCCGCAGTGAAGCAGGGGCACGTCCGCGCGGTGATGGATTCCTACAATTTGACGAACGGAACTCATATGACGCAGAACGGCCCCTTCAATAACGATATTCTAAAGGGGGAATGGGGCTTCAAGGGCATCCTGATGTCCGATTGGACGTCGACATATGATGCTGTGGCCGCGGCGAATGGAGGTCTGGACATCGAGATGCCCTCCGGGAAACACTTGAACCGCGAGGCGCTGCTCCCAGCAGTTCAGCAGGGTTTGGTTTCTGTCGCGACCATCGACGATAAAGTCCGCAGAATTCTTCGCGTCGCGATTGAGTTTGGGTGGCTCGATCGTGAACAAACCGATCTCGGAATCTCGCGTTATAACCGCGAAGGCGACCAAGTCGCGCTGCAAGCTGCGCGCGAAGGCGCAGTGCTGCTCAAGAACGATGGAAATTTGCTCCCGCTCAAGAAGGACGCGGTCAAGTCGGTGTTGGTGGTCGGTCCCGACGCATATCCCGCCGTTCCGGTGGGTGGAGGCAGCGCTCGCGCTGTGCCGTTTGAGGCCGTGAGTTTTCTTAAGGGCATCAGCGACTATGTGGGAAATGCGGGACAGGTATATTACAACCCAGGCTTGCTCACCGTGCCGGAAATGGCCGACAAAACCTCGTTTTCGACGACTGCGTCAGGTGGAACTCCTGGTCTTCAGGCCGAATATTTCACGAACCCGGACTTGCAGGGCGCGCCCTATCTCTCGCGCACCGAGGAACATGTCGATTTCGGACCACCAAGCAGAACGAGTTTACCGGATGAAGCGGCGTCTTCTCGATGGACCGGATATTACACACCGCATGCACCCGGCAAATTCGATCTGTTTGTTTCTTCGACGGGTGAGGACGGTGGCCACTATCGCGCCTATGTGGACGATAAACTCGTCCTCGATGATTGGACGACAGCTAAAGAACTCTTGGGGGTCGCGACATTAACTCTCGACAGCAATGCGCATAAGGTTGTTCTTGAGCATGGCGGCCGCTCGCGCTGGCATGGTAAGCATTTTCGTATGGGCGTTGCTACCGAAGGCAGCTATGTCCTTCCGGATGCGAAGAAATTGGCGGCGAAATCGGACGTGGTCGTAATCGCGGCGGGTTTTGATCCGGAGTCGGAGAGCGAAGGCGCCGATCGGACTTTCCGCCTGCCACCCGGACAGGATGAATTGATCCAGGAAATGGCCGCTGCGAACAAAAACGTCGTTGTGCTGCTTACATCCGGCGGCGGCGTGGACATGAACGATTGGATCGATCGCGTCCCAGCTCTTTTGGAGGTGTGGTATCCGGGACAGGAAGGAGGCAAAGCTGCCGCTGAGATCCTTTTTGGCGACGTGAATCCCTCGGGCCGTCTGCCGGCTACTTTTGAGCGCCATTGGGAGGATAATCCGGTGCACGATAATTACTACCCGCCAGAAGGAACGACCCGCGTCGTCTACAAAGAAAGCGTGTTCGTAGGTTATCGCGGCTATGAACGCAGCGGCACGAAGCCATTGTTTCCTTTCGGCTACGGTCTTTCCTACACAACATTTAAATATGCGAACCTCAGCATCAAGCCTGCGGAGGGCAACCCAAACAGCGAAGGGCTGTCAGCGCCGTTGTATCAACTTTCGTTTGATGTGACCAATACTGGAACAACCGAAGACGCTGACGTCGGGCAGGTGTACGTGTCAGATACGCATTCGGCGGTTCCGCGGCCCGCGAAGGAGTTGAAGGGATTCGCGAGGATTGACTTGAAGCCGGGCGAGACCAAGACCTCGACGGTGATTTTGGATGGCCGATCCTTTGCCTACTACGATTCGAACGCTAAACAGTGGCGAGCGGATACCGGCGAGTATCAAATTGCGGTCGGACGTTCCAGTCAGGACATTCAGCTGCGCGGCACCATCACGTTGCCGACAGCCGCGGCGGCTTCGGTGAGCAGGAAATAACGATGCACGCTACGAGGTTCCGCGGCCTTCGATCAAGTTAGTGCATTGTTGGCGCCGCCGGGAAAGCGTCGGTTAGCGATATCACTTGCAGCGAACTCTTCATCTGGTCGAGCGAGACTGACGAAGGTGTTTTTAACTTCACAGTGACGGGCTCCCCAGGCAGCAAGTCAAAATAATTGTCCAAAGTTTGGACGTCCAGATCGCCGAACGATATGTAAACGCTGCGCGCCAGTACGGGCGAACGCAGGGTCACCGCGTAAGCTCCGTCCGAATTTTCCAGCGACGTATCGATATGCACCGATGCTGGCAAATCCAGATTGTGCATCGTGTCGAAAAAGATCAGATTGCGCGATAGTTGCACGCCGCCGACTGCGAGGTCGAACACCAGGAAACTGTTCTTCGGATCGGCGTTCGCCAGGAGCTCCTTCTCGTCCAATGTGAAATACACCGCGCTCGATTGCGCGGGCACCTGTACATCCTGAGTCTTCTCTGACAACACCTTTCCGGAAAAATCGAGCAGGCGCGTACGGATCTGGCCGCTGAGCGGCTGCAGTTTGTCGGACACCACGTAAATGTCCACCTTGCCGTCGTGAGCGAAGGGCGAAACGATCACATCATCGTAAAATCGCCGCGCGTAATACTGCAAAGCCTTCCACCGTCCGTAATAATCGATGCTGGCCCACGAGGCTACAGGCCAGCAATCATTCAATTGCCAATAAAGCGATCCCATCGTGTTTGGGCGCTGCCGGCGCAAATGTTCCGCGCCCACTTTGATGGCCTCTGCCTGCAGGACTTGGCTCAGGTACACAAACGATGGGAAATCCTTCGGCTCCGGATACCAGCGCAGCATATAGCTGAGGATCCGTTCATTGCCGCCGTGGTTCTTCTGATGGTCCTGCATGGTCGCAGAATGGATGTCCATATCGCTCGGCTGCGCGAAAGTGCGAATGGTGCGCATTTCCGGAAACGATTGGAATCCATACTCGGACATGAAGCGCGGAAATTGCTGCGTGTACATTTCGATTGGCGCTAACGCATGCCAGACCTGCCAATAATGCATGTCGCCGTTGTTTTGGCTGTCCGGAAGGTCTTCGAAATTTGCGCTCGGTGAACTGGCCCAGTACGGCACCGGAGCCGCATAACGCGCAACCACTTCCGAGAGAATGCCGTGGAACAGCACCACGTAGTCCTGCCATACTTTTTCGCGATCGGCCGGTGAAACTGACTCCTTGAAAATTTTTCGATCGTCCCAGTGCACCCAGCCTGTCTCGATTTCGTTGTTGCCGCACCAGAGCACGATGCTGGGATGATCGCGCAGGCGCTCGACTTGCTCGATGGCTTCCTGCGTCACATTGTCCTGAAAATCCCGGCCGCCCGGGACCATGTCGCCGCCGAAGATGAATTCCTGCCACACCATGATGCCCAGCTCATCGCAGATATCGTAAAAATCGTCCGATTCGTAGTAACCGCCACCCAACTCGCGGACCATGTTCATATGCGCGTCACGCGCCGCTTCCAGAATCTGCCGGTGAATCTCGGGCGTGACCCGGTTTGGAAAACTATCGAACGGAATTACGTCCGCGCCCTTGGCGAAAACAGGAATGCCGTTCACCACGAATGCGAAGCTCGTATTCGGTCCGGTCACTTCTCGGCGCAGCTCAATCGAGCGCAAGCCCGTTTTCAGCGACGTATCAGCGGCGATATTCCGCCCCACCCGCACCTGCGCCGCGAAACGATAGCGATCCTGCGCCCCAACGCCGAGCGGATACCACAGTTTGGGATTCGCGATATGGATCGGAATCCTGATCCGATTGGCGCCGGGTTCCAATTGCACGCTCTGCCGGACGGGCGGAATCGGAGCGCCGGACAACTCCGCATAATTAACCTCAATGCTCGCCGCTGTGCTGCGACTCGCCTCAATGTCAAAGTCGGCGGTAAGTGCCGCAAATTCCTTGGTGACTCTCTGCTGCTGGATATGAAAGTTTTCGACGCGCAGCGCGTCCCAGGTCTCCAGCCGTATCGGTTTCCAAATGCCTTCAGTCACGTACCGCGGTCCCCAATCCCAGCCATACTGATAGGGAGCCTTGCGTGTATACGGCGCGGTGGCGATGTTTTCTTCGTTCCCGGTATTGTGCGATGTAACCGAAGGCAATATATAAGGAAGTGCCTTCACTTTCGGCATCATGGACTCAATGGGCGAATGAAACACCACGCGCAAAGTGTTGGGGCCAGACTTCAGCAAAGTTTTCGCCTGCACGCGCCAACGCCGGAACATATTGTCGCTATGCAGGACGACCTGGTCGTTCACATAAACGTCGGCATAAGTGTCCAGCCCTTCAAACACCAGGTCCACATGGTCGTGCGCGAGTGTTGCGGCGTCAGCGTCGAACGTGGTCCGGTATTCCCAGTCAGTCAGACCGATCCACTGCAGCCGTGTGTCGTTATCCTGGTAGAACGGATCGGGAATCAAGCCGTCGCGCAGCAGATCGGTCTGCACGACTCCCGGCACTTGTGCCGGGTGCCACTGCTTCATCTGTGCTCGATCGGTATCACTGGCTGCGCGAAACTCCCATTTGGCTTCGAGAATGCGGGAAGTTGCTTGGGCGGCAACTCTGATGGGAATCATGAAAAAAAGGAGAACTGCGAATCCTGTCCAGCAATAGAACCGCGGGAGTTGGGGCAAGTTTACGCCACCTCAATTACCATGTTGCGTTCGCCTTGGTGACCTGGCGCGAGTAGAGGATAGATAATGCCTTCTGGTGTGGCAAGCGTTTTCCAAGCCAGTTCTGACGCCACTGAATCTGCTATGATTTGTTGCCGATGACCTCTCGCAGCGCAACTCGCCCAATATATATGCGCCAATTACGTCCTTTCCGCGTGCAAATTCCATGACCATTGATAAAGACCTCGAGAAGATCGTGCTCCAGGAAAAGCGCCTGCAGTTCAAAAATTTTGATTCCACGGTAGCGTGGGCGATAGGCACCGCGGTCAAGGCGGCCGCAGAAAAGAGGGGAGTGGCTGTGGCCATTGACATTCAACTCCATGGACATCCCCTGTTCTCATACGCCATGCCGGGAACTACGCCGGACAACTGGGATTGGATTCGGCGCAAACGCAACGTCGTGCAGCGATACCACCGCAGTTCCTACGCCATCGGACTCACTCATCAGCGCAATCAAACCAATTTGCAGGACAAAGCGGGGCTAGACTTGAAAGACTACGCCGCGCACGGCGGGTGCTTCCCGATCATTCTGGTGGGAACAGGATGCGTGGGCACGATCACCGCGTCCGGATTGCCGCAGCGCGACGACCATAACTTGGTCGTTTCCGTGCTTCAGGATTATCTGCAACTGACGCGCGAGGACCTCGCGCTGGATTCTCCAACGGCGTCTTGATTGGAACATCGCTCTCGCAGTCTCCACACTCGTTTCTATTTATTTCTCGAGACAATTGCGACTTTCGCCGTGTTCCGCCGCCGGGCAACGCAATCCCAATTGACGAAAGTGTTTCGCTGATTCACCATGAATTTGGAGGCCATGCATGACCGTCGAATCCCGCAGTTCCGTGAATACGCCGACGCAGATTCGCGCGGTAATACTGGATTTCGGCGAGGTTCTCTGCCATCTGCCCACCCCGGAAGCTGTCGATCCGCTTGCCCATATATTCCAGATGGATTCGCAGTCTTTTTTCCCGATTTACCTTCAGAGCCGTGGGCCGTACGACCGTGGAGACCTGCTCCCCGCCGAATACTGGGAGAAATTCGCAGCGCAATTCGGCGTGAAGCTCGATACAAATACAATTGAACGGGTGCGGCAGTTAGATGTGGACTTGTGGAGCCGGATCAACGAGGCGATGGTTCGATGGCTGCAGCAAATTCACTCGGCTGGATTCAAGACGGCCATTCTTTCGAACATGCCGACCGACATGGTGTCTCACCTGCGAAAGAACTTCGCCTGGATCGATCATTTCGATCATCAAATCTTTTCCGCCGAAGTGCGCAGTATCAAACCAGAACCTGCGATCTATCAGCATTGCATCGAGGCCCTGGGGGTGCAGCCGTCCGAAGCGCTCTTTATTGATGACCGGGACGCAAACCTCGAGCAAGCTCGCGCCGTCGGAATTCATAGCATACGATTTCAATCGGTCGAACAGCTTCGCCGGGATCTACAGGCTCTCGGCTTCACAATTTTGCCCGCGTAGTCAATCTCTATGCATCGCCGCCACTTCCTCAACTTGCTCGCGACCGCGGGAGGCGCAGTGTTCGCGCGTCATCGCTTTCGCGGCCTGCCGCAATCCACGCAGCAGCAAATTCCTGGCGCCATTCCACCCGCCAAGATTGATAAGGCGCGCTTCCCCCCAGGATTTCTCTGGGGCATGGCCACGGCTTCCTACCAGGTCGAAGGCGCCTGGAATGAGGACGGCAAAGGCGAATCCATCTGGGATCGTTATTCGCATACCGTGGGAAAAATCAGAGGCGGCGCTACGGGCGACGTCGCTTGCGACCAATATCATCTATATCCGCAGGACGTTGCCCTTGCAAAGAACCTGAATCTAAAGAGCTACCGTTTTTCCATTTCCTGGCCGCGCATTCAACCGACTGGCAGCGGAGCAGTAAACCAGAAGGGTCTCGACCATTACAGTCGTCTTATCGACGCGGTGCTGGAAGCCGGGATACGCCCGTTCTGCACCATGTACCATTGGGACTTGCCGCAAGCGCTGGAAGACCGCGGCGGCTGGCCCAATCGCGATCTGGCCGGATACTTCGCGGACTACGCTGCTATTGTTGCGAAAAACCTGGGCGATCGCATTACGGTTTGGGCGCCGTTTAATATGCCCTGGTCGTTCACTTGGCTCGGGTACGGCGTTGGCGTGCATCCTCCCGGAAAGTCCGACTACAACTTATTTCTCAAGGCTGCGCACACAGTGAGCCTCGCGCAAGGCGAAGCTTTTCGTTCGATCAAAGCTGCATCTTCGAAAGCCACCGTCGGCAGCGCTTACGGCATGGCTCCCGCCTATCCGAAAACAGACAGCCAAGCCGACCGCGCCGCGACGGAACGCTACCACGCGATGAACAACGATTACTTTTTGTACGCCGCGATGCACGGCGAGTATCCCGCGGCTTTTGTCGGCGAGCCGCCGTACGAGGTGATGGGCTTTCGGCCGGGCGACGACAAGCTCATGCGCGCACCACTCGACTGGATCGGATTTCACTATTACACCCGGCGCATCGTTTCCGATGTGGGCCGTGCTCAGCCCGGTGACCAAGCCAGCTTCGGCACAGAATTCGAAAATGATGAAGCTGCCGGCGGTGACCGCTACACCCGCTTTAAGGTTGTAATGCCCGCCGAAGGCCCGCTCACAGATGCGGGCCTCGAAGTCTGGCCTCAGGGCATCTACGATCTCGTGATGCGCATCACGCGAGAGTACAACCAGCCCATCATCGAGATCACCGAGAGCGGCTGTAGCTATCTCGACACGCCATACAAAGACGAAAATGGCGGAGTGCCCGACACTCGGCGTATCACGTTCTTCCGCGAGGAGCTGGCAGAGTTGGCGCGCGCGATCGCGGACGGCGCGAATGTCCGCGCGTTCCATGCCTGGAGCCTGCTGGATAACTTCGAGTGGACCGACGGTTACAGCCAACGATACGGCCTCACCTACGTAGACTTCCGCAATCAGAAGCGCACCGTGAAAGACTCCGGCCATTGGTACGCGCACGTCGCCGCAGCGAACCGCCTAAGCGTTTAATTCGGAGTTTGGATTCGCCCGACCCTTCCAGGACGATCGAACCTTCCCTTGGACGGGCCCTTTATCTGCTTTAACTACCCTCACCGTCATTTTATTCCCGTTCTTTGCTGTCAATTCGGAGAAAACAACTCCGCGTCGATTGTGCGGAATAAAAAGACCACGCCCTTGGTATAGCAATACGAAGCAAGGCCAAGGCAGCATGGCGAAACTTATGAGGAGAAATGATGGCCAAGAGTAAAGAAAACAGGATATTGCACGACCACAACGGCGACGGAATCGACCGGCGCGGCTTTCTCGAGTGCATGGCATGGGCTGGCACCGGCGCGCTCTGCATCATGCAGGGAGGTGTGCTGAAGTCCTTCAGCATGAGCCGGATGGCAGAATTGGACCCTAAGAAAATGGCGGGCGAGCTGAGCTTTGTGCAGATCAGCGACAGCCACATGGGATTCAACAAACCGGCCAATCCGGACGTCGCCGGAACACTAAAAGCCGCAATCGACAAGATTAATGGTCTGGCAACGCCGCCCGAATTCATGCTGCATACGGGTGACATCAGCCATCTTTCAAAACCGGAAGAGTTCGACACCGTCGATCAGATCTTGAAAGGTGCGAGCGCAAAAGATGTGTTCTACGTGCCGGGCGAGCATGACCTGCTGAACGATGATGGCAAGCAATTCCTGGAGCGCTACGGAAAAGGCAGCAAGGGAGCAGGGTGGTACAGCTTTGACAAGAAGGGCGTGCACTTCATCGGTCTGGTGAACGTGCTAAATCTGAAAGCTGGGGGACTGGGCACGCTGGGCCACGAACAGCTCGAGTGGATGGAGGACGACG
>Ga0210390_10000110_pt1 | contig 82378 bp, 67 predicted proteins | sample IncBWH11OmetaG_FD_161050 | JGI IMG/M metagenome (GOLD analysis project Ga0210390, IMG submission 161050) | Forest soil microbial communities from Barre Woods Harvard Forest LTER site, Petersham, Massachusetts, United States - Inc-BW-H-11-O ...
ATGGCGACCGTCCTCCAAAGTAGGAGGCTGCGGCTTGTGCGGCATTGTCGGGCTGCTCGTCAAGCGGCCTGCTCTTAGGGATTCGCTGGGGGCCTGGCTCTCGCCGATGCTGGTCTGCATGGGTGACCGCGGACCCGATTCGGCCGGATTGGCCGTCTTCTCTCTCCCGGTCGGCGACGGGAAGCGGCGATTTAGTCTTTACGCCGGTCTCGAGACGATCGACTGGTCGCAACTCGCCAGCCGAGCCAGGGCTGACCTCAGTCCGGACGTCGAAATCGAGTCCAACGCCAATCACGCCGGATTGACGACAGCCAGCGATCCGACGCGCGTCCGCGGGTGGCTCGAGGACGGCTTTCCGAGCCTCCACTTGTTGTCGGTCGGGCGGTCGATCGACTTGTTCAAGGACACGGGACATCCGCGGGAACTGGTCGATCGCTACGCGTTCGCCCGGTTGTCGGGCACGCACGCTGTCGCGCACACCCGGATGGCCACGGAGTCCGCTGTCACGCCGGCACACGCTCACCCATTCACCGCCGGCGAGGACTTTTGCCTTGTTCACAATGGCTCCCTCTCGAATCCCAACACCATCCGCCGCAAGCTTGAAAAACGGGGCATCCGCTTTCAGACCGACAACGACACCGAAGCCGCTTGCCGGTTCCTTGAATGGCGGATGAGCGCTGGCGATTCGCTCGAAGCGGCCCTGGAAAAAGGACTCGTCGAACTGGACGGGTTTTTCACGCTGCTGATGGCGACGGCCGACAAGCTCGTGCTGGTGCGCGATGCGTTCGCGTGCAAGCCGGCCGTCGCTGCCGAGACCGATGATTACGTGGCCATCTCCTCGGAGTTCCGGTCGCTGGCCCACCTTCCGGGAATCAAAGACGCGGAGATTTTCGAGCCCGGCCCCGAACGGATTTATTCATGGAACGTGTCGCCGAGCCTGGCCGGATGACGCCCCGCGAATCGACCTCTCCGATCGCCCCGACACCCGCTCTCGCGGATTCGCGCGCGGCCAACGTTGTCGAATGGGATCTGGCGCGCACCGGCGTTCGCGCGCTCAACCAGTGGCTGCATCACGACGCCTCGCGCGAGGGAGCCCGGGCAATTCGCGTGCTCAATCCGGACGGACAGCACCATCTCGCCGCGGGCCTTAATGCCCCACTGCAGGTCGAAATCGCCGGTCATGCCGGATATTTCGTCGCCGGCATGAACCAGCTGGCCGACGTCGTAGTGCAGGGAAATGTCGGCTGGAGCGTCGCGGAAAACATGATGTCCGGCACGGTCCGAGTCAAAGGCTGTGCCTCCGAGAGCGCCGGGGCTTCGGGACACGGCGGCCTGCTGGTCATCGAGGGGGACGCCTCCTCGCGCTGCGGCATTTCGCTCAAAGGGCTCGACATCGTAGTTGGCGGCAGAGTGGGCCACATGTCGGCTTTTATGGCGCAAGCGGGGACACTGGTGATATGCGGCGATGCCGCCGCCGGACTGGGAGACTCGCTTTACGAAGCCGTGATCTATGTTCGCGGCACCCTTCACGGACTGGGAACCGACGCCCGCCAAGAGCCCCTCACCGCGGCCGACGTCGAAAAACTGAGCTCTTTGCTCGCCCGCGCCGGCTTTGACCACGCACCCGAATCGTTCAAACGGATTGCGTCCGCAAAGACGCTTTACCACTGGCACATCGACTCCTCCCACGCCTACTAACTCCGATGTCCGAATTCACGTCGTTGGAAGAAAGTGCCGGATTCGACCGCCACGTCCTGGCGTACATTCATCAGGCGGCCGAGACAGGGCTTTACGAAATTCGCGGATTGGGGGCCAAGCGCCGGGTCCCGTCGTTCGACGATTTGGTCTTTCTCACGGCGTCGATCTCGCGATATCCACTCGAGGGTTATCGCGAAAAGTGCGTCACCAAGACGGTGCTGGGCACGCGCTTCGCCAAGCGGCCGCTCGAGCTCGAGATTCCGATCACCATCGCCGGGATGAGTTTCGGCGCTCTCTCGGCGAACGTCAAAGAAGCGCTGGGCACCGCGGCCACGCAGTGCGGCACCTCGACCACGACGGGCGACGGCGGCATGACGCCGGAAGAACGCAAATCATCCAAAACACTGGTCTATCAATGCCTGCCCTCGCGTTACGGCTTTAATCCGGACGACCTGCGACAAGCCGACGCGATCGAAATGGTCATCGGCCAGGGGGCCAAACCGGGCGGCGGCGGCATGCTCTTGGGGCAGAAAGTGAGTGCTCGCGTGGCGGCCATGCGGACGCTGCCCGAGGGAATCGATCAGCGCTCCGCCTGCCGCCATCCCGACTGGACCGGTCCTGACGACCTGGCGATCAAGCTGGAAGAGCTGCGCGAAATCACCGACTGGCAGGTCCCGATCTTCGTCAAGCTGGGGGCGACCCGCGTCCGCGACGACGTCAAGCTGGCCGTGAAGTCGGGCGCTGACGTGATCGTGCTCGACGGCATGCAAGGCGGCACCGCGGCCACGCAGCAAGTCTTCATCGAGCATGCGGGAATTCCCACGCTGGCCGCCCTGCCCCTCGCTGTCGAGGCACTCGACGACATGAATATGCTCGGCGAGGTTCAGCTCATTATCTCCGGCGGCATTCGCACCGGAGCCGACGTCGCGAAGGCACTCGCCTTGGGAGCCGATGCCGTTTCGATCGGCCAGGGCGTGCTGATGGCACTGGGTTGCAACCGTTCGGATTATCAAACAACTGATGGACCTCGGGACGCCGGGGCCGATTACGAAGCGCTCGGCGCGGCCCCAGGCTACTGTCATCACTGCCACACCGGACGTTGCCCAGTCGGCATCACCACGCAGGATCCGGTGTTGGAACAGCGGCTCACGCCGGCCGAAGGCGCGCGTCGACTCCGAAACTACCTCAACGTGCTCGCGATGGAACTGACGACTCTGGCCCGCGCTTGCGGCAAGTCGAATGTCCACCATCTCGAACGGGAAGACCTCGTCGCGCTCACCGTCGAGGCCGCGGCGATGGCCCGCGTCCCGCTGGCCGGCACGTCGTGGATTCCCGGACAGCATCCGCAGCAGGGGATTTGAAGAGCGGCCCACGCGGTCAGCGGTCTTGGTTAGTCGAATGCGAAGACACCGCTCACCTCGTACGCGGCTCTCTAAGAAAGGCACTGCATGACCACCGATCGCTCCCACCTTCGCGAAGCCCTGGAGCGCGACGGCATCGAGTTTCTGCTCGTGCAATTCGTCGATATCCATGGGGCGGCGAAAACCAAGATGGTGCCGGTCGGCTGCCTCGACGACGTGCTCGACCTGGGAGCCGGCTTTGCGGGCGGCGCCCTGTGGGGGGCCGGCCAGGGTCCACACTCGCACGACATGCTGGCCCGCATCGACCCGCTTACCTACACGCGGCTTCCCTGGCATCCGAACACGGCTCGTTTCGCCGCGAATCTCTTTGTCGACGGGCAACCGCATCCGTATTGCTGTCGGACGAACTTGATGCGGGTTTTGAGCGAAGCCCGCGCGAAAGGTTTTGTGTTCAACGTCGGCATGGAGCCGGAGTTCTTTCTGGTGACGCGCGCAGTGGACGGCTCCATTCGACCCTGGGATCCGCAAGGCGTCGACCGGCTGCAAAAGCCATGCTACGACTTTCGCTCGATGGCTCCGGCCATGGACTTTTTGCAGGAACTGACCCAATCGCTCAACGGCCTGGGCTGGGGTGTGTATCAGGTCGATCATGAGGACGGTAATTCGCAGTTTGAGGTCAACTTCAACTATTCCGACGCTCTCACCACGGCCGACCGCATTACCTTCTTCAAGATGGCCACGGGTCAGATCGCCGGGAAATATGGCGCGCTCGCCACCCACATGGCCAAGCCGTTTGCCGACCAGACCGGCAGCGGGCTGCACGTGCACTTTCACCTGGCCGACGCCAAGAGTGGGAAGAATCTGTTTCTCGACGAAAGCGATTCCCGCGGCCTGGGCTTGTCACAAACCGCTTACCAGTTTCTGGGCGGCGTGGTCGACCATGCCCGCGCCCTCTCCGCGGTGACCAGCCCCACCGTCAATTGCTACAAGCGACTGCAGGTCGGCCAGGGACTTTACTCCACCCGCTCGGGATTCACCTGGACGCCGGCGTTCGCCGGTTACGGAGACAACAACCGCACGCAGATGATCCGCGTGGCGGGCCCCGGCCACTGCGAAGACCGGACGGTCTCGGCCGGCTGCAATCCTTACCTCGGTCTTGCCGCCATGCTTTCGGCGGGGCTCGACGGCATCGCCCGCCGCCTCGATCCCGGTCCGCCAAATCTCGGCAACTTATATGAGCGGTCGCTGGCGGAAATCGAGCAGCAAGGCCTGCGGCTGTTGCCGCAGTCGCTCAACGAAGCGCTGGGCGAATTCAAGAAGGACGAGGTCGTCCGGGGCGGTCTGGGAGTGATCGCGGACGAATTTCTCGACCTCAAATCGAAGGAATGGAAAACGTACAACGGCAATGTCTCCTCGTGGGAAGTACAACAGTATTTGACCGCGTTTTAGTTCGGGATCGCGGGAGAACCGGGCTGCGTGTGTGCGCGGCTGATTCTGAGCGTTAGGCCAATATGCCCTCGTCAGCATTCGACGTAATCGTGGTCGGAGTCGGCGGCGTCGGGAGCGCCGCGCTCGACCAATTGGCACTTCGCGGCAGTTATGTGCTCGGTCTCGATCGGTTTGCCCCGGGTCACGATCGGGGCAGCTCGCACGGTCGCACGCGATTGATCCGGCAGGCCTATTACGAGCATCCCGACTACGTGCCTCTGCTCAAACGGGCCTACGAGCTCTGGGCCGACTTGTCCGCCCGCGCGCGGAAGACGCTGTACCACGAAGTCGGCGTGTTATGCGCCGGGCGTCCCGATCGTCCGGTCGTGTCGGGTACCCTCGCGAGTGCTCGGCAGCATTCTCTGGACGTCGAGTCGCTTTCGGAGGCAGACATCGCCGCACGATTTCCAGGTTTCCGTGTTCCCGAGCCGCTGGCTGCCGTATTCGAGCGTCGGGCCGGGTACCTCGACTGCGAGGACGCCGTGCGGGCGGCCGCCGAGCAGGCCGTTAAAAACGATGCGTTTTTGCAAACCGATGCCAATGTGATCGAGTGGAAGCCCGAGGGGAACGGCGTCGCCGTGCGCACGGATCGCACGACCTATCATGCCGGCTCTTTGATCATCGCCGCGGGTGCCTGGTCGGGGTCGCTCCTGGCAGACCTCGGCATTCGCTTCGAGGTCCTGCGAAAATCGTTCTACTGGTACGAGGCGCCCGAGACTTACGCGGCCGACCGCGGCGCGCCGGGTTTCATTTTCGAGACCGATGCAGGGAATTTTTATGGCTTTCCCGATATCGCCAAGCAGGGACTCAAGGTTGGCGAGCACACGGGCGGACTGCCCGTCAGCGATCCGCTCGTCGTTGACCGTTCGCCCGACGCCGACGAGACCGCGCGGATCGACCGCTTTCTTTCGGCCTATTTGCCGGACGTCACGCGGCGTCAACTCCACTTTGCGACGTGCCTCTACACGTTAAGTCCCGATCGCAATTTCGTCATCGATCGCCATCCGGAGCATCCGCAAGTTTGCTTCGCGGCCGGTCTGTCGGGTCACGGGTTCAAGTTCGTTCCGGTCTTGGGCGAAGCGCTGGCCGATCTGGCCGAGCGGGGCAAAACCCGGCTGCCGATCGGCTTTCTGTCGTGTCGTCGCGACAGTCTGCGGACTGCCTGACTTCACTTCTGCGAAACCACCGCCGGCCGCCCCTGAGTGCCGACCGGCCGCTCCGGTCGCGTGTACCAGTAGGCCCAAAGGATCAAGACGGCCTGCAGCGGCAGCCGCAGCAAATGCGCGATCGGCGGGATGCCCGGAAACAGCTCTTGATGCTGGTAAACGTAAATGTTGGCGGGGAAGATGGCGACCAAGAGCAGAATCAATCCCCATCCGGCCAGTCGCTGCAGCTTGCCGAACAGCAGCATGCCGCCCAGCACGATCTCCGCCACGCCGCTGATGTCGACCATCGCCAGATGCCACGGGATGTAGGGAGGCATGATCTTCAAGTAGAAGTCGGGGTTGCGGAAGTGCAGGATACCGGCCCCGATGAAGAAGAGCGCGAACACCCAACGGGAAACCGTCTTGACGATCCGCATGGCGAACCTGACTCCTCGTCGCGTGACTCGCTGGCTCAAGTGGCGTGTTCGACGACGCTCGGATCGTAACAGACCAGCTCGACGGTGTTCCCCTCCGGGTCGACAACGTAGAGCGAGCGCCAGTGGACCCAACCGTGTTCGGCCGTGGTTACGGCCAGTCCGCAGTCGGCGAGCCGCTGCCGTTCGCGCTCGAAGTCGGCCAGCTCAATCTCGAAGGCCAGATGGTCGACCGTTGTCGTCACCGGATTCAATGCGGTAAATCCGGGATCGGACGAACGGTCGAAGAGTGCCAGCACTTGGACATGGCCGCCGAATCCCTCGGCCAGACGAAAGAACGCCGCTCGCTCGAACCGCCGCAGCAATTCGAGACCGATGGTGTCTTGATAGAAGGCCTGCATCCGGTCGAGGTCGGCCACACGTAAGGCGACCTCTCCCAACCCACGAATCCGAGAAGCCATCCCGACTCTCCGCGCGGTTTGGTGCGTAAATTGCAAACCGAGTTTAGCCGATCGGGCCGCGCGCTGCCGGGCCCGGCCCCCGTCGCGGCTTCTCCGGTCGATCATTGGCCGGCTATTTCCGCGCCGACGCAGCCGCTCCAATCCGTAAAACCGCCGGCCGGCCGCATGAAAAAAACATTAACCGGCGAATCGATCAAGCGCCGCGCGCGCCGAGACTGATGTATCAATCGGCAGGTATCAATCGGCGGGCCGGCTTCACACAAGCACTCGCAGTTACCCTGACAGTCGGTACCGGCCCGGCCTCGTGACCCCCCTGGCTTTGCAGCGGGAAATCAAATTGAGCGACGCTCGGACGCTGCCGATCGACCGATCGATGTTGCCGCCTCCCTCGGCAGAGCTCCTCAAGTTCGTCCGCGAACGGGCTGTGGCGCAATCCGGCCGAGTGGAGCTGCGCCGCTCGAAGCGGTACCCGGCTGTGCTGGAAGTGGTCGTCGTCCCCCTGAATGAGCATTATCGCCCGAGCGGTCTGCCGTTTTTGGCGGTCACCCGCGACGTTTCGACCGGCGGTCTGTGCATGCTGCATACTCGGCCGGCCCCCTCGAGCCTGCTGTTTATCGAGATCGAACGCCCCAACGTTTTCCCGCTTGAGGTGGTGCTCAACGTCCGCCGCAATCGGCGCGTGGGTCAATTCTTCGAGATTGCCGGCGAGTTTGTGCCGATCGCAGATGACGCTTTGGCTGCGGCCAAGGCCCGGCTCGCCACCCGCCGACCGGAAAAGGCAGTCTGACGGGCGGACTCACGGCAAGAGCTTGTAGAGAAAAATCACCGGCAGCGCGAACAGGAACAGCCAGCCGATTAGGTCGATAAACAGCGGCGGCGAGTCATGGAGCACGCCGCGGTCAAAGCCGGTGACGCTCAGCGCCTCGCGAAACCAAATCATGACGAGGCCCGGGAGACACAGCCCCAGCGCGGCGGCCGCGACGATGCCGACGTTCGGCGAGACGCTCGAAAAGAGGACGGCCGCCAGCACGTTGAGCACGACGATCACTAGCGCCACAATCCGCTCCGTGCTGAGGGCCAAGACATCCATCGGCGTTGCTCCTGCTGCTGCGGCCGTCACGGCGATCGCGGGCGAATTTGTGAGTCGAGCGCGTTGCAACCGGATCCCTTTGCCGGACCCGCATTGGCCGTAAGGGTCGACGACCGGCCCGGCAACTACTCCACGCACTTAGCACCAGTAGACCCGTCCACTGCCGGTGAAGGCAACAACATTCTCCCGGGCGCGTCGTAATCCCTCCGCACCGACCGGCCCCCGTTTGCCCGCAGCGCGCTCTTTTCGTCCAATTCGGTCTCACCGCGCCCCCGGAATTTGGCTGCAGCTTGCCAGGGCCGCGCGGTCGAAGATAAAATCAGTGCTGCCGCGACATTTGGGAGGCGGGCCCTCCAGATGGCGACCCCCTTCGAGCTCTCCTTTCCTTGCTTCATCGTCCGCCGCGACGACGCGTCACGGTTTGCCGTGGTGCAACTGCCGGACGGCCACCACGCCATCGCGATCCTGACCGATCCCAACCTCGTGCAGATGTTTCTGTTCGACCGCTGCTTCGATCAGGTCCACCACCGGCCGCTGCCAATCAATACCCCCGCCGGCTTGGCCCGCATTCTGACCAGGCACCTGCCACCGGAAGTCACGCACGTCGTTTTCAACCCCAACGGAATCCAGCCCCGCATCGAATCGATCGAGCGACTCGTGTCCCTGCTCAAACGGCACCGCGTGACAATCGACGTCGTTGACTTTTAGGCCGCGCCGTCAATTCCCGCGTCGCATGAAGCGATCGATTCGGGTCTGTCTGTGGCGAAATTCGCAAAGGCTGGCAAAACGCCGCGCGCAATTTTAGAATTCGAGCCGGTCTGGCGTTCCTCCGCAGCGAGCCTGGGAAGGCTCGGCTTCAATAAACAGTGCGCGGCCACTTCGTCGCGGACACGTCGAACCGCCTTGTTCCCGTAGCTCAATTGGATAGAGCGTTGGCCTCCGGAGCCAAAGGTTGCAGGTTCGAATCCTGCCGGGAATACTGCTTCTCGAAAAGCGCCTTGTTTTATGCTGATTTTTTGTATGTGGCGCAACCTTTGAGCGGAAGCGCAACCCTAGATAACGAAAAACGACCCGGAACGCCCCGACGAACTCGGGGCGTTTTTTCGTCTCATGCCGCAACTTTGGAAGGAACGAAAAATGGCAAAAACGCCGGTAGGCATACGTCCCCCCGATCTCGCTGTCCTCTATGACATTCTGGTCCACACGGCAGAGCGCAGGACCACGATGACGTACAGCGATCTTTCACAGATTTATTCGAAAGAGACCGGAGGCGATTGGCACAGTCCGAGGACGTGGGGCGACCCACTAGGCCAAATCAACATCGGGCTACATGAGCGAAACCTCCCCGCAATTTCCGCCGTTGTCGTCCATGCGACGGACGGCCTCCCCGGAGATGGTTTTTGGGGCTGCTGTGGCAGAGGGGGAAGTGTTCCCGAGAAACCGGATAGCCCAGCAGAGGCCAACCGTCTGTGGTCCGAGATCCTCAATCGGGTGTATGCGACCAACTGGCCTTTCGGCCTTTGACGAGGGAGGAGGGCTTGATGTTCGACGCCGAATACTTCAACAACCACATCCTCAAGCAAATTGAAGAACTCGGAACCGGCACCACCACCGTGATCGTTCGTGCTGCGGGCGGTGATTACAGAGTCCAGAGCATCAAAGAGGCCCTTCCCGGCTACGTGATGCTCTCGGTTTATCCACGCGAGGGGCGAGGAAAACGCCATCGGGACAAACGAAAAAAGAAACCCGACCAGAAGATCTTCTACGATCAGGTGGCCGTCCCTTACGGCTGTATCCGGGAGGTGTTCCTGACCATCGTTGATCCGGACGAGGACGATGGTGGCGCCCCGTTCGGGTTTCGGCGTCAAGAATAGGGCGGACCTCCGACGTGTCCCAAGAACAATTACATGAAGAAATCATTGCCCGCAGTGAAGCAACGACGTGGGCTCTCGCACGCCAAGAATGGGGCCTAAAAAACATTTGGATGAGCGACACTGCGCAAACGTGTCTTTGCGGGCCTCATCCAATCAAAGAGATATGCGAAATTGAAAATCAGGTGAACGGCGCTACGACAGAAGTGGGGAATTGCTGCGTCAATCACTTCCTCGGAATGAACTCGGAACAGTTTTTTACATCGGTTCGCAAAGTGCGAGCCGATGGTGAAGCGTCCTTCAATGAGGCCACAATCGAGTTTGCCCACGGGCTTGGCATCATCACCGATTGGGAAAGAGGTTTTTATCTGGACATCTGGCGCAAACGAGTGCTTAGCCCAAAACAACTGAATCGCAAACGGCAGATCAACGAGAAAATGATGAAACATTTTCTCCGCTGAGGGTCATTTCTTGACGCCGAACCAGTCCAGAACGGTCTTCAAGTTGCCGATGAACACGACGGCTCAACTGGTCCATTCTGTTCGGAGGTGGTGGCGGTGCCGGAGGCGGTTCTGCTTTTTTGGGGAGGGCCTCCTCGTCCAGTTGGCGGACGATCTCAACCACAGAGGGCTGAATCTCCAGATAGCCGTTTTCAGCGTCCATTGCGACGGGTTTGACGATTCGCAGCGCTCGAAACCGGGCAATCAGTCTCCGATAGTCGGAGTGCGATAGCTCGAACTTCGCCATCACATCGGCGTTGTACGTGGCGGGACCATCCAGCGTGTCCGGTTCGCCACCCTTCTCAATGAACTCGGTCTCCAAGAACCGCAACACCCTGACTTCCAATTCGTTGAACGTCGGTTGCGTCATGGGAGGTGCCGGTTTTATGCGGAGGGCTTCCTCGTCCAGTTGCCGGACGATTTCAACCACGTAAGGCTTTACGTGGAGCAGCCCGTTGTTGGGGGTGGCCGTGTCCTCCATCACAAACGGGCTGAAGTCCACGATTCCCAACGCCTGAAACCGAGTCATCATCACTTTGTATTCGGAGTGCGCCATGACAAACCGGGCTTTCACTTCTCGGTTGAGGATGCCCGGATCATGCTGCGTTGCTGGCCTCTCCCCTTTCTCAAGGAACTCAGCCTTGAGGAATCGCAGCATTGCCTGTTCTTGCTCGTTGAACGTGGGAGACATTCCCGGAGATTTTAGCGGTTTTCAACCGGTGGGTCTTGGCACCGGGAGGGCGCAACCCGGCGCAACCTCCGGTGGGCATTTGAGGGCATTCGCTACCCGCGTAAGCCAGGTCATTGCGTGGCCGACCCAATTTCAGGTTGAGGACCTCAGGCGTCGGAAACGGCGTTACAAAGCGGCTCCTTTGCCATGTGTGAGGTCGCAAACGGCCTGTGCTAATTCGGGAGTTTTAGCTTGATGCGGTACTTGCTTTCCATCTGTCGAGCGACGTCGGCCGTGCCCTGGTACAGCATCTTCCAAATTTCGTCGCGCTGGCCGGCTGACTTTTCGACTTGGGACTCTTGCTGACCACGGACCTGGTCGAGGTTGTCGACGCTGCTCACCCACAAGGGAACGTAAAGTGGCCCGGAGAGCGAAGAGTAGGCGTAAAGGCGATAATCGACGGTTTCATCGGTGCGAATCGAACGTTCCAGCTCTGCGAGCTGCACGACCTCTCCGCGCAAAGAAGCGGCCAGTGCCAGCAATTCCTTACTCACGTCTCGAGCCCAGTGGACCAGGGCCGAGTCGACGGCCGTCGTTGCAAGGGCCGCGATCCGGCGGGCAAATTGCTCGTGCCATAGCGCGGTCTTCTGGTATTCGGTCGCGTCGCGATTCTTGTAGAGTAGCGAGTTCAACAGGTCGCATACTTTGTCGTAGTAGGCTGCGGACGCCAGGGCATTCGGCGTTCGGTCTTCTTTGCCGCCGGCTTCTTCGGCCGAAATGTGCGGCGACTGGATCAGGCTGAGCAAGCGCCGCAGGCCCACCTCATCGAGAGGCGCCTCGAAGATCAGTGATTTCTCGGAGACCGTGGTTTTGGCGGCGGCGAGCGCGTGAGGCCGAGCGCCGGCGTCGTCGAGCCACTGAGCGACGGCCTTTTCCAGCCCTTTCTCGTACTTCCCGATCGGCAGGTCGAAGTCGAGTCGCAGCTCCGCGACAATTGCCTGCGAGACCCGCACCGATATCCGCGCCATTTTGAGCGACGACAGAACCTTTGCCAGTCCTTCGATGTCGTCGGTCGCGCGGAGCTTCGGCGTCCCCACAATCCAATTCAGCACGGAGCGCGGATTGAGCCTGCCTTTGAGATCGACGACGATCGCGACTTGATCGCTCGACTCGGCCTTGAGCGCGTCGACAATCGCCGGCGCGATCGGCGTCAACTGCTTTTCATCGAGTGCGGTAACCCACGCCGATGCGGCCTGGCGATTTGCGGGCTGCATCGCACCGGTCAATCCGTTGGCAAGCTGGATGAAGCACACGTTGCGCGGAGACATGACCGCGGCATGTCCGGCCAACTTTTCCATCGACGCCATCTCGTGCTTGGCGATGTCTGTGATGATCGAGGAGCGGTCCATCACATAAATCGAGTACGTCACCGGCTCGCCGCGGTTCGCCGAACCGACTGTCGTCGCCTGAATGATTTCTTTCACCCACGGCGGGCCGGAAAGGAGCCCTTCGGCATAGGCGGTACGCGCTTTGTCGAACCATTTGCCGCGCTTACCTAATGGGCTATTGACGAGACTCCGCATGTGCACGACTGCGATCGCATTACACGAGCCGGGGACCGCGCTGAACGGATCGTTCCCGGCCGCCACTCCCGCGGACCCGATCATTTCAAGGACGCCGATCATAAGCAGCGCAGGAATTAGCCGATCGATGAACATAAGGCTCTACCCTTTCTCGCCGGATGGTCCCGAGATGTGTCCGCGACTTGAGTCCGCGCCGCGTTCGCGTTGCCCCGATTGCGCCCCTTGAGCCCGCATCTCTCGGACTTCAGTCCGAGAGCGTTCTCCCGTCGCCAGCGCAGAGTCTGCGGTGAACTCCGAGTGACATGCTCGCAGTCGAACGTGATCGTCATGAGCGTGGGGTTTCTCTCGGCGACACGCGAAAAGGGGAAAGGACAACGTCAATCGCCGGGTCGCTCTGGTGTTCTAGACGTTATCGCCTTCGGTCGAAGTGCGCGCGCCCTCGGCCGAACTTGTTTGCATCCACGTCCAATTGCGGATCTCGGGCATGTCGTCGCCGTGCTTGTCGATGTACTGCTTGTGCTCGATCAGCTTCTCATGGATCGCCTGCTTGAAATACGCGGCGCGGGCACCGAGTTGCGGTCCCAGTAAGGATTCGCGTACTCATCATAGCCGGTGTCGTAAAAAAGGGATCCGGCCGCCCACGAGGTGAGACCAATTGCCGCGGAAGTGACGCCCCACGCGGCCCAAAGGGTGCTGATAGACAGCTCCATATCCCCAATGTCCACTCCAGTAGCCGTGGTACCAGTCGTTATGCACGTTCTGCCAATCGTCGTGTCGATTATTGATCCGATCGGCACGGTGAGCGGGTCCCAGCCGATTCTCTGGGTCAGGTGCATCGCATTGCTGCCCTGCACGCGAATGTTGATGTCTGACAGCAGAAAATTCTTGTTGTCGCTCCACTTGCAGGAGGTGATCACAACCGGATCGGGGCTTTCATCAATCCAGTCGCCGACGAGCCATTCCAGGGGCATGAGCCGTTCGTGGTTGGTGAGCTCGGAGTCTTCGGTTTCGCGCACGAATCCGATCAGCCACCTTCCGTCTGAGGATTTGAGATGCACGGCGGTGTAAGTGGATATATCGGGAGTGCCTGCCGCGCTTGGCGTGACCGTGGACTTACCGATCTCGATGGCCAGGGCCGATCCGACGAAACGAATCGATTCGACGTCGAGCTTAATGCGCCCGTGCGGCGACTCGGCAAAGGTCCCCGCGACCCGCTTTTCGATCGCGTCGCGCCCCTGCGTCGTCTCTCCGTCCTCGTCGATCACGTGAGCCTCAGTTGAGAACAGCCCTGCGGCCGCCTTGGCGTCGTGGGCGTTGTACGCTTTAACGAATGCCTCTACGTTGCCGCGGATCGTTGACTCGTCCTTGGAGTTGCTCGAACGCGGCTTGTGGGCGGACTTTTCTTGATCTTGGCCGACGAGCGTTGACGACAACGCAACTAGAATCACCAGGATTCCGTTTCGAATCGATGCACGCATGGTTTACCTTCGGATGAGCCGCCAAAGCTTGCCGAACGCATGCTGTAGCAATTGCAGAGTGATGGATTTTTCTCGGTACTGAAAGATGCAGCCGGCGACGCTTTGGTCTGCGGCCCCACCGAAACGATGCTTGTTCGATACCCGTCTCAGTTGCTCGATGACGCGACCTTCCGGCGCCGCAGGATATTACGGCGCCGGAGGGCCATTCTTTCTGGTCATGATGCTGTGGTGAAAATCACGTTCACAGGCTCAGTCGTCTTCGTCATCCCCTGACGACGTCCAAGATCTGGGCGACCTCCTCCCTGGCGGCAGCACGCAACTTGTTGCCGGCCTCGTGAACCTTGGGCCGGTATTCCTGTCTGATTTCGGCGATCTTCGTCTTTTGCTCGTCCGTCAGGTTCAGGTCGGCGAGGTTCGCGATCCGGTGAGCCCAGCGGTCACGGACGCGCTCTTTGCGCTCTTCCTTCAACTCCGGGAGTTTTTCCTGTTGCTCCGCGGTGAGGACGGATTTGATCTTCTCCAATTCATCCCTCACGACCGTCACCAGCTCTTTGCCGATGGCTTCGACTTTGGTCTTTTGTTCGTCGTTGAGATTGAGGGATTCCCGGATTTCTCTGCGGCTCTTCCCCGCTTTCAGGCCGTCCTCTCGGGCCTTCTTCTGTTCGTCGGTCAGGAGACCGGTCAATTCCTTCATGACCTTCTCGATCTTCGGGCGGTACTCTTCCCGAATTTCGGCGATCTGCCCGGTCTCAGCGTCGGTCAAATCCAGATCGCGCAGGTGGGCGATCCTCTCGGCCACGCCTTCAAACCGATGCTCCTTCCGGTCTTCCTTGAGCGTTTCGAGCTTCTCCTTTTGGTCCGACGTGAGAAGCGCTCGAACCTTTTCCACCTCTTCCTTGACGACCGCGGCCAATTCTTCAGCGGCCGCTTTCACCTTGGGGCGACATTCCTTTCTAATGTCTGCAATCTTCGTGTCCTGCTCATCGGTCAGATGGAGGTCCGCCATCCTGGCGGCTAGGCGTTCGCGCACTCCTTCGCGGTCCTCCCCCTTTGACTCCTGCGCCCGAGCGACCTTCTGGCAAACCAAGATCGCTGCCATCAGACTGACCAAAACGCACAGGTTCCTCATCGTCAGTCTCCTTCTTAGGTGGAACGAACAGCAGACGAGCCTGCCCGTCCTGCCAGGACAAAAAGGCAGAAACCGTCGGAGCTGTCCGTTGTTGCCTGGGACCCATTCCCATGACGCACGCCCCTTCACATTCCGCTTTTTTCTCGATGGCCCCGACCTCCTTTCTGTCTGACGTTTTCCGATCGACACGATTTGCTGGTCGATTGGGCGCTCGCTCGGCGCGCAGGTTATTCCCGTGTTGAACGAACCGCTTCGCGTCCTGCCGGACCGGACGGGCACCTCCTGAAGCTCAGCTTCGCTTGGTGGATTTCCAAACCGAATCGAACTGGGCGACGACCGTTCTCAGCAATCGTGATGCGGCAAACGCATTTGACGGTACGCCGCGGGAACGCCTTGACCACAGGCGCTGCGGGCGCGCGGCCGATGGCCTGACGCCCACTATGCCGAGGCTGGCCGACTCGGCGAAGAAAAAGCCTCGGCGTGCCCCGTTTGGTTTGTAACGGGGCGTGCTGACCTGGCTTTCGAATAGCGTGAACTCGGGACGCGCTCCGACGTCGGTAAGCTCACTGTGACGATCGCAGCAGTCGTCGCCGCAACCCGATCGCGCTAGGCCACTGCTTCGAGACGCAGCTCGTGGCGACTCAGTGAGCGAAGGAATCCCGAAGCTTGTGTCGGGGTTTCTCTTCGCAGGAATTGAAAACCTCAGCTCCGTGAACTGGAGCGATGAAAGGCATTCACTGCCAAGAATTCTCGTTCTCGTCAACGAGCGCCTGGCAGTCTGCGCTCGTGGATCACAAATGTCAACGACACCCGGTCGCGGGCGGGCACTGGCGGACATTCGGTTCGTGAGCCGTGTCCCGCCTGCCGGAGACTCGTCGCGACAGATCGTCGTCCTATTGTTGGAAGTCTTTCGCGCGCCGAATCGACAGCCGACCTTGTCCGATTTGAATTGCCCAATGAGGTCGGACTGTTCACTTCGCCTTGGTCAGCCAGCGATCGAATTGGTCGGCGAATGCTTGCCTGTGTCGTGCGCTGAAATTCGCTGGCCCCCCAGTGATCAGGCCTTCGCCGCGCAGTCCATCTAACAAATTTCGGGCGGCAAGTCGCTCGCCAACATTCGCGTCGGTGTACAGTTCGCCGCGGGGATCGAGGGCTTGGCCCCCTTTCGACACCACTTGCGCAGCGAGCGGAATGTCAGCCGTGACCACCAGATCTCCGGGTGCGACCAAGCCGACAATGTATTGGTCCGCGACGTTGACGCCCTCGCGGACGCAAACGCTGCTGATGAACGGCGACGCTGGAGTACGCAGGGGTCGATTGGCGACAAGTGTCACCTTGATCTTGCGCCTCTTTGCGGCGCGATACAGCAACTCCTTGATTTGGCCGGGACACCCGTCAGCGTCGACCCAAATCTGCATGTCGCAGGTCCGTATGCCCTCTCTCACATTTGCGAACTCAATGGTCCATTTCTCGACACTTCGGCGTGTGCTCTCGGCAATGGGCAGAGTGCCGCCTCAAGGGCCCGACCGCCTCGATACGTCTCTAACGACTGCGCGACTGAACGGCCAGCAGACGTCGGATCTAACGGCGTTTTCCTCCCACCATGCGATCTTGAGATCATCATACGTCGTTGTCGGTGTCGCTCCCGAGCAACCCGGCCTAGGACGCCTCATAGGCCTTCTTCAGCCATCCCAGAAGTTCCTTATTTATTTCCGCAGTCTTGGAGAGGCGCACGCGGTGGCTGACCATGGCATTGAAACTGCCAGACGCCTCAAGCCGCCCCATCGGATCTGTGCCCTTCAGATTGATGCCTACATCCAGGCGGGTCGCCGTGGAAGGCTGGAGTATGGCAAACTGCTTGTTTCGGCGCAGGCTGACATAAGCCTTCTTGGGAGAAACCTCGATGTCGTTGCCGAAACCCTGAATCTTGGTCAGCAACTGGTCGTAAAGCGGACGCAGCCCGGCCTTGGCCCCGGCATACTGAGCGTCCACAAGAGCACCGGTGTCGCTGGCTGTGTGGCTGTCCGACTGCAAGGCTTGCAAGGCAATCATGTTGGCAAAGCCGTGTGTCAGGCCGTGTTCTTCCTTGAGCAGCTTCATGAATTCCTTGTGTTTGGATAGCTTGCTGCCGCGGACGATCGCCAGCCATTCTTCGAGTGATTTCCCAGTTTTCTCGGCCATTCCCGCAATCATGGCTGCTTTCATTGCTTCCGGCGATTTGGCCATCGGTGGATTCTCCTAGAGGACTGGGTTGATATTTCTATGATCCCACTCGGCGCTGACTGCTTCCGGCGAAGCGGCGGAAGACGAGCGAATCCAACAGGCTCTTTTATTCTCAGGGTCAATCAACGGCAACTTCGTGAGATTTGCCTTCACGGCGGCGCTTATCGTTCCTCAAACGGAGCGTCCCGGATTCCACGAGTTTCTGAGACTCACGTGCCGCCGACATAATGGCTGTCCGAAGCCGGACAGGGTGCAACGGGTGATACGCCATTCCCGCAATTGGGTCGCCTTCCGGATTGGAAAGGAAAAGGAATGAGCTTTGAAAAAAAGCACGCTGGTGCTCGTATTTGTAAATCATCGTCTCACCAGAACTTGCGACAACATCGACGATCGCGTAACAGGCTCAAAACGGTCGAGTAAACCCAAAACACCGGGAAAATCGATAGGTCGCTCTACCCGCTGGGATAACACACCTCGTCAGTGATGATGAGGTTTTTTGTTGTGCTGACCCTTAGCGAAGGGCAGTCAATGAACAAGACACGAACTTCACGGTAAAGGATGCCTTCAACCTTTTGGTCGCCTCGTTCCTTATCCTGATAGGAATGCACGTTGTTGAACTCAGTTGGCTTTGGTTGGTTGCGGCGTTGGCGGCATTCTGGTTTGGAATGATCGCTGCGGTCTCGCTCATGGTTTGCCAATGGGATTTGGCTCAGTGTCTGGGTGTTTGGCAGTTCGTTCTTTGCGAGGGTCCTTATCGTTGGTTCCGGGAGAGGTTCACAAGGCCTTTGAAAACCGATCCAGAATTGCAAGCGAAGCGACTCTCAGACGTGCTGCAGATCCCGCTTGTGGATGCGGAACTCGCACTGGAATTGAGCGAAGCTTTCTTTCGTCCGACCGACAACCCTGAATTGAACGGCGAAGCGCTGGATCTCTTCTTGACCCCCGCTCCCCATAACGAGACTTGGCGAACTCGAGCGGGTGAGTGCTGTCGGAAGTTGCGAGCGCTAGAACAAAATCGGCCCGCTCTGGTGCGTTCAACGCCACAGCGGGCCTAACCATCAAGGCCGAATGCTGACGTACCGACCGGCCTCGCGTCGTGCGGCTCAACTCGCTCTCGAAAAAACGCGATCCGGTTCCCCCGATCTGCAAAGTGTCGCGTCCCGCCCGTCGGAGTCGTGTCCCGTCCCCCGGGGGGCCGGCGGGAGGGGTGGTCACCTACTTTGGTGGGTCGACAACCTAGTGAAACAAAGTGTCCCGACCCGCCGGCCAATCTCTTTCCGCCTCTTCCTGGTCCCACGCCACCCTCACCCGGTACTTCGGCAATTGAATCGGCGGGGAGTCAATTTCCCCGGTTTTCTCGGTGAAACAATGTGTCCCGTCCCGTGGGACCTTAGATTTCGGACCTTGGACCCGGCCTGGCGAAACATGTCCGGACCGGGACTCGACCCGTCGGGAGCGGGGTCGCCGAGGTTGCCGGGGATCATTTCGCTCTCTAGTGAAAAAGGATCCCCACCACCAGCAGGGATCTTTCTTATCCCCACCGCGCGGCCATTCGCACGGCGAGTCCGATGAGGGCCAATTCTCCGGGAAACGCTCGATGAAACAACGTGTCCCGTCCCAGTCCCACTCGCCGACCAGGTTCGCTCGCCTGCCGCGCTAGCCGGCCCTATTGATGACGTTTCGCTAACCTGCCCGCGCCTAGCGCACGCTTGCCGCCACGAGCGCGCACGCAACCGCTCGCGCCCGAATCCGCTATTTCCATTCAGCCACAAAATCCCGATTCATCCAAGATCAGTTTTCTTGGAATTCGGGATTTGACGCCAGTCTTATTGCTTTGCTGGATGACTGGGCGTCACTTACCGCTCTGAGCGGTCGTCGAAGCCAGGGGCCGAACGTCCTTGGCGAGGAGTTTCATGTAGACCTCAATCCCTGGGGCGTTGAGGTGGAGGTTGTCGTAGCAAAGCTCCCAGTCGTACCAAAGGAGAATCGGCAACCCGAAATGCAGACGAGGGTAGGCATCCTGCAGGTCGTGCGCCCATTCCTCGACCGGAGTGAAGTCTTTCTCCTGCGATAAATCTCGCGGCATCGGCGAAAAACGAATCAAAAGCGGGATGCCGAGACTTTCGCATCTTTCTTCCAGCAGGCGCACGCTGCGATCCCAGGTCGCATCGATCCGAACCGGCCGACCCGGCGTATCGAGTTGGATCCGCTTGCCGTGCAGTCCCAGCAGTGGATCAAAGCCACGGGAATCTTGCAGTTTACGTTGGGCTGTGCGAAACGAGTCGCCACCGCGGCCAACCATGGGGAGGTCGCGCACGTCCACCCGCGGCTGCGCATCTAACGCCCAAACGTCGCTCCAGAGACTCAGTGAGCCACGCTTGATGAAATACCGCAAACTCTCTTGAAGCGGCATCAGATCCGGCACCTCGGGTCCATAGTTGGCCTCGAGTCGCAACGGCAAGTCCGAGCGAATCCTCTCCGCGAGCTCGACTCCGTCGTATTCGAATGCCACCGGCGTCACACAGAGCACCACGACTTGTGGCCGCGGATGCCGCAAGAGATACGCCTCGGCCGTAATGAGCAGCCCGCTGGGCCCGACGCTCCCCAAGCTTCCCAGGTTGTACGCGCGCAGGCCCGAGACGTGGCCGAACTGGATCGGATCGACATCGCAGCGGCAGGTACTGTCCCCCACAAAAATGACGTCGTTCTTCTCGGTCGACCGCAGCGCATACTCCACGGGGTAGGCGACGATGGCTTCATCGTTTGTCGGCGGGCGCCGAGGCTCCAAGAATCGCAGATCCGAATCGATCTCTCTTCCGGCCCGGTATCCCACGACGAACAGCGCGCCGAGCGTCGCCGAGACCACGAACAACAACACGAGCGTGGGTGCGATTCGCGCCCAACGGATGCCGGACCACTTCGATTTGGCCCCCGCCGCCGATGTGCCGACGGGCGAATCAAGCGCAGTGTGCATGCTTATGATTTTGACGACTGGAGGCGAATTCCGCAGCGCGCATTCTGAGGCGCACAGGAGGCCGGCCCGCGGCAAATTCACCTGGCAACGCGCTCTCTCGATGGTTGAAGGAGACGTCCGATAGACTCTCGACGAATGTGGAGAATGTCGACGAAATCCGAGTCGGTCAAATCGGTGTTGCCGGGCTCGAACGAACCGAAGACCTTGAGCTGATGGCTCTTCGTAAAAGTGCGTAGGTATCGCTCCGTCTCCGCCGCTGGTGACAGTTTTGACGTCCCCGCGTATTGCGAATCGACTTGCTGGGCAAGCCACGAGATCGGGGGACTGAGCACCAAGTCGACCTGCGTGCCCGAGTTCAACATTTCGAGAACGAATGTCTCAAACAGGCGGCAGCGCGATTCGGCCGGACGAGTCTGTTCGAGTTTGGCGACCCCCGGAAATATCGCTGCATGGAAATGCCGGATGCTGTCCGGCGTGGCACTTCGCATGTATTGAGACCACTGAACTGAGCAGTCGGGATAAAGGACATTCCGTTGGTTTTCGGGCACCGTCTCAGGAACAATTCTCGCGCCACTTTGAATCGCTGGCCACTCGGTCCGCATGAGCACGCCAATCGACATCTGGAAATACCGAGGGGAGATCAACTTGTCGTATGGATGGAGCCAACGCCAATCTTGCTCAAGCTTAAACTCCGCAGCTTGTTCGATCGGCCAAAAGTGATTCCCGAGCGGGTCGTCGGGGTCGCTCTGCAACGGGATGCCCAATCGTCTGAGGGCGCGACCCAGGACTGCTTCACTATTGGGATCGACCGCGTTGGTCCGCACACCGAGCATCCGCCCCCATCCTTGGAACTGGATGACAACGCGTTTGGGACGAAATCCGCGTTCCCATGCCAGCTCGTAAGCACAGACCGCCTCCTCAAGTTCGCCGCCGTGGTTGGCTCCATTAAGAAACGAACCGTCCGGAAATAGCCCCGAGTGGAATGGCTTGGCAACGCTTGAACCCAAGAGCAAGACATCGAGACGTTGTTGATTGCGGAGAACCTCTTCAAAAACGACGCGTTGGTCGTATTCCCCCGAAACTTCGTGAGGCCGGCCCGCGAACAAGTCCTCGACAATCGCTCCCTCGTATCCTGCCGACAACACCGACGTGCGCGGCACGAATAATCGCGCAGGGTCGACTGTCCAATTGACCCAAACCATCGCCACTACGAGCGGGCAAAAGAGACTCAGTTTGAACAGTAGTCTTCGCATCGGTTGTCAGAATTGGAAATAGATGAAGGGCGTGCCGTTGAATTGCCCCCAAAAAAGCAGCATGCACGCAAGGGCGTAATAAGCAGCCCACCGCAGAACGGCCGGGCGCTCGGACAGCCAGGAGCGAACCCGGAGGCGCTCCTGGAGCGAATCGCCGATTTCAAGGATCGCCAGCGCGACAAGGATGATCGCTCCATCGGCCGGCGACCAATAAGTCCTCAATAACCGCGAAATCTCAGAATCGATGATCGAGTACGAATGCAAGTCGGTCGCGATCGTGCGGAGAACCGCCACGCTCTCGGTCAGATTGCCCGAGCGAAAGAAGACCCAACCAACCGAAACGATTACGAAGGTTGAGGCTACGTCGATCATTGACGCCACCCTCGATCGCGCTAACCCGACGCCCCGATACAGAGCGTCGAAAAAGCGCGTTGAAAACCGGCCCAGGATCAGCAGGACGCCGTGGTAGAGTCCCCAAATCGCGAATGTCCAGTTTGCCCCGTGCCACAGTCCGCTCAGCCCAAACACGATCAGAATGTTGACGCACCAGCGGAAGGCCGAAACGCGATTCCCTCCGAGCGGGATGTAGACGTAATCACGAAACCAAGTCGAAAGCGAGATATGCCAGCGGGTCCAGAACTCGCGCAAGCTCCGCGAATGATACGGGGCACGAAAGTTCTGCACCAAATTCACGCCGAGGACCTGGCTGATCCCGATTGCGATGTCCGAATAACCTGAGAAGTCGCAGTAAATCTGGTAGCCAAATGCAACCGTCGCCAGAGCGAGCACGCATCCCGAGTGGCCGGCGGGATAGGCAAAGACAGGGTCGACTAGCCGTGCCAAGCGATCGGCAATCACGACTTTCTTGAACAAACCCCATCCGGCGAGTTTGAGACCGTCCGTGACGCGACCGTATTCGAACGGAGGGAAAGTGCGAAGCTGCGGAATCAGGGTCCCGGCCCGCATGATCGGCCCAGCGACCAAGTGTGGGAAGAACGCAACGAACGTCGCGAAACGGCCAAAATGACGTTCGGGCTCTTGCTCCTTCCAGTACACATCCAGCGTGTAACTCAAGGTCTGGAAAGTGTAAAACGAGATGCCCGCCGGCAGCAAAAAAGGCATTGGGGCCAAGATCGCACTGTCCGCGATCTGATTCACGGTGCGGACTGTGAAGTCGTAGTATTTGAAGTAAAAGAGGAACCCGAGGTTCGCGGCCAGGCTCGGGACAATAAGACGCCTGCGAATCCTAGGATCAGAAACGCGACCCAACAGCAACCCGACTGAAAAGTCAATGACGGTCGACGCCAAGAGGAGCAGCGCATACGGCGCCTTCCAGCACATGTAAAAGTAGTAGCTGGCGGCAAGCAAGAGGACCCAGCGGACTCGATCGGGGATGCTCCAAAAGACCGCCGCGACGACCGAGAAAAAAATCAGGAAATGGAACGAATCAAATTGCACGGGCGCGTCGCCGAAGATGCGGGCGGTGTTTTGTAAAGCGCCAGCATGAACGGCCCTTTGACCACGAGCAAGCGATCAACGCGCTTTCGCCTGAAACTCGCCGAGCTGAAGATTTTCCTGGTCGGATTGCCTGGCGCCGGCGAATTGCTCGGTTGGTTGGGTTTCGGGTCCCGAAAGCCGGAAAAGGGGGACAGGCGCATATGACGAGCGCTAGCCGTAGCGTTACCGCCTTCCCATGCCCCGAACTGCCACAGTCGCTCCCGGAGGAATGGCGTATCACGTTCTTAATCGTGGTGTGGGACGCATGCGTCTGTTTCTTAACGACGCAGATACCTAGCTGGCTGGGGAGCGCTTCCGAATCACTAACGGCCTCGCGGTTCCTTGCGCAGGGCTTCTTGGACGTCTTTGGCGACGATGGGCATGAAGGCCTCAGTGCCTTTGCGGTTCATGTGCATGTTGTCCCACATGGCGTCCAAGTCGTAGAGCGTGATGATCGGACGATAAACGCTCACGTTCGCGTGCCTGCTGCTGATCTCTCGCGCCCAGGTTTCGAGTTGGGTCCAATCGCGGGCGTCAGCATCCTCGCGAGAGATTGGGGTGAACTGAATCAGCAGGCGAGTTGGGGCACACGATTCGGCAAGGAATTGAACCCAACCATCCCAGTCCGGTTTGACAATGGTTTCCGGTCCAGGGCGCTCGGTGCTAGGCCTCGGTCGGCGGGCACCGGGGAGCTCCATGTACCCTCGCGAGGCGAGCATTTTCGCCTGAAGCGAATGGAACGTGTCTCGCTCGTATCCATCCAATGGTACATCGAGGACGTTCTGACCCTCTTCACAAATACTGACCGCGCCACGACGAGCAAAGTAGGAAATGCCGTCGAGTTCGGAGACGACACCAGAAACTTCCGGGCCGTAATTGGCGGCGAACCGTGCGGGAAAGGCGCCGCCGATCGTGCCAGCATCCCTCTCAAAGCAAAACGGAGACACGCACATCACGATTGCGCGTGGCTTGGGATGCAGAGTCAGGTATGCCATCACAGTGACTGCCATTCCGTTTCCACCCAGCTTGCCGCTGCTCCCCAAGTTGAACGCCTTCAGCCCAGTGATTCGCTGGAATTCAAGCGGATCGATGCCAACTCTGCAGGTGCTGTCGCCGAAAAACACCACATCGTTGCGTTCGTCGGAATTCAGCGCGTAAGCGATCGGGTAAGCAGCGAAAGCTTCATCGATCGTGGGCCGGCGTCTCGGATCGAGCAAGCGGAGATCAGGTGGGATGCGGCGGCCGATGGCGTAGCACGCGCTAGCGAGAATCGCAAGCGTGGCGCCGAGGGATGCTACTGCTATGCACCCGGAGCTGACCCGAGAATTGCGAAAGCATAGCGGCATAATTTGGCCCTCATCCACTTATCGTCCCCGTTCCCCCGTTTGAAAGAACCGCAATTCGCGGTTGACCTGGGCGCCGATGCCGGAAGTGGGCTGGCGGCCTGGCGAGAGATACCGCAGCTCGGGATCCACGCCCACGCCGGCGGCGAATCCCAGTCCAAACATCGTCACGAGCGTAAACCCAGCCGCGCAGACCGAGAGCATTGTCGCCTTCAGGCGTGGCGAGAGGTTTCGATAGAGCGTGCAGTTGATGACTCGTATCACGCTGCTTGCATCATCGCGCCCGTAGACCGCATCCACAAGGGGCGCCGGGCCGGCAATCGCTCGATGTTGTGGCGATTCTTGCCGGAATCCCTGTCCTGGATCGATGCCGTCTACTTTGCGATGGCGGGGATGAAGTAGCCGCAATCTCACCTCGCCCGCGCCCACTCGCATCGATACCGCTAGAATGGCTGGCAGGTCCGAAGTCTCACGGAGGGGAGCACGATGCCGCACGCGATAGAGCCGCCGCAACTGGTCGAGTTACCGCAGCCTGTTTGCCGAACTGGAAATCGCCAGCCCCAATGCCCTCATGGTCGGGATCCACTTCGCTGTAAATCGGTTGCGGTACCCGTGGCGCGACTTTCGGGCCGCGGACCCATTCCGCGAGATGGCGTTTGGCGGGCCCAGGCTGCCACGGCGAGAGGTCGGACCATGCTGACGCGCATGCTCCCTCTTATTCTGTGCGTCACGTCGATCTCATGCGCCGACGATCCGCCGCCTGCTCCTCCTCCGGATACGCACGCTCAAGAAGCCGCCGCACGGTTGAACGCGGCGTCAACGGCCGTCAAAAAAGAAGAGAGAAAGCTTTACTTGCTCAAGCGGGACCTGGAGCCGCAGGAACAGGCTGCCGCCTATCACGTCTTTTCCACGACGCTGCCGCCGGGGCTGACAATCAAAGGGCTGCGCACAGTTTATCTCGACCCTCGCAAGGGCGGCGACAGCATCAACTTCGAGGAACCCGACGACCGCACAGACGCAGAAAAGGAAAATCTGGAAAAGGTGCGTGAGTTCGCTAACAAGTTCGCGGCGGAATGCCGGCAACCCGATTCGCCTACGGCGAAGAAGGTCGCCGCGGAGATCGACGCACTTCCGCTCACGAAAGAGTTGCACGAGCAACAAAGACTCGTCGATAAACTCCGCCTCGAGCGTAACGAGGCGCAAGCTGCGATGCCGCCGGAGGAGCCTCGCCCATCGTCTCCAGACTGAGTCCCCAGCCTGCCAAACGCTCGGGCGCTCCGCATCGCCCCGTCACCCTACGCTACGCGCCTTCGACTCGATCAGCCGGGACGTGCGACCGCTCCGCCGGCCGGGTATAAGTGGCTCGGCGCGTCAGGGAGATTAGCAATGGTGGATGAGATTCTCAGCCGGCGGGATTTTCACAAAGCGGGTGCCGCTTCTTTGACCGGCGCGGTGAGCGTTGCCGCTTCTGGTGCGTCCCTCGGGGCGGCAGCTCCCTCAAATCAAAAACGGCTTGGGTTCATCGGCGTCGGCAATCGGGGCAAGCAACTGCTCAGCGCTTTCCTCGACCATCCCGATGCCAAGGTTGTCGCGCTCTGCGACATCTACGAGCCCTATTGGCAACGCGCGCAGAAGCAAGTCGGCGGCAAGGTGGAAATCTATGACGACTTTCGCCGCGTGCTCGACCGCAAAGACATCGACGCCGTCGTGATCGCCACACCCGATCATTGGCACGCCGTCCAAATGATCCTCGCCTGCCAGGCAGGGAAAGATGTCTACGTCGAAAAGCCACTCTCGGTCACGATCCGCGAAGGGCGGCGGATGGTCGACGCGGCCCGCAAGCACAATCGCGTGGTGCAGGTCGGCACGCATCGACGTTCGTCACGCTTGTACGCCGACCTGGTGAGTCGCGTCACCGGCGGCGCCCTCGGCAAAGTGACGGTCGCTCGGACCTATCGGCTCAGCAACATGTTTCCCAAGGGCATCGGCAAAGCTCCGCCCAGTGATCCGCCGGCTGGCCTCAATTGGGACATGTGGCTCGGTCCCCGGCCGGCGCGACCGTTTCAAGCCACGATCGCCCCGTACAAGTTTCGCTGGTGGGACGCCTATTCCTCGCAGATCGCCAACTGGGGCGTACATTATCTCGACGCGATCCGCTGGGTGCTGGGAGAAGAAGCGCCGGCCAGCATCTCGGCGCACGGGGGCCGCTTTGCCATCGACGATGACCGCACCATCCCCGACACGCTCGAGGCGGTCTTCGAGTTCGCGTCCGGCCGGCTCGCCGTCTTCGGACAATACGAGGCCAGCAGCAATCCCGCGATTCGCAGCGGCGAAATAGAATTTCGCGGTACGCTCGGCACCGCCTACAGCGCGGAACGCAGCTTCGAGTTCATCGCCGAGCGGTCCGGACAGTTTCAAAAGGAGATACCCCGCACGACGCCGGTCCGCGTGAACAGTCAAGACGGCGATCTCACGTGGGAACACGCACGGAACTTCCTCGACTGCATCGTCTCGCGAAACCGGCCGAATGCGGACGTGGAGACCGGCCATCGCTCAACGACGTTCGCCCACCTGGCCAATCTCGCACTGGCCACCCGCGCCCGCCTCGATTGGGACGCGAAGAACGAACGCGTCACCAATCACCCGGCCGCCAACGACCTGCTCGATTACGAATATCGCGAACCCTGGCGGTCGCTGCAGCAGGGCTGAAAGCCGCCGGATTAATACTCAATTCACCGACCTGAGCACGGGGCTGCGGCGCGGTCGTCCCTTTTCCGTGAGCCCCGCTTTCCTTGAGCCCCGCCAGACGTGTGGCGATACTGTGTCGGGATTGATTCCCTCCCGGTTGGGCTTCCGGGATTCCGAGACGGTTTTTCCAAAGACTCGGCAAGCGTGATCCGTCGGCACGACGCCGGATCGGTGCGCGCAGCGACCAGTCCACTGAGGAAAGCGGAAGCCTCCCGTGTCGCGAATCGCCGCCCTAGAAAATGAAAAGAGCGCTGCGCTGCCGGGCGGTTTTCGACTGGCCGTGACCGGGCCTGCGCATCGCAATCCCACCATCCACGTCGTCAACCTGCCGTTCGTGCTGATCGGCCGGGCACGGGCCGCCGGTCTGCGTCTCGATCATCCCGAGGTCAGTCGTCGTCATCTTTATCTGCAAGTGCTCTTCGGGCGGGTTTACTGCCTCGATCTGAGCGACGGGGAATCGCCAACCGCGGATACGCCAATGTCCGGGCGTTGGCTGGAGCCGGACGAAGTCATCTCCGTTGGTCCCTACCAGGTGCGACTCGTCGACGTCGCCGAGACGGCCGCCCCCAGCGAACCACTGCCGGCCGGCTTCAGTCCGCTCGAGCGATACGCGGGGCAGCTCGGGGCGGTGCCGAAGGTCGAGATCGAATTCTTCACCAGCGTCGCCTACCAAGCCAACTCGACAATCACGCGGCTCATCGTTCTGGGGGGAACGTCCGATCGCTGCAAGTTAAGACTTCAGAACAAAAGCATCTCCGCAATTCACTTCGCCTTGGTGCTGATGCACGACGGCTTGTGGGTGGCCGATCTCGCGGGCAAGACGGGTGCCTTCGTCAACAATCGGACGGCCCACTTCGCCCGGATCGGCGACGGCGACGAACTTCAGGTCGGCACCTTCCGGCTCCGCGCGCGGTACACGGGCGAGAACCTGGGCGGTTCGGCGTCGGTCATCGACATACCGGAGACCGAGCGGCCGCCGAGCATTCCGGCTCCGCCGCCGCCCCACTTGCCGGTCGAGACGTTCCTCAGCGAAGAACGCTCCCTGATCGACCAGCGGCTGCACGAACTCGACACCGAACGAACGCAACTCGAGGGCCAACGAACGGAGCTCGCGGTCCAGCGCGATGAGCTCGAGGCCCAGCGGACGCAGCTGGCAGCCCAAGCCGACCAAATCGCCGAGGAGCAGCGAGCCGTCGAGACGGCGCGCCGGGAACTCGAGGATTCGCGACGGCAAGCCGAGCAAGAACGGCAGAGCGAAATCGACAGGCTGCGAGAGGAATCACGGCGGGAAGAGGAATCTCGCGTCAAACTCCATGAGGAACTCGAAGAGAACCGCAGGGAAATCGCAGCCCAACGCTCGGAACTCGAGGCGGATCGCTCGGCCCTCGAGGCGAAACGAGCGGCTCTCGACGAAGAGCAGCAAAGCCTGGCTGCCGCCCAGAAACGACTCGACGACGTCGCTCAAGCAGAACAGCAGCTCGCCTTGGCCCAGGCGGAGCTTGAGCAAGTTCGGCAGGATGCTGAGCAGGAACGGCAACGACTTGGGGAGGAGCGCGACGCGCTCGAACAATCACGCCGCCAGTTCGCGGCGGATTCCGCTCAGCTCGAATCGCAACGAACGGACTTGCAAGCTGCTCAGGCACAAATCGAGTCAGCCGGGACTCAACTGGAGCGAGAACGAACGGAGCTGGCGCGACAGAGCGACGCCTTGCGTGCCGAGCGGCAAGATCACGATCAACGTCACGAGACGCTGCAGGTGGCCGAATCTCGGCTCACGCTCCTGGGCGATCAGCATGAGGCGAAGCAACGAACGCTGCTCACGTTGCGGGCCGACCTGGAGGCCCAACAGGCGGCCGTCGAAACCATGCGCCGCGAGAGCGCGGCCGAGCAGACACGACTCGCCGACGTGCAGAGCGCCTTCTCGCGACTCAGCGAAGCACTCGATCGCGATCGGGCGACGTTGAACTCGGATCGAGCCGCCCTCAAGAAGGAAGAGACCGAGCAGGCCACGAACGCGCGGCGGCTCGCAAACGACGCGCAACGACTGGCGGCTCGCCAACGCGAAGTCGACGAGTTGGCCCGACGGGCTTCGGCAGAGCGCACCAAGATCGAGGGCGAGCGGACCAAAATCGACTCCGGGCGAACGACACTGGAGGCCGAGCGGACCAAGCTCGCAGCCGAGCGCGCCCAGCTCGGCGCCGACCGGACCAAATTTGACGCGGATCGTAAGCAGGTCGACTCCGACCGCAAGTCCCTCGAAGCCACGAAAGTCAAACTTAAGTCCGACCGCGCCAGCGTCGAGCAGGAGCGCTCCCAGCTCGAATCCGCTCGCTCCGGACTGCTCCTGCAGAGTTCCGAAGTCGACGCGCAGCGCAAGAAGCTTGACGCCGATCACGTGCAGCTCGAATCGGAGCGCAACCAGGTCGAAGGCACGCGCCGCCAGCTCGATGCGGATCGCAACGCCCTGGAAGCCGAGCGTGCCAAACACAAGACCGAGCGTGCGAAAGTCAAAACGGAGCGCGACGAGCTGGAATCGCAACGCGCCGCAGTCGAAGCCCGCCGCTCCCAGGTCGACGCAGATCGTAAAACAGTCGAGTCGGATCGCGCCTCGTTCGACTCCGAGCGCACCCAGGTTGCCGCTGCACGTTGCCAGATCGACACGGAGCGGACGGCCCTGGAAGCATCCCAGGCGCGACTGACGCAGGATCAAAACGACCTCGCGACCGGTCGGGCTAAGCTCATTTCCGAGCGGAATGCGCATCAGACGGCGGTGACCTCGCTGGCAAAACAGCAGGAAGAACTCCAGTCCGCGCGGGCGGCCCACTTCGACGATCAGCGTGAGCTCGCCACGCTACGTCAATCGGTCGAAGCCGAACAAAGCGCACTCGAGGCCGAGCGGACGACCGTCACTGCGAATCGGGAGCAACTGACCAGGTCCGAAGCCGGTCTGCGACAGCACGCGCGGGAATTGGAAGCGGCCAAACAGGCGATGGAAGTCGAGCGTCGGGCGCTTGTCGAGCTGAAAAAGGAAACGGCGCGAAAGCAAACCGACGTGGCCGATCAGCAAGCGCAAATCGACCGCGCGCGTGCACAAATCGAGGAAACCCAGCAGGCACTCCAAACTAAGCAGAGCGAACTGGCGGCCGGGACGACAGCGCTGGCTGCCGGCCGCGCAGAGCTTGAAGACCGTCGGGTGGACATCGAGTCAGAACGGCAACGCCTGGCAGACACAAGGGGCGAGCTGGCCAATCTGAACCAGGCTCGCGAAGAGCTGGACGAGAAGACGCGAGCTGTCGGCGAAGAACGCGAGTCGCTCGCGCAGGAGCGGGCCCAGTTGGCAATCGCTCAGGCACAGCTCGCGGCGCGCCAAGCGGGCCTATCGACGGCCCAAGAGCAGATCGAGCTCCAGAGAACAGAACTCGTGCGACAATTGGAGTCGGCCCGCCAGTCCGAGCAGGAGAGCCACTCACACTACGAAGCACGGGCGGCCGAGTTGGCGGCGCGGCAAGAGCAGGTCGACGAGACGGCCGCCCGTGCGGACGCCGAACGGATCTCGCTCGATAGCGCGCAGCGAGAATTGGCAGCAGAGCGCGAGGCCATGCAGGTAGCACAAGCCGACTTGGCCCGCAGGCAGTCGCAACTCGACTCCGAGCGGGCGGCTTTGCAAACCGAGCGCGAAGCCCACGTCACAGTCGACGCCACGCTCGCGCACGAGCGTGCGGAGTGCGAGCAGCTGCAAAACGCGCTTGCCGCCGATCAACTGGCCCTCGACGCGCTGCGTCAAACTCTGCAGGCACAACGCGGCGCCCTCATCGCCGATCGTCACACTCTAGAGATCGAACGGCAGCAACTGGCCGACGCTCAATCGAACGTCGCTGCTCAGACGCGGCAACTGAGCGCCGCACAAACGGCGCTTGCTGGTCAACGGACGGCACTCGACGAAGCCGCTCGGCAAGTTTCCCGGCAGATGACCGAGCTTGATCGCCAGCGCGAGCAAATCGAGAGGGATCGCGCCCAGCTAGCGGCCACACAAGCGGCCTGGCAAGCCGAGCAGGCTTCGCAGGCCGCGGCACAAAAGCAACAGGCCGAGCGGCAGCGGCCACAAGCCGAACCGACTCGCGGGCCGGTGCCGTCCGAAGCGGACCGAAGTCAGAGGGAACTCCAAACGATTCAGGGTACGTGGACGCTGGTCGCAGTCGAAGCCGACGGTTGGGAGCTGCCCCAGGCGCTCATCAAGCAGCCCAAGTTTGTCTGGGTGATCGAAGGGGACAAGATCACCCATCGGCCGGAAATCGGCGTGAAACGAGAATCGCTCTTCGAGCTCGACCTGTCGCAGTCGCCCAATCAAATCGCCTTCCGTCCGCTCAACGGGCGTGCCAACGGCCGGTGGAAACATGCAATCTTTGCGCTCGACGGCGACTCCCTGAAAGTCTGCCTGAGCAAGGACGGCAACGAGCTGCCTAGTCGCTTCGCCACCAAGGCGCGCGACGGGCTGCGGATTCTCGTGTTCAAGCGACAGGCACGCTGAAGCAAGCAAGAGGCCGGTAGCAGGACGGGCAAACTGGGCGATCTGCAAAAGCGGTCGCCACCCCGGCTCCATTTCGGGCTGCATGCTTCCCGGCGGGCCTGTCGATCTTAATTCAATGAGACCGCGCGAATCTGCCACGGCCGGAATGCACAGCGCAGACGCTGCCGACCGTGCTTATCTCGACGGCGTCGCATGTGAACGCGCGGGCCGTCTGAGCGAGGCGCTTGCGCATTATCGCCGGGCCGTGGCTCTGCGGCCCGATCACGCGGCGGCCTACAACAACATTGGCGTGCTCCGCCAGCAATGGGGCGAAACGGCTGAAGCGGTCGCCGCCTACCAGCGGGCCGTTGAAAGCAACCCAAAGTTGGGCCTCGCCTGGTTCAATCTGGGGAATTGCCTCCGAGAAGAAAATCGCTTGGACGAAGCAGTCGCCTGCTATGAGCGAGCGCGACGGCTCCTCCCGGCCGACAGCGAAATTCGGCTCAACCTCGCCACCACCCTCAGAGACCTGCGCAGGTTCGACGAAGCCTGGGCGATTCTCGCCGAGATTCCCCAGACGTCACCCGACCGCGCCAAGGCCGAATTGAATCGTGCTTTGATTCACCTGCTCCGCGGCGACCTGGCGCGCGGCTGGGACGATTACGATAGCCGGCACAAGATCGCCCCGACCGCGGAGTCCTGGGGCGCACCGCGTTGGGACGGAACGCCGTTGAGCGGGCGATCAATCCTGCTGCTTTCCGAGCAGGGAATCGGCGACCAGGTGATGTTCGCCTCCTGCCTGCCCGACCTGCTCGCGACGGCCGGGCCGATCTTCGTCGAGTGCGATGCGCGGCTGGTGCCGCTGTACGCCCGATCGTTTCCTCATGTCACCGCGATTCCCAAAACCACCGCCGAAACTGCTCTGCCTTCGGTTGGGGATTGCGACGTCGTCGATTCGATTGGTTCGCTGCCGCGATTCCTCCGGCGGCGCATCGAAGATTTTCCCACGCGAGCCGGCTACCTTCGCGCCGATCCCGAGCGTTGCTCCCACTGGCGCTCGAGCCTTGGCCGCTCGGGAAGCGCCCTCAAGGTGGGACTCTCGTGGCACGGCGGGAAGGATGCCGAGACCCGGAGACGGCGTTCGGTGGCGCTCGAACTCTGGGGCCCGATCTTGCAGGTGCCCGGCGTCCGCTTCTTCAACATTCAGTATGGAGCCGCGGCCGCGGAGGCTGTGCGGGTCGCCCGCGATTTTCAGATTCCCCTCGATGACGGTTCCGACTGCGATCCGCTGCAGGATCTCGACGACTTCGCCGCCAAGCTGTCCGCGCTGGACCTCATTCTGACGGTCGACAATTCGACAGGCCACCTGGCGGCCGCGCTCGGTAAACCGGTTTGGACACTGCTGCCGTTCGCAGCCGATTGGCGCTGGATGCTCGATCGGGAAACCACGCCCTGGTACCCGACGATGCGCCTGCTCCGCTGCCGCGCGGCCGACCAATGGGGCGAATTGCTGCAGCGGACGGCCCGTCGCCTGACGTCGGCGGTCTTCACGCGCGAGCTGCTGCCCTCGGCCGCTTGAGCCGCTCAACGGCCTTACCGCAAATTCATGCGCCAAGGCGTCCTCGAGCGGCATTGCCAGCCGTCACGGCAGGAGAAGCCGAAAACTCCGCGCAGACAGTCGGGCGGATGTTGCCGAAAGCCAACGCCCGCGCGCCACCTTTTAACCATCGACAAGTCGCGCGTTTCGCCGCCGGACGTATGTTTGAGACGAACCCGACGCCGCGCGGGTCTGTTTCGTGAAAACTAGGGCGAACGATAGAGGCTTTTCCCATGAACATGAAGAATCTCACCAACAGCATCAAACGTTTTCTGGGTTCCGAAGATGGTCCGACCGCCGTCGAGTACGCGGTCATGCTGGCGTTGATCGTCGTGGTCTGCTTGACGGCGATTCAGGCCGTCGGCACCAACGCCAACACCAAGTTCAACGCAGTGGCGAATTCCTTGACGTAATCGCGGAGGAAGCAATTCCCCTGCCCAAAACAGCGACTGTGGCAGCCCCGCGTCGATGGTGACGATCCGCCCCATCGATGCGGGGCTGTCTCGTTTTACGTCGGGATGACGCAACGCCTCAGTTGACGGCACGACGGTTCGTGGAGATGCTCAAAAGGTCCAACCTTACCTTTGAGATACTCCTTCCCGTTTAGGTGCAATCGATGCGCGGGCTGCGTCGGCAACTCTTATTGATCGCGGCCGTCGTCGGGCTCGTCGCCGCGTCCGTTCGTGCCGGTGATGACAAGCGGGACGCTCTTTGGTCCGCCATCCGCGCCGGCGACCTCAAGGCCGTCCAGAGTGCGGTCGACCACGGCGCCCGCCTCGAGGCCAAGAACGAGATCGGCGTCTCCGCGCTCTGGGTCGCCGCGAGCAAGGGGAAATTCGACGTCATTGAACTCCTGGTTCGCAAAGGAGCGGACGTCAACGTGCGGGACGCCATCTGGTATCAAACGCCGCTCAGTATGTCGTCAATGGAAAAGAAGGTCGACGCGGCCCGGCTGCTGATCAAGGCCGGGGCCAAAGATGTCGACAACGCCCTTTTCTCGGCCGTCACTGCGGGCAATGAGAAGATGGTCGAGATGATTCTCCACGAGGGCAAAGTCAGTCAGGACGCTTTGGACGCCGGCTTGTACGCGGCAGTCACTCTAAAGAAAGCGAAGATTCAGCCACTCTTGACCAAGGCCGGCGCAAAGCCGTTGCCCCCGGCGTCGGAGCACGATCGCCAGGCCTGGGCAAAGCTTGTCGGCACGTATGAAAGCGATGGTGGCGCCCCGCTCACGATCGCGCTCAAGCCCGTGGGCTTAGTCGCGGCCGGCCGGTGGCTCAAGCCCACCGGGCCCGACACGTTCACTCCTCTGGGCTCCGAGGGTTCGCAGCTTCACGTCGAATGGCGCGGCGGCGAAGTGGCCCGCATCACGATGACGCGGTTCACGGCCGAGTATGGCTTTTACAAATTCACGAAGCCCGTGGTGAAAGCGACCGCGCCCGCCGAGCCCGGCAGCGACGCCGTCGTCGAACCGCTCAACTGGCCCTCGTTTCGCGGTCCCGACGGCACCGGCGTGGCTGACGGCCAGCGACCGCCCGTCGTTTGGAATCTGAAAACCGGAGAAAACGTCCGCTGGAAGACGCCGATCCCCGGCCTGGGCCACTCTGCTCCCGTCGTTTGGGGAAACCGTATCTTTGTGACCACGGCGATCAGCAGCGATCCGAACACAAAGATTCTGGTTGGCAACTACGGCGATCCCGGCTCCGTCAGCGACAAGACGAAGCACACCTGGCAGGTACTGTGTCTGGATCGCGACAGCGGCAAGATCCTTTGGACCCGCACGGCCTACGAAGGCGTGCCCAAGATCAAACGCCACTTGAAGGGCAGCCAGGCCAACTGCACGCCGGCGACGGACGGTCGGCACGTCGTCGTCTGCTTCGGCTCCGAGGGACTGTACTGCTACGACCTTGCCGGCAAACAGCTCTGGAAGCGCGACCTGAGCACGCTCGACTCGGCCTTTGCCATCGACGAAGAATACGAGTGGGGCTTCGCCAACTCGCCCCTGATTCACGACGGGCTCGCCATCCTGCAGTGCGACCTGAGCCACGATTCGTTCATTGCCGCGTTCAGCCTGGCGGACGGCGGCAAGGTCTGGTCCACGCCCCGCGACGAAATTCCTTCATGGAGTTCGCCGGTCATCTGGCACAACAGTCAGCGGGAAGAGATCGTCACCAACGCGGCCCAGTACGCCCGCGGCTACGACCCGAAAACCGGTGCGGAACTCTGGCGGCTCGCCAAAAAATCGGACGTGACAATTCCCACGCCGGTCTGCGGCAAGGAGCTGGTCTATATCACCAGCGGCAATCGCCCCATTCAGCCGATTTTTGCCATCAAGCCCGGGGCGACCGGCGACATCTCGCTCAAAGAACAAGAACACACAAACTCCCATGTCGCCTGGAGCAAGTTGCGCGGCGGCCCCTATATGCCGACGCCCATTCTCTACGGGCCCTACCTCTACACCTGCTCGAATTCCGGTGTGGTGACCTGCTACGAGGCGAAAACGGGCAAAGAGCTGTACAAAACGCGGATGGGCACCGGCAGCTATACGGCGTCGCCCGTCGCAGCCGACGGACGGCTCTACTTCTTTTCGGAGCAGGGAGAAGTCCGCGTGGTCAAGGCCGGCCCGACGTTCGAGCTGCTGGCAGTCAACCCGCTGGACGACTACGTGATGGCCTCGCCCGCCATCTCGAACGGCTGCCTCTTCGTCCGCAGCCAGCACTATTTGATCGCGCTGGGAAAGAACGCCGGCACCAAAAAGAACGATGCCGCAGAGAACGGCGCCAAAAAGACCGCCGACACCCAGAAGTGACGGCCCGACGCTTCATCCGATCTCGAAAGTGTGCGGCTGCCCGAAGGCTCGCGGCGAATCGGCGCTCGCCACTTGAGCCTTGGCCGAGCGCTAGGTGATACTGGTCCCGAAGTTCGCATCAACACTCGGGGGCTGGGAGAAGCGCATCGTGAAGATCAATCCAGACGAAGTGATCACGTGGCTCATCGTCGGTGCGCTCGCCGGGTCGCTGGCGGGGATGATCGTCAAACATCAACGCGCCGGGTTTGGCCGCGTTCTCAATCTGGCGATCGGACTCATCGGCTCCTTGATCGGGGGCGTGTTGTCCAAGCTCTTCCACATCGACCTGGGCGTGGTCGGACAAATCACGGTCACTTCCGAAGAGGTGGTGATCGCCTTCATCGGCGCCCTGATCTTCCTGGTGATCCTCTGGTTCATTCGCAAGTTGCGGGCGGCCAAAAGCACCACGATCGGCGGCCCGGCTTGAAGAGCGCCAGTCCGATGGGTCTGCGGTGCGCGATGATCGCCGCTGTGCTCTGGTCAGCCGTGACGGCCCGCGCGGGCGACATTCTCGTCGAAGACATCTTCGGCCGCCGCCTCAACGAACACGGACTCACCCTGGTCGACTGGGAAGGGCCGATCGCCAATCCGGCTATTAAGGTGTTCGTCGTGCCGCCGGAGGGAGTCGCTCTTCCGGCCAGCGCCGTGCTCACGTCGACGCAGCCGCGCGTCTACTTCAACCTGCCCAGCAAGATCGGTCCGCGCGGCCCCAGCAAGACCCTCACCTTCAACACGCGGGAGAAGCAGCCGGTTTTCGTCTCGATCTTCCCGGATCGAGAGGCGAAGAACCTCGACTTCACCCTGCAGCTCAACTTCAAGGACGCCGCGGGCAAAAAGCGCACGCTCAAGATCTCCTGCCATGTCATCGACCAGGACAAGCTGCCGGGGGACGACGCGACCACCAGCACCTTCCCCATAGACGTCGACTTCTCGCAGGACCGCTCCGACTTTTTCAACGACCAGAAGAAACGCCGCCTCGTCCAGCAGGCTGTCCACGATTGGGCTTATTTCTTGGCGCCCGTCGCCCGCGATCCCGTTCGCGTCGGCGAGGAAAAGACTTTTATCTGGGATAAGGACGGCTTTAAGCACGGGCACGACGTCACGAACGCGCAGGAATACTCGGGGTACCTGCTCTACGCTTACGGCATTCATGGCCCCGAGGTACGTTCCGGCGGCGAGGCCTCGCTTCACGGCGGCTTCCAGCGGGAAAACGGAAAGGACCAGGCTGTCCGGCGTTCGGGCGGTTACGAGGCCGAGACACGCGGCAACTACAACACGCTCGGCTGGTTGATCAGCGCAGCCGGCGGCGACTACTGGAAGGCCACCAATCTCCGCAAGGTTCCGAACGACCTGCTTTCGATCGCTCATCACGAAATCGGCCACGCTCTGTTTTTCAGCTCCGGCAATACGCGATTCGCAGAGGCCCAGCGCGCCGGCCGGCTCGACGACGCCGCGGTCCGCGACTATCTCGGCGTCGATCCGAAAATCGACAAGTCGGCTCATTTCGCCGGTTCGATCGATCCGGCGAGCCGTTGCGGTGCGTTCGGCAACGAGTACCACGGCGACGTTCCCTTTTTCCGCTGGCAGATCACCAAGCTCGATCTGCTTTGCGCGCAAGCGGTCGGCTACAAGCTCCGCGAGACCTCGGCCTTTGTGCCGGTGAGAATTACGAGCGTCTCCTTGCCCGGCGGGACCGTCGGTAAAGCGTACAAAGACAAGATCGACGCTGCCGGAGGCATCCCATTTTACCAGTGGGACGTCGTCGCGGGCGCGCTCCCGCCCGGCTTGGAGCTGGACTGCTTCGATGGAACGCTTCGCGGCACGCCGACAATAGCCGGCGTCTACGAGTTCACGATTCGCGTGCGCGACTACGACGAGAAAAGTCGCGGCCAGACTCGAAAGCTGCGAATCGAGATTGCGCGGCCGAAGTCCGCCGCCGTCGCGCGGTGAACGGGTGTTGGCCCTGTGCCAAAGCGTCGACGCCCTGCCGTCTCCTCGTCTGGTTGGAAGGACGGGCGCGGCAGGAGTATGCTGTCAGATGCCGGCCGTTTGTCAGGGTGTCCGCGCGGTGCCCGTGCCGGCCCAACACGTAGGATTTGACCCATGTCCAAGCAGGTGACGAAACTTCATCGCCGGGGATTTTTGCAGACGGCCGGCTCGGCCGCCGCCACGGCCCTCGCTCCCATGATCATCCCCGCCTCCGCCCTTGGCAAAAACGGCGCGGTGCCGCCGAGCGAGCGAATCGTGATGGGGGGCATCGGCATCGGCAACCGGGGCACCTATGACCTGGGCTGCTTCCTGGAGCAGAAGGACGCCCAGTTCGTCGCCGTCTGCGACGTCAAGGAAGTCCGCCGCATCGCCGCCAAGAAGCGGATCGACGAGCGCAACGGCAATCAAGATTGCGTGATGATTCGCGACTTTCGCGAGCTGCTGGACCGCCCGGATATCGACGCCGTGCTGATCGCCACCGGCCCGAACTGGCATGCGACGGCCGCTATGACCGCCGCGCGGGCCGGCAAGGACATGTATTGCGAGAAGCCGTGCACCAAGAACATTTCGCAAAGCTTGCAGCTCGCCGAAACCATGCGTCGCACAGCCCGCGTCTTTCAAGCCGGAACGCAACGGCGGAACTTGCCCCACTTTGCGTTTGCCTGCTGGCTGGCCCGCACCGGCAAGCTCGGCAAGCTTAAGCGCGTCTACGCGCATCCGGCCGGCATGCAGGCGCAGACCAGCAGCTGGATGACCGCGGAGAAAGAGCCGCCGAAGGAACAGGTCGACTGGAACATGTATCTCGGTCCGGCAGCCTGGCGGCCGTTCAACGCCAAGCTGCTCGACGGCTTCAACTTTGAAAAAGGTGGCGGCTTGGTCGGCGGCGGCGTCCTCGAATGGGGCTCGCACTGCGTCGATCTGTGTCAGTGGGCCGTCGGCAACGACCGCTGGGCTCCCGTCGAATACAACCCGCCCAAAGACGGCCAGATCGTTAACCGTTATGAGAACGGCGTCGAACTCATCTTCCGCGAGAAAGACTGGCTGCCCCTCGGCTCGTGCCCGGTGCGCTTCGAAGGCGAGACCGGCTGGGTCGAAACGGGCGACAGCGGCAAGTTCGTCCTCAGCTCGCCCGAGTTGCTCGCCGGTCGCACGATTCCCGAAATCGGCGGCTACCCGGCTACGTTCCACGTCCGCGATTTCCTCGACGCGGTGAAGGCCCGCAGCCAGCCGAAGGGCAACGCCGACACGGCCTGCTTCGCGCACATTGCCTGTCACGCCACGAACGTCGCGCTTTACCTGAACCGCCCTCTCAAATACGACTTGAAAAAGCACGAATTCATCGGGGACGAACAGGCCAACCGCCTGCGTTCCGAGGCGTTGCGCGAACCGTGGCGAATCTGACGGCTCGCACTCTTCCTACCGGCCGCCAACCGGCCCCCACCTGTCGTAGCGCTTACCGGCTTTATTGACCTCCCACATCCGGAACTCCACCGTGCATCCGATGCGAAAGTTTGCTGGCCTGGGCCTGTTGTTGCTGGCGTCCGTCACTACGGTCCAGGCCGGCGGTTGGAATATGGAAGGCGGGCGAATCCCTTCGCCCAAGAAAGAGCAGGACCTGATTGCGGTCCTCCATTCCGACGCGCCCAAGGCGAAAAAGGCCGACGCGTGCAAGGATCTGGCGGTTTACGGCTCCGAGAAGGCAGTGCCCGAACTGGGCAAGCTGCTGGCCGACGAACAGCTGGCCTCTTGGGCGCGGATCGCGCTCGAGGCGATTCCCGGCGCCGCCTCGGACCAGGCGCTGCGAACGTCACTCGATTCGTTGCACGGACTTTTGGCCGTCGGCGCGATGAACTCGATCGGAGTCCGCCGCGACGTGGCCGCCGTCAAGCCGCTCACCGGCAGGTTGCACGACCAGGACGAAATCGTCGCGTCGGCGGCCGCTGTCGCACTGGGCAGAATTGGCAACGCGGAAGCCGCCGCAGCGCTCGAGCCGCTCTTAGCCTCGGCGCCCGCCAAAGTCCGTTCGGCCGTGGCCGAGGGACTGGTGCTCTGTGCCGAGCGATCTCTCAAAGAGGGTCAGGCAGAGCAGGCCGTGGCTCTTTACGACGCCGTCCGCAAAGCGAAAGTCCCTCATCAACGGATGCTCGAAGCGACGCGCGGTGCCATCGTCGCGCGGAAAGATCAGGGCATCCCGCTGCTGCTCGAACAGCTACACTCGCCCGATAAGAAACTGTTTCAAATGGCTCTCGGCACGGCCCGTGAGTTTCCGGGGAACCAGGTCGATCAGGCTTTGGCTCACGAGATTGCCCACGCGGAACCCGAGCGGGCCGCGCTCGTGATTGGAGCCATGGCCGACCGACCGCAGACGGTCGTGTTGAGCGCCTTGCAGCGGGCGGCCGAGTCGGGTCCGCAGCCGGTGCGGGTCGCGGCCGTCACCGCGATGGGAAAGGCGGGCAATGAGTCGTGCACGGATCTGTTGCTGCACATCGCCCTCGATCCGGATGCCGATCTCGCCAAGACGGCCCGGTCGTCGCTGGTCGACTTGCCGGGCCAGGCGGTCGATCAAGATCTCGTCACGCGGCTGCACGGGGCGCAAGGCAAGATCCTGCCTCTCTTGATCGACCTGGTCGGCGAGCGGCGAATCAAGGCCGTCGATGACCTGGTTACGGCCCTCGAGAACTCCGACGATGCCGTCCGCGTGGCCGCCCTCAAGGCCCTGGGGACGACCGTTCCAGCCGACAAACTGTCCGTGCTGATCGCCCAGGTGGTGACGCCGAAACACGAAGAGGACGCCGCGGAGGCCGAGCGAGCCCTGAAGGCCGCCTGCGTGCGAATGCCCGACCGTGACGCGTGTGCCAAGCAACTGACGGCGGCCATCGAGGGAGCACCGACGGCGACGAAGATCGCTCTGCTAAAGATCGTGGGGGCGGTCGGCGGCACCGAGGCGCTCGCCTCACTCGGCGCGTCGGCCAAGGCCAACGATGCGGAGGTTCAGGACGCCAGCAGCCGTCTGCTCGGCGAATGGATGACGGTCGACGCCGCGCCGGTGCTGCTCGATCTCGCCAAGACCGCTCCGGGCGACAAATACCGCGTACGAGCCCTCCGCGGCTACATCCGGATTGCCCGCCAATTCGCGCTGCCCGAGCCGCAGCGTTTGGAGATGTGCCAGACCGCAATGGCCGTCGCCGTGCAGCCGGCTGAGCAGAAACTCGTGCTCGACATTCTCAAGCTCAAGAAGTACGAAAGCCCGGCCACGTTGCAGCTGGCCGTCAAGTTCATGAAGGACTTCCCAAAAATGAACCACGAGGCGTGCCAGACCGCCCTGTTCATCGGCCGGGAACTCGGCGACGAAAAGCACAGCAGCACGGCTGACGAGGCGCGAGAAATCCTCTCGCACGCCAAACTGGAAAAGGTAAAGCTCGAAATCGTGAGCGCCGAATACGGGGCGACCGGGAAACAAAAGGACGTAACCAAAACCCTGCAAAAGCTCGCCAGCGACGTGCAGCTGGTCTCGCTTCCCTCTCCCAGCTACGTCGCAGCGTTCGGCGGTGACCCGGCTCCGGGCACGACCAAGCAGCTGCACGTGAATTACCGCATCAACGGCAAGGCCGACGACGCGACCTTCGGGGAGAACGCCATCATCATTCTCCCCATGCCTCGTTAACGGCGGCCCGGCCGTGTGCCCTATTTCTTGGTTTTAAACACCAGCAAATACGGCAACGCTGGGTGTCCTTCTTCGTCCTTGAAGTTTCCGAATTTCTGGCTGTTGATCCAGATTGCGTACGTCTTGCCCGCCTCAAGTTTGACCGGAAGGACGCACGTGCGTTTATCGGACTGGTATTTGGGCTTGCCGTCGACCGTGGGGAATGTCGGCTTCGACGCCTGAGCCCAGGACCACGAACGATCGTGCATCGGTTTACTGAAGGTGACGAGAATCTCGGTAAGCTTCGGGTCGACGTCAGCGGTTCCCGCCTCCGGAACCGTCCTGACAACCACGGGACGCGCCCCTTCCAGTGTGACGTCCTCCGCTTGCGTGGCCGGGCTTGCCAGACTGCATAACACCAGAATCGGGACCATTCCAATCGCCTTCATGGTTGATCTCACGATAAAGGGGCCAGTGGATCGATCGGCGCGGCCTTGCCGCTCCCGCAGACCAATTCAGGCGTAGATCGTGCACGGTTTCTAAGACGAATGCAACATATTTTCCGCGCGTCGAAATCTCCGAGTGACCGCAACTGGAAGCCGCGATGACCGGCGCACAAGCTTGGATCGACCGCCTCGAACTGCGGCCGCACCCGGAAGGAGGCTGGTTCCGAGAAACCTACCGCTCCGACGAAGTCGTGGGCCGCGCAGCGCTGCCACCGCGGTTTAGCGGCGACCGCGCTTTCTCCACGGCGATTTACTTTCTGCTCGACGGCGAAGAGTTTTCAGCCCTGCACCGGATCGAGCAGGATGAAGTCTTTCATTTCTATGACGGCGGCGGCCTGACCCTGCATTGGATCGATCCCGTTGGGACGTATGCGGCCATTAAGCTCGGAAGAAATCTGGCGGCGGGCGAGCTGCCGCAGGCGGTCGTCAAAGCCGGCTGCGTGTTTGGCGCGTCGGTGACACATCCGGGCTCGTTCGCCTTGGTCGGCTGCACCGTGGCGCCGGGCTTCGATTTCGCCGACTTCGCCCTGCCCGGCCGCGACGAACTGTGCCGGCAGTTTCCCCAGCATCGGCAGCTGATCGAGCGGCTAACTCGGTAGTCGGCCGCGGACGAGAGTTGCCAGGTTCGCGAAATCTCGCCTGGCACTCCGATCAGACCGCCAAGATTCTTACCGGCCGAATTTTCGTGGTGCGCGGTTAATTTCTCATTGGAGGTCCGTTCGCCGCGGCGCGAGCCCGCGGGAACGGAGATCGCTAAGCCGCGCGACGCGTCGCCCCGGAGGCCTGCGATTGCGCCGCATCCTCCGCGATTGCGCGTCCGCGTTGCAAAACCGCCGCGACCAAGAGCGCGAGATCGTCCGACGTCGTGCGGTGGTTGGTGATTGCCGCGCGAATGGCCATTTTGCCGCCGATCCGCGCGGTCGAAGTGACGGCAGTCCCGCCCAATTGGATCTCGGTCACAATCCGCGTATTGAGCGTGTCGAGCGTCTCATCAGTCAGCCCGGTCGCGACAAACCGGAAGCAGACGATATTGAGCGCCACCTTCGCCAACAACTCCAATTCTGCGTGCGACTCGATGAGGGCCGCCAACTGCCGAGCTTGCGCGCAGTTGCGGGAGATCAGTTCGCCGTAGCGCTCCACACCATACGCCTTGAGGCTGAACCAGACTTTGAGCGCCCGAAATCCGCGCGAAAGCTCCGGTCCGAAGTCACAGTACCAGGGATCGCCGGCCGCCAGTCCCTCGGCGTGGCCTGCCAGGTAACTGGGCCTCGCAGCAAACGCACTGCGATGGGCGCTCGCATCGCGGACCAGCACGCAGCCCGCGTCGTAGGGAACATGCAGCCACTTGTGGAAATCGAAAGCGACCGAATCGGCCTGGGCGATGGCCGCCAATTGCGGGCGAAATTCGGGCGTCAGCACGGCCAACCCGCCGAACGCACCGTCGACGTGCAGCCACAAATCGTTTTCGCGACAAAACTCGGTGACGCGATCGAGGTCGTCGATCGCGCCGGTGTTGGCGGACCCGGCCGTCGCGATCACGGCAAACGGTCGGTAGCCGTGGGCGCGGTCGGCCGTCACCATTTGGGCCATCCGATTGACTTGCAAGCGGCAGTCGCCGTCGACCGGCACCAGGCGCAGCGCGTCGGTGCCGAGCCCCAGCAAGTCGAAGGCTTTGATCACTGAGCGATGGGCATCGGCCGACGCGTAGGCGACGAGCGGGCTGGCGGCGGCGACGCCCAGCTTTTGCACAGGCGCGTCGGCCCGAGAGTCCCGCGCGACGGCCAGCGCGATCAGCGTGGCCATCGATGTCCCTGTTGTGAGGATGCCGCTGGACGTCGCGGGGAATCCGAAGATCTCCTTCGACCAATCGATGACTTGCCGCTCGACGTAGGTCGCAACGTGATCGCGGCCGCCGGCATTACAGTTCATGAACCCGGCCAGCATTTCGCCGAGCGCCCCGGCCACGTTGCCGCTGCCATGCACCCAGCCCCAAAACCTCGGATGCACGTTGCCCGTGCCGTAGGGCAGGACCGTTTCCTCGAAGCGGGCCAGCAGCTCCTCGAGCGGTTGTCCGACGCGGGGCAGCGGCTCGCGGAACCGGGCCTTGATGGTCTCCGGCGTCGGTTGCCAGACGGGCCGATCGCGCACGTCGCGCGTGTGGGACAAGCAGCTCTCGATCGCGCGCTCGAAGACCCGCTGAATCTCGTCCCAATCGTTTGGATCCAGCGTACTTTCGTCAGGCATATGCGACCGCCTGCACGCCGGCCCGCTCGAAGACCATGCCGCGGGCCGCATCAAGCGCGCGGCCAATCGTCTCGCGGCGATAATCCCATTGCTCTCCGGGCTTCGGGGGGCGAATGAGCATCGTGGCGTTAGCCTCGAAGAGCAGGACGTCGCCGCCGGGTCCGATCGCAAAATCCATCCCGCCGTAGTCGAGGCCAAGCGCGGTGCTAATGCCTTCCAGCGAACGCATCACCTTTGGACCTAGCACTCCGGGCATGTCGTCGAGGAAAGCGGCCTCCTCGGCCTGATGCGCGGCGTTGCCGGCCATTTCGGCGCTGAAATAGTGCACCTTCCAGTGATCGGAGATCGCCAGGTGCAGCGGGTAGAGCTTGCCGCCGATCGTCATCACGCGATACTTGCGGGCCTTTCCGTCCGGGCCGCGGGCGTTGAGATACTCGATGACGAGCGCATCGTCGCCGGACAGTTCGGACGCGGCCGGTGCGAGCCCCTCGGCCGACTCGACGCAGACAAATTGCTGTCCCGTGTGAAACCCCGGCCGCCGCAACAGCAGCGGGAACGTGAGATTGTAATTGGCGACAACGGCCGCACCGTCGGCACCCGTCAGCGTCGTTCGCGGCAGGCGCACAATCCGCGGCGTCACCACGCCGGGCAGTGTTCCCAGTCGCGTCGAATTATCCATGCGGCCCGTACTCAGTACCACCTCGGGCGAATTGATGATGGGAGCGGTGCTTTTCGCGACGAGGGCGGCGGCCGCCTCGAGCGCTGTCCGGCTCACGTCGGCATCGCCGATCGAATTGAAGATCAGTCGGTGCTCCGGCAGCGGTTTCGAGCGATCGTAGAATTCGGTGGCGATCGTAATGATCAGGAATACCCGATTGTCGATCAGATCGTGCCAGGGCAAATTGCCCCGATTGGCCGACATCAAAACGATCAAAGGTGTCGGCTCGCCCGTTCCGAGAAAAGGAAACGTGGCGACCGGCCGGTTGTGAAAGCGGATCGCCAGGTGCTCGAGCGCTCGTTGTTCGTCTCCCAATTCCCAGAAGATACCGGCCAGACCGCGATGAGCATTGAGGTGGCTCGGGTCGATTCGCAGAGCGGTTTCGTAGCGTTCGCGGGCGGCCTCGAAATTCCGTTCGCTGGCCAATAGGTCGCCAAAATTCGTGTGCCCCTTTGGATTGTTCGGGTGATAGGTGATGGCCGCCGTGTAGGCGACTCGCGCCGCTGACGAATAGCCGGTTTGCAGAAGCAGGTCGGCAAAGTTGACCAGCGAGCCGAAGTGCGCTTGGTCGCGCTCCAGAATCTCGAGGTACTGCTGTTTCGCCTCGTCGACTTGCCCCAGCTCGGAGAGCAATCGAGCGCGGTCGGCGCGGAGATCGAGCGAATCACACTCGGCTGCTGAAAGCAGACGTGACTCGATCGAGACGAGAGCCGCTTCCAAATTTCGCCGCGTCACCACGCGCAGATCGCGGCAGGGAACGGTCGGCAGTCTATCCATGCGTACACTGCGAGCCCGTGGGGAAGGGAGACGGGGAGGTGCGGCAAGACGGTATTTCGTTGGTTTCGCCTTGCGCGCGAAGGTCAGTTTGCGCACAGCCGCGGTCGACGGGAAAATGTTACGAAAGACCAAGGCAACGCGGCTTGACGGTCGCGGCCCGAAACTGAGCCGACAGGTTCGCTGCGGGGATTGGCCACCGCCGCAGAACTGTCTCGACCTCGCTGCCCGCTTTGGCGAATATCCCGACTTCGATTGGCGTGATGGACCACGTCGTGCATGGCACTCGGGCCCTTCGCGCGACGGCTGCGGAGCGGCGGAATGACCGACGGAGCGGTTTGCGAAGTGTACGAGCGGGCGCTCGCGCACCATCGCGCGGGTCGCGTGCACGATGCCGAGCGACTGTATCGCCAAGTGGTGCAGGGCCAGGCCGATCACGCGGGCGCGCTGCACTTGTTGGGCGTCGCGGCCCTGACCGGAGGCCGCCTTCCGGAGGCGCTCGATTGGCTTCGCCGCGCAATCGCCGTCGCCCCGCACGTCGCCGTTTACTACGTCAGCCTGGGGCAGGTATTGACGGCCCTGGGTCGCCTGGACGAAGCGATCGCGTCGAACCAACGCGCGACGGAATTGTCTCCCGAGATGGTCGAGGGTTGGTTCGCGCTGGGAATCAGCCTGCAATCGGCCGGGCGACTGCGGGAAGCGGTGCAGGCTTACCGCCGCGCGCTCGAACTTGCTCCCGATCATGCCGACGCGGCCAACAATCTTGGCGGGGCCCTCGATCAGTTGGGGGACTTGGACGAGGCGATCGTCGCCTATCGACGGGCCCTCGAGCACGACCCCGAACGGGTGACGACGCTCACCAACTTGGGGAGCGGACTGTCACGCGCAGGGCGCCACGATGAAGCGATTGCCGTTTGCCGACGGGCGACGGCACTTTCTCCCGGCTTCGTGGCCGCTTTCAATAACCTCGGGCTCGCCCTGACCGCCAACCGACAACTCGACGAAGCCGTTGAGGCCCTGTGTGAAGCGGTTCGCCTTCGTCCCGATTTCGCCGAAGCGTGGTTCAACCTGGCCAACGCGCGGCACAAACGAGGCGACCTGAATGACGCGCTGGCCGCCTTTCGCCGCGCGCTCGAGCTGCGCCCCGATTGGCCCGAGGCGCAGATCAACCTGGGCAACACGCTGCTTGCGCTGCGGCAGTTTGAGGAAGCTGCCAGTTCGTACCGCGAAGCGTTCGTTTTGCAGCCGGATAACGTCGACGCGCTCAACAATTTAGGAAGCGCTGAGCGTGACTTGGGACACGCGGATCAAGCGATCGCCGCGTTCCGCCGCTGCATCGCGCTCCGTCCCGATTTTCACATCGCGTACTGCAACCTGGGCAACGTGCTCCGCGATTCCGGCCAGATCGAGGAGGCTGTCGAGGCGTACCGCAAAGCGGTGGAGATTTGTCCGCACGACATCATCTCTCACAGCAATCTAGCCTACGCGGTCCATTTTCATCCGGATTACGACGCCGCGGACATCTTACGGGAGAACCACAGTTGGAATGCGGTGCACGCGGCCGGCCTTCGTGGCGAGTGGCGCCGACACACGAACGATCGCGACCCCGAGCGGCGCTTGCGGATCGGCTACATCGGGGCCGACTTTCGCGACCATTGCCAGTCGCTGTTCACGATTCCGCTCATGTCGCATCACGATCACGAGCGGTTCGAGATCACCTGCTACGCGAACCTGCCTCGCCCCGATTCCGTCACCCGGCGGATCATGCAGTATGCCAACCGCTGGCAAGTGGTTGCCGGCCGCAGCGACGAGGAAGTCGCCGAGGAAATCAGGGCCGACCAGATCGACATTTTGGTCGATCTGACCATGCACATGTCGAACGGACGGCCGTTGGTCGTAGCGCGCAAGCCGGCCCCGGTTCAGGTCGCGTATCTGGCTTATCCCGGGACGACCGGGCTCGCCGCGGTCGACTATCGCCTCACGGATCCGTATCTCGATCCTCCGGGCGAGCGCGACGGCGATTATGCGGAGATTTCGTTCCGCTTGCCCGAGACGTTCTGGTGTTACGATCCGTTGACCGATCATCCGTCGCCTGGCCCCCTGCCGGCGGTCGATGCGGGCCGAGCGACCTTCGGCTGCCTGAACAACTTCAGCAAAGTGAACCGAGCGACGGTCTCGCTGTGGGCAGGCGTGCTCAAAGCGGTTGCCGGTTCTCGGTTGTTGTTGTTGTCGCCGCGCGGCAGGCATCGCGAGCGGGTGCTGGAGCAGTTCGCCCACGCGGGAATCGAGGCGAACCGCGTCGAATTCGTGGAATATCGGCCACGGCCAGAGTATTTGGAGCTGTATCGGCGGATCGATTTGGGGCTCGACACCATTCCGTATAACGGACACACGACCAGCCTCGATTCGCTGTGGATGGGTGTGCCCGTGGTGACGCGCGTCGGCCGTACGGCGGTGGGACGTGCCGGCTGGAGCCAGCTTTCAAACCTGGGTTTGACCGAGTTGGTCGCCCGGAGCGACGAAGAATTCGTCTCAATCGCATCGGGCCTGGCGCGCGACCTGCCGCGCCTTGCCCAGCTGCGAAGCACTCTTCGAGCCCGCATGCAGCGGTCGCCATTGATGGACGCGACCCGCTTCGCGCGTCAGGTCGAATTGGCCTATCGCCAGATGTGGCGCGAATGGTGCCGCCGCGGCTTATAGCGGTCGACCATAGATCGCTGAAAATTTCTCAGCCGTCCCCGCAAATACTTCACTGCGCTTGGTTTGCGGCTTCGCGCGCTTTAGAATCAACGAGCCGCGCCGCGGGCCCCTACAACCGGAGGGAGAGGCGACAGATGCGGCGACATCAGGGATTCACACTCGTCGAGCTGATCGTCGTCATCTCGGTGATCACGGTCCTGATCGGCCTGCTGATGCCGGCCGTGCAACAGGCCCGCGAGGCGGCCCGCCGATCAACGTGTCGCAATAATCTCAAGCAGATCGGCCTGGCTCTTTGCGACTACGAGAACGTCAACCGCGTTCTCCCGCCGAGTTGCACCGGCGACATGGCGTACGGCGTCTGGTACCCCGACCCCGCTCTGTTTCGCCTGCAGAGCTGGACCTCGATGCTGTTGCCCTTCTTGGAGCAAAAGAGTCTCTGGAACGAGATCGACTTCAGCCTCTCGGCGCTCGACCCGCGGAACCTGGATGCCGCCACGCATATTCTGCCGGTGTTCCGCTGTCCCACGTTCAGCGGGCCGGACTACAGCCAATCTCCGCTTTACACGCGGCTCTCCGATCACTATGCGCTGCGCAATTACGTGGCGCTGGGAGCCACGACTATCGGCAAGCTGTGGCACAAGCCGAACGGAGTTTTTTACGCCTCGTCGTCAACGCGGATCACCGACATCAAAGACGGGATCTCGATGACGATCTTCGTCGCCGAAACGCGCGAGACGAATTTCGCCGTCTGGATTGACGGCACGACTGCGTCATTGGCCGGGCATCCGTACAACGAAGACGCGCCTCCCGATTATGCGTTTCCCCAGACGGCGCTCAACTACTCGCCGTTTTTCATCAGTACGCTCGGCGCGGGGAGCCTGGTCGAGTGCCAATACGGCCCGTCGAGCATGCACCCGGGAGGAATCCACCACCTGTTCGGCGACGGATCGGTGCATTTCCTTTCGCCGGAAATCCGCCCGACGGTCTACGACGCCCTGATCACGACCAATGGCGGCGAGGTCGTCGAGAAGAACGACTTCGAGTAAGGGTCACTGCGGACGAACCTCGGTGAGCGCCCTGGGTCCCGGAGTTTGCGACCCCTGCTGGCCAGAAACTTTCAAATCGAAGACGTAGTCGGTCTTGCCCGGCGCCTGGTGGTCGATGTGGAAATCGGGATTGTCGGCGTTCTTTTCCGGGTCGTTATACAGGTTATTGAGCTGATCCGGCCCCAGCAGTCCCCGATTGGTGACCTCCAGGACGGCGAAGGCCACGATGAATTTTCCGGCCGGGATCCCGTCGCCCTTCGTATAGGTCCCGAAGGCGAAGGTGCCTTCCGCGCTGACGTCCTTGCAGGGCCGCTTGAACGGCGGAAGATCCGGTTTCGTCGGATCGTAAAGCATCATCACCAGCCGCCGCGGCTTGACGTAGTGCGCCGGCTCACCGTCGATTGTGACACGGCCCGCCAACGGGAAAAGGCTGGCCCGGTCATCGCCCGAGTGCTTGAGCAAGGCCTGAAGCGACTGATCGTTGCCCGGCTTGCCACAGCCGGCGGCCGCAAGCATCGCGCAAACGCCAACCAGTCTGATCGCCTCAGTCGCCCGACGACGCATGCTGCTCTCCAGACGCCGCGCGGCGGCCCTGTCCGGCCGCTTATTTCTTGGGTTCTGCAGGGCTCTTTTCAAACCCCTTTTTGAAGGCCTTGTCGTTAAAGACCAGGGTGATCCGCTCGTCCTCGGTCTTGGCGAGGCGGACTTCGTTCTTGCAACCCTTGCAGCAGAACAGAACCTTCACGCCCCCCACTTCCATCGCCGTGATGGGATTGAGCGTGTAGCCTTCGAGGGGGCACTTCACCAATTTGAACTGGCCGCTCTGGACCAGTTGGAGATTGGCCTTAGCGGCAAACTCATCCGGTCTGGCAGCGAACGCCTTGGCACACCTGTCCGAGCAAAAATAGACTCCGCCCCCGTTGTGCTGGGCGACGTGCTCTTTGCTGGCCGCATGCCCCGACACCGGGCACTTGAGCTCTGGCGCATCGGCCGCGAAAGCCCCCGCAGAATCGCAGAGGCCCACGAGCATCGTCAGACCGGCCAAAAATATCCTTCTATGCATGACTCCCATCCCTTCGAGTGAATCAGGCCGGCCGCGAACAAAACTCCAGGCCCTCGATTCTAACGTAGGCTCGTTCCGCCTATGTACTCAAGGCGATCCTCGCGAGGGCCTTGGCCGCCCCCTTGCGAACCCAGCGGTCCTTGTCTCTTAGGGCGTGGATGAGCGCCGGTCGCGCAACTTCTGCGGATGGGCCGATTCGCGACAGACCGTCGACGGCTCCCCGCCGCAAGGGTGCGCTTTCACCGTTCAAAACGTCGAGCAGAGCGGGAACGGCCAAATCTGGCTTTTGCTCAATTTTCCAAAGGGCAACCGCGACACACGTCTCGCAATTGCCCGTTCCAGCACGCAGGTGCTCAATCAGGAGGGGCACAGCCGCTTTGGCGTCTGGGCCGATTCCTCGCAGAGCGAAAACCGCCGGGAACGGCCCCTCTTTAAGCATTTCGATCAGAGCGGGGATCGCCTCTTTTGCGCCCGGCCCTATCGCGCCCAACGCCTCGCAAGCATGAGATTGGATCAACCAGTCCGAATGCGCAAGCAACATGATCAGCTCTGGAACAATCGGCGCACAGTCGGGCCCCACTGATCTTAAGACGTTGGCCGCGCGCCATCGCACCGATCGACGGCGATCATCGAGCCTCTCCAGTTGCCTGCGGGCATTTGCGAGGTCGATTCGCTTGGCCGGAGCGACCGCCCAGCGGGACCAACGCTGGTTGGAAACGATAATGGCCAGATACGCGAAGAGGATGACTGCCATTGCCCCGACAACGCCGTAAACGGCTGCGACGACAGCAACCGCAATGAGCAACGACATCGCCAAGATGACAAAGGGGTTCGTCGCAGAGGGAAGGTTGTGCTTAGGCATCGTTGAGGAAGGACCTGCGGCGGTTCTTAATGCTTGCTCTGTTTGCGTACCCAGACTGCGACCTCGTTGCGAAATTCGGGTTTCAAAAGAGTTCGTGGCCTTTCCGCTTAGAACTTCGCGACCGCCGCGTTACAGCCGCTCGATTTTACCCGCGCCGGGTTCGCCGTCACCTCCTCTATCCGTGCCCGGGGACCTGCGATAGATTCCGGCATCCGCGGCCAAAGGAGGATTCGGCAACCGGCGGATCAGACCGCTGATTTCGGTGCAAGATTCGGTTATGCTGAAGGGGCGTTCGCGCAGAGCGCCAGGAGTGGTTGCGATGCCCACCATCGTCTGCCCCGGTTGCCAGACCAAGCTCAAAGTCGATGAGAAGGTCGGCAACAAACTGCGGTGCCCGCAGTGTCAGACCCGAATTCGCGTGGATGAAAAAGGCGAGGTTTCCTTCGTCTCGGAGACCGTCCGCCGCCCCGCGCCCCCACCGCGAAAGTCGGCAGGGGCGTCCGCGGGCTGGGTCGTTTATGGCTTGGGAGCCGCGCTGGTCAGCGTCCTACTCGTTGTGGTCTGGCAGGCGACGTCTCGCACCACGCCGAAAAAATCCGAGCCGCCCGGAGGCACGTTGGTCGCCGAGCAAGACCCCGACGTCGTGCCCCTTTCCCACGGCGAGAAAGAGCCATCCCCGGCAGATGACGTCGCAGCCGAGGCCCGGAAACAGCTGCAATCGCTCGCTCATTCGAAAGTGAAACGCGATTCGTCACAGACGAAATCGTCAGAGGCGGCGCCCCCCTCCTCGCCGGCCAAGGGGCCAGCGGTCGCCAAAACGGAAGGCCCGACCGAGAAATCTCCAAAGACTTCCCCGCAATCCGCTGTCCCAACGGAGGAGGACGCGGCGGCTCAACAGGATCAGCCGAAGACTGCCGCCGACGCTCAGCCCACGATCAACCTCGAGTTGGCCGATGCCATTACCGGCAAGCTCGACGAGGACGTCGCCAGAATTGTCGGTCAATGGCAGCAGGCTTCGACCGCGTTCTTGGCGGATAAGGCGAAAACGACCGACTCCGCAAAGCTAAAATCGCTGGCCGCGAACGATCCCGCGAAGACATTCGGCTCGCAGTTGCTGGAGTTGGGCGAAAAAGCCCCAAAATCGCCGGCCGCGTTTCAGGCATTCGTGGCCGCACTTTATGTCCTGCGAGACTCGAACTTCGATCTCACCGGCGACCTGGTCGGGCGAGCCGCCAAGCATCTCACCGATCACGCCACGGACCAGGAGATGGGGCGAGTCGCCTTGCTCGCGGCTCCCCTCTGTCACCCCTCCGTGCACCGCCTGCTGCAGTCCATCCTTGATAAGACTGAGCAGCGCGACGATCGCGGTCGCGCTTGCTTCGCGCTGATCAAGAACCTGAAACTCCAGCGCGAACAATTCAGCGAGGCGTCGGCCCTCAAGCGCATCGACAAGCAGGTCACGACCCTCGTCCGCCGGATCGAAAAGGAAGAATTTGGCGACGTGACGATCGAGAACCAGCCCATCGCCGCCGCGCTCAAAGCGCTCGCCGAGTCTGTGGTGCAAACGCTTGCCCTCGGCAGTGTGGCTCCTGAAATTGTCGGCAAGGATCTCGAGGGCAAGCGCCTCAAGCTGAGCGACTATCGAGGCAAAGTGGTCATGCTCGAATTCTGGGCCGGCTGGTGTCCCCATTGCCGCAAGCTCATTCCCGATGAGCGGGCGCTGGTCACCAAACTCAAAGATCGGCCGTTTGTGCTGCTTGGTGTGAACGTCGACAAGAAATCGGATGCGGCCCTGATCCAGCGAAAGAAGGTCACGAACTGGCGCTCGTGGCAAGACGGCCCGTCCGGACCGATCGGCATCAAGTATCAAATCAAAGGCTATCCGACCATCTTCCTGCTCGATCGCCAGGGGAAGATCCGCTACGCCGGCTCAGCGTCGAACTGGCCGTTCTACGACGCGGTCATCAAGAACCTGCTCGCCGAAACCGACGACGGCAAGGACTCCAAGTCGGCCAGCCGCGAGTAGGCGATCGCTCCGGCTTCACGACTTGGCCGGCGTGCTCTCCAGCACTTCTGTCAGCAGCGTCGACTCCTTCCGGCTGCCGACCACAAACGGCGTCCGCTGGTGCAGGCTGGTCGGCTGAATCTCGAGAATACGACGGCGCCCGTCGGTCGCCACTCCCCCGGATTGCTCGGCCAGGAAGGCGATCGGATTCGCTTCGTACATCAAGCGTAGCTTGCCCTCGCCGTACAGGCCCGTGGGCGGATAGAGAAAGATGCCTCCTTTCACCAGCGTGCGGTGGAAGTCGGCCACAAGCGAGCCGACGTAGCGCGAGGAGTAGACGCGGCCTCCTTGCCCTTCTCGCAGCATCTGTAAGTACCGCTGGTAACCAGGCGGAAAACTGGCTGAGTTGGCCTCGTTGACCGAATAGTAGGGGCCGGTCTCGGGCATCCTGAGGTTGGGGTGCGTTAACACGTAAGCGCCGATCAGCGGATCGAGAGTGAAGCCGTGCACGCCGTGTCCGGTGCTGTAGACAAAGAGCGTCGCTGCGCCGTAAAGGACGTATCCCGCCGCCACCTGTTTCGTGCCGGGCTGCAATACGTCCATCTCGGGCGCGCGTTCGGCGTGGCCGTCCATGTCACGGCGCAAAATGGAGAAGATGGTGCCGACGCTGACGTTGACGTCGATATTGCTGGACCCGTCGAGCGGATCGAAGATGACTACGTACTTGCCGTAACGCGGATCGCGGAGAGTCACGACCGGCTCCTCGTTCTCTTCCGAGGCCAGCACGCCGACGTTGCCGCGATTGCCCAGGCAGGTGAGCAAAGCCTGGTTTGCGAGGATGTCGAGCTTCTGGACCGACTCGCCCTGGACGTTGGTCGTGCCCGCACTGCCGATCACGTCGACAAGCCCTGCCCGGCGAATCTGGGCGGCGACGATTTTCGTGGCCAGCGTGATCCCCGAGAGCAGCCAGGAAAACTCGCCGCTGGAATGCGGGTTGATCCGTTTCTGCTCCTCCTGGATGTGCTGCTGAACGGTAAGAAAAGCGTCGCGCTGCATGGGGGGCGCCTGAAAAAAAAGAATTATGACTGTGAACGGCGATCGGAGATTTGCGTAACTGATGTAGGGCAGAACTGCCCGCGGGGGGCATGGTACGCGCACCGGGAGGCCGACCGCAAGCCGGAGCGAAACGCGGCGTGGAGGCGTCCCGGCGGCCGCGCGCGAACTGCGAAAATTTTGACAGAATTGTACGCTTCCGCACATCGCCGCCGGGATCGGGCTGTTATCATTTCCGATGCAGGGTGAGGACGCCGAGGTTTCCATGACGCAGTTCCCACGACGCGTTCGCCTCGTTCCCGGATCGACTCCGCTCCCTGCAATTTGAAGACGCACTGCGCGGGCCCTCAACGCAGAAGGAACGTCGGATGCGGCGCGTGCGCGGATTCACCTTGGTCGAACTGCTGGTGGTGATCGGCGTGATCTGCGTGCTGATCGCGCTCTTGCTGCCGGCCGTGCAGCAGGTGCGCGAGGCGGCCCGCCGCACGACGTGCCGGAACAATCTCAAACAGCTCGGCCTGGCGTTTCATAACTATGAGAGCATCAATCGCGTGCTCCCTCCCAGCTCAACGAGCCGGATCGATCTGGGAGTCTGGAGTCCCGAGCCGACCCAATACGCCCTGCACAGTTGGGCCGGCATGCTGCTCCCGTTTGTCGAACTGACCACGGTCGAGTCCCAAGTAAATTACGATGTGTCGGCCCTCGACCCGCTCAACTACCAGGCGGGCGCCCAGGTGCTGGCCGTCTATCGCTGTCCGTCCTACGCGGGGCCAGCCTACAGCCAGTCGCCCCTGTACTTGCCCCTCTCCAACAAGTACGCGATTCGCAATTACGCGGCCATGGGTGCCACGACCATCGGCAAGATGTATCTACATCCTAACGGCGTATTTTACGCCATGTCCTCGACGCGAATGGCTGACATTAAAGACGGCACGTCGAACACCATCTTCCTCGCCGAAACGCGCGAGCCGAACGCCGCGGTTTGGATCGACGGGGGCACGGGGTCGCTGACGTCGCATCCGTACGACCCGACAAGCCCGCCCGACTATGCCCTGCCCCAAATTGGCCTCAATTATTCCCCCTACTTCGCGCCGCAAAACAGCCAGGGCATCGACTGCGAGTGGGGCCCCTCGAGCATGCACCCCACGACCGTACTGCACCTCTTTGGCGACGGCTCGGTGCACTTCCTCTCGCCGCTGATTCTGCCCTACGTCTACGACGCGCTCGTCACCCCCGACGGCGGCGAAACGATCACCGGCTTTAAGCCCGATTGAAGGCGCGCGAGACGACCGTACCGCACTACTGCTTACCGGATCCGAGCTTGCCGGATTCGGGCGTACCGGATCCGAGCGCCCGGACGACTTCTTCGATCGCCGCAATGCCTGCGACTCGCGCCAAACACCAACCGGCCGTCTACGACGCCCTGGTGACGCCCGACGGCAACGAAACCATCAAGGGTGTCCAAATCTACTGACTGGCGGCATCGAGGTGCGCCAAAAGTTCCCTGTCTCGTCCGTCAACGAGCACTGGGCGCGCGGTCTTTGCGAAGCTTTGCGTCACTCAAAACCGACGCCGGGGTCGCTGACGTAAGAGTCACGTGGGTCTTGCGTTCAAGGTCGTGGACCGCGGACCCCTTGGGAATCTCCGTCGCAAAGGCAGTTTCGACCTGCACCTGACCGCGCGGGAATTGGAGATGGACCGTTCGCAGCTCGTCGGTCAAGGTCACTTCTTCCCTCTTGGTGAGAAATGACTCCAGCTTTGCCGATGACGGAAATGTCCTTCCGTCGGTGAAGCCCATCAGTTTTGTGATCCGCAATCGATGGAAGATTCTTCCCTCCCAGAACGTGTCATGCCCGAGATGCCTGGCATCGCTTTCGCGAAGAAAGACCTTGACCTCTCCATCGCGTATTTTTACGCGGACGACCTTTGTTCCGGGCGGGGTGGCGGCGTCGCTTGCGCCAAATCTCACGGGTGCATCGGCCAGTTCGAACCAAGGAGCCGCGCCGACCAGAAAGTAAAAACTCGACGGCCCCAGCGCAGAGGCGTGCTTTGGCGCCGACAAGTTGTAATTCAGGGGCCCCATCCCCTCGAGAATCGCGCCGCGAGTGGAGACGAAATGCTCGAAGACATTGCTTTCAGGGAGCGCTTCGAGCATTTCCCGGTCTCGCTCCCAGGCCCAGCGACAACGAAGCAGGCGATCCAGCTGGGGCATGCCTCGCCCAAGCCCTTTCGCCGGAGTTCGTTTGATCTCAAATTCGCCGGCCACCGGCGCATCAAGCTTGAGGCGGTCGAGAAAGCGGTGGAATAGTCGTTGGGCGCCGTCATCGTGTTGCGGTTCGGCTCCGCAGACGAAGCCAAAGCGAACCACGGATGCGAGGAATGCGACGAGCGTCACCATCGATGTAAGTCGGATGCCTCCCATAGCTTAGGCTCCGCACCAAAAGATCGACTGCGGCGATCGCACTCGATTATCGCGCACGACAAAACGGCACGCTAGAGCGAGCTTAAGGTCTTTTCGATCGCCGCCACACCGACGACCGAAGGACGGCACGTGCCCCGTTCGCAGACGTAAAGCGTGGGCTGTCCGTCGATGGACCTCTTGCCCGACAAGATCCCCTGCAAGACTAGAGAGATCGACGCGTCGACCGCGTCATGCGCGTGGCGGGCGACGACCGCGTTTGGGAGAAATTGTGCATTGATTCCGCGCAACACTCCTTCGGACTCGGCGGCCGATTGGCCGTCGACGAGCACCAGTTCGTAGGCCGGTCCGAGCAGGTCGTCAAGCGCCAAGAGCGCCTGACCTTCGCCCATCGTCGTGTGGGCCATCTCACCGGAGAGCATTTCGAGCGTGCGCCGCCCGGCTGTTTCGAATTCGTGGCGTCCACACAACCGCGCGAGCCGCAACAGCGCGTAGGCGGCCATCCCGTTGCCCGACGGAGTGGCGTTATCGTGCAGATCCTTGCTGCGGGCAATGAGCGGTTCGTGATCGTGGGCTGTATAAAAGAATCCGCCAGTCGACTCGTCGGTGAACCGTTCGATCAAGTCGTCCGCCAGCTCACACGCGAACTCCAGGTAGCGCGGCTCGCCGGTCGATTGATAAACTTCGGCCAAGGCGTCGATCGCGCAGGCATAATCGTCGAGGTAGGCGGCCAGCCGCGCGACGCCGTCTTTAAAGACGTGCAGAAGCCGCCCCTCCGGCGTCCGCAGCTTCGTGATCAGGAAGTCGGCAGCCCGCGCGGCGGCAGTCGTGAATCGCGATTCGTCCAATACGCGGCCCGCACGCGACATGGCGGCGATCATCAATCCGTTCCATCCCGCGAGGATTTTTTCGTCGCGCCCCGGACGAACGCGCCCTTCCCGACGGGCGAAGAGCTTTTGGCGACTGGCGGCGAGCGATCGTTCGAGATCGGCCTCCGACAGCCCGAGCACACGCGCGGCGTCGGCGGGCGTCTTCGGGCGATTCAAGATCGTGTGCCCCTCCCAGTTCCCCTCGGGCGTCACGTCGTAGCAGTAACAAAAGAGGCGGCTCGCCTCGGCACCAAGCACCGATTCGATTTCTGGCATCGTCCAGACGAAGAACTTGCCCTCTTCGCCCTCGCTGTCGGCGTCTTGCGTGCTGTAGAAGCCCCCGTCCGGATGTGTCATCTCCCGCAGGACGTAATCCATCGTCTCGCGAACGACCTGCGCGAAGCGGACCTCACCGGTCGCCTGCAACGCGTCGAGGTAGACCGACCCGAGGAGCGCATTGTCGTAGAGCATTTTCTCGAAGTGGGGGACGAGCCAGCGGGCGTCGGTCGAGTAGCGATGAAACCCGCCCCCCAGGTGATCGTAAATCCCGCCGCTCGCCATCTTGTTGAGCGTCAACACGGCCAGGTCGCGCGCGTTGGCATGGCCGAATCGCTTCCAGGTCCGCAGCAACAACCGCAGATCCATCGGATGCGGAAACTTCGGTGCCTGGCCGAAACCGCCGTGGACCGGGTCGGCAATCCGCACGCGCGTTTCTTCGGCCAACTCGAGCAGCGAGACCTCGAGTGTCTCCGGAGCGGCGTGCGTTTGACTGATCTGTGAAACCGCTTCGGTCAACTCGGCCGCGCCGCGCTCGACATCGGCCCGACGCTCGTCCCAGGCTTCGTGAACGCGTTCGAGCACGTCGCGAAAACCGGGCATGCCCATCCGCGGTTCCGGAGGCCAATAGGTGCCGCCATAAAACGGTTCGAGCTGCGGCGTGAGGAAGACGGACATCGGCCAGCCGCCGCGACCGGTGAGGGCCTGCACGGCCGACATATAGATCTGATCGAGGTCGGGCCGCTCCTCGCGATCGACCTTGATATTGATGTAATGCTCATTCATTACCCCGGCGATCGCCGGGTTCTCGAAGCTCTCGTGCTCCATCACGTGGCACCAATGGCACGCGCTATAGCCGATGGAGAGAAAGATCGGCCGATCGAGGGTCCGGGCCGCCTCGAGCGCCTCCGGCCCCCACGGATACCAATCGACGGGATTGTGCGCGTGCTGCCGCAGATAGGGGCTGGATTCGCGAGAGAGTCGGTTCGGTTTACTCACGCGGGCATCCTCAAGGAATTCGGACGACGAAATTATTCGCCCGCCCGCACGGCAAAGTTCAAATCCGGCCGTCTCAAAAGTTCGATTCCACGTCAGCCACGCTCTAGCTGCCGGCGTAGAACTGCTTCATCTGCGCGATTCTGCCCCGAACGAGGGCCGACTTCATCGGCTCGTACGCAAAAACCTCCTTGTCCTTATTGCGTACCGTGATGCGATAGGGTTGTTTAAGCACTTCGGTCAGATGGTACACGGTGGCATACTCGGCCAGGTCGTCCAGCCAGTTGCGACTGCCATAGAGTGAGACGAACGGCGTGCGGCTGAGGTAGCGATAGACATCGGGAGCCCGATCGACGGGGATCGTGTCGTCGCCGTTCGTAATGAAACGAACGTGGGCCCGCAGCGGGTCGCGGTAGGCCGCGATGGGCAGCGAGAGCTCGTTCCACACGCCTGCGGTGAACGTCGAGGGCGTCCGCTTGCCTATGAGGGCCGGCGTAATTTGCCCGGCCGCGTCGACGACATGCGTCGCCTCATGAAGCAGCACGTAAACCAGAGCATCGATCTTGGTTCCGGCATCGACGTAGATGCGGAGCGGCGAGCCGGTCACTTCGTAGCACGTTTGCTCTTTCTGCGTGAGCCATTCCGAGACGTTCTGCCGCAGGATGGCTGCGTTGACTGTAATGTCGAGCAGCCGGAAGGGCTCCTTCGGATTGATCATCGAGGTGAGGGCCGTGTTCGGCATCCCATCGAGAAAACTCAACTCCCGCAAGTGAGCACTCAACACCCGCCGATGAACGGGAGGCAGTGTCTGCACGGCGATTTTCAGCTGCCCGCGCTCGGCCTCGGTGAGCGTGTGGACCTTCGGATCCGGACGGCCCGGCTCTTTTAACAGGACGAGGACGGATGCCGGGGCAGGTCCGACCCGCGCTTCCAGCGGCTTCGTCGGATCGAGCCCGTGCCGGCGCTGGGCCTCAGCTCCTGGGCTGTCGGCAGCGGGCGTTTTGAGGACGCAAGCGAGTAGTGCGGCCGCGACCGTGGCAGTGAAAACAAATCGAAAGTGAAATTCCCGTCGCGCAGTCATCCGGGCGTCTCCTCCAAGGTCCCAAGGCCGCAGCCATGATCGATTGTGTGGCCGGAGGTGTCAAATTGGTTCGTCAGACCTTGGACGTTGGAGCGCGAACTTGGCACCTCGGACTAATGGCCGCCTCGGTTGGGAGCTACAATCGCCGTATGGGAAGCGTTCGCTCGCTCGCGTTCTGGGCTCTGGCCGCCGTCGCACTGCTGTGGGGTGCGGCGGATCGAGCCCTGGCGGGCGACGCGTTGGTTCGCGTCCGCTTCGGCGATCCGGCGTCTCCGACGACGATCGAGGGAAAACTGGTTGTCGAGGCGGCCGACGGCGGGGTGCTGCTGCTGGGTCGGGACGGGCGGCTGCATACGATCGGGCACGCCAAAGCTCCGAAAGTCGAGCGGCTCGATCAGCCTTTCGTTCGCTTCAATTCCTCCGAGCTGGCCCGGGCCCTGTGCGACGAGCTGGGACCCGATTTCGAGGCCGTGCAAACCCGTCACTACGTGATCGCCACGCGGGCTGGACGCGAATACGCGCAGTGGTGCGGCGATCTATTCGAGCGGCTGCTGTCCGCCTTTTTGGACCACTGGCGGTCCGCCGGACTGCCGCTCGAAGAGCCCAAATGGCCGCTGCCGGCGATCATCTTTGCGGGCGAGGCCGATTTCAAAGTGTTCGCCACGGCCGACGCCGGAGCGTTTGCCGGCGAGTCGAAGGGTTACTATTCGATCCCCTCCAATCGCATCGTGCTCTACGATCTGACGGCCGGCAAAGGCAAAAAACGTGCGACGTCCGCGGCTGAGATCAAACGGCGAGCGGCCGCCGCGAGCTTCAACATGGCGACCGTCGTTCACGAGGCCACGCACCAGATCGCCTTCAACTCCGGCATGCACACGCGGCTGGCGGACAATCCTCTCTGGCTCACCGAGGGGATGGCCATGTATTTCGAGACACCCGATCTCGACGGCACCCAAGGCTGGAAGACGATTGGCGAAGTCAATCGCCCTCGACTGACACGCTTCCTGGACTTTCTCCGCAAACGCCGCAAACGGGACTCGATCGCCACGCTGGTGTCGAGCACGGAGCGATTCATCGACGCGCACAAGGCGGCCGACGCGTACGCCGAATCGTGGGCCCTCACTTACTTTCTCAACGCGAAGCACCGCGACCAGTACGTGGCTTATCTCAAACAGCTCGCCAAGAAGCAGCCCGTGATCTGGGACGATCCGGACGCGCGCCTGACTGAATTTGAATCGGCCTTCGGATCAGACCTAAAATCACTCGACGCAGAATTCCTCCGCTTCATGAAATCGGTCCCCCGGCACTAACTTCGCCCTTCTTTCTTCGCCCCAAGACGCCCCGCGGCAAACGACCCATTCCGTCTCCGACGTGAACCGCACCGGGTGCAGGGGCCATGCCCCTGCTAGAAGAGGGGTTGGGGGCGGGCGGGGGGATTTTTGTAGTGTTCGGCGCATTCGCGTTCGAGGCCGCGGACGATGCGATGGCCGCGTAGCGAACCGAACTTTGAGGTCACGACGGTCCACTGACCGCGTTCTTCGGCCCCCTCGTGAACAATGACGACCCAATCGCGAACCGTGTCGAGTTCGTGGGCGCGGGCCGTGTTGGAGTACATCGCTTTGTAGCGTCGACCAAGCCGCTCCGTTTCCAAAATCGGGAGCCAGGCTTTGCGATCGGGATTAAAGCGACGGGGAGCTATGCGCAGGAGTTCGTCGGCGGCCGCCTTGCGACGATACTCTTCGTCGACGCTCAACAGGTCGGCGACCAGGCGAAGCCGGTGGGCCTGGGAAGCGGGACTAGCATCGGTGCTTGCTGGATGTGACGTGCGGGCGATGTCAGGCGGGTGGAAGCGTCCGGCTAGAGATTCGCGGACGGCTTGCAGCCGTTTTCGTCCGATGCCCGGCACACGCTGCAATCGACCGTCGTATGCAGCGGCCTGCAGGTCGCCCAGAATGTCGATGCCGAGGACGGCGTGGATGGCGGCGGCCGTCTTCCGTCCGATGCCCGGGACGCTGGCCAGTTTGTCCTCGGGCCCGAACGTTGCCCGCAGCTGGTCCAGCAACGGCGCGCGTCCGGTTTCGCACAGGCGCTCGAGAGTTCGCGCGATCGACCGGCCGATCCCCGGCAGCCGCGTCAGCGCGGCGACGCCTTCCTCTGCCACGATTTGCCAAACGGGTTGTGTCAGGCGGCGCACCGTGACCGCCGCACTGCGATAGGCCCGGCTGCGGAATTGGTTGGCGGACTGCGCGTCGAGCAGGTCGGCAATTTCGATCAGCCGTTGGGCGAGGTGTTCGTTGTCGAGAGCCCGACCCTCGATGGATGAGATCGGTGTTAGATGTGTGCTACGAATCACGGACCGCGTCCAACTGTCGCGTGCTGCGGGTCGCCACGGCCTAGAATTTCAGAGGCCGCAACCCCCGCCGACATTCAGCCTCAATTATAGGCAGGATACTAATGTTCATGTAGACGTCGGAAGCCGCTACCTTGCCAACACTTGCTAGGATTAAGGCGCAGTCGCACCCTTTCTGCTTTACATCGCCGAGCGGGCCACGTTCCGCCCGTCTTCGGCGTACCTCGAAACGCTCGAGCCCGTCAAAGGAAATTGCCGGTGGCTTATTCAACGCCTCGCATCTTGGGATTGGGACGGCAAACCAACCTGGCCGAAGTGATCCAGCGGGCAGCGACCGAAATGGAACGCACGCACGGGCGTCCGCAGAAGGTGCTGGCAGTCGGCGAGGGAATCCAGGTCGAGGCCGAACGCAGCCGCAACGACGGTCCGCTCGACACGTACGTCGTCCATTTCAAAGCCGAGGGGCAGCTGCTCGAGTCGGTTCGCAAGGTCGTGACGGCGACGCGGGGCCTGACGCTGCAGGAAACCGCCGGTGAATGCGAAGTTCGTGCGACCGGCGACGCCACAACCGGACTCAGCCCCGCGCTAGCGGCGCTGTCGAGCCTGATCCAACTGCCGGAGGTCTGGCATGTCAGCGTCGAGGACCCGCACAAAATCCCGCTCAGCGTGCAGAGTCTGTTCGGCGAAATGCGCGAGCGGGGAGCCAGCGACGTCCACATGTATCCGGGTGCGGCCCCGGTGTTTCGCGTCGACGGCAAAGCACTCACGGTCAGCGAGTTTCAGCCGGTCACCGGCAGCCAGATCCTGCACTTGCTCAAGGAACTCGCTCCGGCTGGCGATTGGGAGGACTTCAACCACGACCATCAATGCAGCTTCAATTACCACCAGATGGGCGTGGCGTTCTCACGTGTTTCGGCCTTCATGAAGGTCGGTGTGCCGCATCTCACCCTGAGGTTTTTGTCCGAAGTCATCCCCACGTTCGAGGAACTGAATATTCCGCGACCGCTGATGGAAGAGCTGGGCAACCTGCATCACGGGCTGGTCATCGTGGCCGGCATGACGGGCAGCGGCAAATCGACCACGGTCGCGTCGATCATCGACTGGATCAACACCAACAAAGCCCTGCACATCCTGACAATCGAAGACCCGATCGAATTCGTCCATCGCAACAAGAACTGCATGGTCTCCCAGCGCGGCGTCGGCGACGACGTCGAGACCTTCATTGCCGGCGTGCGCTCGGCCCTGCGTCACGATCCGGACGTCATTTCGATCGGCGAAATGCGTGACCCCGATACGATTCGCGCAGCGATCGACGCCGCTTCCACCGGGCACCTGGTGTTGACCACATTTCACTCGAACACGGCTGCGGAAGCGGTCAACCGCATCGTCAGCTTCTTCGAGCCGGTCGAACGTGACCTCGTGCGGCTCCAGCTGCGCGACAGTTTAAAGTGCGTGATCTGCCAGCGGCTGATTCCGAAGACCCGCGGCGGCCGCGTGCCGGCGCTCGAGTTCCTGTTCAACGATACCAAGCTGATCGCCGACGCGATCGAGCGAGGCCAGTCGGCGGCCATCCGCATTGGCATGCAGCAGACTGTCTCGCAATCGCGAATCTTCGAGCAGAGCTTGCTCGAGTTGTTCAAAGCAAAAACGATCAATCTCGAAACCGCCCAGGCCTACTCAACAACGCCGGAGATCCTGGACCAAATGCGCTTCGGCACCTACGCCCCGCCGAGCTTGGATTCAATGATCCATCAGCAGCTCGAATAATCGCGGCGGCGAGCGGTTCGACGAGTCTCTCAAGCTGAGTTTAAGCTGAAGGCGCGCGGTCTGAATGGAGTGGTTTGACCGTTGACGCAGACCGCGCAAGCTTTTCCGGCGACTGCGCGAGGGGGCTCTACCAAACGGGCAAGAAAACAGCCGCAAGCAACGTGCTCCACGTCACTTGCGGCATGAGGCGCCGGTGAGAGTCGAACTCACGATGGCGGATTTGCAATCCGCTGCCTTAGCCTCTTGGCTACGGCGCCATTTCGCTCGAATCCTAATGGCAGGTCGCGACTTGCGTCAAGGCACCCTACTGCCAACCTGTCAGTCATTTAAGACAAGAATTCCTCCTGTCTGGATCGACCGATTGAGCCGTCAGGCTGAATCAATTGTTCCGAAGATTCCAATCGCAACAGTTACTTAAAGTTACGTCACAGTTTGCCGATTGCAGGCTGAAAACACGCCTTTGCAGGAATTTGGCCGGTGGAATTGGAGGCCGCCTCCGGCTAGGATCGCACACTCTCGGCTCGATCCTGCTTGGCGGAGCGGACACTCGCTCTCCCACGACCCACCGGAGGGGTGGCGGGAACGGGCGCAATCCAGCGCGGCTGTGCGTTCAGCCTCTAATTTGTCTTGGATTGTCGCCCGAGTTTTGCGGCATGGACGCTTTCGACGCTTCTCGTCGAACCCCAGCCGAGGTGACCACGTTCTTGCCCGCAAACTCCACTCGACGCAGGAGGCGACGATCCGCATGTCCCAAAAATCGAGCCACGCTGTCAAAGAAACCGAAGAGGAGCTGATCGCGAAGGCCCAGTCGGCCGTGAGTCAATCGAACTGGGTGGTCGGCGAATGTGCCGATAAATGGACCCAGCGCTACGCCCGTGGCCGCGGTGACGGTGATTTTGCGGTGCTCTTGGGTTTGACGGCCGACCAGGTGTTTCAGCGGCGCCGCGTCTGGCAGACCTTTGCCGACGTCCGCCAGAACTATCCGGCGCTCAAGTGGTCCCACTTTTACGCAGCGCTGACTTGGGACGATGCGCCCGAGTGCCTGCAATGGGCCGACGAGACACAGTCGACCGTCGCCGAGATGAAAGCCTGGCGGCGGGCTCTGCGAGGCGAGGATCTGCGAACCGAATCGCAGGGAGCCGACGAATGGGGAACGCCGGCTGCGATCGCCTACGTGCCGGACGACCACGTCGCGGTCAGGGACCCGAACGATTTCATCGAAGCAGAAGGCGAACGTCGCGGCCGCTCATCGCGCGGTGACGAGAGCCGCACGCCGGTGGAAACCGTCAGCGGCGTGGCCCGTGATTCCGACTCGAGCTATTCGCCGTTCCGCAGCGGAGCCGCCAGTCCGGCCCCCAAAGAAAGCGATTCGGTGGCGGTCGCCCCGCGGCCGCAGGCGTCACCCGAACAATTGATCACGCGAATGGCAACCACACTCGAGCGGATCAACGAAGCGCTCACGGCCGACATGCTCAAGGAATTTAAGTCATTGCCGGAAAAGAAGCGGAGCCGCTTTCTCAAGGCGGTCAGCGGGCTCAGCACCAAGTCGGCCCGTCTGCTTTAATTTGAGCACTGGTATATGATTGGGGCTGGCCGTTTCGCTGGCTCTAATTGGAAGTGAAGCATGGCTTCCGAGCGTCCCCGATCCGCATCAAATGGTCCCAGTTCCGGCGGCACCGTGAATGGCTGGCTGGTCGCCATCTTATTGATCGCTTTCGTCGCGCTGTACCTCAAGCTCAGCGGCTACTGGCCCCATTCGCTGTACGACTCGACGGCCGGACCGCGCGAGATCACGCCGCGTGGCGATCTGGCCGAAGACGAAAAGTCGACCATCGCGATTTTCAAGGCCGACAACGCCTCCGTCGTGCACATCACGACAAGCGCGCTCGGCGAAGATTTCCGCATGAACCCCGTGGAAATCGCGCAGGGTTCCGGCAGCGGATTCGTGTGGGACAATCGGGGCTACCTGGTCACGAATTACCACGTCATTCGCGACGCCCGGCCCCGCCGCGGCAGCCGGGGTGGTGTGATCCATGTCGCCCTGCCGACGAGTGCCACGAGTTATTCGGCCGACTTCGTCGGCGGCAGCAGCAGCACGGACCTGGCCGTGCTGAAGATCAACGCGCCGCCCGGTGAGTTGAAGCCCATTCCCCTCGGCAAATCGGACGATCTGCAGATCGGCCAGAAAGTCTTCGCCATCGGGAGTCCCTTCAGCCTGAACCAATCGTTCAGCACGGGGATCATCAGCGGGCTGGGGCGCGAGATTCAGTCGGAGGGGGGCCAAACGATCAAGGACGTGATCCAGGTGAGCGCGGCGATCAATCCGGGTAACTCGGGAGGTCCGCTGTTGGACAGCGCGGGCCGGCTGATCGGAGTGACCACCGCCATCGTCAGTCCGACGGGCGCATTTGCAGGGATTGGTTTTGCCATTCCGGTCGACATGGTGAACGCCGTCGTGCCGCGCCTGATTCAGTCGGGGAGCGAGGAGCCGCCTTCGATCGGCGTCTCGCTCTTTTCGGATGATCTGACGAACAGACTGCGGCAAAACGGAGAGATCAAGCAACCAGGCGCCTTGGTCGCCAACGTCTGGCCGGGGGGCGGCGCGCAAGCGGCCAACGTCGTGCCCACGCGCCGCACGGCCGACGGCTACGAGCTGGGCGACTTGATCGTGGCCATTGACGGCAAGCCGGTGACGGCCGTCAAAGAGGTGGCCGACGCGGTTTCTCACAAAAAATCAGGCGAGACAGTCGAATTGTCGCTCGCGCGCGGCGGTCAATCTCGCAAAGTGACTGTGACGCTTCATCCACGATCCGCGGCCCCGGACGAATGAGCGCAAGCATCCTCGGCGCAGGAATCGACGCGAGCGTCCTTGAATGGACGGTCACTGCGTTCTACGATGAAAGGCCGTTGCCGCGTCGCTTCGATGGCCCAAATGTTCGGCGTGGACAAGGATGACATCCTCCCGATTTCGAGGTTCGGCCGTGCCGCGTCGCACCGTTCCGCTGGCTAAGCGCCCGTCCGTGACGAGCGAAGCAGGCGTGACCATCGTCACGCTGGGGCCGGAATACGAAAACCTCGAAGACACGGAGCTGGAGACGCTCAAAGGGGTGATGTTGGACGTGGCCGAGCAGGCCGACCCGCCCGTCGTGGTGCTCGATCTTTCGAACCTGAGATTCTTTGGCTCAGCTCTGATCGAAGGACTGTTTCGCGCCTGGAATCATCTCAAGGCGCGGCCAGGCGGACGGCTCTCCCTGTGCGGACTGACCAGCTACTGCCGCGAGGTCGTCGAGATCACCCACCTGGACCAGCTGTGGTCAATCTTCGAAACGCGAGAAGACGCGATCCGCGCGCTCAAGAACCCGTAATCGCGCCGCGGTCCACTCGGCGAGTCGACTCACTCTGCCACTTCGCAGCACGCGTTTTCACTAGCGCGCTCGTTCGGCCGGCACAGTGTTCACTTAGCCGGCAAAAAATTGTCGCCGGAGTCAGAGTCCCGGACTTCGTGCGGAACTTCGTCGATGCGAAAGGCGACTTCGCCCCCATCGATATCGATCAGCGTCAGGACGCGATTGCCGATGCGGATCGCATCTCCGACGGAAAGTTCGAACTCCTGCACGCGCCGCCTCCTGCTGGTGCACGGCCGACTGCCCCTAACCACTCCTGGGCGGGCGCGACTATAACACGCGCTGCGATCTCGGTAAATGCAATTTGATTCGCTAGCTAACGGTTGTTGTGCGACGCGGAACAGTGAAGACACACACGCCCAAATCGAATGGGCTTTGTCCGGTGGCGGCGCTCGACGTTCCGATCGGCGGAACCTGTCGCTCCGGTGGCCATTCGCTCGCGCTCACAGCCCGCGATAAGATCGATTTGAAGAAACCTGCGTGACGTTGACTCTTCGCCCGGCCACGAGAAAGACGATGCAGCCGTTGCAGTTTCGCCCGATTCTCAAACGCATGCGCTGGGGCGGCCGCCGGCTGGGAACGCTCCTCGGCAAACCACTGGGCGACGGCGCGGATTATGCCGAGAGCTGGGAAATCGCCGATTGCGGCAGCGATCAAACCACGGTTGTCGGCGGCCCCTACCAAGGTTGGACGTTACGGCAATTGGTCGAAACCCACGGCACGGCTCTGCTGGGACTACAGTCGACCGCCGACCACTTTCCTCTGCTTGTCAAATTTCTCGACGCGCATGATCGCCTGTCGTTGCAGGTGCATCCGAACGACGAGCAAGCGCAGCGGCTCGGTCGCGGGCCGCGCGGCAAGACTGAAGCGTGGCTCGTGCTGTTTGCCGAGCCGCACGCCCGCATTTACGTGGGCCTCAAGGCAGGCGTGGACCGCGACACCTTCACCCGCAGTCTCGCCGACGGCCGCATCGAAGAGTGCCTGCACAGTTACGAAGCGCAGCCCGGAGACTGCGTGCTTGTGCCGGCCGGCACGGTCCACACCATCGGCGAGGGGCTGGTGCTGGCCGAAATTCAGCAAGCGAGCAACGTCACCTTTCGCATCGACGACTGGGGCCGGCTTGGAGCGGACGGCAAACCGCGCGAACTGCATCTCGACGAAGCGCTCGCGTGCATCGACTTCGAGCGCGGCCCCGTCAATCCGGTGAAGCCGCGGCTGCAGACCGACGGCGAAGAGTCGTTCGAAGACCTGGTGAGTTGTCCCTATTTCGATTTGCGTCGCCGCCCACTCTTGTCGGAGTGGCGGCTCCCGGACGACGAACGTTTCCGCATCCTCATGCCGCTGCACGGGCGCGTGATGGTCCGCCATAACGACTGGCACGAGACGATTGGCCGCGGAGAGACGCTCTTGATCCCCGCCTGCCTGGAGAGCGTGTCCGTCAGCCCCGCCCAGGGGACGGGCCCAGCCGACCCGAGCAGCGTGCTGGAAGTCCTGGTGCGCTGAACGAGACCTAAGACGCGAATTGCAGCTGGTCGTCGCGCTCGAATTCCTGCAGCGTGGCCAGCAGGGCCGACTGCACTTCGCGGGAGCGGCCGGCATCGTGCACTTTTTGTCCGTCGCGATCGGTGACGTAGAAAACGTCGACGATCTGGTCGAGATGCGTGGCGATCTTCGCCAACTCGACCGACAGCCCCAGATCGAAAATCTTGCGCGAGAGGGTGTACAACAGCCCGGGGCGATCGTGGGAAAAAACGTCGATGACGGTGAACCGTTCCGAGGAACCGCTGTCGATCACCACACGGGCGGGCAGATCGGAAACGGCCTGCGTCCTTCCCACCGAGCCGAAGCGCCGGTTCCGCTGAAACAGGTCCTCGATCAGGAGGTTGCCGGTCAGCGTTTTTCGCATTGCCGCTGCGACGCCGTCAATGCGGTCGGGCGGCACGGCGCCGGCAAAGTCGCGATCCAGGACGCGAAACGTGTCGAACACAAATCCTTCGGTGGTGGTGCTGATCTGGGCCGAGACGATCTGCAAATGATGAGCGGTCAGCACGCCGGTCGCTTTATGAAAACAGCCAGCCACGTCGCGCTCGTGCGTCACGATGCGGTATTCGACGGTATGCGTCGTGTCGTCATAGTGGCCATCGACGATCGGTTCCCCGGGACGATAACTTTGGACGGCGGCGAGGTCGGCCACGATCCGCGCGGGCGGCGTCGTCGTGAGATAGTTCGCGGGACAGCGTTCCAGCAGGCGTTCCCACATCCGACTGTCGGACGTTTGGCCATCGGTCGTCGGGCCGGCAGTCTGTCGAGCGAGTTGCACGATCTGCTCTTTGATCTCCGTCAGCCGCCGCGCCTGGTCGAGCGCAGCATCCTGCCCGGTCAACAGCAACAGCGTCCGGTCAAAGAGATCAAACAAGAGCTGCGACTTCCATTGCGTCCAGACGCCCGGGCCGACACCAATCAAGTCGGCCGCTGTCAGAACGAACAGCATCCGCAGCCGCTCCGCACTGCCAACCTCGCGGCTGAAGTCCAAGATGCCTTCGGTCTCGGAGGTGTCGCGGCGGAACGCGAGATGGGCCATCGACAAGTGCCGGTGTACCAGGAAGATCAAAGTCTCACGGTCCTCGTCCGCGATTCGCAGGCGCTCGGCCATGCGGTCGGCGATCGCCCGGCCGACCAGGCTGTGGTCCTCCTCGTAGCCCTTGCCAAGATCGTGCAAGAGCAAGGCCAGGTGCAGAATCGATTTTTCGCGGATGTTTTTGTAGGCGGTCCCGAGCGCGCCCGAGTCGCGGTCAAAGCGCTCCAGCTGCTCGATCGTCCGCAGCGTGTGCTCGTCGACCGTGTAACTGTGATATTGATTGAACTGCAGCAGGCAGCGTGCATGGGCCATCGGCGGCACCAGGATCTCGAGCACGCCTGTGCGAAACATGCTCCGCAGGATCAGCCCCAGGTTGCCGTGCGACGCCAGGATGTCACGAAAGATCTCGGCGCTTTCGGCCGTCACTTCGCCCCCCAGAGTGGGTACCGCTTCGCGGATGCGCTCGGTGAATTTGGGCGACGGAGTCACGCCGTAGCGGGCCGCGCTGCGGTAAAACTTCAAGATGCCGGGCAAACTCGACAACACCGCGGCCTGGCGCCGGGTAATCACGTCGATCGAGTCGGCGCCAACCCGATAGATGGCTTCCGAGCGGTGCGTCGCCAGGGAGCGGACCAGTCCGGCAAAAAAGGCCCGCGGCCGATGCAGCGTGATGAATCGCTCGCACATTTCGGCGATCGCCGTGCTGTGGCGGAAATAAGTCTGCATGAAGACTTCAACGGGGCGTTGTCCAAACGTCCCCTCGACGTGCCGCTCGTCGGTGATGCGCAGTTGCTCGTCCCGCGAGAGCACGTCCTGACACCGGCCGGCGTTGAAATGCAGGTCGACGCGAACTCGCTTCTGAAATTCGTAGGCGGACAGGAGCGCGCGAGCTTCCTCGCGACTGAGCGCGCCCTGCAGCCGCAGCGAGTCAATGTTGGCCGTGCCAAACCGGGCGAAACCTACCCACCGCATCAGATGCACGTCGCGCAGGCCGCCGGGAGAGCGCTTGATGTCGGGCTCGAGCTGTTTGACGGCTGAGCCGTACTCGGCCCGCTCCTTTTCCCGCGCGGCCAGGCAGTCGTCGACGAAGGCGGCGACTCGCCCGCGCACGATCTTCTTCTGAAAATCCGCAGCCAAACGCTCGTGGAGACTGGCTGAGCCCCAAATCAGCCGCGACTCGACTAGCGACGTCGCCACGTCGATTTCCTGGCGGGCGATTGCCAGCGTGTCGCTGATGCCGCGGACGGCGTGCCCGAGCTTGAGGCCGGCGTCCCAATAGTCGCGAACGGCCTGCGAGACAACCTCGCCCACGAGCGAGCGGGCCGTGCGGTCGACGAGGAAGAGCAAGTCGATATCGGAATACGGGCAGAGTTCGCCGCGTCCGGTGCCGCCGACCGCGATCACCGCGACATTCTTGGCGACGAGGTCGCGGCGGTCTTCCGGAAGCTGATCGACCGCGTCCTGAAAGACGCGGTGGAGAAACGCTTCGGTCGCTTCGGAGATGGCGGCGGCCACCTGGATGCCCGTGGCCCCGCCGTCATACAGGGCCCGCGCGTCGGTGCGGATGGCCTGCACTTGAGAGCGGCGCTCGCTCAGGAGTGCGGGTAGAGCGACCGACACGGGCGTGTTTTGGCTCATTCCACCACGTCAGATCGCCGCGGAGCCGGTCTCCCCGGTGCGGATGCGGATGACTTCGGCCAGCTGCGACACGAAGATCTTGCCGTCGCCGATCTTCCCGGTGCGGGCCGCGTTGATGATCGTGTCGACGGCGGTCTGCAGCTGATCGTCGCTGACGACGACTTCGATCTTCACCTTGGGGAGAAAGTCGACGGTGTACTCGGCGCCGCGATAGGTTTCCTTGTGGCCGCGCTGCCGGCCGAAGCCGCGGACTTCCGAGGCGGTCATGCCCTGCAGGCCGGCCTGATTGAGGGCGTTCTTGACGTCCTCGAGCTTGAAGTGGCGAACGATGGCTTCGATCTTCTTCATGGGTGGGTCACCGGTTTCAATTGTCGGACAGGTCGATTGGAGGACGTGGGGGAAGTTGCTGCCGACCGGCCCGCGCGTGCGTGCCGCTGGGCGGGCGTCACTGGGTTTGATTTACCGGGGTTTGGTTCACCGGCTCTTCGTCACAGGGACTGGTTGCCGGTTTCACCGGTGCGGATGCGGATCATTTCCGAAAGATCCGTGATGAAAATTTTTCCGTCGCCGATCTGCCCGGTGCGCGCCGTCCGCAGAATCGTCTCGATCACCGACTTCAGCTGTTCGTCCGAAACGACGATCTCCATTTTAGCCTTGGGGAGAAAGTCGACGGTATACTCCGCGCCGCGATACTGCTCCTTTTGCCCCTTTTGCCGCCCGAATCCACGGACCTCGGAAACCGTCATCCCCTGGACGCCGATCTCCGTCAGGGCGTCCTTGATTTCCTCGAGCTTGAAATGGCGGACGATCGCCTCGATCTTTTTCATGGGCGGCGGTCCCTCAGAATCTCAGACTTCGGAATACCGGCTGCGCGGCACCGGCTCCGGCGTCGCAGGACGCGACAGATTCTGATTTTCCGCACGGTTCACTGTCAATGCCAGGGTGCGAGAAGGTCGTGCGAGACGATCGTGCGAGAACACCGGACGAGCACAGGCTGCGGCGACGAGCGCAATGGCTAGTACCGACGATCCGCACGGTCCCAGGCAGCCAACGCAGGCCGGTCGGCCTAGAAGAAGATGTAACCTTCTTCGCCGTGTTGACTGACGTCCAGACCCTGAATCTCGTCACTCTGGCTGACTCGCAGACCCATCACAGCGTCGAGCACCTTGAGGAAGACAAACGTCCCCACAACCGCGATCAAAACCGCGGCGCCGGCACTCAGCGCCTGGTTGATGAACTGCTGGAAGTTCCCCTCGAGCCAGCCGCCCGTTCCCGAAGTTCCCGGGACGGCTTTGCTGGCAAACACCCCCGTCAACAAGCAACCCAGGAGGCCGCCCACGCCGTGAACGCCGAAGGCGTCGAGCGAATCGTCGTAGTTGAAGCGCGCCTTCAGCGAGGTGCACGCCAGGAAACAAACGACCCCGGCACAGAACCCGATGACGATCCCCGACAGTGGCGTGACGAACCCGCACGCCGGCGTGATGCCCACCAACCCGGCAACCGCGCCCGAGCAGGCGCCCAGCACGCTCGGCTTCCCGCGGGTGATCCACTCGGCACTCGCCCAGGCGACCAGCCCCATGCTCGATGCCAAGTGCGTGGATAAGAAAGCGTTCGCGGCAGAACCATTGGCAGCTACGGCACTGCCGGCGTTGAAACCGAACCAGCCGACCCAGAGCAACCCCGCGCCGATGCACGTGTAGGTCAGATTGTGGGGTGGCATCGGCTCTTGGCCGTAGCCGAGCCGTTTGCCGAGGACCAAGGCGCAGACGAGGGCCGACGTTCCCGAACTGACGTGCACCACCGTCCCGCCGGCAAAGTCGAACGCTTTGTGTGGCCCGTCGGCGAAAATTCCCTTTGACGACCAGACCCAGTGCGCCAGCGGGCAATAAATCAGCGTCCCCCACAGCAGCATGAACACGCACATCGTGCTGAATTTCATCCGCTCGGCGAAGGCGCCGCAGATCAAGGCCGGCGTGATGATGAAGAACATCCCTTGGTAGGCCAGAAAGACCATCGACGGAATGTTGGGAGCCAGCGGCGAGGCGGGAACCACTGCCTTGTTGGCCGAGCTGTCCCAGTACGACATCACCCCCTTCATCGCGACGTTGCCGAAGCCCCCGACGAAGCCGTGCAAACCCGGCATGTCCTCGTCGAAGGCGAGGCTGTAACCCCAGAGAGCCCAGACGACCGAGAGCATTCCGGCGAGAAACATGCACTGCATCATCACGCCGAGAATATTCTTCTTGCGAACGAGCCCTCCGTAAAAAAGCGCCAGGCCCGGTGCCGTCATCATGAGCACAAGTGCCGAAGAGGTCAGCATCCACGCCGTGTCACCGCTGTCGATCGCCGGCGGCGGAGTGGTCTGACCGGACGCCGGCGGCGTTGTGGCCGTCGCGGGGCTTCCCGCGGCGGGAGCAGGCTGGGCCGGAGCTTGCGCCATCACGCCGGAGCCGGCCAGAAACAGGCAGACCGCGGCACAGACGCAGCGAAACATCGTCCTCATCGCAAATTCCTCAAGCGCGCAGAATCAACCGATTGAACCGCCGCCAGCTTCCCATGTTGGCACCCGGGCAAGACACGATCACGTGCAACTTTTGCCGGCTTCGCGGGGCCAACCTCGAATTCAGCGACACGAGCGAATTCTCGACACGTTGCAGGCGATGGAAACGGTCCTGCAAGATGCTGTAGGCTTGGTGGGGGCGTGGTGTCGGCTCGCGTTCGCAAACACCGTGCCGGTCTCGACGCGAAAAGGCGTCGCACACATGGGCTGCGGCCGCGCCGGCCGTTCGGAACCGCGGATGATATCGTTTTTCACTCAGACCCAACAAGGCGTGCTCGCCGCACTTTTTTTTGTCGTCGGCGTTGTCGTCGGCCGCCTCGCGAGCCTCTGGTCGATCGCTCTGACCCGAGCGGCGACGACGGCCGATTCGGCAGACACTTTCGCGCCGCAAAATCTCACGATTCCCGAGTCTGTTTCGCGTGACGTCGAGTCAAACGCATGCGTGTCTCCAGATGTCGCGGTGACAGCAGAACCGGCTGAAGCAGCACCGAATCAAACACCGCAGCCGAATCCGACCCCGGACCCCGCCGGACTGCAGCACGACTGGCTCGGCCGAGGCTTTGGCTTGGGGCGCGGAATCGTGGAGATCGTGACAGGCTTGTTGTTCGCGGGCTACGTGATCGCCTACCTTCGCTTTCATTGTCAGGAGCTGGCCGAAGTCCGTCCGGACGATGTCTGGCTCTACGGTCGCATGATTTATCAACTGATTCTGATCTCGCTGCTCGTGGCGGCAACGGCGACGGACCTGCGTGATTTCGTGATCCCCGATCAGATCACAGTACCGGGCGCGCTCGTCGGCATCGCGGGAGCGACCCTTTCCGGCCAATTACAAATGGTGCACGTGTGGGTCGACTGGAATCAGGAGATCCCCGGGATCGCCGGTCCGTTCATTCCGGACTGGCTGGACCCGCATCGACATTGGCACGGGCTGGTCTGGAGCTTGGCGGGCGCCGTTTGCGGGGCCGGATTGACCTGGCTCGTGCGCTTCTGCTCCTCACGCATCCTCGGACGCGAAGCTCTCGGGTTGGGCGACGTCACGTTGATGGGGCTGATCGGCAGTTACCTGGGTTGGCAGCCCACGGTGTTCGTGTTTCTCATCGCGCCCCTCGTCGGAATGCTGCTGATTTTGCCCATCAAGCTGGTCTGGAAGCGTGCCTACGTCCCCTACGGCCCGTTCCTTGCCGCGGCCACGATTGTGGTGCTGGTCTCGTGGAAATGGCTTTGGCTTTCCAGCCGGCTTGTGTTTGGAGACCCGCGCAGCCTCCTTCTGTTGGCAACCGGGGCACTGATCGCCTTGCTAGTGCTGCTCTGTGCGCTGCGTCTCTATCAGTGGATTCGTGAGCCGGAGCAGCCAAGCGGAGATTGACTGTGCCACCGGGGCCGGTATAAGAATGAGGGACTTCGCCTTGGAGGCGTCGCCAGCCTTTTAGGTGGTTATTTGAAGGGGAGATTGGCTCCGCCCACACCCTGGAGTCAACGAAACACGGACAACCCACTGGGGCCAGCCTCGCGCGAGCGGCTCAGGGTTCCGGCCGCGTCAGCGGGAACTAAGTGTCGGGTTCCGTTTTCGTCGACTCGCCTAAGGACCGCCGATGAAATCTGGTTTCGATGCGATCGCCTATTGGGTGCTCGATTATTACATCGCAGCAACAGTCGTACTGAGCATCGTCACCCTGGCGCAGCGTCGCATCGCCCAACCGGCCCGGCGACTCGCCTTGCACTGGGGAACTCTCGTCGGCCTGGCCCTGCTCGTCGTGCTGTGCATCCTCCCCGGGTGGCCGCGACTCGATCTCACGATGCTACTGCGATTTGGTTCGCCGACGCAGGCGTTCGTCGGCCATCATTCTTCGATTGGGGCATCGGCCGCATCCTCGACCGGTCCCGGCTTTTGGAGCCGACTCGTCGCGTGGGATCTGGCTTGGCTGCGATTGTTGGCCGTCGCCGTCTTCGGCCTCGGTTCGGCGCTCACGGTCTTTCGCGTCGTTCACGGAGTGCTGGCCGCCCGTCGCGTGCGCTTTGGTGCGTCGAGAGCCCCCCGCAGTTTGATCGCCGTCCTTGAGAAGCTGGTCGGCAAAGAACGCTGCCCCGAGTTGCTCGTGAGCCGGTCGCATCCGATTCCGATTGCAACGGGCGCTTTCTGGCCCAAGATCCTGCTCCCGCCTCTGTTCGCGGAACGAGAACGGCCGGACGACTGCCGCAGTGTGTTGGCTCATGAGCTGGCGCACATCCGCAACGGCGACCTGTGGCTCTTGGCCCTGGATCGCTGGCTCTTGCCGCTCTTCTGGATGCACCCCCTGTACTTGCGGCTGCGCCGTTCCATTCGTGACGACCAGGAGTTGCTCGCCGATGGGTTTGCCGTGGCGCACTCCAGCCGTACCGATTATGCCGACATGCTCGTGCGTTGGGCCCGTCGCCTGGCCGAAGAAAAGCGGGCGCGGCAGCTTGCCGTCACCGTTGCCATTTGGGATCGCCCGACCTGTTTGTCGGAGCGGATCTCGCGACTGCTGCACGAGAGCGCGTCGTTGGAGCTGCGGTGTCCCCGCGGCTTCCGACTGGGCAGCCTGCTGTCCCTGATCGCACTGCCGATCTTGCTCTCCACCGCCAGCGTGGGGCCCGACGTGCCTCGCCCCTCAGACTACGTGGCGAGGCTCTTCGAGCAGCAACCAACGCCGAAGGCTTGTCCCCCGTGTCACGGGCAGGAAGCGTTCGTCGCAGTTCGCATCGAACATGTGCGTTATTCGCTCGAACAGCCGGCGATCGCTGAAGTGCGTCAGCTCGGCGGCCTGGTCAACGTGGTACGCAACGGGTATCTGCCGTTCGTGACCGAAGTCAACATGGTCTCGCACTACACGGAAGATGGTCATCGGTTCGAGAATCAACGGCTCACCGACGAGGCGCTGCCCCACATCTCCAGGTTTCATCATCTCAAGTCGCTGACTTTGGCCGGCGGACAAGTCACCGAAGATGCGCTGCGTCGAATTTCTCGGTTGACCGAGTTGCGATCCGTGAGTCTGCGCGACGCACGCCTGGCTTCGCCTGACAGCTTGGCGCTTTTGGCCAAACTCCCACATCTCCGCAGCCTGGAGCTGACGAATTCTCGCCTCAACGATGCGACACTCGCGCGGCTGACCAAATTGCCGGCGCTCGCGGAACTATCGATCGCGAGAAGCGATCTGACGGAGGAATCGCTGGCCATCGCCGGCCGGATGCTCAATCTCCGTAGTCTGTCGCTCGAGCTGCCCCATCAGCTGCTCACTCACGAGGATCTCGTCGGATTGCGTTCGCTGAAGGAACTGAGGCGGCTCTCCCTCCGCTGTGCCGAATTCACAGACGCGGCCGTGGAAGAGATTCGCGAGCTGAAAGGCCTGCGTCTATTGTCGCTGGGCGATTCCCGCGTGAGCCTCGATGCGGTCACGGCGCTTTGCCGACGGACACCGCTCTTGGCCGTGCAAACCGCACAACAAACCCTGCAGGGATCGGCACGCGGCTCAGCCGAACAGGCGAGTGACGACCTCCGCCGTTCGGAAGACCTGTTGGCCCGCATTCACGAATTCACGGACTTCGTGGGAACATCTCGCTCGCACGCCGCACAGTTGACGACGATGGAGTCCAAGGAGCTGCAGCATCGCATCCTCGGATTGCGCCGCATTCCCTCGTTGAAAAATGTCGATTGGAAGCTGGCCCTGATCGACTCGAAGGCCGCCTTGGCCGTCAGCACCGGGTTTTCCAGTCGCTATGGAGCGACGCTGGTCTTCACGTGCCGGCTCCGCGCCGTGGGCGACGAGTGGAAGATCGACGACTTTGCCGCGACCTCCGCGCACTGCGGCGTGGCCCACACGGTTGAACGGTTTGCGTGGGCGTATCCTCACGCCCGTGCGACCGACGAATGGCTGGGCTTTTTCGTCGACGTGCTCTGTCCGCCCGCACAAGCTCCAGCCCGAGCGTTTCTGCCTGAATCCCGGTCGTAAGCTAGAGCAAGTCCAGCTTGGAATGGCGGCGCTGGGGGCGACTGCACTTCGAGCACAGGCCGTAGACTTCCAGCCGGTGCCCGCTCACGCGGAACGAGTTCTTTGCGGCCACTTCATCGAGAATCTGCGAGATCGCCCCGTTTTGAAACTCGATCAGCTCGCCGCAAACGCGACAGATGAAATGGTCGTGCTGCGGATAGCCGTAATCGTGCTCGTAGACCTCGCGACCGTTCGGCCGCGCGACACGCCGCAACAGCCCGGCTTCGACCATCAGCCGCAAGGCGCGGTACACGGTGGCCCGGCTGACCCGCACGGCTCCCGGCCGGTTGACCAGCCGCGCCGCCAGCTCATCCCCGTCGAAATGGAGATGGCTGGAATAAACTTCCTCGAGAATCGCCGCGCGTTCCTGCGTCAGTCGCAGGCCGCGGGTAGCCAGAAATTCCTCGAGCTTTTCCCGCGGAGAGGCCGAAACTTCCACCGCGGGCAGATCGCCCTGGGGGATTTTTTTGCGGCCAATCTCAGTCGTGGGATTCATTCAGAACAATCGATTGCAGCAGATTCATCAACGCCGCTTCGAGCTTTTCATCGGAATCGTAGTCGCCCGAGGCGATCGAAGCCTTGATCTGCGCCAATCGCTCGGCCCGGACTTCCGGCGACTTGCTCAACTTGTCGAGGAGCTGCCCGGCCGAAGAGATCTCCACCGCGTCATTCGCCTTGGACGAAGCCGGGGTTTGCCCATTGGCGGCTGCCCCCGACTTGCCCGGCGTATTGACCGATGAGATCGGCACGCTTCGTTGAAGGGAACCCGGGCCCTGCACTTCCATGTCGGCACTCCCTACCTGGCGAGCAGATCGCTCAAGGGAGGAGGGGTTTGCTCCCTCCTGGTGCCGAACATCATACCGCAGAATGGCGACCCGGTTCAATCGGTTCTTGGAACGCGCGGTCATTAGAGACTCCAGGAAACGCTTGTGTGAACTCAGCTTGCGTCGACCGCCACCCTGTACAGATCGACGCACTTCGAGCTTAGACAGTGTCCACAACGTTCCCTGGACGCTGATCAGTATCGGCCGCCCGAGGGGCGCGAATCCACGTGGCGAGTTGACGGGATCGCTAGATCTTCACATTGCCCGCCGATCGTACCGATCGGGCCGGCCTCCGAGCGATAACTCAAGTCGAGCGATGGAGTTATTCCGCTCTGGGTAGGTGCAGTTAGCCGCGCCAGAAGCCGCCGAATTGCGTGCCGGGCCGATCGCGGAAGCCGCTTTGGACGCACTCGGCCAGGATCCGGCCGACCTCCGGAATGTCCTCGCGTCGCACGTCGAGATGGGTGCAGGCCCGCAGGCGTTGCGGACCCGCATCGTGGATCAGCACGCCGCGACTTTCGAGCGCGTGGGCCAGCTGACTGGCATAGCCCAGGGCCGGATCGACGTCGAAAAATGCGAGGTTCGTCTCGACCGCGTCGACGTTGATCTGCAATCCGCGAATCTTGGCGATCAGTTCGGCTAGTTGACGGGCGTTGGCATGGTCCTCCGCCAGCCGCTCGACGTGGTGATCGAGCGCGTATTCGGCCGCGGCTGCCACAATGCCCGCTTGTCGCAATGCCCCGCCGAGCAGCTTTCGCACGCGGCGGGCCTTACGAATCTCCTCTTTCGACCCGACGAGAATCGCCCCCATCGGGCAGCCCAGCCCCTTCGAGAAACAGACGGCGATCGTGTCGACGTGGCGTCCCAGGTCTTTTGGCGAATAGCCGCGGGCCACGGTCGCATTAAACAGCCGCGCCCCGTCCATGTGCACTTTCAGCCCGTTTTCACGAGCCCAGGTGCCCACGCGCGCGAGCTGCTCGATCGGCCAGGCGAAGCCTCCCCCCATGTTGGCCGTGTTTTCCACGCACACCAGTTTTGTCTGTACCAGGTGCTGATCGTCGGCCCGAACGTTCCCCCGCAGCTGGGGCACGTCGAGCAAGCCGCGGTCGCCCGGAATCGTGCGGCAGGAGACGCCGCTGAGCACCACCGGGCCCCCGGCCTCAAAATTCGTGATGTGCCCCGTCTCGTTGATCAGCAGCTCATCCCCCGGCTGACAGTGCACGCGCACCGCCATCTGGTTGGCCTGCGTCGACGTGCAGGCGAAGACGGCCGCCTCTTTGCCGAACATCTCGGCACAGCGTTTTTCCAGCCGGTTGACGGTCGGGTCTTCGCCGCTCATATCGTCGCCGACCTCAGCATCGGCCATCGCCTGCCGCATGGCCTTGGTCGGCTTGGTGACCGTGTCGCTCCGCAGGTCGTAAATCGGATGGCTGGCCATCGCGTGTCCTCGGACTGATGAACTTTTTGAATCGCCCGGCGTCATGTACGATGACCCCGCAGGAACCCGCTAAGAATTATGGGCAGAATTTGAGTTTGCCGCCATGAGTTCGCCTTCATGAGTGCTCCGCCGTCCCGATCCCTTCGCATCGCCACGATCGATTGCTCGCGCGACGACGCGTCGGCCACGTTTGCGACGCTGCGCGACAAGCTTAGCCCCAAGGGGGATGTCGTCTCCGAAGCCGGTAAGCGGCGGACGATTGAGATTTTCGGCGAGCCGCTCTCTCCCCAGCAAGTGGTCGAGCGGATTTGTCGCGACGTGCGCGAGCGCGGGCTGCCGGCCGCCCTTGATTACGGCCGCAAGCTCGACAAGAAAGACCTGACGCCGGAAACGCTCCGAGTGCAGCCGTCCGAGCTGGAAGCCGCACACGGCCGGGCCGATCGCGAATTTCTGGCCACGCTGCGGCGGATCCGAGCAAACATCGTCGAGTTTCAACAGGCCCTGGTCTGTCGGGACGCGGTTGTCACGCGGAGAACCGGCGCGGCCCAGATCGAACTGCGGCAGCGCTATCTACCGCTGCGGCGCGTAGGAATTTGCATTCCGGGCGGCGCGGCCGCCTATCCTTCGACCCTGTTAATGACCGCCGTCCCGGCGCAGGTGGCCGGCGTCAAAGAGATCGCCGTCGCCGTACCGCCGACGGATTTCGGCGGCTACAACACCGACCTGTTGGCGGCTTGCTGTGAGCTCGGGATCACGGAGATTTACCGCATGGGCGGCGCGCAGGGCGTCGCCGCGCTCGCGTATGGCGTCGCAGGGATCGAACGGGTCGACAAAATCGTCGGTCCGGGCAACCTGTTCGTCGCACTGGCGAAGAAGCAAGTCTATGGCGAGGTCGATATCGACAGCATTGCCGGTCCCAGCGAAGTGGTCGTGCTCGCCGACGAGAGCGCGCGGGCCGACTTCGTCGCCAGCGACCTGATCTCGCAGGCCGAACACAGTCCAGGGTCGGGCGTCTTGATCACGTGGCACGCCCCGTTGGCCGCCGCAGTTCACGCCGAATTGGACAAGCAGCTCGCGCGACTCGAGCGAGGCGAACTGGCCCGGCAGAGCCTCGAAGACTACGGCGCGCTCATCGTCGCTCGCGACGCGGAAGAAGCAGCCCGCCTCGCCGATCTGCTCGCCCCGGAGCACCTGCACATCTCGACGGCGCAACCCGACCAACTGCTGGCGAAGATCCAGAACGCCGGCGCGATCTTTCTCGGCCATCACACGCCGGTCGCCGTTGGCGATTATGTCGCCGGTCCGTCGCACGTGTTGCCGACCGGCGGCACGGCCCGCTTCACCAATGGCCTGTGCGCCAATGACTTCCTCAAGCGATCGTCGGTGATTCACTACAACCGCGACGCGCTCGCCGCCGCTGCCGACGACATTCGTCTAATGGCCGCCAAGGAAGGGCTGACCGCGCACAGCGCGAGTGTGGACATCCGGTTGACCGAATAAACCCGAGCCCGTCGAGGTCGTCCATGTTCGACGGTTTCAAGACGCAGACGCTGCCCGGCGACGGGGTCGACATTCATCTCGTGGTCGGCGGTCAGGGACCTTCCCTGCTTTTGCTGCACGGTTATCCGCAGACGCACGTGTGCTGGCACAAGGTCGCGCCGCTCTTGGCC
>Ga0210390_10000111_pt1 | contig 82351 bp, 57 predicted proteins | sample IncBWH11OmetaG_FD_161050 | JGI IMG/M metagenome (GOLD analysis project Ga0210390, IMG submission 161050) | Forest soil microbial communities from Barre Woods Harvard Forest LTER site, Petersham, Massachusetts, United States - Inc-BW-H-11-O ...
CGCATGCGTTCTTCCACGATCGACCGTTCCTTCCATGGCATCGGCAACTCCTGGCTGGACTAGTCCAGCCAGGAGTTGTAAACCATGTCTCCGGAACGTTTTGTAAAGGGTGAGGCCGAACGCACAAAAGCTTCCTCTCCGTTCTCAGTGTCGTCGCGGAAACCTCAATATTAGGGCTAATTCAGGAGGGATTCACAACACGCGCCTTCTCTCTTTGCAGCGACAGTCCGCTAAAAGCCTAGACTAATCGGAATGTTCTCCTAAACTAATCGCGAGGTGCACTTTCGTAGAGTGCAGGGTTGCTCCTTCTCGCGCGGTCTCTCAAGTCTCGAATCCCGTGATCCTGCGTTTCCATAGTCCGAGCCTGTTGCGCTCGGTGGTAAGGAACGCGAAGAGCGCGTCCCCCATTTCATCGTTCGTGCACCAAAGTACGTCGAACAAACCACCTTTGATGGAATACGGCGGCCGATGATTGGACAGAAGCGTCGCCAAGTTGCTTCCTGCTAAGGCTCGGGCAAGGTCGGGAACCGTTTCACTGAGCCGGAGAGAAGTTCGCTCGTTACTGTGCTTCCGCCATAAAAACGTAGTGTTTGACCGATGATTTTTTGATGTTTTGAAGTGCAAGAATAAATTGTATGTCGATTGTCGAGGCTATTTCAGGATTTTGCGCTGCTTTCGAGGTGTTTCCATCCATTCGCATTGGCTATCACGTCGTCCAGCCGGTCCTCCGCTCTTTTATCCATCCCGCGCCCCGACTGTCAGCCACCGCCCCGCCTTGTCATTTCCGTCTTACCCGGTGACATCAGAGAGCTTACGCGATTCCAGAACCATGCCGCCCAGTGCGCGAAACATCCAGGGAGTGAAGAAAGGAAGGCGTCGCATTCGGATCACGTCGTCCTCCCTGTGGCGGACATTGAAGCCATGGGAGTAGTACGAGTTAAGGATTTCTTTCTTGGTTCTATAAAAGCAATAATTGTTGAGCCAGTCTCGAAACTCGTGAGCCCACTGTCGGCGAGTTTTGTTCTCTTTGAAGTAACCCAAGCCGACTGTACGGCCAGCGAGAAGCCAGTAGTAGCCAAACCTTGATTTGCTAAACCGGTGCGCGAGGGGAACGCCACAGTGACCTTCGCGGATGACGCCAGCGGATGGAAACAAGGAAAGTAAAACTCCGCCACGCATGAGGACCCGGTTTATCTCGGTCAGGACTTGATCGAGATTTTCGACATGCTCGAAGACCTGGTTGCTCAGAACACAATCGAAGGTGGAATCTGGGAAAGGGATGCCACCTCCGTTTAGTTGCAAAATGCGCGTTCCTATCAAATCCTTTGCCAATTGCTGGGTGTGTGGGCCACCTTCATAGAACGCCTCGCAGCCGAAAATGTTCAGTCCGCGCTCCAATCCAGCGCGAACTACCTGTCCGGCTCCGCACCCGTAATCGAGGATTCGTCCTTTGGGAGCATTTTCGGTGGCAAACTCCAAAACAAATCGATGGTTGAATTCAAGTTCTGGCATCGCGTCTCCAATCTTTGTCGGTCGTTTCGTACTCACAGTTCGCCAGTTACCAGGAAACAGTAGCGCCACGATCATTCTCGGCATGCCGCCAAGCAGTCTCGACTTCACACATCATTCAATTGGCAGTCGCCAATAATAGCGCAGACGTGAAGCAGTTGTGAAACAAATGGCCAGAACGGGAATCTCCAATGCGAAAGGCGATGCAACTTATTCAAGATGGGCTGATAGGTGGACTCCCAAGCAATTTTGAGAACGGCTAGGAATGCGCGGTCGCTCACCGTAACTGTGTTTCGCCAAATCCCAGTCGCTCGCTACGTCGCGATGCCCTTGCAAAAAGAGTTCTCCATCGTTCTATGACCGAAATATTTGATGCGCGGTATCGCGGGGTTCGAGAGCCGCCTCGAAATGCCCCTGCCAGACATGCTCAACATCGCCGTCCGGCGACAGCGGACGCACATAGCAGCGACGCAACACTGGCAATTTCTCCCACGCATCGGAGCACCACCCATCGCCGAGAATGCCATCCACGATTTCGTCGACGTATCGAGGCTCGATCACGATAGCCGAACTTCGAAATTACGTTTCGGGGTTGTCCATCGGAAGATGCTCCGCCATCCAATCGCGGCTGAATTCAGCGGGCAATTCCGGGTACCCGTACGCGGTGGGTCTGAAGGCCTTCGGCGTCGCGCCGTCGTGACAAATTACCGACCTTCACTTCCGCATCGTGAAATCGACTGGGCGCGACTATTGAACGGTGACAGAAACCTTCACGTCGTGCTGATCAGAGCTAGGACTCCAATCTTGATAAGTCAAGTGGTTGACAGTGCCGGGTACTAAGTTTGGAAAGACAATTTTGGCGACCTGAACCTCTGAAGTGAGGTGCACCGCGGCGATACGGGCAGCGTCTGGCGTGCCTCCGGACAAGCTGAGCATTAGGAAGTAAGAATACTGGCCCACGGCGGCTGGCGAAAGATCTGTCGTCGTTTGGGTCGGAGTACCGGGTTCCGGGTTCATTGGAAATGCAGCTGACCAGTGGATGCCATCGCTCGAAAAAGACGCGCTAACCGACGCTGCCCCATTCTCACGATAAACAGTTCCGCTCACCTGGAGGGTGAAGACAGGAAATGGGCTCGAAAGATAGTAGACAACGTGTCCGGACTTCGTGCCGGCGTTCGCGATGAAAAGTTCGGTACCACCCGGCAAGGTCGTTATTCCGTCTACTGAAGAGGCGAACTGCCTCCAGTCAGTTCGAGCAAAATCCAGTAGCCAATCGAACTGTCCCGAAGTGACGGTGGTGGGCTGTAAATCGGGATCGTTGAGTTCTGAATAGTCGAAGATGCTGGTAGTCAGGTTATCGGATCGAAGTGCGAAGCTCTGATTTGGCTGTAAACCGTAAGTCGCCGCCTTTCGGTAGTCGGGCGTGAGGTACTCGGGCGTCGACGCCGCATACTGCTCAGCCATCACCTCCGCTGGGTAGCCAACTGGGTCGTTACCGTTCGCATCCGCGACACGTGCCACCAAAGACGGGTCAGCGATGACCTCAGCCACACTTGCGACGGTCTTGTTATCTTCTGCCAAATAATAGACTTTGTGGTCCGCGTCATACAAATGCCAGGCGCCGTTGTAATAGATTTCGGGCACGGTATGAAAGGTCATTGAGGCGACGCGCGTTTCGTAACCGGCCGCTTGCCACAGCCAATTAAGTATCGCCGAGGCCTGATCGCAGCACGTAAAGCCAAAGCCGTTTAGTAATCGCAACGGTTCCACCGCATAGGCGAGAGGATCTCCAGGAGCTCCAGCAGCGCAAAAGTGGAATGTGTCTTGGCTGACCAGCTTCCACGTGGCCAAGGCGAACTGTTCGGGAGCAAGAGAACCGGCAGATTGCACACCAGACATAATCGAGGAACGGTTGAGGGCGTAACCACCTGAGGAGAAAACCGCGGGCAGCACCAGATAATCGGCACCTTCATTCGAGACGGTGATCGTCGCATTGTTGATCACGGGCGAAGCCGAGAGATCAAAATCGAGGGCTTTGTTGTAAGCGGTCGCGCTGGCTGGAACAGGCGGCGGCACGCTTAGCACTTGAGCGTCTTCTTGTCCGGCACATCCAAAATGCAATAAAGAACTGAATAACACTACCGCGAGAACATGTGCGGATCGCACGTCCCGCCTGGAGTCACGCATATCTTCCGGATTCCCCCTTTCATCCGTAAACTGAGTCCCCGATTCTCGGCAAGACCATAACCAACGATTACATCGAAATGCGTGCAACAGGGTTCACAGATATTGCCACAAGCGCGGTATTTGGTTCCACTTTTTATGACTGAATTTCAGGATAGCTTGTCCATAACGCGACGACACGTCCACTGACACGCCGGGTAGGAGCGGCCTTTCTCCGAGCGATGTCGAGAAATGCGGTAAAATGCAAGCTAAGCCGAACTGCTCAACGATGAGACGAAACGGCATGGTGCGAAATAGGAATCGTACCGGTTGAAGACTCCAGGGGAAACAAGAACGCATCACCTGCCAATCGAAAACGGATACGCCGTGCCTCGCTATGGATTCCGACCGTCCTTGCTAAAGAGTGCAAAACTTTCGCGTCGCGCTCAGAGGAATTACTTCGAGACCTTCCTACAATACGAGTCGAAATGATGAAAAATCTGCTACCAAAATTGCTCTTTTTATTCACACTGGTGGGAGGAGTCTCGTGCATCGCCTCGGCCCAGCTTGGTAGGGTGGCAGTCAATGGTCCCTTCGCCTCACAATTCTTCGGCCAACCCCCGTGGATCGATGTCACCAGCTCTACTTACGGTGCGGTGTGCGATGGCGTGGCCAATGACACCACCGCGATACAGAATGCACTCAACGCCGCGAATTCGGTTCCCACTACAATTTACTTTCCGCCAGGGAAAACTTGTGCAGTGACCTCCCTTACCCTAGACGGCTTCGAAGGCGTGTCCGTGCGCGGTGGCTGGGGCGCCGCGCTCCCCTCTGGCAACCACCAGGCCACAATCAAATTCACCGGAACCTGCGCACCATCTGCCTGTCTCTCCATTCGATCAGCCGGGACAATAAACTTCTACGACATCGCCCTGAACTTCCCCAGTGCCGTCGTCGGTCCAATGGTCGATCTATCTCGTTCATCGCTGAACACGGACAGCCAGCAGATCGGTTTTCATGGTGTAGCTTTCCAAGGCCCGAGTACCACAGTCGGCCCTATCATTCTTGACCAGAATACTGATTCCGTCACGTTCGATGCTTGGACGCAGTTTTACAAGGCCAGCGTTTTCGTTGAAGGTCCTGCGACCAACTCGTCTGGCTCCGGGTTCAGTGATCTTTCGGTCTTCAATCAGGTCGTAATGGAAAACTGGGGAACTTCAGCCGTTCAGAATGCCAGCATCGATTGGAATTTCTCGAACATCATTGCGAAATCGATGAAGCCAAGCACCTGCGTTCCTTTCTTACAGTACATAAACAGCTTCACAAACATGCAGTCGCTTTCGATCACCAATAGCCTATTTAGCCCCGGCGCGAATAATTGTACCAACGCTTATACACTCATCTCCATTCCTCCAGCCAGTGGCAATCTTGGAGGATTCACATTCACTGGGAACTTGGTAATTCCGAATGCCGTTTCTACCGCCGGGACGATGCTTTCAATCGGCAATGGGCAAGCCTTTACAGCTTCGGGCAACGTCATCCAACAGTTTGCTACGGTCTATTCTCTCGGCATTGGCGTCAATGCGAACATCGGTCCCAATATCTATTCAGGCATCACTGGATTTCTTTCAGGCACACCGGCAGGTGGGCAGATCGCAGATAACACCGGAGTCACAACTCTTTATGGAATACGCGTCGGCGGCGGCTCCATCATAAATTCCATCTTCTACGCCGCCGGTCTGCCCCTCAATTCTGCGTTCACCTCTATAACCGCTGGAACTTGCCAAGAACAAACCCTAACGCTGTCTGGTATAACAACGAAAGGAGTCGCAACCGCCAATCCTGAGGGCTCGCTCGGAGGGAATTTTTCTTGGCAATCGTGGATAAATGCCGCAAATACAATAACTGTTCATCTCTGTGCCAGTAGCACGGCGACACCGAATTCTGTGTTATGGAACGCAAGCGTGATTGACTAACCGGAACGATGATGACCTGACGCGAATTGCGCAGCGGAGAAAGGTTCGCACGCGACCGCGTCTCCGCCCGATACATCAAGCGCTCTTCGTCCTCGCCAATTTCGTGAGTCCTCGCAGCGTCTCCGAGTCCACGCGGAGTTGCGCAGCGGCTACATTCTCTTCGAGATGTTTCACCCGTGATGTACCCGGAATCGGAAGCATCACTGGCGACCGCCACAGCAGCCACGCAATTGCCAATTGCGAAGGCGTGATCTTCAACCGCGCGGCCGCAGCCGCGAGCGCGCTTCCCGCAGCGGACACCTTTCCGGCTGCGAGTGGGAACCACGGGATAAACCCGATATTTGCCTTCTCGCAATATTCGAGAACATCTTCCGCCGCTCGATCGACGACGCTGTATCGATTCTGAACGGTGACGATGGGAGCTACCTTACGCGCATTCTCGATCTGTTCGACGCTGACTTCCGAAAGACCGATGTGCTTAATTTTCCCCTCGGATTGGAGGTCTTTGAGCGTGCCGAGTTGATCGTTCACAGGCACTTCCGAATCGATGCGATGAAGTTGGAACAAGTCAATTCGTTCGAGACGCAAGCGCCGCAGGCTTCCCTCACAAGCAGCGCGAAGATGTTCCGGACGCCCGTTCGTGACCCATTGATCCGGCCCCGTACGGTCGAATCCCGCCTTTGTCGCGATTACCAAGTCAGACGGGTATGGGTACAGGGCCTCTGCGATGAGTTGTTCACTGACATGCGGCCCGTATGAATCCGCCGTATCGATAAAATTGATCCCCAGATCAACCGCGCGACGAAGTACCCCTTTGGCTTCGCTCCGGTCTTCAGGTTCACCCCAAATACCCTTGCCGGTAATCCTCATAGCACCAAATCCGAGACGGATCACGCGAAGATCTCCACCAATTTTGAATTCGCCGGCCTCTGCGGCCAGTCGCTCTGTGCTTGTTACCTTTGTGGATTTGCTCTTCATACCCTTTGCCTCCATCCTTAAGTAAAATAGATATCACCCGTGGAGCTATGTGGCTAAACGACGAGGGCCCGAGCGCCTCAGCCCTTTAGATGAGTTTCTGGGCTTGTTCGGAGCTTTAATGTTGTTCAAATATCCGACGCAGGGATCTGCTCGGTTCCGTCGTCTTATTGAATCTGGTTTTGTAGAATTCCATCCTTACGCCTTTCTCTCGGATCGACGGGCTAGCAACGCTAAGGTTACGTTTTAGAATGGGTTTCGGAAGTTGGCGGCCAATTCCAGTTAGCCTACGTTAAAATTTGTCTAGGTGCCCTCTCGATGAAATCCACTCGGTCAACCATTGTCATTGTGAGCGCCTGGGTGTTTTTTGTCGGGGGATATGCGGCGATTTCTCTGCTCGCTCCCCGTGAATCGGCTCTGGCCGCCTTCAGCTATTTTTTCGCTTGCCTGGTTCCGCTCTTCACCAACACCTGTCTGCTCTGGAATGCCGCTTCTCCCTATCGGAGGCAAAACGGATTCTGGATGCTGCTGGCATTGGGCTGCACGTTTTGGCTGGCCGGCATATTAGTCATGGTTTACAACGAATTCGAAGCCGGCAACCAGACGCAATCGACGTTTACCGCTGATCTGCTTTTTTTCCTGCACACCGTTCCGTTCATGGCCTCGCTCGCTCTGATGCCCCACGCCCGCAAGATGCGTGAAACTCTCCGTTTTGGTCTGATCGATCTTCTGTTGCTGGCCGTCCTGTGGCTCTACGTTTATATCTTCGCGGCAATGCCTTGGAAACTGGTCTCGCCGGATCGTCAGCTCTTTCACTCGCGTGATCTCACTAGTTACGTCATTGAGAATCTGGTCGTGGCGATTGGCTTTGGCGTTCTTTCTTTTCGGACGCGCGGTTCTTGGCGGAGGGTCTACGGCCATCTGTTCGGCGCATTCTCAGTATACGTCGCCGGGATGTTCCTGGCCGACCTGGCGCTTCGTGGCGGATTGCTGCATACAGGGAGCCTCTTGCGATTGCCGATGCTCGCGGCCTTCGTTTGGTTGGGAACCGCCGGAGTCGTGGCGCACGGCCTGACATTCGAGCCTGAGCCTCCTCCCAAGTCGCTGCGGCGAGACACGCAGTGGCCGGCGCGCATCGCGATGTGGGGCGTCCTGGCAGCGCCAGTTTTGGCTGCTTGGGATGAATTTGTCAGCACGGCGCCCGAACCCGTGAAGCGATTTCGCTTGATCGCAACTCTCGGCGTGATTTTTGTCGGGGCCGGCTTGGTTTTCTTCCGGCAATACCTGGTTTATCAGGAGCGCACCGGCCTGGTGCACGATTTGTGGGAGTCGCTCGAAAATATCAAGCGGCTGCAAACGCATTTCGTGCAGTCCGAGAAACTCGCGTCGCTCGGCCAGCTCGCCGCGGGCGCCGCGCACGAAATTAATAATCCACTGACCGCAATTCTGGGTTATTCCGATTTGCTAACGATCGAAAATGGCGCTGAGACACGCGCGCATTCGCTCGGCGAAAAAATCCGGGAACAGGCTCGACGCACGAAGGATCTTGTCAACAACCTGCTCAGTTTCGCGCGGCAAGTTCCCGCCGAGAAACAGCTGCTTGATCTGAATACGGTCCTCACCGGGGCAGTGCAGCTTCGCAATCTCGATCTCCGCGAGAAAAATATCCGCATCGAGCTTGAGAATCGTAGCGTCCTACCGGCCGTGCGCGGCGACCCCAACCAATTGCTGCAGGTTTTCTACCACCTCATTAGCAATGCCGTCGACGCGATGGTGGCCATCGGTGGCGGTGTGCTTCTGATTCGCACGCTGCGTGAGCGTGGCAACGTCGTAATTGAATTCTCGGATACCGGCCCGGGCATGAAGGACCCCGACAAGGTCTTCGATCCGTTCTATACCACCAAGGAAGTCGGCAAAGGTACAGGGCTCGGCCTCAGCATTTGCTACGGCGTAATGCAGGAGCACGGCGGTCGGATCAGCGGGTTCAATCGGCCGGAAGGCGGCTGTACATTTCGCCTGGAGTTGCCCGCGGTACTCGCCGTTTTCCCGCAGTTGCCTTCGACGCCCGCTGCGCCGACGGTAAACTCGCGATAGAAAATGCGAGACGCCGTGCGTTCCACCGCAGCATCCGCCAATTGCTATCGCTCAACGCCGTTCTTCGACGCTTCCGGCTGATATGCTAGAGTCGGAAATTCCATGGAAACCGCCGCAATCGCTACGGCTCCTGCAATTGCCACCGAACACCTGACGCGCCGTTTCGGCGATCTAGTCGCCGTCCAGGACGTCAACCTGCGCGTCGCGCGCGGCCAGTTTTTCGGCTTCCTGGGACCGAATGGCGCGGGAAAATCCACCACCATAAAGATGCTCACCGGTCTGCTGGCTGCTACTTCGGGGCGAATGGAAATTCTTGGCGTTGATCTCGCGCAAAATTCCGTCGAAGTCAAACGCCAGATCGGCGTGGTGCCGGAAGGCATGGCGCTGTTTGGCCGTCTCACCGGCGCCGAATATCTAAATTTTGTCGGCCGCATGTATGGGCTCGATCGAGTTACCGCCGCGAAACGCACCGGCGAATTGTTGGATTTCATGCAGCTTGTGGATCAGCCGAAAACGCTCGTCACCGATTATTCGCACGGTATGCAGAAAAAACTTGCGCTCGCCGCTGCCGTGATTCATGGCCCCAAAATTTTATTTCTCGACGAGCCGTTCGAGGGCGTGGACGCTATCGCATCCAACACATTGAAAGCAATGCTGCAGAGCATGATCGCCCGCGGCGCCACGATATTTCTCACTTCGCATGTGCTGGAAATCGTCGAGCGGCTCTGCAGCCACGTGGCCATCATCCATCGTGGTCAGCTTGTCGCTCAGGGCTCGCTCGAAGAGCTTCGCGCGGGGGTACAAGCGCAAGCGGCCGCCGCCGCACTTACTGCTTCAGGCGCGTCCGGCGTGCCAGTAACTAGTCCCGGTGAGAAGCTCACGCTTGAAGAAATCTTTCTTCGCGTTGTAGGCGGCACTCGCCGCGCCGATCAGGAACTTTCATGGCTGGGCTGATTTTTTCAGCGCAAGCCCGCGGCCAATTCGCCGCGATCGCCTTGGTTCGCTGGCGGCTTTTTGTAAACTCCCTGCGCACCATTCGCGGGCGTCTGGAACTTGTGTCGCGCGGATTCATGTTCCTGGGATTCGGCACGCTGGGGCTGGGCGGCTCGTTAGCCATGGGCGCCGGAGCCTGGTATTTTGTTGCGCACGATCGGGTCGAAATGCTGGCGGTGCTGCTCTGGCCCGTGCTTTTGTTCTGGCAGCTTTTTCCGGTGATGGCCAGCGCATTCACGGAAAATGTGGATTCGTCAAACCTGCTGCGCTTCCCGCTGACGTTTCCGTCTTATTTCCTGATTCGAATCGCTTACGGCTCGCTCGACCCCGCCACCGCGGTTGCAAGTCTCTGGTTGCTGGGTATGGCCGTCGGGATCGGTCTCGCCAGTCCCGCATATTTAGTGTTGGCTCTCCCAATTTTATTGTTGTTTGCAGTGTTCAATATTTTGCTGAGCCAGATGATTTACACCTGGGTGGAGCGCTGGCTGGCGCGCCGGCGCAGTCGAGAAATCCTCGGAGTCGTATTTCTCCTGGTGATGATCAGCTTTCAATTCGTCTCTCCGCTTGCGCGCCGTTACGGACCCACTGCGGCGCCGGTCCTGTCTCGCGTCACCGCCCAGACGCTTCCGTTCGAACGGCTGCTTCCGCCCGGCTTGGCGGCCGCTTCGCTGGCCCGCGCGCTGCACGGCCAATACCCGCTCGCTCTGGGCGCTATGGCTCTGGAGTGTGCTTATGCGCTGGCGGTGCTCTGGCTGCTGAACTTGCGTTTGCGCGCGCAATATCTCGGGGAGAACCTCAGCGAAGCGGTCGCGCGAAGGGCAAAACCCGCCGGCAAACAAAAGGTACAGCTCGGATGGAACATCGAAGGCGTGCCGGGCTCGGTTTCAGCTGTGGTGGAAAAGGAGCTTCGCTATCTTTCCCGCAGCGGTCCTATGCTGTTTACGCTGGTGATGCCCCTGGTGATTCTTCTGATTTTCCGGTTTACCCCGGGGAAATCGGATCGTCCGGGAGGCATCTTCGCGCACTCCGCCGATCTCGCCTTTCCCGTGGGAGCGGCCTACGCGCTGCTGATGCTGACTAACCTGGTTTACAACAGCTTCGGCCCCGACGCGGCCGGCATTCAGTTTTTCTTCGCTTCCCCAGTGCGCTTTCGCGAAATTCTGCGGGGGAAAAATTTGGCGGCGGCGTTCGTACTGGCGGCGGAAATCGCCCTGGTCTGGCTGGGAACGTGTCTGATGTACCGTCCGCCTCCATGGGACGTCGTGCTTGCGACGGTGACCGGAGTTTTCTTCGTGCTGCTGGTGAATCTGATAGCTGGAAATTTTCTTTCGGTGTTCACGCCGAAGAAAATTGATTTTGGCACCTTTGGACGCCAGCGCGCGTCCAACACCACGGCGTTCGCAAGTCTGGGTATTCAGGCCGCCGTCGTCGGGTTGTGTTCGGTCGCGCTCCTAGCCGCGCGCGCCTACCACCACATCTGGGTAGCGGCTGTGGTATTCGTAATCCTCGCAGCCGGCGCGATGGTGGCCTATTTCCTCGTACTGGATCGAATGGATGCGATCGTTCTGCAACGCCGCGAAGCGATGATCACCGAACTGTGTAAGGCCCAAGATTGATGCAGTGCGATTCTCAAGCGGTAAAACTCTGCAACCCTGGGCACGTTTTTCGACGTTGCGTGCGTTCGAGCACGGGCGTACATTCGACGGTCGCAAATTCAACGGACTATTTCCTTCGAGGCACCATGAGGCGCGGCATCCTTTCTATTTTCTGTCTTCTGTTTTCCATTTTCGCTTTTGACTTTTTGCCCGCCTCTGCGCAATCGCAGATACCTCCCGGAGCGCAGAGTGCGCCCCCAGTTGAGCTGGAGCAGCTGGTGGCGACGCCTGCTGTCTCTGGATACGAGAGGCAACTCGCGGACAAAATTCGCGCAGCGCTGAACCGATTTCATCCCGCTACGGACAATCTCGGAGACGTGATTGTCGCCATGGGTAGTGGTGCGCCGCATCGACTCATCGTCACGCCGATGGATGAGCCTGGATTTGTCGTCAGCGAGATCACGCCGGACGGCTACCTGCGTGTGCAACGTTTGCCTCAAGGCGGCGGCTTGCCGCCGATCTACAACGAAATGTATTCGGCGCAGCCCGTGAAAATCGGAACGGCAAGCGGCAAGTGGATTGACGGCGTGGTTGCGGGCCTATCCGTGCATCTTCAAGGTGGCAGAACAGACGCGCCGAAAGCGAGCGACATCCAGAATATCTACGTGGACATTGGCGCGATTTCGGCGGAAGAAGTTCGCAAAGCGGGCGTGGATGTTCTCGACCCAATCGTCATCGACCGCAGAGTGATGAACTTGGGTGGCGAGGAAATGGCGGGCGCGTCAGTTGGCGATCGCTTCGGTGCCGCTGCACTCCTTGAGTTACTTGGCCGACTTGATCCCGGGAAAGTCAAAGGCACTCTAACGGTCGCGTTCGTAGTGCAGCAACGCACGGGCGCTCGGGGATTGGAGCGCATTCTGACCCAGACCCAAGCAGATGAAATGATCTACGTCGGACGTTTGCTCCCCGGCGGGCCAATCCCCCAAATGGAAAACTTGCATCATGCGCCCCGTCGCGAGCCAGGTGGCGGCGTGCTCATCGGGGTGCAGCAGACAGACGGCACGCTCAGCGGATTTGAAGCCGAGCTCAAACAGCTCGCCGATGCGGACAAAATTCCGGTTGCATCTGACTATTCCGCCAGTGTTCTTCCGCCGACGTATCTGCCATTGCCGCAGTTGCCGGCGAAATGGGCGCACCTCGGAGTGGCAACTTCCTGGACAGACACTCCCGCTGAACTAATCGATGCGCACGACGTCGAAGCACTGCAGGATCTGTTGAACAATTATGTGGTGGCTGTGAGATTTGGTGGTTCCGGCTCCGGCGCGGGAAGCGCAATTGATTACGCGATTGGTGTGCCGGGGAAGCCGCCCAGTGCAATTGCGATCCTCAAGCCGCTTGTGGAGAAATACGCCGTTAGCAATAACGAAGGTCCGATGCGTGATGAGGTCAAGACGCTACTTCCGAAGTGGGCCAAGCCCGAAACCGACGACGCCGGCAACTTGATTCTGCTTTTGGGCACCGCACCCGAGGGCAGCAAAACGCCGCGAATTCTGATCGTCGCGCACATGGACGAAATCGGCTTCGCCGTGAAGTCCATCTCGAAAGACGGGCGGCTCGAAGTCGAATGGCGCGGCGGGGGCGAACTCGACTTCTTCGCGGGGCACCCGGCGCTGGTGCACACGTCAAAAGGCGACCTCGATGCCATCATGGAACTGCCCAACGGCTGGGACACGCCAGCTTTCAAGTGGCCGTCAGAATCTTCCGATACCGCCATCCGTGTCGATGTCGGCGCGCGCACTCCCGAAGAAGTCACGAAACTCGGTATCAGCGTCGGCGACACCATCACCATTCCAAAAGCCTACCGGCCGCTGCTCGGTTCCCGCGCGAATGGCCGCAGCTTCGATGATCGCGTCGGCGATACCGCGCTGATTTCCGCCGTGTGGGCGCTCGGCGGGCCGCTCAAAGATCACGACGTCACCTTTGTATGGTCCAGCGGCGAAGAAATCGGCCTGGTCGGCGCGGCGAAACTGGCCAAGCGTCTTGCCGACGAAGGTCACCTGCCCGATTATGTCTTTGCAGTGGATACCTTCGTCAGTGCAGATTCGCCTCTTGAATCCAAACGCTTCGGTGATGCCCAAATCGGCAAGGGATTTGTGATTCGCGCGGTCGACAATTCCAACATCGTGCGCTCCGATCTTGTCGAAAAGGTGATAAAACTTGCACGCACCAATCAAATTCCCGTGCAGTATGGCGTCACCGGTGGCGGCAACGACGGCTCGGCATTCGTGCGCTACGGCGCGGTGGATGTGGCGCTGGGCTGGCCGCTACGCTATTCGCATTCGCCTGCGGAGGTAATTGACACTCGCGACGTGGATTCACTCGCGCGCATCCTCACAGTCATCGCGAAGTCCTGGTAGATCTTGCATTTCGCTCCGGTGCATCAGCCTGTCACGCAATTTTCATGCTTAACACCGCACCCATGAGCGTGGACCTGCCGTGCACTTTGCTATAATCGCGCCCCGTGAGTGAACCTGCATTCAAACCGCCTCGTCATATCGTCGTCGAAGGGCCCATCCGCGTCGGAAAATCCACGCTCGCGAAGGTCCTCGCCGAGCAACTGCACGCCCGCCGCATCTTTGACGCCGACGATAACCCTTTCCTCATGGGTTTTTATGATGAACAGCCCGGCTCCGCCTTTCGCGCTCAAATGTATTTTCTATACGAGCGCCATCGCCGCCTGCTGGAGACGCGCCCGGAAGATAATCCCGCGCCCATCGTCAGCGATTTTCTGTTTGAGAAGGACAAGATTTTCGCTTACCTCAATCTCGATAATGAAGAGCTGAAGCTCTACGAACGGTATTTTGAAATGCTCGCGCCCTCGGTTCCCCCGCCGGATCTGGTGATCTATTTGCAAGCGAAGCCGGACGTTCTGCGCAGACGCGTGTCGAAAAAAGGCGACCCGGCAGAAACTCAGATCTCGCCGGAGTACGTCGAGGCCGTGGCCAACGCTTACGAGCACTTTTTCTTCCGCTACTCAGGCTCGAACTTGCTAGTGGTGGATACTTCCGAAATTGATTTCGTCGAGCGCAATCAGGATCTGCAGGAGCTTCTACGCCGCCTGCGCCAACCCGTGAAGGGCACACAATACTTTCTTCCGCTGGGTCAAAGCTAAGATAAGCAAACGCAATTATTCGCTCGTGGGATTCATACGCGGAAGGCCGAGAAGGGGGACGGGACGGGCCGCCCCGCCAGGCTACCCGTCCCGCACTGCGCACAGGAGGAAGTCGCTTACGCTGCTTTATCCGGCCCGGTCAGCCGGTGACGCAATCTGCCCAGGGTGCGATTCACCGGATGGCTGCGATGCAAGAACGTGAGTACCGGCGCACGGCGCACACCGATTTTCTCAAGAGCGCGGCGGATGCGGAAATCTCTTCCCGCCGATACCAGCCCTCTTTCGAGAGTGGCGATCGCCTCCGACGTGCGCCCGGCCTGGTAATACACTTCCGCCAGGTTCAAATAAAGTTGCGCGTGATTGTGTTTCATGCCCAGCGCTTCGCGGCAGAGCGATTCCGCATCGCCAAATCTTTTTTCAGCGAGGGCCGCAAGCAAGCCGGTATAGGAAAGATAAAATGGATTTTTGGGAGCGATGCCAAGGGCGCGCCGGGCGTGCTGGAGGGCTTCTTCGGATTGTCCGTCGCGGAGGTTTTTCAGGCATTCTTTGAAATCATTCATTCCTGCATCCGAGGGGGACGTGGTTCCGATCCAGTGGGACATAGGCTCCTTCCTTACCCCGCGGACACCTGCGAGGCAACTGACGAAAGCCTACAATCCGGCGGTTTTCTTGAAAATAGAGCGTACGTACAGCTTTCGGGCTACTCCCTTTTCCTGTACGAAATGACAGGCAAAAGAATTGGCAAGTCGACGCGGGGCGGAAGGTGCATCCTGACGCGGGCGAAGGCGCCTGAGAGAGCCTGTTTTATTGGGTTTTTTGCAAGTACTGGTTGAACCAAGCGACGGTGCGCTCGATCACATCGCGGCTGTGCGCGGGATCGGCAAAGGCGTGGCCTTCGTTCGGATAAATCACCAGCTCGGTGGGCACGCCGAGAGTTTTCAGCGCGTGCCAGAATTCGTAGGACTGCGGCGGCGGGCATTCTCCGTCGCGATCGCCTACCACCATCAGAGTTGGCGTCTTTACGTTTTTGATGAACGTGATCGGCGCGCTTTTCGCGTAGACCGTGGGATCGTCGTATACACTGGCGCCGAAAAATGGAATCATCCACTGATCAATTTTATTTTCGCCGTAATAGCTGAGCCAGTCAGACAAGCCCGCACCGGAAACGGCCGCGCCAAAGCGGTTGGTTTGCGTCACGGCCCACATGGTCATGTAGCCGCCGTAACTCCAGCCGGTAATTCCCAGGCGATTGGGATCTATGGGCGCCGAGCGAATGGCTTCATCCACGCCGGCCATAATGTCCAGAAAATCGCCACGGCCGAAATCTTTCACATTCGCGCGGGTGAACGCTTCTCCCTGCCCGTAACTGCCGCGCGGATTCGGCTGCAGCAGAAAATATCCCTGCGAGGGCAGAGCTCTGTAATAAGCCCAACGGCTCGGCCAGCCCGGCGTTACCGCCGAACTTGGGCCACCGTGCACGGCCACAATCATTGGGTATTTCTTCGCTGGATCGAAATCGAGCGGATAGGTGAGCCAGCCCTGAACGCTTCCAATCCCCGTCGTCCAGTGCAGGCTTACGGACTTACCCCAAGCGGGCCGCAGACTCGAGTTGCGATGCGTGATCTGCTTCCACGCCCCAAGTTTCCCGGCCCAGACTTCCGGCGGAGCATCGAACAACTGCTGAATGGCGGCGCTGGTTTGGCCGTCCGTGGAAATTGAAATTGCGATTCCGTAACCGCCGGCGGAAACGTGGCCTTCAAACGTGTGCAATGTGCTTTCGCCGCCAGCGCTTGCATCAATCACTCCGAGTGCCGCCAAGCCATCCTTATTTTCGGCACACAGGATTTTTTTAGAATCGGCCGACCAAGTGATCGTGCTGGCTGACGCCTTGGTTCCCGGCGTGAGGTCACGCGCGTCGCCTCCCATCGCCGGAATGGCATAGACATCGCCGCCGACGCTGCCTTCATCGCTCATCAGGCCGCCGATGAATGCGATGGTTTGACCGTCCGGCGACCAGCGCGGAACAGCAATTTGCATATCGGGCTTTTGCATCAGCGGCGTCATCAAGTTACTGGCCGGATCCAGCGCGAAGAAATTCGCAATGTACCAATTATCATCGCCGTTTCCGGGAGCCGCGGTGACTACGAGGCGCTTGCTATCCGGCGCCCAGTCGAATTCGTAGACGTAGATGTCCGCCGGGGAGACTTGCCGCACGTTTGCGGTGGCCGGTTCAACGAGCGTCAGACGCTGTTCGAGAAAACTCTCGGAGACGACACCCTCGTCTGGACTTTCGGCCACCAAAGGCCCGGCCGCGCGCGTAGCATTCTCCGTGTAGAGCAGGGCAATGCGCCTTCCGTCGGGCGACCAGCCGGGATCGCTGACAAAGCCTTTGAAGTTCGTTAATTTTTTCGCGGGAGTGGCGGCGCTTATGGGCGCGATGAAAAGCTGCAGCTGGCCTTTTCGCGCCGCATCGGATAGAAACGCGAGCTTGGCGCTATCGGGCGACCAGGCGATGTCGTGTTCCTGATGCGCTGCCTTGCCGTCGCCCGCGGTGATTCGCCGCGGCGTGCCGGTGCCGTCCGCGGGAGCAAGGTAAATCGCTGAATTCAGGGACGGCCCACCGCTCGGGGCCGCGAGCGATTCTACCCAGGCGACCATCTTTCCGTTGGGCGAGATTTGGGCCTGTTGGAAGGAGTGCGCGCCAAACATAGCGAGTCTAGCGTCACCGAGCGCCTTATACCCTTGTGGTTTCGGAGTCTGCTGCGACATGACTCCGGTGCCCATGAGCAGGAAAACCGCAGCCAGAACCAGACCTCTTCCATTGCGATTCATCTCGTCTCCCTGTGGTCGACCGTTTCGATGCGCGACTTTTCGGCGCACCCTTGCGCCGCTTACATGGCTTGCGCATCGGCTCAATAAGACGCCAGGATGTTGAGCTTGTGAATTGAGAAAATCAAGGAGGGCGAAATCGATGGAGTACGAATGCGCGCGGCGTTGGAACGTTGCCGGTAGCAGGCGCGTACTTGAAACTTGGCTTGCGACTCGACGCCCCGGCGGCTATTCTCGGGCGTGTTTTTCTTGAGGCGTTAAATGAAAACATTTGAAGCCAAGCGAACGGGCCGAGCTTTCTGCCTTTCGATTTTCGCCCTGGTTGTTGCCATCGCGCTATCCGCGCCGACGTTTGCGCAGACGGATGCCGCGCAGAACAGCGTAGCGCAGGCCAGTGCTAGGCCCGTCGAACAGGGAAAATTCATCCTGCACAAATTCGAGCAGCCCATCGGTGAGGAGACCTACGAGGTCACCAAAGACGGCGAGTCACTCGGTGTGAAAATGGATTTTAAGTTTACCGACCGTGGAACCTCCGTTCCGATGACTGCTTCCTTTCGTGGCGCCGCAGATTTGACGCCGGAATCATTCGAAATCAAGGGCAGGAATTCGCGCAGCACGACGATTGATGACGCGGTGGAGATACAAGCAGGAAAAGTGCGCGTGCGCGACCGCGATAAGTGGACCGAAAGTTCCAGGCCGGCGCAATTCTTTACGATTGCAGGCTACGCGCCCGCCACGATGCAGATGCTGATGGTGCGCTATTGGGCGACTCACGGTTCGCCCACGCAACTGGCGACGCTGCCCAGTGGGCAAGTGAAGATCGAACCTCGCGGCCAGGACTCGGTAAAAATTGACGGGAAAGATCAGACGTTCGATCGCTTTACTATCGAAGGGTTGATATGGGGACGCGAAACTCTGTGGTTCGATGCCAGCCGAAACCTTGTGGCAGAGGTCAGCACCGATGCGGAGTTCGACCATTTCGAAGCGATTCGTGAAGGCTACGAAAGCGGGCTAGGAACGTTTGTGGGCCGCGCGGGCTCCGACGAAATGGCGGCGCTCGCCGACATCTCCAAGGGAATATCCGGCAGCCACGCCGAAAAAATCGTGCTCGTCGGCGGCACCTTAATTGACGGCACCGGCCACGAACCGATTCCCGACTCCGTTGTCGTGATAGAGAAGGGCAGAATCGTTGGTGCCGGCCCTAAGTCGAGCGTAAAAATTCCCGGCGGCGCACAGAAAATAGACGCGCGCGGCAAGACGATCCTCCCTGGCTTGTGGGACATGCATGCGCACTTCGAACAGGTCGAGTGGGGACCGATTTATCTCGCTGCCGGCGCCACCACTGTGCGGGATTGCGGCAACGAATTTGAATTCATCACCGCTGTGCGCGATGCAGTCGTGAATGGCCGCGGGCTTGGACCACGTCTGCTATTGGCCGGCATTGTGGACGGCACCGGGCCGCTCGCGCTGGGTGTCGCGCGCGTGGACACGCCTGAAGAAGCCAGGGTGTGGACGGACAAATATCACGACGCCGGTTTCCAGCAGATGAAAATTTACAGCTCGGTGAAACTGGAAGAAGTGAAGGACGTGGCTAAGGAAGCGCACCGTCTTGGAATGACGGTCACGGGTCACGTGCCCGAGGGGCTCAACGCATACCAGGTGATCGAAGCAGGCCAGGATCAGATTAATCACATCTCTTACATCGCAGACATCATGACGCCACCGCTTCCCGAAGGCGCAAGCCGGCTGGATCGCGCTAATGCAGCCGCCAACATCGATTTGAAATCACCCGAAGCGCAAAAGGCGATTGCATTTCTGGTACAGCACGGAACGGTCGTGGATCCGACGGTGGCCTTATTCGAATTCTTTACGGCCAGCAGCGTTAAGCCGCCGGTCACCATCGAGCCGGGCGTTGCCCATGTCGCCCCGGAACTCCAGGCGATTCTGGCCGAAGCTGGGCCGCCGACACCTCATACTGAACTTCAAGAAAAAATTGTGCAGAAGGACCTTGCGATCATCGGAGCGCTGCATCATGCGGGTGTGCCGATTGTCGCCGGCACGGACCAGACGGTGCCAGGCTACAGCCTCTACCGCGAAATCGAGCTATACGCGCAGGCTGGATTTACACCAATGGAGGCGATTCAAGCTGCCACAATTGTTCCAGCGCGCGTGATGGGGCTCGACAAGGAGCTCGGGACTGTGGAAGCAGGGAAACGAGCTGACCTGATTATTCTCGACGCCAGCCCGCTCGAATCAATTCACAACATTCGCAAAGTGGAATTCGTCATCACCAATGGCGTCCTGTATAACTGCGCCGAACTGTGGCGCAGCGTCGGATTCAAGCCCTAAGGCGGAAACGTGAGGGATTCGAACATGGAAAAATGGACGCGCAGAAAGTTTTTCGTTTCCACGGTCACAGGAGGAATCGCCGCGACTGCGAAACGTCTTTTCGGAGCTGGCGATCCGACTTTCGCGAAATCGAGCGAGTTTTCCGATGTTGAGCCGGGAGCCGCGCCACAGGATGTTCGCCCACTAATTATTTCTGCTGCGAACGGCTTTCCGCACCTCGACGATGGTATGGATGTGCTTAAGTCCGGCGGCGACACGCTGGACGCCGTGCTCGCAGTGGTCACGAAAGTGGAAGACGATCCCAACGACGATTCAGTCGGTTACGGCGGCTTGCCGAATGAGGATGGAGTTGTCGAGCTCGACGCCTGCGTGATGCACGGTCCGACGCACCGCGCCGGAGCTGTTGGTTCCATTCAAAAAATAAAGAATCCGTCGTTAGTCGCCAAAACCGTGCTGGAAAAAACGAATCACATTTTCATTGTCGGCGTTGGTGCGCAACGCTTTGCGGAAGACGAAGGCTTCGTGCCCATGAATTTGCTGACGGAGCGTTCACGCATCGCGTGGCTCGCGTGGAAGGCGTCGTCTTCGGAGAACTGGCGGCCGGGGCTGGATAGTCCCGAATGGAAAGAAAAACTCGCGGAACTCCTAGACACTCCGGAAAAGCTGGCGTGGCGTGATCATATCGAGGATGTAGTGATGCATCCGCCGACTGGCACCATCAATTGCCTGGCGGTGAATGCCAGGGGCGATATTTCCGGCACGACTACAACTTCTGGGCTTGCCTGGAAAATTGCGGGACGTGTCGGCGATTCGCCCATCATCGGCGCGGGACTTTTTGTGGACAACGAAGTGGGCGCGGCGGGCTCTACCGGACGCGGCGAGGAAGACATCAAGATCGCGGGCGGCCATACCATCGTTGAAATGATGCGAAAAGGCTCGACGCCGACCGACGCCTGCATGGAGGCGCTGCATCGCGTCGCGCGAAACTACAAGGCGTTTCCCGACCGACTGAAAAGGTTTCACATTCAATTCTACGCGCTGAATAAAAACGGTGAATATGGTGCGGCGAGCCTTTGGGGCAAGCACGTGAACGGGCGGCCGGTCGAATACGCGGTGCACGACGGCACGAAGGCGCGGCTCGTGCCGACGACGCCGTTATTTGAAGGCGTCGGCGGCGACTACTGATATATCCGCTTCGCTCGACATCGGCTATTGCACCAGGTCCGACGCAAACACCAGCTGAATGCCTTGCGCTTCGAGGCGCGGGATGCCGTTGGCGAGTGCGGCGATGGTGGCAGGGCGGGGGTGTCCGATGGCGATGGTGAATCCATCGCGGCGCGCATCACGAGTAGCGAGATCGAGTTGCTTTAGGATGGCTTCGCGCGACGCGACGTCGTCCAGAAACACTTTGCGCGATGCCGCGCGCACCCCGTTGCGTTCGGCGGCGTCGTAAGCCACGGTCTTAACATCCGTGCGGCTATCAACGAAGAACAGGCCGCGCTGGCGAAGCGCCGGCATCAGGGCCTGCATTAACGCGGGATCGGAAGTGGCGCGTGAGCCTTGGTGGTTATTTACGCCTACAGCGTACGGTACCGTCTCCAACATTCCAGCGAGAGTTAAATCCACCTGCGCGGCGTTCATTCCCACACGCAGCTCAATGTCTTCCGGTTTCGCTCCGTCCGCTTCCGACTCCATGGGTAGATGCAGCATGACCTGGTCGCCGCGGCGCTGGGCTTCCTCGGCAACTTCGGTCGAGAGCGGCAAGTGAGGCAGAACGGAAACCGTCAGCGGGAAACCGAGCGCGAGCACAGCGTCTGCAGCGGAGCGATCGTAACCCATGTCGTCAATGATGATAGCGATGCGGGGATTCGCGCTGCTCTGGTTCTGCGAGTAGGGTGAAGGCGAATGCGCACGAGCAGCCAACGGAGTGACTACATGGACTGTGTGCGTGCGGATGCCGTTGAAGGTGAAATCGAAGCGGATGAAGCCGCCGGAAGTTGTTTCGGCAACGGAAAGATTATGGTGATGGGCGATGTCAGTGAGAGCTTGCGCGAGCGCGGAAGTTTGCGAGGGATCGGTGAGCGAGACGTAGACGTTGTCCGCAGCCGGCTGAGTGGAAACACCATGCTTCGTGGGCTGCAGCTCGGGGCGAATCGCGATTTCGGATTTGTGGCCGGTGATTTTCTGGGCGGCTGTGACAATTTCGCCGGTGACTGCGCGCAACTCATTTTTCGAAAGGGATTTTTTGCCGCAGCCGGCAAGCGACAGCATCAGCGCGGCGGAAAAGGCCGCGAATATACGAACCGCGCTACTCAATCGCAAATTTATGCGGCCAGTTGCGGCTGCCAGCGGCGAAGCTGGGCGGCCTTTTTCTCGACGACGGCGCCGCCCTGCAAAATCTCGATGGCTTTCTTTACGATCGGATCGTCAGGCGAGGAACTGGGAACGGCCGCCGGCTGGCTGAGGTCGGCTTGCGCTATCAAATCGTCAATCGAAGGATGCACTTCGACGGTGGGGCCGACGCCCTCGGTGGGAATATTCTTGTTGCCGGGCGTGTAGTAACTCGCGACGGTGAGGATCAGCGCGGCGCCGTCGTCCATTTCGATCAACTTCTGCTGCGACGCAGTGCCGTACGTACGCTCGCCGACAGTGTCGCCACGCTTGTTGTCAGCGATGGCGGCGGCAAGGATTTCCGCAGGACCGGCGGTGCCATTACCGATCAACACGGTGACAGGCTGGATCCAGACAACTTTCGATGGATCGGCGGACGAAACGACGGGCGTAACGGTCTGGCCTTTCAGCGTGGCGATCGTGCCTGACGAAAGAAACAGTTGCGCGGTCTGGATTCCTTCCTGGTCATCGCCGATCGAGCAATCGCGCAGGTCGAGGATCAATTTCTTCGCGCCGTTGTGTTGGAACTGAACCAGCTTCTCGCGAATCTGCTTGGACATTCCGGCGTTGAAAAGCGGCACGCGCAGATAAGCGATATCACCGGAGAGTTTATCTTCAGCAAGCTTAGGAAGCGTTAACTTCGCCAAGGTAACGGTCATTTCCTGAGGCTCGGCTTTGCCGCGGCGAATCACGGACAGCGGCACGGTGTTGCCGGGACCACCCTTCAGCAGAAGCTGGGCCTGGTCGATGGCCATCTGGCCGGTGGTGAATCCGGCGATTTTTTCGAGGATGTCGCCCGCGCGCAGGCCAACGTTCGCGGCGGGGCTGCCGGGCAGCACGCCGATCACGCCGATGTAACCGAAGCGGCGAGTGAGCGCGAGCCCGCTCTCTCCGGCAGGACTGCTAGCACTCTTCTCCTTGAAGTCCTTGTATTCCAGGGGGCTCAGGTAGGCCGACTGCGGGTCGAGCGAATCGAGCAGGCCGTGCAGGGCACCGTTGGTGACGGCATGCATGTTGGGGTCGTCAACGTACTGGCTCTGGATGCGCTCGAGGACTTCGCTATAAACGGTGAGCGCGCGATAGGCTTTGTCGTCGGACGAGCGGCCCAACATATATCCGGTCGCGACGTAGGCAACGACCAAGACTGAAACCCCAAGAACAATCTTTTTCCCAAGTGAACTCATGCGTTCTTCCCTTTTAGCGCCTCGGTGATGGCTTGCCTAGTGCAACCATTAGACTGCGATCACGCGCATATGAAAGCTTGATTATAGCGTGAGTTGGCGGGATTCGTGACTCGTGATTTGTGGTTCGTAATTCGTGACCGGCGCGACTCGATCTGGGGTGTTCGCGTTGCGACAGAGTGAAAAAAATGACGATCGAGAGCGTGTGTCGGTCGTTTGTTTTCTGCGAGTTACAGTGAATTTCTAATCGGGTGGGTTGGCGAATGGAAAAGGCCTGAATGCTGAGTGGTGACGGGTAAGCAGCGGGGAGCACGTCACGATTGTAAGATTGTAGTTGACGGCTGGCTTGAGCCTCCCTCGCGACTTAGCCGTGCCCGAAACCGAGCGCGCGAATGGTGAGGAGCGCGGCACGGGTTGTGGCGACACCATTGGCAGGTGATCGCCTTGCTGGTTCGGTCGCGCGCGTTGCGGTCCGCATGTCGCGTCCTCGATGGGGCTCAATTCTGCCCCGACCTATGCCTAACACATTTACCTTGTGATTACTACACCAAAGATAGTATGCGGGTGGCTTGGCTGGGGCGCGCTCTCTTTTAGCAATGGTGAACGTGCGACGCAGCGGAACGACGGTCGAAATCAAAATGCGGATTGCCAAGGGGGTTTCCTTCGGAAGAAGCTCGGAGCGTCGGTATGCCGACACGCGAGAGATGAGCGCGACGACGAATTATTTTTCATGTAACCGATTGTCTGGCGAGGCATCCGATATTGTGTCGGCACTGCTGCTCTTGACGCGAATTGTGGCGGAGTATTGAGCGAGTTTCGGCTCCCACCTCACCCCGATGCCGCCGGAGGTAATCCTTGCACGATTTTAGGCCCGTACTTTGGCAGGAAGCTTTCATCAAGGCCGTGGACGAACCTGATCGAGAAACTTTGGCGCGGTTGATCCGCGATGCGGAGATCGCGATACGTCTGCGCTGGCAGCAAATGGAAAACCCGGCTGATTATCGCCACGAAGTGCGCGCGATGAAGGTCGCGACGCTGGCCATGAATTCGATCAAGGCCCAGAAACTTGGCGACGGGAAGAAGCCGGGGGCGTTCGATCGCTGCTGCGATTTTAAGAGATCTGCCTGAAGGCTAGCGACTCGCGGTTTTCTGCGATTTTTTGATCCCCATGGATCGTCGTCTGCGTGAACCCTAATCTAACAGTTCAATCCACCGTGATCGCAGTCTATAGGTGACCACCTTGTGCTGCGGATGCGACTGGCTCATTCTTAGGCCGTTCGCTCGATAGGCGGCACGGAGTGTCGCACCTACGGCGCTTGGCGCTTTTCCCCAGGTTTACCCCTAAGAGGCTGACGGAGAACACCGGCGCTACCCAGTGTGCACGGAGGAAGAGGCGGAGAGCCACGGACACGTGGGCTCGTTACGTGAATTCTATGGACCAGAAGCGGGGAGAGGGCCGGAGGAATTCGAAGCCAACCAGCGTCTTGCCGCCTTGGGTTTTTATTACGCGGGCGATGCGGCAGGGGAGTTCTTCGTCGGTTTGCACGTTGGCCATCAGGAGTTTTTGCGCGGGCGAGACTTCCGCGGAGAGCGCGAGGAATCCGCCGGTGGCGCTGACGTTGAGCGTGACGGTGTGTTCGGCGAAGGGCTGATTGTGCGAGTGGCCGTAAACGAAGACGGGCAGGAAGGCGGAAACGCGGTACGCGCGGCGTTTGTTGGCTGGCTGATGTGGCATTGGCGCTGTGGCGGCCGCGCCGGTCGCGGGCGCGCGTGCCGGCGTGGCGCGGCTGGGACCGGAGCGCACGACTCTGGGAGTTAGTAATTTGCGCCAGCTCATGAGCGTCGCTTGAGCGAGACCGCCGCCGCTGGGCATATCGGCGCGGCCGCGAGAAACTTTGCTGGGCGGAAGTAGTTTACACCGTGCCGTAGCGGAACATGCCCGGCTGTGTCTAGTTCGGAGTAAGCTGGGTGCGATGGGGACGCCGCGGATTTGTTGCGGTGTGCGAACGCGGGGAGGCGACGATGACGGCGGCGGAGTTTCGGCGGTTGGCGCTGAGCTTTCCGGAAACTGCGGAGAGCTCGCACATGGAGCATCCGGATTTTCGTGTGGGCGGGAAGGTTTTTGCGACGCTCGGGTATCCGAGCGCTCGATGGGCGATGGTGAAACTGATGCCGGACCAGCAGCAGGATTTTGTGCGCGCGGAGCCCGAAGTGTTTGTGGCGGTGAAGGGCGGGTGGGGACGGCGCGGCGCCACGAACGTGCGGCTGAAGGCGGTGGAGAAGGCCGCTCTGCGTAAGGCGCTCGAGGCGGCCTGGCGGAACACCGCGCCGAAACGGATTGTCGCGGAGTTTGATGGCAACGGGCAGATTGCGAGCAAGCGGCGCGCCAAGCGAGAGCGCCGTTGACTTCGACTGAGTGATCACGTGCGGATTTCTTACGGACTTTTTCGATGAACCAGCGGATTTTTTCTCACACGCAACTTAGCATGGCGCTGCTCGCGGGATTGGTGCTGCGGCTTTACTTCATCGTGCATTTCCCGTTTTATGCCGGGGATACAAAATTCTACGAAGAATTGGCGCGCAATTGGTTAGACCACGGTGTGTATGGGCTTTTCGTGATCGGGCAATTAGTGCCGGTGGATATGCGCACTCCAGGATATCCGGGATTTCTTGCGGCGATTTATTTTTTGCTGGGACGCGGCAGCCGGACGGTGATGATCGTGCAGGCGTTTGTGGGTCTCGGGACATGCGTATTGACGGCGTTGATCGCGGCGCGGCTTGCGCCTGCTTCGCGGCGAAGAGTGGTAGCGACCGTGGCGCTGTGGATGGCGGCGCTGTGTCCGTTCACCGCGAATTACACGGCAGTGGTGCTGACCGAGACGCTCGCGATATTTCTGACGGCTCTGGCGTTGGTTGTACTTGTGTGTTTGTTGAGCGATCCGGAGCTGGATTTTCCCGCAGTCCATATCGCAGCCCGAGGCACGGTGTGGAGGCTTGCAGCGTGGTTTTTTTTGGCGGGAATTATTGTGGGGCTGGGGGCGTTGGTGCGTCCAGAGGCGCCGCTGGTGCTTGCCGCCGCTGGAATCGCGTTGTGCATGCGCTGGAGGCGGCGCGCGAATTGGACGAAGTTGATCTTGGCGGGATGCTGGATGTGCGTGGGTTTGCTTTTCGCGCTTCTGCCGTGGGCGGCGCGCAATGCGCGGACTTTGGGGCGCATCGAATTTCTGGGGCCGCGTTACGCACAGAGTTATGGCGATTTCATTCCGCGCGGATTTTTCGCTTGGACGCAAACGTGGATGACGCGGTTCAGCGAAGCATACGTGGTCAACTGGAAATTAGGCAAGGAGCCGCTGCGCGCGGATGCGCTTCCTGCTGCTGCTTTTGATTCCGATGCAGAGCGCGGGCGAGTGGCAGGGTTGCTTGAGCGATATAACGGCGATCTGCGCATGACCCCGGCACTGGACCATCAATTTGCCATTTTGGCGCGGGTGCGGACAGAGCGGCGTCCCTGGCGGACATACCTCTCCATTCCCGCGCAGAGAATTTTGGCGATGTGGTTCACGCCGCGCGTTGAATTGCTGCCGTATTCCGGCAACTTGTGGCCGCTGGGCGATAAGTGGCGGGAAAACCGCGCGGATTTTGGAGTAACGCTGGGATTCGGGATTCTCGGAATTGCATATGCGGGCTTGGCGCTGTGCGGATTGTGGCGGTGGCGCGGTGGGACGGCGGGTGGGTTCTTGATTGTATTCGTCGCGATCCGAACGGTGATAATGACGCAGTTGCAAACGGTCGAGCCGCGCTATGTGATCGAGTGTTTTCCGGCGGTGCTGGCGTTTGGAGCGCTGGCTTGGGCGATTCCGTGGCGGGAGGCGGCCGTGGAGCACGATGCGCTACGCGCGGTGCCGGATGTAGCCAGCGAGTAGGTGTCGCCGAGAGCGGCGACAGCGCGTGGCTATGACGCCCCGCCGAAAGCCCGCCATGCGCAAGACTTTCGTTTGGGCACAACTCCCAGGCTCGCGGGAAATGCACGGCGAACCGAAGGCGCTGCGCGCCGGTCTTCCTTGATGTCGTAGCTAAAGCCACGACCCACAGGATTCATTCCTATCTTCCGCACGGACTTTCAAGCTCGACTCGCATTTTCCCGAGTGCGGTAATTTCAGTGGTTTGCGCGTTGCGGATGTGAGATATTGCGCCTGTATCGTTATGTTACGAAATATAGCTTTTTACTTCTTTTTGTGACTGGGGAACTCATGAGCGTTGCGCTATGCGTGAGACGAGAACGGCTGGCGACTTCTCCACGCTTAACGAGGCTGACGATTACTTTGGCCGGGTTGCTGCTATTTGCGAATGGGTGCGCGAAGCAATCGACGGCGACCGGCCCGGCCACAAAATCGGAGGAATCACAGGTTCGAGTGACCGCTACAGCGAATGCAGTGCTGGTGGATACTTCTGCAGCGGAATTCGCAATCGCTCCGAATGGATACGTTGGTGCGAGCCTGGCAACCGGCGACCGGAAGATTTCGCTCGATGACGCCGGGAGCGATTCGGGTGTCCAGATCGCCGCTGGCGCAAAGGAATTGCCACCTGTGATTTTTGACGTGGCGCATCCTCAGATATCGGAAACCCACGGACGGCTGGGAACGAAAGGAAAACGCGTTGAAGTCACCGGCGGGAATTCGGCGGCAGATCTTGAAGAATCGCTGATGGTTGAAGTGTACGACGACCTTCCGCAGATCGCGCTGGTGTCTGTTTCGATTCGCAATGCGGGAAAAGGCGAATTGAAGCTGGACGCTGTTGACCTCGATCGCCATCGTTTGAATGCTTCGCTGGCGGATTCCGCTGCGGCGCCCAACGAAATGTGGTCTTTCCACGGAGCGAGTATCAAATGGGGCAAAGATAACGTCTTCGAAATTCCGCGAAACTTTTCGCAACAAAATCAGATGGGTTCGCTCGTGGAAGTGAAGGGCGACTTGGGACGCGTGGGCGGAGGGATTCCCGTCGTCGCGTTCTGGACACGAACGGTGGGCGAAGCGATCGGGCACGTAGAGACGCTACCTCTGGTGCTTTCGATTCCCGTGAAAACGGAATCGGACGGCCACGTAGACGCGAGCGTCCACCTCGCGCCGGGTAATTCGTTGCAGCCTGGAGAGACCTATTCGACTCCCTGGACATTTATCGCGGTATATGCGGGCGATTATTACGAGCCGCTGCGAATTTATTCAGACGTGATTGACGGCGAAGGCTTGAAGAAACCCACGAACAATAATGAAGACTATGCGGTGAGTTGGTGCGGCTGGGGCTATCTTGCCAACGTGACGCCGGCACAAATGCTGGGGACAATTCCGAAGCTCAAAGAATTTGGCATCCATTGGGCGACGCTCGACGATCGCTGGTTCAACAACTATGGCGATTGGCAGCCGCGCAGCGACACTTTTCCCGACGATGAAATTCGCAAAATGGTTGGGCAATTCCACGACCAGGGAATCAAGGTGCAACTGTGGTGGTTGCCGCTTGCAGTCGAAGACGGCGGGCCGGGATACGAGTCACATTCTTACGGCGTTTCGGAAGTCGTGAAGCAGCATCCGGATTGGCTGGTTCTCGATAAGAATGGCAAGCCGGCGCGCATGACCCGGAATCTCGCGACGTTATGTCCCGCGGTTCCGGAGGTGCGCGAATACTACAAGCACCTGACAGAGAAATTCATACGCGATTGGGATTTTGATGGGCACAAACTGGACAATATCTATAGCGTTCCAGCGTGTTACAACCCAAAACACCATCACAAATCGCCGTACGATTCCGTTTATGCGATGGGCGAAGTCTACAAGACGATTTTCGAAACTACTCGCGCGCTTAAGCCGGATAGTGTGACGCAGAGTTGTCCGTGCGGCACGCCGCCCAGCATCGCGTGGCTGCGCTATATCGATCAGGCGGTGACGGCCGATCCAGTGGGTTCCGTGCAGGTACGGCAACGCGTGAAAATGTACAAAGCGCTGCTCGGTCCGAATGCCGCTGTGTACGGGGATCATGTGGAATTGACGCGGATCGCGAACCCGAACGGGGATGAGCGCGATTTAGGGTCTGATTTTGCTTCGACGGTGGGTACTGGCGGCGTTGTGGGGACAAAGTTCGCTTGGCCGGACTACGGTCCGAAGCTAAGCGATGTGTATCTCACTCCGCAAAAAGAAGAGTATTGGAAAAAGTGGATCGGCCTTTATAACGACAAAATGCTTTCGCGCGGCACGTTTCGAAATCTTTACGTTTATGGCTACGACGTGCCGGAGGGGTACGCGATCGAAAAGGATGGGGCGATGTATTACGCGTTTTTTGCGCCGTCGCCCGCGACGGGGGTTGCTCACGCTCATGCCGAACCGGCGGCGTGGTCGGGAGAGATCGAGTTGCGCGGACTTGGTTCGGGGAAATACCACGTCGTGGATTATGTCAGCGGGAAGGATCTTGGCGAGGTGACCGCGCCGGACGCGAAGCTGAAGGCCAGTTTTGCTGACCACCTGCTTATAGAGGCGAGGAAGGAGTGAGAATCTGCTTTGGTGGAAGGATTTGAGCGAAAAGCAGATCCCTCGCTACGCTCGGGGTGACACCCATCCCATTTCGCGCGCTAGGATACCGACTGAGGTTCAGCGAGGCTTCCAGTGATCGCTAAAAAATTGCTGGACGCTTCGGCGATCTCTGAACGCTTCGGTCCCGCCTTCGCTAGTGGTTGAGAACGCGCCTGCCAGGTCGGCGTACTCGAGACATTCCTGCGGACTTGCGCCCTGCAAGAAACGATGAATGAAACCCGCGTCGAAACTGTCGCCGGCGCCGACAGGGTCGACCGATGCGACGCGCATGCCGTTGCGTCGCCATTCTTCGGAGCCTTTCCGCGCGACGGCCCCTTGCAAACCGAGTTTTACAACTACCATTTGGGAAAGTGTCGCGAGCTTATTGATGGCCTGCTGGAGATCGTCGCTTGCGGCGATCTTTTTTGCTTCGCGCTCGTTCGGAAAGAAAATGTCAACAAACGGCAGTACCTCCAGCAAATCGCTGCCCCACTTGCCTTCGGGGTCGTCGTTCGTGTCGAGCGAGGTGGAGAGGCCCTTGGTCTTGGCTTCGCGAAACAAGTCCGCAATTCTGGGCCGCAGGGCGCGGTGCAGAAAATACGACGAGAGATGCAGGTGCCGCGCGGAAAAAATGTAATCAAGATCCAGATCGTCGTGGCCTAATTCGAACATAGTGCCGGGATACGTCAGGATAAAGCGATGTTCCGGCTGGGCGAGGATCACGGTGAGTCCGGTTGCGGTGCCGGTCGATGCAAAACGCACGTGCGTTAAATCCACGCCCGCGTTCGCAAGCCAATCGAAGGCCATCTTCCCCAGCGAATCGGCGCCCATTTTTGAGACCATGCCAACGCGCGTGCCAAGCACCGCGAGGTTGTGCGCAAAAATGGCGGATGAACTTCCTAGCGTGAGGCGAAATCCCTTGATCAACGCTTCTTCTTCGGGCTTTAATTGCGGCGGTACGCCGTAAAGAATCAAGTCCGGGTTGATCTCGCCGACAACGCAAACATCGAGCGACATTCTCGCGGCCCCTATGTCTTGGCTTCCAGCATTACCACGCGGGACAGGTTCCGAGGCTCGTCAGGATTCAGACTCTTCTTGATACCGGTGTAAAAACCGAGGAGCTGCCCCGGAATTACGCTGGCGGCCGCGCGAGCGGCTTCTGGCACGTGGAGGGACAGTTCGACAAAGTAATCGGCCGCGCGGCGAACGACCGAATTACCGGCGTTGGAAACAACGAGCGTGGTTCCGCCGAGTTTTTTAATTTCTTCGAGGACGGCTACTTCCGCGTCAAAACCGGATTCGCTGATGATGAAAGTAATCAGCGTCTCGGGACTGACGATCGCCTTGGGGCCGTGGCGGAACTCGAGGGTGTGAAAGCACTGTGCGTACGAACAAGACATCTCTTTCACTTTCAGCATGGATTCCTGCGCGATCCCGAAGAAGGGGCCCTGGCCGAGAAAAACGTAGTCCGCAAAATTGTGGGCATCCACCAGCGATTTGATCGTGCTTTGAATGGCGCCCATGTGTTCCGCGACTTCATCGGGAAGGTCGCGCAGCTGATCCAGAAAGCCGCTGCGATCTCCGCGAATCGCCGCGAGCGATTGAAGCGTGAGCAGCATCGAGGTGAAAGACCGCGTCATTACGGTGCTTTTTTCATCGGCGAAAGGGAGACTGATCGACTGCGATGCGATTTTTTGAATCGGCGTATCCGCGCCGCAAGTAATCGCCAGAGAGCGAAGGTTGAGACTGGTTTCGAGATACTCGGCGGCCTGCAAGACCTCCGAAGTATGGCCGGAGCGAGTGATCAGAACGGGTTGGCAGGGAACCGGAAACAATTGCGGGAACAGTGTGATTTCGGATGCGGGAATTGCGCGCGATTTGTCGCCTGTTAGAAGCGTCCAACTGGCGGCCGCGGCTTGGGCCAGATAGAAACTCGATCCGCAGCCGATGAATACCCGTTCGCTATTTCTCGGCAGTTTCTCATGGAGGGATTTTATCGTGGGGCTGTTCTGCACGAACTCGAGACACAATTTCCAAGTTGCCGGTTCGGAAAGAATCTCCGCGATCGTGTGAGCGCCAACTTCTTCTGATTTCAATTCCGCCAACTGTGCCTCCGCATCAATTCCGAGATGAACCATTCAAACCAAGTTGACCTTGATGTGCGCCGCGCGCAGCCCTCGAAGATGCTGGGCAGAAATTTTGCTGTCCGTGATGGTGTGATGGACCGCCGAAGTGGGAGCGATAAACGAGAGACTGCGGCGCCCGAATTTGCTGGAATCGCAGACGATGATCGTCGTCTTGGCGTTTTCCATCATGACGCGATTCGCGCGTGCTTCGAGCAGATTAGGAGTCGTAAGCCCGTATTGCAGATCGAATCCGTCAACGGCGAGAAAAAGCAGATCGGCGGTGACGTGGCGCAAGGAATCTTCGGTGAGAGGCCCGACCAGCGAAAACGAATTCCTCCGCAGGACGCCGCCCGTTAGAATAAGTTCGACATCGGTGCCGGCGAGCTCGGCGGCGATGTTCACGGCGTTGGTAATCACGGTGAGATCGCGCACATGCTTGATGGCGCGCGCAACGGCCGTGGTGGTGGTGCCCGAGTCCAAAATCACGACGTGGCCGGGACGAACGAAACGCGCAGCCGCTGCGGCAATTTTTAGTTTTTCGCGACGGTGCAACTGCTCTTTTTCATGCAGCGTGGGATCCCGCAGCGCGGAAGCGTCCAGGGGAAGCGCGCCGCCATGCGCACGCTGCAGGCGGCCCATTTGATGGAGCGACTCCAAATCTTTTCGAATCGTGATCAGGGAAGTGGAGAAGCGGCGAGCGAGGTCCTTGACCACAACGCGGCCGTCGCGTTGCGTCAAGTCGAGTATTTTGCGCCGCCGCTCTTCCGCCAGCATCGGTGAAGGCTACTTTCGATTTCTTACTTTTTGTTACTATTTCGTGCCCAAGGGTGATAGCTTGGCACAAATGCGAACTAGGAGCAAGGATTTATGGCCGGTCCTACGATCGTTTGCGTGAGCGCCAATCCGGCCATGGACCGGCGGTTGCGCGTCGAGTCTCTGACGGTGGGCGAAGTGAATCGCGCAACAAGCGCGCAGGGTTTTGCGGGGGGCAAAGCTGCTCACGTGGCCATGGCGGCACGCGCGTTGGCCGCCAACGCCGTGTGGATAGGATTTCTTGGCGGAGCGATTGGGGAGGAATGCGCGCGGCAACTGGAATTGCTGGGCATTCAGGCGGCCACAATTCGCACGGCGTCCAGCACGCGCGTGAACCTGGAGATTATTGACGTGTCGGGACGAGTTACCGAGCTGCTCGAGCCGGGCGCTCAACCGAGCGTTAAAGAACGGGATTACTTTCTGCAAGCGTGCGTTCGTGGAATGCGCGAGGAGTGGAAGCCGGCAGTGCTGGTCATTTCCGGCAGCTTGCCGGCGGGTCTTGGCCCTGATTTTTATGTTTCGCTCATCGAAGCTGCGCGAACTGCAGATGCGAGAGTTTTTGTGGACACCGGCGGCGAGGCTTTGCGTGAGAGTTCGAAGGCTGGTCCAGATTTTGTGAAGGTAAACCGCGCTGAGGCAGGAGCGCTGGTGGGCAGGCCGCTCAGGACGGTGCAAGAAATCGTTCATGCCGTCGGGGAGATCGTTGAACGCGGAACCAGAAGCGCGGCGATCACATTAGGCAGCGACGGGTTGATCTGGGTCGAGAGCAAGAATGGGCCGGTTTGGCAGGCGCGGCCGCCGCACATGAAAGTTATTTCAACGGTGGGTTGCGGCGACGCGACGCTGGCGGGTTTTGCGTATGCCGCTCTTCAGAGTATGGCCGGTGAAGGGGCGCTGCGGTTGGCAGCGGCTTGTGGCGCTGCGAATTGTGTGTCGCCGGCACCGGGCAGGATCGAGTTCGCGACCGTGCAAACGCTCATCCAACAGATCGACGTCCAGCAACTCTCTTAGGGTGCGCTGTGCGGTTCGTGAGTGTTTCTTGGCGATGCTATTTCGACGTGGCGACTATGCCGGGAATCCAGTGCGTGGCGTTATCGTGATAAATGCGGCGAAGAACCGGCTCGGGCAAGTCCAGTCCCTCGATTTGGCGGCTTTTGTATTGCAGGACTTGATCTGTCGCCAGGAACTTCCAATCTCTCGCGTAGGTATCCCGCCAGTCCTTTAGCGCTTCGGGCGTGGCTTCGCTATTGAGGAACTCGAGGTCTGTGCCGTACAGTACGCGGTCCTGATATTTGATGAGGAAGTTCCGTACTTTTTCTCGCGGCTGAATCATGAGGTATTCCATGCGCGCCGCCGTGTCCACCGCGAAATTCGGATAGCGATCGAAGTGCTTCGCGATTTCATCCACATCGGTTTCCATGCTACCCAGGTGCGCGCCGACGACACGAAGCTCGGGATTTTCCGCGAGCAAGTGATCGCGCGCGGCGAGAATGACTTCCTTGCGAGGATGGTCGGGATGAAGATACATGTACCACTGGGGATTTTCCTTGTAGTAGTCGTAATCGGGGCTGTCGGGGTTCGGCGGCTGCCAACAGGAGGAAGGCTCGGCAACGTGAGCGACCAGCGTTTTGTTTTGGGCCGCGATTTCCTGGTAAATGGGTTCGAACGCCGGATCGTCGGGCATGACGTAGCGGCCGTCGGACGTCTTTAGCTCCATCCCAATGTTTTTCCAGATTTTCACGGCGACGCCGCCGTCGGTAAATTCCTGGCGAAGCTGCTTGACGGTCGTCTGCGCAAAGTCCTTCTGCTGAAAAGCAAATGGATCAAAGGTGACGCAAAGCCTGGCATGGCCTTGACTGGCTTGCACGAAGCCCTCGGCACGGGCGGTTTCGGTTGCGAGGTCTCCGAAGCTGCGCCGGGTGTCGGCGACGCAGATGTCCAGCACATGCAGGCGCAGGCGCGCCATCAGATCCGCAAAGGCAGGATCGCTTTTGAATGCGTGGACATGTGTGTCAATCGGTTCGAGCGCAGCAAATGCCTGCAATTCATCGCTGGATGCGGAGGATTGTTCGCGTGCATCCGCGGCCGCTGCTGCAAACAATGGGCCGGCTACAAGGCGGCCAACCTGGAAGCCCACGAACGTCATACCGGCCACCATCAGCCATAGCAATAACGCCTTCTTGAGTTGTGTTCGCATGTTTTCGGTCAATGCTTCGGGGTGCCGGAACGCGTGCGGCTTCTGGCTGGCTCATTTCCATCCGTCTCGGCTCGCTGCTCGCGCACGTCGGCGAGAATTAATTCCACGCCGGCTTCGCGTATGGGCCGCAGATATTGTGGGTCCGTGGCTGAATCCGTGACGAGGATGTCGATGTCAGTGATGGGCCCCACATACGCAAAACCCTGATTGCCAAATTTGCTGTGGTCCGCAAGAGCAATGCTCACGCGCGCTGACTTCAGAATCATTTTTTTGATCTGTGCTTCGGCTTGGCTGGCGGTGGAAATGCCGTAACCGGGGTCGATCGCGCTGACGCCGAGCACGGCTTTATCAACGCGAATTTCCGAGAGGGCGCGCTGCGCCCAAACTCCCGAAAGATAAAACACGTCCTTCTGCAGTTCGCCTCCGGTGGAAATAACCGAAACGTGCTGGCTGCTTTGAAATTCATTTACGATGGGAGGAGAATTTGTGATCACGGTGAGCCGGTTGCGATGAAGCAGGCGGCGCGCCAGTTCATAGACGGAAGTGCTTCCTTCCAGGAACACGGTTTCGCCGTCCAATATCAGGCGCTCCGCTTCACGCGCGATTGCCTGCTTTTCGGCACGATTAGTGCGTCCCAGCGCGTCGTAGGACGGCTGGAAATTCGTGCTCGAGGTGCGCGACACGGCACCGCCGTGGGACCGGACTAACACTCCCTCTTTTTCCAATGCAGCAAGATCGCGGCGGATGGTGGCCGCGGTAACGCCAAGTGTGCGTATGAGGTCGGAAGCGGTAACAGTTCGCTCGCGAGACAGAATCTCGCGGATGCGAAATCTACGTTCTTCCGCTAACAGGCTCATCAGTAAGTTGCTCCGTTGGCCCTCGTCGACAGAAAGCAGCCGGATTGTGCCACAAACCGGCAAAAACTGATCATATAAAAACAAAATACTACATTTTCGATAAAAAAAGTTGACAAACGAGCAGAATGGGACTAATTACGTGAGCGATTCGTGATTTCTCCTAGCAGACCGGATGGGACGGGTGGTCTATCCGCGATCATTCAACAGGCGAGTGGGGCTAAAGCTTCGATCGGAGGGCTACCGGTGAACGAGTCATTTCGTTGTGTTCTTGCTCGACGAACAACTCCCGCAGCCAAGCTTGCGCGACGCTGGCGTGACGCAAAGCCTCCGGTGCTTTTTATCACGCTGCTTCTGCTGCTGCTTTTTTCCTGTGCAAGCACCTGGGCGCAGAAGGACACCGGGGCCATTGCTGGAACGGTGAAAGATCCGTCGGGAGCCGTTGTAGCAGGGGCGAAAGTTAGAGTGACTGACATCGACCGCGGAACTGAGATTGATTCCATCACTAACGAGGTGGGCGAATACACGGTCAGCCCCCTAAAAGTCGGCCGCTACAAAGTAGCCGTCGAAAAGACCGGATTCAAAACCGCCGTCGCCGGACCTGTAGTTGTCGAAGTTCAAGAACGTCCGTCGGTGAACGTGATGCTGGAAGTGGGCCACGCGGACGAGACCGTGACCGTTACCACCCAGAGCCCTTTGCTCGAAACGGAAACCTCGGATTTGGGGCAAGTCGTTAGCGGCGACAGAGCCGTCACGCTTCCGCTCAACGGGCGAAACTATGCGCAGCTCGCCCTGCTAGGGGCGGGCGTAGTCCCCAGCGAGCCCGGCTCGCGCGTGGAAACCAGCTACGGCTTCAGCTCGAACGGCGCGCGGGCGCTTCAGAACAATTATCTGCTCGACGGCGTGGACAACAACTCGAACCTGGGTGACGTGCTAACGGGCCAGGCATATGTGATTCAGCCATCGGTCGATGCCATCGAGGAGTTCAAGGTCCAAACCAACGCGTACAGCGCGGAATTTGGGCGCGGGAACGGTGCAATCCTTAACGCCATCATTAAATCGGGAACGAACAGCTTTCACGGCGACGTCTACGAATTTTTTCGCAACGATGCGCTCGACGGACGGAACGCATTTGACTCCAGCCGGCAGCCTTACCATCAGAATCAATTTGGGGCGACGCTCGGCGGGCCGATCCTCAAGGATCGAACCTTCTTTTTCATAGACTACGAGGGTTTTCGTGTCATACAGGCTTTGCCGCAACTTTCGTTAGTGCCCACCCCAGCGGAAATCGGCGGCGATTTCTCGAGTTTTCTAACGAGCACGCCGGCTATGGCGGTAGACATGAATGGCAAGGTGACAAATCAAGTCGCGCGTGATTGCAGCGGTCACCCCACATTTGTCGGGGAAATTTTCAATTCGCGGCTGGCGCAAGTTTCCGGTTTGAATCCAGGCGGCTTCTGTGGCGTGCCCATCGGCGTGGACGGAGCAGGGAACCCGACGAATATGTTTCCGGCGGGTTCTATCGATTCTTTGGCGGCGCGGCTTTCTGCGCTCTTCCCAACGCCGAACACAGATATTAATGGGAATAATTTTATTGCCGACCCGAAACGGACCTATAGCCGGAACAATTTTGATATTCGCGTTGATCATAAATTTTCAGATAAGGACAGCATCTTCGGCAGGTTCAGCTACGAAGACCAGCCAAGCTTCACATCGTCACCGTTCCAAAACGCGTTGGACGGCGGAGCCTTTCAGGACGGGACCCAAGATGACTCCTTTCGGAGCGTGGCAATCAGCGAAAGTCACGTATTCGCTTCGAATTTAGTGAACGAGTTCCGTCTCGGATACAACCGGATCAACTCGCATCGTCTTCAACTCAACGCGAATACGAACGTCGCACAGCAGCTCGACTTCCCCGGCGTTCCCTTCGGGCAGGATCTTGGCGGCTTGCCACAAATCAGTATCAACGATGGAACGGCAACGATCGGCAGCTCTGGTTTTCTCCCAGCCATCGAAAAACAGAATAGCTACGTGGTGACGGACAATTTGACGTGGATTCATGGCCGGCACTCCGCGAAATTCGGAACCGAAATCCGGAAAGAGCAATTCACTCTTTTCGAACCATCCGCTCCTCGCGGAACACTGAATTTCGCGAGCGATTTCACTGATAACCCCGCTGCTCCGACGACCGGTGGCGAAGCGTTCGCCACGTTCCTCCTCGGGATTCCAGACGGCGGGACCATCACCAACACGCACAACGTTGATTATCACCGGCAAATTTACTCTTTCTACGCGCAAGACGATTTTCGGATGACGCAACGCTTGACGCTCAATCTTGGATTGCGATATGAGCTGTTTACGACGATCAAAGCGGCCGGAAAAGAGCAGGCCAACTTTGATTTCGCAACGGACTCGCTCGTCGTCCCGAGCGGGCAGGATGCCCAGCTCACGCCGTTCCTGGCTGCAAACATTCCCATTGTGCGTAACGGCAGCAAGGGTTTGATCTCCCCTGATCTGAATAATTTTGCTCCGCGCGTCGGCCTCGCGTATCAGATTAACAATAAGCTCGTGCTTCGAACCGGCTACGGATTTTTTTACGGCGGACAGGAGAACGGTCCGTATTCAAATCCGAGTCCGGGTTTCAATCCGCCATTCTTTGTTACTCAATCTTTCAGCCCGCCGTGTTTTTTGTCGTCCGCGAATCCAAATCCGGGCCAGGTCGATTGTTCGATTAGCGCGAGCAACTCGACCTTACCGCTGAATGTACTGTCTCAAGGTTTTCCAGCAACTTCTTTGACAGATCCGAATACTCCCATCCTATTTTCCGTAAGCCCAAAGGTGCGCACGCCTTATACCCAGCAGTGGCATTTTGGATTCCAATATCAGCTGCCAAGCCAAACTGTGCTGGAGTTTTCTTACGCGGGTTCGCACGGCTCCAAGCTCTACAATTTCTACAACGGAAATCAGGCGGTGCCGGATGCCACATTCTGTACGACTTTTCCGAATACGCCCGGCAATTGCCCCACCGCCCCGCGGCGGCCTGCACAGATGTGCGACAATTCGGTTTTTCCTCCGAACTGCAACGGGGTTTTCGATACCGGGATCGATCTGCTGCGGACCGACGGTTTCTCGAACTACAATTCCTTGCAAGTTCGTCTGGAAAAGACGTTTTCTCACGGGCTGCAATTTGAAGCGTCCTATACCTACGCACACGCATTGGATGACGCGTCCAGCGCCGCTTTGGGCTCACTCAATAACGGCGATTTCCGCGATCAGCGGTTCCCCTCTCTCGAATACGGCAATTCCGATTTCGATGTGCGGCATCGCTTCGTGATCAGCTATATCTACCAACTGCCATTTGGGGATGGGAAAAGGTTCGGAGGCGACGCAACTGGGCTGAAAAACCAAATTATCGGGAATTGGCAAATTGCCGGCATCACCACGGCTTCGACCGGCAATTGGTTTACGATTACCGACGCCGCGACGAATGTCTCGTCGAGCGACGGCGGAGGTGGCGTGGGATTCTTCGAGGTTCGTCCCAATGTCGTCGGTAATCCCAACGCAAAGCCTTGCATGGCCGGCACGGTTTTCAATACCTGCGCGTTCGTGGACAACACGATCCCATTCACATTCGGAAACGCTGGACGAAATATCGTGCGCGGACCTGGATTTCAGAATTGGGATTTCTCCATCTTCAAGCTGTTTCCTGTGCGCGAGCAGGTGCGCTTCGAATTCCGCGCGGAGTTTTTTAACATCTGGAACCACGTGAACCCACTGTTCGAACCGCAGGGCCAGATCAGCGAAGAGCCCCAACCGTTAGAGTTCGGCACCCCGCAATTCGGATTTGTGCAGGGCGCACGAGACCCGCGGCTAATCCAATTTGCTTTGAAATTTTATTTTTGAGGTGCGGTCGCAAACAAGCCTACCTCCGGCTTGCACGCCGTTGCGTTCATGGGTGTAACTCGATTCCGTGGACGAGGACTTAGGCGCGTCCGCGCGTCATGTAGTAATAAATCGTCGGAGTCACGAATAGCGAGAGGATCATCGCGATCAGCAGGCCGCCGATGACTGCTACAGCCAGCGGCTGCAGCATCTGCGAACCGGCGCCGATGGCCAGCGCCAAGGGCAACATTCCCGCCACTGCCGCAATCGCGGTCATCGCGATCGGGCGCAATCTCCTGCGGCCGGCCTGCAAGATGGCTTCTTCGCGTGAAAAACCTGCCGCGCGGAACTTTTCGTCGGCATCGAGCAGCAAGATGCCGTTCTTGGCGACAATCCCGATGACCATAATCAGGCCCATGAACGAGGACAAGTTGAAGGTGATCCCCGCGAGCAGCAGCGCCACGAAGACGCCGGCCGTGGACAGCACGGCGGAAGTGAGAATGGAAACGGGTGCGGAGAAATTGCGAAACTCGAACAGCAGCACCAGGAACACAAAGACAATGGCCAGCGCGAGGACCATCGTCAAGTCGCGGAACGAGCTCTGCTGCGTTTTGTAAAGTCCGCCGTACTCGACGCGAATTGACGGAGGCAAATGCAGTTTGGCCAGCGCCGCTTGAACGGCGGCAATGCCGTGGCCCATATCGAGACCTTCCAGCCGCGCGGTGACGGCGACGTAGCGCTGCTCGTTATCCTGAAGAATTTCGGTTTGGCCCGCCACATCGGTCATCGTGGCAAGCGAACCGAGGTTCGCAGTATGGCCGCCGGGGCTGACAATCATGGTGTTGGTCATCGCCTCGAGCGACGACCGGATATCGGCGGGATAGCGGATGCGCACGGCGTAGGGGCGATCGTTGACGACCACCGGTGCGGTGGCCTCTACTCCATTCAGCATGGCTTGCGCTTCGTTGGCCACGTCCTGCGGCGTGAATCCGGCGTGCGAGGCTTTCGCCATATCCACTTGAAAAGAGACTGCTGGCCCGCTGGTGGTGGAATCGATTCCGTCGTCAACGTCCACGATCGGACGGTTTCCGCCTATGTCAATTTTGCCGATGGATTCGGCCACGCGTGGCGCCCATTGTTTCAGGAGCTTGGCATCGGGAGAAAACAACATGATGTCGATCGGCTGAGGAGCGCTGGTGAGGTCGCCGATCATGTCCTGAAGTTTCTGCGTGAATTCCACCTGGACGGCCGGCTCCGCCTGCGTGACCTTGGTGCGAATGTCGTTCATGATTTCCCAAATATCGCGATCGCGATCGGTTTTCAAGTCGGCGGAGATGTCGCCGATATTCGCTTCGGTCACCGCGGCCAGGCCGAGCTGAAGCCCGGTGCGGCGAGAAGTGACCGCGACTTCGGGAACAGAGCGCACAATCTGGCTGACATGGGTGATCATGCGGTCGGTTTCCTCAAGCGAGCTTCCCGCCGGCGTTACGTAATCGAGGATGAAACTGCCTTCGTCCATTTTCGGCAGCAGGTCGGAGCCGATATGCTGATAGCAAAGGTAGGAAACGACGATGATTACTACCGTAAGGACCGGCACCCAGATCGGATATCTCAGACTGCGTTGGAACCAGCGTTCGTAGAAGCGAATCACGCGGCCGAAATACCCTTTCATTAGGTGTTGCTCTTCGGCTTGCATCAACCGAGTCATCTCTATCTTCCGGCGTTCTGCGTCAGTACTTGCTGAAGCGGCGGCTGCGTCCGGCGTAGAGGTGAGACTCGCTTGAGCCGCTATTGCGCTCGGGGTGTCCTGAGCGCTGTGACCCGATTGCTTGCGGAGCAAGTAGAGGCACAGCGTTGGCGTCCAGGTCAGCGCGAGCGTGAGAGAAGTGAGCAAGGCTACACCGATCGTCAATGCCATGGCGCGGAAAAAGACGCCGGTCACGCCGGTAATCGCAATCAGTGGAAGGAAGACGACGATTGGCGTCAGCGTGGAACCAACCAGCGCCGGCGACAGCTCTTCTAAGGTCAAAGCTACGGCACGGAATCGTTCTTCGCCTGCTTCGCGGTGCAGCACCACATTTTCCAGCACGACGATCGCGTCGTCAATAATCAGACCGACCGCGGCCGCCATTCCGCCGAGCGTCATGAGGTTGAAGCTTTCCCCGAGAAACCTCATCACGATGAACGTAACCAACAGGCTGATCGGAATCACCATGCCGGCAATGAAGGACGTGCCCCAATCGCGCAGGAACAGCACGAGCACCGCCGACGCGAGCAGCAAGCCGATCAGAATGGCGTCGCGCACGCTCTTGATGGATTGTCCGACGATCCACGACTGGTCGTAAAAAACGCTTACATGCACGCCGGGCGGCAGAGTTTTTTCGATCGCCGCCATCTCGGCTTTTACCGAATTGGCGACTTGCATGGTGTTGCTGGCCCGCTGGCGATTTATGTTGATGAGCACGGCCGGCTTGCCATCGGAGGTGACGATGGTGAAATGCGGTTCGAACGAGGGCGTCACCGCCGCCAGGTCGCCCACATAAATTGGGCCTCCCGCCGGCGAACTCTTGACGAAGATTTTCGAGATTTCCTGCGCATCGTGCGCCTGGCCGCTGATCAACCCCAGGGTCAATTGATGGTTCCGCGGGAAAAGTCCCGGCGACTGAATAATGTTGGACTTCTCGACGGCCGAGAGAATGTCCGAGACGCTCGCTGATGCAGCGCGCAGCTTGGCCGGGTCTGGCACGATATGAAACTCCGGCATTTCGCCGCCCTGGACCACGATTGTTGAGACGCCTTGCAGACTTGCCAGTCGCGGTTGGATGTCATAGGTGGCGATTTCCCATAGCTGCGCCTGTGAAACCTTGTTGGATGTCAGTCCGTATCCCAGGATGGGGAAGCTCGAAAATTCCAGTTGATCGCTGGTGATCTTGGCGGTGGGCGGCAGAGTGGATTGCACGCGCGCCAGGGCCGCGTTGACTCGTTGCAGCGTCTGGAACATGTCCACATTCCAACTGAAATACAGATCAATTTCGGCGGAGCCCCGGCTGGTGATCGATCGGACGTCTTCAATTCCCTGGACGCCGCGGACGGCTTCCTCGATCGGGCGAGTGATCGTAACCAGCATTTGGTCGATCGGCATCACGCCGTTGTCCACGCCGATGAGGACGCGCGGGAAATCCGTGGTGGGAAATACTGCAATCGGAATGCTGAACGCCAGATATGCTCCCACCAAGGCAAGAGTGATGATGAGAAAGATGATTGATTTGTGCTCGCGCGCGAACCAGTAGACCTCGCCGCCGTCTCGCTTCTCTTGCTCTAGAACGCTGGTAGTATTTCGGCTTGAATTTGTCATAGATGGCTCAGGTCGGTCCTCGAGGGGCCCTCTCGCGCCTCAATCGGGCTCGCCACCCTTCGATTCGGCGCCTTTGGGTTCGGGACCCTTGGAGACTGTCACCTTGGTGCCATCAGGCAAGCCGTAAGCGCCGGAGGTCACCACCTGCTGGCCGGTTTCAAGCCCGCTGAGGATTTGCACTTGCCGGTCATCTTGAATTCCGGTGGTGACGACTGTTTGGTGAGCTTTCCCATCCTTGTCAATCAGCATCACCGTGGTCGCTCCGTCCGCTCCAGTGAGGATGGCTTCGGCCGGAACCACCAGCGCGTCCTTCACTGTTTTCGACACGATGTCCAGCTTCACGGATGAGCCAGACTTGAGTTTGCCGCCAGGATTGGGCGCTTCGACCCAGACCTGCACCGTCGTGCTATTGGGATCGAGAGCCGGGCTGACGACCGTGACCTTGGCAGGAATCTCGGACTGCTCGTGTTGCGGCACGATCGTCGCGGCATCGCCGACGTGCAACAGCGCCGCCTGCTGAGGCGAGACGAAAGCGCGCGCGACAATTTTGGACAAATCCATCACGGTGAGAATTGCGCTGCCGCTCGGGGCTGTTTCTCCCGCAAAAAAGGGCCGGTCGGTTACGACGCCATTGATGGGACTCACAATCTTGGTGTAACTCAACTGCGCTTCGGCGCTGATCGTTTTGCCTTTTGCGGCGGTCAGTTGTCCTTCGGCTGCCTTTAGCGTGTACGCCTTTTCCGCAAGGTCATACTGATTCTTGGCCTGGGTTAATGCGATGCGCGCATCCTCGACGTCCTTCGCGGCCATGGCGCCCTGCTGATACAGGCTCTCGCGGCCGTCGTATAGTTTTTGTGCTGCGTCCAACTGCTCCTTGGAAGTATTCAAATCTTGCTTCGCGGATTGCAGCGCGCTGTTGTAGCTGGCTTGCGCTTGTTGGTATCCGCCCTGGTTTTCGGTGACGGCGCCGGCGAGATCGCTGCTTTCGAGTTCAGCCAGTAATTGCCCGGCGCGCACCTTGCTGCCGCGATCCACAAAGAATTTCTTGATCGGCGCGTTCACTCTCGGCACGATCGCCGCTTGATCGCGCGGGTAAAGGATGGCGTCGGCGGAAATCTGGTCCTGGATGGTTGCCTTCTCCGCTGTGGCCGCTTGCACAGTCACGTTGGCTTCGGCGTCTTTTTCTTCTTTAGACGAGCATCCCTGCACGAGCAGAGCTGCGCCCAGAACCAGTGCTGCAAGGGGCCCAATAGCGCATGCCGCGCGGGCGGCTCGTTGCAAGTGCGACATCAAGGAGTCACCTCTATCCACGAATTTTCCAGGGGTTCGGATCATATAGGAATCAAAAATTTCCAGTCACGGTCTGCAGAGTCGCTAGCGCCACTCGATAGCGCACCTGCGCGTCATCGTAGGCATTCCGCGCTTGCGTCAGAGTGGTTTCGGCACTGACGACCTCGAGGGCGGTCGACGCTCCGGCGTGATAGCGCAAGTTGATCAGGCGCAGACTCTCTGCCGCGAGTTCCGCCGTGTGGCGCGACTCTTCTACGGCCGTGCGGGCGATGTTAGCCTCGTTGTACGAGCCGTACAAATTGCTCAGGAGCTGCTTGTGGGCTTGGCTCAGTTCCACGCGCGCCTGTTCCTGCTTCAATTCCGATTGGTGCAGCTTGCTCCGGAGGGTGCCCCAATCCCACACGGGGACGTTCACGCCTACCGTGATGAAATAACCAAGATTTGGCAGCGGACCCTTCAGGGGTTCTGCGGCGTTGCTGCTGTGCAGCGCAAATGCATTCGCTTCGATTCCGTAGTCGGTATCCATAAAGAATGCCGGCAGGAAAGCGCCTTTCGCCGCGGTGACTTCCGAATTCGCGCTGCGCAATTCCTCCATCGCCACGCGCAGCTCGGGATTCTCGTGTGCCGCCATTCTTTCCGCTTCGGCAAACGGCGGCAGAGCGACAGGGTTATCGAGATCGTCCACCACGCTGAAGTTTTCGTTTAGGGTAGGAAACAAAAGCACGGCAAGGTCGAGCCGCGCGGATTCCATGGCCAGGCTTGCTTCCTGGTAGGCTTGTTCCTGTTGCCGGTACTGGATTTCCGCCTGAATCACGTCGCTGTGCGCTGCTTGTCCTACCCGCTCCGCATCCTGGGTATTGTTGTAAAACGTCTTGGCCGTATCGAGAGCCTCTTGCGCGGTGGCATATTTGCGCTGCGAATCCGCCATGGCGTAATAGAGTTTCGTGACGGCTACTGTCAGGCCTCGCTTAGCGATTTCAGCGGTGGCGTTGGCGACAGCTTCCGCGGCCTTTGCGCGGTTATATGTGGTGCCAAGGTAATTAGCCGGAGAAAGGTCTTCGTGTGTCACTGCCCACGCACGGTAGACGTGAACGCCGTCGTTGGTGACGAATCGGCCGTTGGGAGTTTTGCCGTTCCCTTGAGTTAGCAGAGCCTGCGTGCTGTAGCTGAACTGCGGCAAAATCGCATTGCGCGCCTGCAGACGATCCTCGTGCGCGCTTTTCGCGCCATTGACTGCCGCCAGAAATTGAACGTCATTTTTGCGTGCGCGCTCGATGGCGTCTTGCAGCGTGATCGTCACCGGAGCCGTGCCATTGTTGGCCCCAGGCGGCGGCAACAGTTGAACCTGCGCCTCTTGCGTCGGCTGATTCTCGGCCGACGGGGAAGTTTTCTGCGCGCGCGTCTGGAATGCTACCCCAGCAATCGCGAGCACGACACCTGCAGCAAAGAGAATTACGCGATAAACCAAGCGCTTTATTCCTCCGGCCGATCCGCCGCCGTGGCAATGTAAGACCTGATTTGGCTCACGAGTTCGAGCTGAATAAGTCATTCGAATTTCTCCTCTACGTTCGCTGAGATGGGATTGCGTCAGTTTGAAACTTAGCGGCATCGAAACTCCGGGCGCCTTCCAGTCAGACCGAACAGCAGAGTAAACCTCGTAGGGAATGATTTCCAATATTCGCGAACAAAGACGCACGGCGATTTGGCGTCGCAGGCAATCCCCGGGACTCAGGCTAGAGATAACCAGATAAATGCACGATTAACGCGAGGACGTCGATGGGACCGGATTTTCATCCGACGCCGGTATGTGCGCCTTGAATACGCTGCCGGTGGCGTCCGAGCGCTCCAGATTGAGCCGGCCCAGGTGTGCCTCAGCGATCCAGCGCGCGATGGAGAGGCCCAGGCCCGCGCCACCGTCCCGTCCCGTTCGAGAGCGGGCGCGATCGACGCGGAAAAATCGTTCGAAGATCCGGGACTGCATGTCAGCCGGGATGCCAGGTCCGCTGTCCGTGACGCTGAGCTCGTAGCCGTCCGCCGCGACGCTGCAGGCCAGGGTGACACTCCCGCCTTCCGGCGAGTACTTGATCGCGTTATCCAGAAGATTCAGGATCATTCGCCGGAGCAAATCTTCGTCCGCGCGAACAGGCATTTCGTGCGGCGTCACCGCCGCCAAGGAAATGTTCTTGGCCTGAGCCAGGGTGCGCGTGGCACGCACGCAATCGGCGGCGAGTTCATCCAGATAGAAATCGCTGCGCGCCAGGCGGTATTCGCCGGCGTCCGCGCGCGTCAAGGTGAAAAGGTCTTCGACGATGTTTGCCAAGCGCTTGGCCTCTTCGTGTAGCACAGCCAGGGACTCGCGGTATTCCTCGGGAGAGCGCTCGGTTTGCGAGAGCGCTACCTCGGCTTCGCCGCGAAGAATCGAGATCGGTGTCCGCAGCTCGTGCGAAGCGTCTGAAATAAACCGGCGTTGCCGTTCGAAGGTCTGGTCCAGGCGATCCAACAGCTCGTTAAATGTCCGCGCCAGCCGGCCAAGCTCATCGTTCGCGTTGCGCACAGCGAGCCGCTCGTGCAGATTGGCGGCGCTAATGCGTTCGACTTGCGCGCCCATGGCGGCTACGGGTGCGAGGCTCTTTCTCGCCAGAAAATATCCGCCGACGCCCGCGAGCAGGACGCCCAACGGGATCAACCACGCGAACGTCAACCGAATTTGCTCCAAAAGCTCCCGCTGCGGATGCAGGGAACGCAGCACCACGAGCGACCATGCGCCGCCACTCACGGAGAAGCGCCGAGCGTAGGCGCGGAAGCCGCCTCTTTCGGTGGCGATGGTCTGAAAAGTATGGTCCGCTTGCGAAGCTGCCGACACGAAACTCTGAAAGCCGCTCGCGGCCAGCACGCGCGCCACCATCGAATCCACAGAGGGGCTGGAAGGCTGCAGGTCTCCCGAGCTGAACGCGGTTTTCCCGTGGGGGTCCACGATGAAAAAGACGGTGTCGCGAACGCGATGCTCGAGCGTTGCTTGGCGCGCCGCATCCTGCAATCCGCCGGAATTGTCCGGATCCTTGAGTTCGTCCTGGAAAGTCACGAGAAAGGAATTGCCAAGGTCCGCCAGGTCGGCATCCGTGCGGCGATCCGCAGCTCTTGAAAAGAGCAGGTAGCTGGTGAGGCCGAAAAGCAGCAGAAAAATGGTCAAGATGACCGAGTACCAGAACGTCAGGCGCGCTCGGAGGGTGTCAAGCATGGTTCTTCTTGCTCGCCGTATGTGATTTTTTCTTGGCGCGTGCCAGCGCGTCGCGGTCCGCTGCGTCGTCGCCGGCGGCAATTTCTCCTTCGGGGCCGAACAGATAGCCCGCGCCGCGCCTGGTATGCAACAGCGGCAGCTTGGAATCCTCGTCAATTTTGTGCCGCAGGCGGTTCACGTACACTTCAATCAGGTTTGAAAATGGATCGAAGGTGTCGTCCCACACGTGTTCGGCGATCGCCGCGCGTCCTACCACGCGGCCCGCATTGCGCGCGAGAAACTCCACGAGCGCATATTCCTTGGTAGTAAGTGGGATGCGGCGGCCGCGGCGCGTTACGGTTTGGGCGGCGGTGTCCACCACCAGATCGGCCACGGTGATGTTCGACGGGCGGAGTTCCCCGGAACGCCGCAACAGCGCGCGAAGACGAGCGAGAAGTTCGCGAAAGGCGAAGGGCTTGGCGAGGTAATCGTCGGCGCCAACGTCGAGGCCGGTGATGCGATCCTCAACGCCGTCGAGCGCTGTCAGCATCAGGATCGGCACGCGATTGCCGGTTTTGCGAATCTGTTGGCAGACTGCAAAACCATCGCGGCCGGGAATCATCACGTCCAGGATGATCAGATCGTAGGTGTTGATTTCGGCCTGATATAGGGCTTCGTCGCCCGTGGTCGCGGTATCCACCGCGTAGGCTTGTTCGCGCAGCCCTTTCAGGACAAAGCGCAGAACTCCGGGATCGTCTTCCACCAGCAGCAAGCGCATCGCGACATCATACTTCACTCTGCTAATTCTGTTTCAAAGTGCGGGGTGCGAGAGCCGCGGACATGCCTGCGCCGCCCCGAAATTCGCGGGACGAAGCGGCCGCTACATACGCAACGGCCAGCGGCCTCGTGTCACCCGCGACGCAAACTGACCCCGAGAGCGCAGCCAAGAGTGGCTGCGCCACTTTAGGATTTTGAGGAGGAGCCGACCGTGGCTGGTTCTTGGGGGTGCACGAATTCAGGTTTCGCTTCAGCTTCGACGGGCGCGGGAGCTTCGATTTCCCAGTCGCAGCCTTCTTTTATGCAGCTGCGGAAATTTCCCTGCTTGGTGCGCTTCTCGACTATGAACGGCGCGCCGCATTTCGGGCACGGCTCGTTCATCGGTTCGTGAGGCGTGGTGAAATCGCAATCGGGATAGCGGCTGCAGCCGTAGAAAATGCGGCCGGCGCCGCGTCCACGGGAAATGCCGCGGCGAACGAACTCACCTTCATTGCATTTCGGGCATTTAATGCCGAGCGTGATGGGGCGGGTGTACTTGCATTTCGGATAGTTTGCACAGCCGATGAAATCACCGAAGCGTCCCTGACGGCGCAGAAGTTGCGCGTCGTCGAGAGGGCACTTTTCGTCGAGCGGCACATCGGGCTGACGCGCGATGCGCGTGCCGCTGACCAGGCGCCGCGTGGTTTTGCAATCCGGGTAGCCCTTGCACGCGAGGAAAACGCCGAAACGCCCGCGCTTGATCACCATTTCCTTGCCGCAATTGTCGCAGTATTCGATTTTAGCTTCGCCGCCGTCGTCGGGAAGTTCGGGCGAAAGGTCCTTGATGTAATCGCACTCGGGATAGCGGCTGCAGCCGAGGAAAAATCCGTGGCGCGAAATGCGTTCGAGCAGTTCGCCCTGGCCGCATTTCTCGCACTTCTGACCGGTGGGGATGCCGGCTTTGTAGGACAGCATTTCCTCGTCGGCTTTATCCAGATCAACGAGGAAAGGATCCCAGAATTCCTTCACAGCCTGGCGCCAGGGAAGTTTGCCTTCTTCGATTTCGTCGAGCTCTTCTTCGAGGCGCGCGGTGAAGCCCACGTCGAAAATATCCTCGAAACTTTTGACCAAGAGCATGCTGACGCGTTCGCCGAGCATGGTGGGCGAAAAGCGGCCCTGGTCCTTGGTGACATATTCGCGCTCAACGATCGTGGAAATAATCGCAGCGTACGTCGAGGGCCGGCCGATGCCCTTTTCTTCCAACTCTTTCACCAGCGTCGCGTCGTTGTAGCGCGGCGGCGGCTCGGTGAAGTGCTGGTCGGGACGAATCTGGTCGAGGCGCAGTGACTGGCCCTCGCTGACTTGCGGCAGAGAGCGGCCCTCGCCTTCGTCGTCCTTTTCGTCGTCTTCGCGATCAGCGTTTGCCGCGGGCATCTGGTAGACGCGCAGGTAGCCGTCGAATTTCTGCACAGAGCCGGTGGCGCGAAAAGTGTAATCGCCTGCATTGATGTCAATGGTGGTCTGATCGAAAATCGCGGGTAACATTTGCGAAGCGACGAAGCGCTGCCAAATCAGTTGATAGAGCTTGAAGAGATCGTCTTCCAAAAATGGTCGCACGTCTTCCGGCGCGCGCATCACGTCGGTAGGACGCACGGCTTCGTGAGCTTCCTGCGCATCTTTTTTCGATTTGTAGAAATTGGGCTTCTCGGGCAGGTAGTTCGCGCCGAAGCGCTCGGGAATCAGAGTGCGGACCTGATCGAGCGCGTCGTTAGAAACGCGCACGGAGTCGGTGCGCATATAAGTGATGAGCGCGACCGAACCTTCCTGGCCGAGCTCGACGCCTTCATACAATTTTTGCGCCAGCGACATGGTGCGCTTGGCGGTATAGCGCAGACGATTGTAAGCAGCCTGCTGCAACTTCGAAGTAGTGAAAGGCGGCGGCGGGTTGCGCTTCTTTTCCTTTTGAGCGACCGAAGCGACGACCCACTTGGCCTTTTGCACGGCGGCGACAACTTTGTCGGCGTCGGCTTGATTATTGACCTCGATATCTTCGCCCTTGAACTTGCTGAGCTTGGCTTCGAAGATCGGAGGCGTGCCGGCATCCAGCATCGCGTGGATGGTCCAGTATTCCCTTGGGATGAAGGCGCGAATTTCCTGTTCACGCTCGACGATCAGGCGCAGCGCGACGGTTTGCACGCGCCCGGCGGAAAGGCCGCGGCGCACTTTGTTCCAAAGCAGTGGAGAAACCTTGTAACCGACGATGCGGTCGAGGACGCGGCGCGCTTGCTGCGCGTCCACCAGATGCTCATCCACTTGCGTTGGTTTGTCGAAGGCAGCCTTGATGGCTTTTTGCGTGATTTCATTGAACATCACGCGATAAATCTTCGGAGGCGCGCCGTTGGTGGCGGGCTCCTCCTTCTTGGCGGCGGGTTTCGGCTTGTCCGAATCGCCGTTCTGGGCTGCTTCCTGGGCCTTGGCGATCAGAGCGGTGTACTTCTTGGGCTTACTGAGTATTTCGGCCAGGTGCGCGCATATGGCCTCGCCCTCGCGGTCCGGGTCGCCCGCCAGATAGACGGCTTCCGCGGTGCGCGCGGCTTTCTGAAGATCGTGAATGACTTTGATTTTGCCCGGAATAACCTCGTAAGTCGGCTCGAAGATGTTTTCGGAGTTGACGACCACCGGCTTAGCAGTTTTGGCTTCCGCGGCTTTCTCAGCGGCCTTGCCTTTGGCCTTGGTTTTGCGCTTCTTCTTTTTCTTGCCGTTCTCTTCACCGGGCAGAAGAATCCCGATAGTCTTCTTCGGCAGGTCCATCACGTGGCCGTAGGAGGCCTTGACCGTGTAGTTCCGGCCCAGATATTTGTTGATAGTCTTCGCCTTAGCGGGCGATTCGACGATTACAAGTGATCTTGCCATGCTTATTCTGTTTCTCCCACCCTGTGGTTAGATGCTTCCAACTATATTGCGGAGTCTTTATCCTTATATACAAGACATTTCGAGCGTCCGGATTCTTTGCCGTGGGAAGACTACCCATCCTAGCTGCAATTGGCTCGGGCTTGACAACAGGACTTTCAGAAATTGCTTCCCTGGTAACTGACGTACCACGCCTTTGAGCTCCAGGTCAAATAGGCCGGCCAAGACTTCGGAGGAAGTCAGGCCAGAACGTTCGACTCGCTCGTCCAGGTGGCAAGATTCCTGTTTTGTAAAAAGATTGTACAAGGTCCGTTCGGCCGGCGCCAAACTCTCCTCGACGAGCAGCGCTCTCGCTCGTGGCGGTTTCGACGGGCAATCGTTCGGCACGGACGGAAGTCGGCAGCTCTTCGATCACGCCTTCCCAGCCGGTGACCAGCTTGGCGCCCTGTTTGATCAACTGATTCGGCCAAAGCTGGTGGGTTGTGTCGCGTTTCCCGGCACGGGAGTAAACTTCGCGGCCAAACTCCATCGCCAGGCGCGCGGTGATCAGCGAGCCGGTTATTGCGCACCTTCGACGACCACCACACCCAGCGACATCCCGCGATGACGCGATTGCGAATCGGAAAATTCTGCGGGCCGGAAAACGTGCCCATCCCGCGATCGGCCAAATCCTTTGCCGGACGTGCTGCCATTTGATTCCCCTAGGGGGTCGGACGTCGCGAACTACGACCGAAATCGGGTGGCGATCCAGAAGTTCAATATTTCCGCGAACATAGGGCAGCGGCGGCGGATCATAAATTTCGCGTAGGCGCTGCGGGTACTCAGGCTCGTCCCATGAGAGCGGCTGCGCGCTTGACTTGCAGCCGTTGCGCGGGCGATTCAAGCAATGCGATTCCAGTGCGGTGAGCGAAGCGTTGAAAGTCCGATCAGAGCTGCCGATCGCGCCCAGAAGTTTTCCAGCCATCCTCGCGCCAAGGCCGGGCGTCAATGTCGTTACAGTCAAACAAAGGAACGGCATACCAAGCGATACGGCGCGGCGCCCCACGGCAATTTCGATGTAGACTTCCTTGCTGCATTTTGAGGAACAGCGAGGAGACTCCTCTTGAAAACTGCCAGGTCCGCGGTGATTTTGTTTTTTGCCTTTTTGACTTGCTCGATGCAATCCGGCGCGCAGACCGTTCAGGTGGATATCACGCCGGCGCATGCGACGAATCACTTCGTGCCGAATCAGACGCTGGGCGCGGGAGTGGACCGCATTTCGCAGGAGGCGATTGATAAGGGACTGGCGCAGCCCAGCCTCGATCGCGTGCTGAGCGCGGGCTGGCAGCCGGTAAGTTTTCGTCAGAATACGGAACTCGCTGTGGAGGCGTGGCACTGGAATCCGCAGGGAACCTGGAGCGACGCGAACGGCCAAGGTTATTTCACCGGCTCGGCGAATCCCACTGAATCGATTCGATATTCTTATGGATACGCGCTGCCGCACCGCGGATTCACGCGCAACGATGGCACGGACAATTCCGGCTATTCGCGGCTTACGGACGGAGACGCCGGCAGCTATTGGAAAAGCAATCCGTACCTCACGCACGGGTTTACCGCAGAGAGCGATTTGTTGCATCCGCAGTGGGTCGTCGTTGACCTGTCGCAGATTCAGCTGATCGATAGCATCCGCATTGAATGGGCCGCGCCATATGCGACGCACTATTTGGTTCAGTATTGGACTGGCGACGATCCCATCCACGCACCGACGCGCGGAATTTGGCAGACGTTTCCGGGCGGCAGCATCGCAAACGGGCAAGGCGGAGCCGCTACCATTCAAGTCGCGCCGAATCCGATGCCCGTGCGTTTTTTGCGCATCTGGATGACCGAGTCGTCGAACACATGCGACTCGCACGGCTCAAGCGATCCACGAAATTGCGCTGGGTATGCGATTTACGAGCTATATATCGGGACCACGACTGCGGACGGAAAATTTCACGACGTGGTGCGGCACACCGCCGATCAGGAACAGACCACCACGTATTGCTCGTCGGTGGACCCGTGGCACGAGCCTTCCGATCTGCGCTCAACCAAACAAGCGCAAGTTGGATTCGATCTTTTTTTCACCAGCGGCGTGACGCGCGGGCTGCCGGCCATGATTCCGGTGGCGCTGCTGTATGACACTCCGGATAACGCCGTCGCTGAGGCCGCGTATTTGCAGAAACGCGGCTATCCGATTTCGTATATCGAAATGGGTGAAGAAGCCGACGGGCAATACATGCTTCCGGAGGATTACGCCGCGCTCTACGTACAATGGGCCACGGCGCTCCATCGCGTGAATCCCGCTTTGAAGCTCGGCGGTCCTTCGTTTCAAGGAGTGAACAAGGACATCGAGGTTTGGCCGGACGCGAACGGCAAAGTTTCCTGGACCGCGCGTTTTCTGGATTATTTGAAGCAGCACGACCGGCTCAACGATCTGGCGTTTTTCTCCTTCGAGCACTATCCCTACGATCCCTGCAGAGTTCCCTGGGGCAGCTTGTATGACGAGCCAGAACTGATGAGCCACATCATGCAGGTTTGGCGCGACGACGGCGTGCCGTCGAACATTCCCATGTTCGCCACCGAAGGGAATCTCTCTTCGTCCGCCAGCGAAACGTACATGGATTTGTTTTCGGGACTGTGGCTCGCGGACTATATCGGATCGTTCTTGAATGCCGGCGGAAACGGCGTGTATTACTTCCACTATTTGCCGCTGCAGATGGAGCACGGCTGCAATGATTCGCCCGGTACATTCGCGATGTTCACCGTGGACGCGAACTACCAGATTCAGCAGCCGCTCGCGCAATTTTTCGTCGCGCAACTGATCAATCTGGAATGGGCGCAGCCGGGGAGCGCGGAGCACGAAGTGTTTCCGGCGAAGAGCGACGTGGAGGATGGCGCGGGCCACGCGCTGGTAACCGCCTATGCGCTGAAACGTCCCGACGGGCAATGGTCGCTGATGATTGTGAATCGCGACCAGCACAACGCGCACAAGGTGCGGATTTCTTTTCGCCATCAATCGAGCCACGAAACAGAGATGTTTGCCGGCGCGGTGCAGATGTCAGCTTTCGGCCGCGAGCAATATCACTGGCAGCCGGCGGAAACGCGTTTTATGGCGCATGACGAGCACGCGGCTGAGCGCGCCGTGGTGGTCAATACCAAGGGCTTTGCCGATCCCGACGGACCGATCAAACACTCCGAGCAAACCGTCGGGCCAGACACCTGGTACGATTTGCCCGCAGCATCGGTCGTCGTAATCCGCGGGAAGATTGGCAGCTGATTGTCCGACGCTGCTAACTGCCAGCAAAATTTGCGACGCTTGAAGGAAGTGCGCTAAACAACGAAAACGGAAGGCGGACCGCGCCCACCCGTAGTTCGGCGAGCATGGATGGTTAAGATGAGCGAGGTTGCAGGAGCACAGTCTTCCGTTCACAAAGAGCGACCGCACCTGCACTGGTGTCTAACGCAACGGGACTAACTTGCCTCCGACGTTGGGGAGCTAAGCTAACTGTGCGGTTGCGTATAAATCGAAAGCGGGCGCTCCGTCAGTTACTCTGGATTCCGTGCATTCTTGTCTGCATATCGGCGCTCTTTGCGCCGGAAACGGCAGGTGTTGCGTCACGTCTGCTCTCGGACCGGACGGTTTACTGGGGGCAGCATCGCATTCGAATACCGCTCAACTGGGTTATTGATCACAACGAGGACGCAGATTTCTCCGCGATGACTGCCCCGGGGATCGGCCGGATCGGATTCCAAAGATATTGGCGTTGCGAAGTTCCGGTTTCAGATTTGGGTTTCTTTCCAATCCGTTATCCAGAAGTATACTTTGAAAAGAATGTTCCATCGGGCACTGACACCATTCTCGCAACGCATTCGTTTCCTCTCGGCAACGAATCGTTGAATTGCTGGGATCTGGTTGAGCACAATAGATTCGTGGGTCCGCGTCCTCAGGACCCTTCCATGGCCTTAATCAGATGCTCGAGTGACAGCGAGCACTTCTATGCTTATTTCAACGGCTGGCGGGGTGATACCGCTGCCTTTTACAACACACTCCTAGGATTGAATGAGCCGAGGTAATTTTCTTATCTCGGTTGAACGGTTACTTGCGACGGGTTTGGCCGCTTCCGGTGTTTTTCGTTAGATGCCAGGCGTCACACCAGGAGCACAGGTAGGCTCGCAGGTCCTTCGGCGCATTGGCGGTCCCGATTTGATGTGCGGCCGTCGCCAAAGCTTCTCCTTCGCTTGCGTACTTCCGCTTCCCGCTCACCGGACATTTCGATTCGTCCACCACGATTCCTTTTGGAGCTTACGCCTTGTGCGCCGAACCCCGATCATCTGCTACGACACGCCAATCAGGCAAACGACTGACCAAGCCGTTTATCGGTAGTGGACCTGTGGGCCAACGTGGCGTTGACTTACCCCAAGCGTCCGGGCTAGCTTCTTTATTACCCCAGCCACTGCCACGTAGTTCTGAGTACCCGTAATCCTGGAGTACAGAACGCGCGAGCCCGGCACGCGATTCATCGGCGTGCCAAATTGTCGCCGCCGCCAAAATCGCGGGAGCGCAATAGAAGTCGCGTTACGGAAACTGAGCGCATCTAACAATCGGCATATCCGAGCGCCTGATATTTTATTTATTGATCGAAAATACGATTTTCCGCCGACGTGACGCGCGGCGGACACATTTTCCGTCGCGTCCCATGCGGTCATTTTCGCAAATTGGAAGCGGTTCCTAAATTACAAGCACGAGGGAGTAATTGTGGAAAAGAAGATCGGCCATAGGAATATTCGCACGCCGGGTCGTCGTTATTGGTCTCTTATCGTATGCATGCTTATAGGCAGCGGGATCGTGCGCGCGGATAGCGCCGCGTTTGATTTGGTGGGGCCGCCCATCGAGATGCGCGTGACGCGCGGCACAAAGACGTTGCCGATTTCGCGTGCGGCGAATTTGCAACCCGGCGACCGTCTGTGGATTCATCCCGATCTTCCCGAGAGCCAGTCTGTGCATTACCTGCTGGTGGTGGCATTCCTGCGCGGGTCCACGAACCCGCCGCCGGAAACCTGGTTCACCCGCGTGGAAACGTGGACCAAGGCGGCGCGCGAAGAGGGCGTAGTAGTAACGGTTCCGCAGGACGCGCAGCAGGCGCTGCTGTTTCTGGCCCCGGAAACGGGGGGCGATTTCAATACCCTGCGCAACGCGGTGCGCGGAAGACCGGGCGCGTTCGTCAGGGCATCGCAGGATCTGAATCAGGCCAGCCTGGATCGTTCGCGGCTGGAAACGTACTTGGATGATGTGAAAGAAACCTCGGACACCGATCCCGCCGAATTGCACGAGCGCTCGGTGCTGCTTGCGCGCACACTGAACATCAAGCTCGATTCCCAATGTTTCGACAAGCCCACCGAGCAACAAGGTCCGTGCTTGACGCAAAACACCGATCAGTTGATTTTGGACGATGCCCACAGCCAGACCATGGTCACCGCCCTGACTTCCGGGCCTTCGTCGGATTTGATCGGAACGGCGAGCACGGCGCCGGTGGTTGGCGGCGGATACTACAGCGCGTACGTGGGCGCGGTGGTGGACATGGCGCGCATTCTGAACAGCATTCACACTGCGGAATATCAATACATTCCCGCGTTAGCGCTTCCACAAAATGATCATATGAATCTGAGGCTGAACAATCCGCCTTCGTTTCGCAATCCGAAATCAGTGATCGTGGTTGGACTGCCTGCAGTGGAGGCGGCGCAATTGCCGCCGCTCCGTCCGTTAGATCCCAAACAGATTTTCTGTTTGGAAAAATCGCCGTTGGTGCTGCCTACCGAGGGCGCGCCGCTCGTTTACTCGACTAGCATCGCGCATGACTTCGTGCTGCACGTCGAAGACAAGGCCGGCACGCAGATGGATTTGCCTGCCAAGGCGGAAGCAGAGCGCGGTGGATTTCTAATTGATGCGCATGCGCTCGAGGCGGGGAAGCTCGGGCCGGAGGTTACCGGAACGCTGCGCGGGCACTGGGGATTTGAAGCGTTCGACGGGCCGCGTTTTCTGCTGCGCTCGGCGCACTCCGAGAAATGGACGATTCCATCTACGGAGCAGGAAGCGCTGATCGTCGGGCGCGAAGACGTGCTGCACGTGACGTCGGAATGCGCTGCGTGCGTGGACAAGCTGACGGTGAAGGATCACGACGGCCAGGACCTGAAGGCGATGTGGAAATTATCGAAGCCGGATGAGCTGGAAGTAAAAGTGCCGCTTAAGGATAAGAGCGCCGGTCCCGTGACGCTGGCGATCAAACAATTCGGGCTGAACGCGCCGGACGAGCTCCCCTTGCTTTCGTATTCGGAAGCGGCGCATCTGGATCATTTCACGATCAATGCGGGAGACAAGCAGGGCGTGCTGAATGGGACGCGATTGGATCAAGTGGCCGGCTTCGAACTAAACGGTGTGCACTTTGTTCCGGCAAAATTGTCGCGCGTGCAGCAAAGGGACGAATTGGGTCTGGCGATTGCGAATGCTGCGCCGGCCGCGGATCTGCAGCCCGAAGAAAAAGTGGTGGCGCACGTGGCGCTGAAAGATGGACGCGTGCTCGATTTGCAGACCACCGTGGAAGCGCCGCGGCCCAAGGTGACACTGGTGAGCAAGAGTGTACAGGCCGGGCCGGTGCCGTCGGCGATACGGCTGGGAAATCAGGAAGAATTGCCGCTCGATGGGCGCCTTTCGTTCTTCGTAAAAACCGAAGTGCCCGAAAATTTTCCGCGCACGGAAAAAATCGAGGTCGCCACTGTGGATGATTCGTTCGACGTGCTGCTGAGCGTGGCGGACGGCAACTTGATCCTGCAGGATTCGCACAGCGTACTGGCGCTGCTCGACCCGTTGAAGAGCTTTGGACCGTCGGCGTTCGGGCCGCTGCAGTTTCGCGCGGTGGACGCGGACAACGCGAAAGGAGACTGGCAGCCGCTGATCAATCTGGTGCGTTTGCCCGCGCTGAAAGAAATTCGCTGCCCGGATAGTCCGGACAAGCAGTGCGCGTTGAGCGGGACGAATTTATTTTTGATTGATTCGGTAGCGTCGAACGCGCAATTCACTCACACCGTTTCGGTGCCTGTGGGATTTGTGGACAGCAGGCTGAGCGTGCCGCGTCCGAATGGAACGCTCTTGTACATCAAACTGCGGGATGATCCGGGAATGGTAAGCACCGTGGTGCTGCCGGTGTTGCCGGAGGACTGACGATGTAGCGTGATCGAAGGGCGCGGCCTCGGGGGCTGAAGGCCCGGCTTGCATCATTCCGGCGGTCTCCAGGTATTGTAGCGGCGCACTTCAGTGCGCCATCGGTGTCGCGGCTACCGCTACGAAAGCGTGTCAGCATCGACGAGGTGCGCGGTCCGCGGTGCCCTAGAACTGCTGATAGAATCAAGCGTGTGCGACTCCTGCGAAGGCGGTTCCTCACCTTACTTCTTGTCGCTTTGACTGCAACGATCCTTGTTCGCGGCCTGAGGGCCAATCGTTCGTGGTGGTCCGCGCAAACCAGCGGGCTCGATACGAATCTGCGCGGTGCGAGTGCCGCCTATTTGCGGGACTCTGACGGCGTAGCCGTATGGGCTTCGGGATCGAATGGTGTGATTCTGCGTTCGGTGGATCGCGGCAAAACATGGAAACAATTGCACCTGGCGGGAGGCGAGGGACTGGATTTTCGCAGCCTATGGGCATCCGATGCGGCGATGGCTTATGTGATGTCGAGCGGGGAAGGCGATAAGTCGCGAATTTATAAGACGACGGACGGCGGGGCGACCTGGACACGGCAGTACGCCGATAGGCGCGCGGCGTTTTTTCTTGATGCACTAGCCTGTGGGGGGCCCGAGCATTGTTTTGCCTTGAGCGACCCAGTGAGTGGAGGGTAAGTTCGTGCTGCTGGCGACCACGGACGGCGAACGGTGGATGGAATTGCCTCGTGACAACATGCCTGCAGCGCTACCGAACGAGGGCGCGTTCGCGGCGAGCGGTACTTGTTTGCTGGTCTGGGGCCCGCACATATATTTCGTTACGGGTGGCCCTGCGGCGCGCGTATTCCATTCACCAGATGCGGGAAAAACGTGGTCCGTCGCAAAGACGCCAATCGCGCACGGCAACACGTCGTCCGGGATCTTCTCTATTGCGCGCAGGGAGAACATAGTTGTAGCCGTCGGAGGAGATTACAAGGATCCTGATCGGCCGGAAGGCACCGCTGCTTACTCCCTCGATGATGGAAACACGTGGAAAGTGGCGGCCGAGCAGCCGGGCGGCTATCGCTCGGCTGTAGCATGGATTGACGGCCGCATGCTGGCTGCAGTCGGTCCGAACGGTGAGGATGTGAGCGAGGATGCGGGCGTGCACTGGAAGCACACCGACTCACTCGACCTCAACGCGCTCGCTGTGGTGGGCTCTTTCGATGGTTGGGCGGTAGGACCAAAGGGCACCATCGCGCGCATGATAAATCCGAAGCGGTATCCCAAGGATTAATTGCCTGCGGGCCTCGATTGTGCCTGATAAATTATTCTTCCGTGGCGAATTGTGTAGCGCACTTTGGCGAAATTCGCGGCGTCTTGTGCGGGATCGGCTGCGAGCACGGCGAGGTCCGCGTCCCTTCCCGGCGCGATTGTTCCGCGCGTGGCCGATTCTTTGAAGCGTTCAGCGGGCGCGGTCGTAAGCGATGCGAGAATTTGCATCGGAGTAAGACCCGCTCGGGACATCAGCACGTACTCGTCGGTGGGATCGTAATCGGTCATGTAGCCCACGTCGGTGCCAAACAGTATTTGCCCGCCGGCGTTCGAATAAGCCCGCAAATTGGACGCGGAGCGCATGGTGAATGCCAGCGCATCGTCCGCGCTGTCTCCAAATTTCTTTGCCTCATATGTCCAGAGCTTCAGCGTGGGAATCAGAGACATCTTCTGCTCTTTCATTTGTGCAATCAGCGCCGGGCTCCAGGCGCCTGCGACAGAAGTGGTATGCGCCAGGACGTCCACTTGGGCATCCGCGGCGATTTGCGCACCTTCAATGTTCGAAGGATGAGCAAAGACGAGGCGATTCTGCCGATGCGCTTCAGCCACTGCCGCTTTGGCGATTTCGACCGGCATGGGCTTCACTTCCCCGTGGCCTTGCAGCGACCCGGTGAAAAGCTTGATGACGTCCGCGCCGCTCGCGAAGTTTCGTTGCACCACTCGTATGGCTTGTTCCGGTGTCGCGGGCTGGTCGAGGAGCTTCAAGATCTCAGGCGGCAGGGTGTCCTTCAAGTAGAAGGGAATGCCATCGGGCGGGTAAAGGGGTGCGCCCGCGGTGAGGATGCGCGGTCCGGAAACTTCGCCTGATTCGATGCGGGAGCGAAGCGCTACCGTGTTTTGCAAATACGACCCTATGTCCACGGTCGTGGTAACGCCGTAGCTTGTGAGCATGTCCACAAGTTGCTGCGAGAGCTTCGGGGCCGGCTGATGCGCGGCGTCCTCCCATTTTTGTTCAGTGAAATGCACATGGCTATTCTGAAATCCGGCCGTGATAACGAGGCCCGCGCAGTCGATTTTTGCGGCGTCAGCAGGAAGTGCGATTTCGCCCGATTTGCCCACCGCGGCAATTTTTCCGTGCTGCACGAGCAGGACGCCGTTTGCGATCGGCGGCGCCGTTGGAGACGTGTAGATTTTCCCGCCGGCGAGGATGAGTGTTCTATCGCCGGCGACGGTCTGGCGGGCCAGTGGAATCGCGGAGCACAAAACCAAAAACGCGGCAGCGACAACCCAGATGATGCGGCGGAATGATCGCATGTAGGCCTCTCCGACTTGATCGTCTTCCAGTCTCGTACAAGAGTGCGTCTGGAAGCGAGAAAAGTTCTCGCGTGCCAACCCCAGCGTGCCGACTCTGCTAGCTGCCGGTGTTCTTCGCTGGACAGAGTCACGTGGTGCCAAGCAGAATACGCGCAATTCACTTACGGATCGGAGGAATTAGATGCGAGGCCCAGCCAGGATCTTTCTATTTGCTGTTGCTGCGCTGATTTCTTTGCTACTCGCTGGCGATAGGGCGACCGCGCAGACCGTTGGCGCCGAGACCGGCATTGAGGGCACGTGGGCCGGAGTCCTAGGTGGGCAATTGCATCTGGTCGTCACGATCACGAACACAGGCAGTGGAGAACTCGGTGGCACAATGAATAGCCTCGATCAGCACGCGGTCCTCGCATTGAGCAACGTAACGCTGAAGAGCAATGGGGTGCGATTCGAAGTGCCGCGCGTCGGCGGCGTTTACGAAGGAAAATTAAGCAAGGACGGCGGCAAACTTTCGGGCAGCTGGACGCAAACGGGTGTGCCGGCGCAGCCGCTCGATTTCAAACGCAGCGCCGAAGCGAGCCCCGCGCAAGCCCCTGCTGCGACGCAGCAGCACACGCCGAAACCCATCGGAACGCTGTTCGACAGTGTGATTCCAATTTCGCCGGGGGCGTTCAAAGCCGACGGCAAATGGCACCTGGTCTATGAGCTGCATATCGCGAACATGGACAAATCGGACTACGCGTTCACGCGCATTGACGTGCTTTCGGCTGACGCAGCGCAGAAAACGATCGTGAGTTTTTCGGGAACCGAGCTCGATGGCATGTTTTCGCATCCGGGATTGCCCAACGCGGAAAAGGTAGCGAAGCTTGTGCCGGGGGAATTCGGCGCGGTTTTCATGTGGGTGACCTTCGATGCGCTCGATGATGTTCCCGCGGCGATCGCGCACCGCATCAGCGTGAAAATCGGCGACTATCCGGAAGCGCTATCGGTGGTGACTCTGCCTACGAGCGTGGACAAAAATCCAGTCGTGGTGATTTCGCCGCCGCTCACTGGAGACGATTGGCTAGCGGCCAACGGGCCATCGAATACTTCATTGCACCGCCGAGCCCTAATCCCCATCAACGGCCATGCTTATGTTTCACAGCGCTTCGCGATTGATTGGGTGCAGCTCAACACGGACGGCAAGACTTATACGGGCGATCCCAGCGACAACAAGAATTACCGTGCGTACGGCGCGGAAATTCACGCGGCGGTCGATGGAGTGGTGACGCAAGTAAAAGACGGGATCCCGCAGAATGTCCCGGGCGCAAATTCGCGGGTGGTGCCGATGACTCTGGAAACAATCAGCGGAAACCACGTGATCGTGGATATCGGCAACGGGCTGTACGCGTTTTACGCTCATATGCAACCGGGCTCGGTGCGCGTGAAAGTGGGAGATAAGGTGACACGCGGACAGGTGCTGGGCCTTCTGGGCAACACAGGGAATTCTACGGAGCCGCATTTGCATTTTCACATTTGCAGTGCCAACTCGGACCTGGGGTGCGAGGGGCTTCCGTACGCGTTCGCGTCATTCGAGGTGCAAGGGAAGGGCGAAATGTGGAAGCCCTCGGAATCGCGTGCTCCCCCGGTTAAGCATGAGATGGAAATTCCGACGGAAGATGAAGTTGTGCGATTTCGGGACGGCGGAAAATAAACACGAAGGAAAGTGGAGAGATAAAAAGAGAAAATGGCAACCCGCGGCAGAACTCAGGGTCTGGGGCACTCCGGAACGTCCGCGGCCTTTGTGTTATATTGGCGATTGGCACATCGCGAGTTACTGAATGAGAAAACTGCGCATTTCGATCGTTGAATATTTGAATACGGCGCCGCTGGTGTGGGGGTTCACCGACGGGCCGCTGACGGGGAAGTACGATTTGTCGTTCACGGTGCCATCGAAGTGCGCGGACGCGCTGCGCAACGGCGAAGTGGACGTCGCCATCATTCCCTCGATCGAATATCAGCGCATCGAGAAAGTAGTGGCGCTGCCGGGAATGGCCGTCGCGGCCAAGGGCGAAGTCCGCAGCATTCTGGTGGTTTCGAAGAAGCCGATCCATCTCGCCAAGCGCATCGCGCTCGATTCCAGTTCGCGCGCCTCGCAAGCACTGGTGCAAATCCTGGCTGCCGAGCACTGGAGCATTCGTCCCGAATATGTGCAAGCCGCGCCAGACCCTTCCGAAATGCTGAAAGACGCTGACGCGGCGCTGGTGATCGGCGATCCGGCGCTGCGCATCTCGCTGAAAATGGAAGCGCTCTCGGTGAAGATCGCGAGCGGCGGCGATTGTTGTAAAGGCGATCCAGAAGACATGCCGGTACCGGGGTTCGAGACGATTTTCGTTTACGATGTGGCCTTCCAGTGGCGCGAAATGACTAGCAAGCCGTGCGTCCTGGCGATCTGGGCGGGCCGCCGCGAATTCATGACGCCGGAAGTGGTCGCGGATTTTCAAGCGTCGAAGGAATACGGGCTAGCACGTCTGCGCGAGATCGCGGAAGCCGCTTCGATCAAGCTCGATATGCCGCCGCGCGCACTGAAACACTATCTCCTCGACAACATTCATTTCGGCCTCGAGCGGGAATATCTCGAAGGGCTTAATCTCTACTACGAAAAGGCTGCCGCCGCCGGATTGATTCCCCGCGACCGCCCTCTGGAATTCGCCGCTCTCCCTGATGCGGAAGCGCCTGCATCGTCCTCCACGGCTCGCCGCGGAGCCTAAGCGCTTGGACCCGCAACGCATCGGAACACTCGCGTCGCTGTGCCGCTATCCCGTAAAAAGCATGGCTGGCGAAGAACTTGCTGCCGCGCGCGTCACGTTCGCCGGACTAATTGGCGATCGCGTGCACGCGTTCGTGGACGAAAACAATAAATCTAGTTTCCCGTGGATGACGGCGCGACAGGCACATGACTGGCTGCTTTTTCGGCCGCGCTTTCTGGAGCCGCCGACGATTGAACAAGAAATTCCCTGTGCTGATCGCTACGCGGTGGAAGTGGTTAGTCCGCAAGGCGAGAAATTCACGGTCGGCGACGCGAACTTCACACAATTTCTTGAGCAGCGATACAGCCGGCCGTTGCGTTTCCGATTTTCCGAGCGTTCGATGACCGATGGCGCTCCCGTTTCCGTGATTGGCTTCGCCACCATCCGCGCGCTTTCAGAAGAAACAGGGCTGGCACTGGACCCGCGACGGTTTCGCGCGAACTTTTATGTGCGCTGGGAGCGTGACGAGCCGTTTTTTGAGGATCAACTGGTGGGCCGCGCGGTGCGGATCGGCGAGAAGGTGACGATTCAGTTCGTCAAGAAGGACATTCGCTGCGTGATGATCACTCTGGATCCGGACACTGCCGCGCCCTCGCCTATCGTGCTGGAGAAAGTCACGCACCAGCACGATCGTTGCACGGGCGTGTATGCCGCCGTCTTGCGCGAAGGCGTCGTTCGAGCCGGCGATCCTGTATACTTAGCTTGAACAGCGGAGGCGAGGAAGAAGTCGATCCATGGGCATTACACAGCAAGAAGCGCTCGATCTTTTCAATTCCGACGATTTGATCGGCATCGGCATGGCCGCCAACGAAGTGCGCCGCGCGAAAACTGATCCGCGCATCGCCACCTATCAGATTGATCGCAACATCAATTACACGAATTTCTGCACGGAATATTGTTCGTTCTGCGCATTTTACCGGCCGCTGGGCGCTAAAGACGGTTACATTCTGCCGCTGGAATCCATCTACGAAAAAATCGACGAGATGCTGGAACTGGGCGGCACGGGTGTGCTGATGCAGGGCGGCTTGCATCCAGATTTGCGCATCGAGTTTTACGAAAACATGCTGCGCTCGCTCAAGCAGAAGTACCCGCAAGTGCACTTGCACTGCTTTTCCGCGCCGGAAATCGGCTGCATCGCGGAAGTTTCCGGGCTTTCCGTGCGTGATACGATTGCGCGGCTGCGCGATGTCGGGCTCGATTCGATTCCCGGTGGCGGCGCGGAAATTCTGGATGACGAAATTCGCGCGAAAATTTCGCGGCTGAAGTGCCGCTCCGATGAGTGGGTGGATATGCACCGCATCGCGCACGGGCTGGGCATGCGCACTACCGCCACGATGATGTTCGGATGCGGCGAGGAATATCGCCACCGCGTGAATCATCTGGAAACGATTCGCCGGATTCAGGAAGATACCGGCGGGTTCACCGCGTTTATCCCCTGGATTTTCGCGCCGGAAAATACGCCGCTGGGTAAAAAGATTCCGGAAGCTACTGCGTTCGATTATTTGAAGACGCTGGCCATCAGCCGGCTGTATCTCGACAATATTGACCACATCCAGTCAAGCTGGCTGACGCCGGGAATCAAAATATGCCAGGTCGGCTTGCAGTTCGGCGCCGACGATGTGGGCAGCATCCTGATCGAAGAAAACGTGGTGTACGCCGCTGGCGTGCGCAACCGCACCAACGAAGAAGAACTCCGCCGGATTATTTCCGACGCCGGTTACGTCCCTGCGCAGCGTGACACGCTGTATCGTTCGTATGCGCTGAAGCAGCCGACGGTCGCCCTCAAGCAGTAATTCCGCAAACGTCCCACGTCACGCAATCCCAGTCACATCCGTAATGCAAATCAGAGCGGGCGCAGCAAGCAGCGCCCTACGGCAGGGAAAAAATCACGCTCCGAAGAGCGCGGCTCACGCGCTGAGGATTGCGGCGGGTTCGGTGACTGTGGCAGGGAATTCGATGGCGATGCTGGCGCCGTAGGGCTGCTTGTTGCCAACTACGATCTCGCCGCCGGCCTCCTGCATGATGCCGTAGCAGATGCTGAGGCCGAGGCCGGTGCCTTTGCCGACGGGCTTGGTGGTGAAGAATGGGTCGAAGGCGCGATTGACGTCGCTGAAGCCCGGGCCGGAATCCTCGAAGCGCACGTAAACGCGGTCACCGTGGCGCGTGGCGGAGACAAATATCGAGCGTTGCGCACTCTCTTCCACCGCGTCGATCGCATTATTCAGAATATTCAGCAACACCTGTTTGAGTTCGTCTTCGCCAATCGAAAGGCGCGGCAGCGGCTGCTCGACCTGTACATCCATGTGAATGCCGAGCTTGCGGATGTGGAATTCGCGCAACTGGATCACGTCGTGCAGCGCAGCCTCGAAATCGGCGGCGCGCGTGGCTGGATTATTCTGACGCGCAAAACGCAGCAGGCCGTCCACGATGCGCTTCATGCGGCGCGCCTCACCGCCCAGTTTCTGGACGCGCTTCGAAAGCTTCTCGCCTTCCACTTCCTCGCTGAGCAAATCCGCATAGCCCATGATGCCGGTGAGCGGATTATTCAATTCATGAGCAACGCCCGCGACCAACTGACCGAGCGCCGCCAATTTTTCGGAGCGCACCAACTGATGATGCAGACGGGAATTTTCAATGGTCACGGCAAGATCGGACGCCAGCACCTCAAGTTTCATGATTTCGGAAGCATCCACCTCATCGCTTGCATGCACGGGTTGCGAGCCACTCACGCACAGGCAGCCGAGATGAGCACCGCGTCCGGAGACCAGCGGGATCAACGCCGTGCTATCGGGCTCGCGACGGGAAGGCCGATTGTCGCCGGCGAATGTAATAAGGAAGGATTTGTTTCCAAGCTGCTCGCCCTGCTGGCAGAGTTCTCGCAATCTATCCACTGTCCATCCAGCGGAGCGCTCTTCGAAGCGCGCTCTCTCTTTCGGTGAGAAGCCTGTCATGCCGCTCAGCCGCAAGGAACGATCTTCCGTGGCCAAGAATAAAGCGGCGCGCCGGAAACTGCTGGCACCGGTGACGGCCGCAGTAACTTCGGTGGCGAGCGAGGCAGGATCGCTGCCCGCTAGCAGGCGCGAAGTGATTTGCGAAAGCTCGATCAACAATTTATTCGCGGCGCGCTCGCGTTCGCGCGATTGTTCGATCACGCGCGATTTGTCTTCGATCAAAGTAAGAATCATGCCGAAGGCGACGAAGAATTTCGGCACGTTCCATAGTTCGGGATTCACCTGTAGCCTCGGCGCGATCTGATCGAGCAGCGCTCCGGTAGGGAACACAGCTCCCCACGCGAGAAATCCTCCGGCAACGGCGAGGACGCCCGTCGAACGGCGCGGGAAGCGCTTCCAGAACAAAATACCGCAGAGGCCGAAACTCAAGGTAAGGATCGCGTTGACACCGAGATCGGGGCTGCCGTGAAGTTGGCTGGACATTGTCCAGGCCGCAGTGATCATCAGCACCGCCGCGACGCCGAGCGTATAAGGTTTAGGACGCGGATACGCCCGCAGCGCGAAAACAGCGCCACCCAGGAAAATCGCGCCAAGCGCGGCAGCCATCAGCGCATAAATGTGCCACTCGAAAGTGGCAGCGATTGCGTGAAAGGCCGTCGGCACCGTCAGAACCAGCAGCATGTTCAGCCGCTTCTTGCGGTCCTCGACAGCTTGCGTCATGGACACCGCGAAAACCATGCCGGAAAGTTCCAGCGCGCCCAAATCGATCGACTCGAGCGATTTTTCCAGCGCGCCAGTGTGCGTTTCAAAAGCTTGAATGAAGAAGTGCAGGAAAATCAGGGCCCACGCGTAAGTCCACAAACGAGTCCGCGCGGAAGGCGCGTGCTTGCGCAGGGATAGAAATATCCCTACCAATACAAAAAGCACCAAAATCGTGGGAAGTTTATCGAGCAATGAAGTCAATGGATGCCCCTGCAGTCATAGACACTACGGTCCATGACATGTCGGAACAATGGAGCATTGGTACCAAACTCCGCGCGAGCCGAATCACAATAGCGACGCGAGAGTGGCCGTAAGTCCTATTATTTGTGCTGGATACGGATGTCGAGGATTACTTCGCTACCTTCCGGCAGATTTACCGGTTCGGCAGGTACGAACATTCCGTTAACGAATCGCGCGCGGAGTGGAGGCGATGAACGTTCCTGCGAATGCGTGGGAGCGGAAGCGGCGTGATGTTCGGGCCTCGCAGGCTCGATGCGAGTCTTGCGATCTTCGAATTTGGGGACGCCTGCGGAATCAAGCGCGACGTTCGCCAGTGCGTCGGCATCGCGATTCAGTTCGCGGCGCACGTGCTCGATGGCGAAATATTGCAACTGGCGCGCGAGTTTCGCCGCGCGCTCGTGCAACGGCTTGAGGTCCGCGCTTTTCACTTTGTAGCGGCCCTGCATCTGGCGCACCAGCAATTCGGAATCGCTGCGGATGCGCAGCGCGGAGATGTTGTGGCTCGTAGCGTAATCGAGCGCCGCCAACAGGGCGAAATATTCCGCGACGTTGTTGGTCTCGCGCCCGATATTTTTCGCGAGCTCCAGCGCGATTTTTCCCTGGGGATCGCGCAGTACCACGGCATAGGAAGCCGGGCCGGGATTTCCGCGCGAAGCTCCGTCAATATTGGCGACGTGAACTCCCGCGGGCGGCGCCGAAGGATGAGAATCCGCAAAGAGGCGTGCGCTGCCGGGAACCGAGGGCTTAGTTTTCACTGGCCGAAGATGCCTGATTAGGAGGCTGCGTTGCGGGCGCAGGCGCGGCCGCAGCAGCAGAAGCGGCTGGTTCGACGTAATAGAGGATGCGAGTGCAAGTCTCGCAGTGAAACATTTCTTCGCTCGCCGCGCGGCGCATGGCTTGAAACACGTGCGGGCGGACGCGCATGCCGCAAGCGCTGCACTTTTCATCGCGAACTTCCGCGAGCGCCACGTTGTTGTGTTTCTTCATGATGCGATCGTAATGATCCATCATATCTTCCGGAATCTGCGCGACAGCTCGCGCGCGTTCGGCGTTCCCCTCAGCGAGTTCTTTTTCAGCGACACTCTTTTCGGCGTCGATTTTCGCGCGCTCCGCGCGGGCGACGTCTTCCACTTCTTTCACCAATTTTTCAGCAGCTTTGATTCTGCGGTCATATTCCTCGCCGGAAACCATTTGCTCGAGCAGGCGGTCCTCGGCTTTGGCGATTTCGTCTTCCGCCATTTGCACTTCATGCTGCAGAGCCTTGTAGGCTTCGTTGGTTTTCACCTGCGAAGTTTGGTCTTTATATTTGCGAACGCGGTCTTTCCACTGCTCGACGTCCAATTCGTATTTCTTGCGGTCCTTCACCGTAGCGACCTGCGCAGCTTTGCTTTTTTCCAGTTCCGCCTTGGCGCCGGCCACGCGGGCGTCCACTTCGGCCATTTTCTTGGGGAAGGCGGCGAGGCGCGTGCGGACATCCTGCAGGCGCGTGTCGACGCTTTGCAGGTCGAGCAGGTTCTGTAAGACCTTCAGCACTATGGGGCCATTCTAGCACAACGCGGGGATGGGCTTGATTCAAGGGGCCAGCGGCACGAACACACCGCAGAGATGCAGATAAAAGCCAAAGCTCAACGCAGAATTCACAGAGAAATGCAGAGGTTACGGAGGAAGCGCGGAGTGTCCTAGCTGACAAGCCGACGAACCGGAGCCCGAGGGAGCTGCTATCTTGTTCGATTGATTGGACCTGTCGGCGTGAGTCTTTTTGAGGTGCTGGCCCGTAGTATGGATATGATAGGCGGCATCGCAAGCTTCCGCTTGAACATGCACAGCATATCGGGTCTCGGCGATCCGGCAGCGTACTGGGAGGGGCAGGTGGCTCTGGAAAGCGACGTTGCGCAGCTTCGCGGCGGCGACCTGGATGCACTTTCGGCGTTGCTCACGCGTTACCAGAACCGGCTGTACCGTTATCTTTTGCGCCTGGTGCGCGAGCCGGCGGAAGCCGAAGACTTATTTCAGCAAACGTGGTTGCGCGTGGCGGAAAAAATCCGGCAATTCGATCCACGGCGCAATTTCGAGGCTTGGCTTTTCACTCTCGCGCGAAACCTGGCGATCGATCACCTGCGGCGGATCCGACCCGAGAGTCTGGACCAGCCTGCCGCTGACGCTGCGGGAGAATCCGCGGCGGCGCGTCTGCCGTCGCGTGAACGTCCTGCGATCGAAGGGATTTTGGCGCGCGAACGCGCCGGCAGACTGGGCGCCGCGCTCGAGTTGCTGCCCATGGTGCAGCGCGAAGTTCTGACTCTGCGCTTTGAGGAAGAAATGAAGCTGGAAGAAATCGCGGAAGTGCTGGACGCCCCGCTTTCCACGGTGAAAACGCGTTTGCGGCGTGCGCTCGAACGGTTGCGCGAAACGCTGGAAACCCAATACCCCGGAGAGAACTGGCAATGAACGATCATGAAAAAATCCGGGAACTGCTGACGCTGCTGGCGGCAGGCGTGCTCGAGCCGCACGAGGAAAAGCAGGTGATGGATCACATGCGCTCGTGCGAATCCTGCAGCGCAGAACTGGAAGATTGGAAATTGCTGGCCGGCGGCCTACGCCGTCTGCCGACGCCGCAGCCGCGGGCGCTGGTCGTGGAGCGCGCGCGTGCGCAAGCGCAGATTCGCCTGAACGAGGAATTCGAGCACAGGTGGAATCGCGGCGTAATCGTTGGCCTGATTGTTTTCGCGTGGGTTTTGACGCTGCTGAGCTGGCCGCTGGTGCGCTTGCTCACGGGCGGCTTGCTGGGAATGCTGGTCCCCGGGTTTAGTCACGACTGGATCGTGTTTGGCGCGTTTACCACCTCCGTATGGCTGGCGGGAGGCGCGGCTGCCGTGCTGCTCTCGATGCAACACAGGCGCGAAAGGAGACTGGCATGACCCGATTCACAGAAGAGCTTTCGGTCATTCCGCGTACCGCGCGTTTTATCGCGGCGTTGGCTTGGATTCTGGCGACCACGGGGATGATCCTGGTCGTGACGCTGGGACACGACCGCGATTTGGCTAACTCGCCGGCACTGCGGGCTTTCGTGATTGCGTTTCCGCCGCTCGTCTTTACTATCTATGCGCTGCTCATCGGCTACGTGTACGCGGACGCGAAGCGCCGCGGCATGCGCTACGTGATGTGGACGCTGCTGGCGGTGTTCATTCCCGATGGAATCGGCATCATTCTGTACTTCGTACTGCGCGACCCTCCGATGCGGACTTGCCCCGGCTGCGCGCAGTTGGCGAAATCGGGATTCACGTTCTGCCCCCATTGCGGCACTTCGCTGCTGCCCACCTGCCCGAATTGCGGACGCGGCGTGGAGCCGGGCTGGTCGAATTGTCCGCAGTGCGGAACGAAGCTGCCGGCCCCGGGTACTCGCGCGGCATAATCTGTCAAGGTTTGCACTTCCGTTCAGCGGCTTCGGCAAGAAATCTTCGGGCTTCTGTAGTGGTGTCACTTCAGTGCGCCATCGATGTTGCCGCGGGAACGATGGCGGTCTGTGAAGACCGCCGCTATAACTGCAAAATCGCTAATCTCCCGATACAATATGTGCGACTTTCGAGGAGGATTCCGATGCCTTACGTGCAAGTGACGTGGGTGGCGGGGCGCACGCCCGAACAGAAACGCAAACTCGCCGAGCGGATTACCCAAGCGCTGATCGAAGACGGCCGCGCCAAGCGCGAAAATATTCAAGTTACGTTCGTGGATCTGCCGCCGACGGACTACGCCGAAGCGGGTGTGACAGTCGCCGACCAGAAACGCACGCCATAACGTTTAGCGGAACATGTGGTGTTGATGTCATCGCGAACGCAGCGAGGGACCCGCCTTTTCTCCAGCCTCTGCAACAAGCAAATCCCTCGCTCGTTTTCGTTAGTGACCAGCGGGCTCAGCGAAGTCGCGATAACATAGACAAGCTAATTCGTCGCATCCCTATGCTGACGGATGCATTTCCCGGCGCACCAGTACTGCATCAATGAAGTATCCGATGCCCACGCAGATCGGAATTGCACCGAACACTGCCGCCTGTGCCGCGTCCGAATCGTACCGCGCCAGCAGCAGGAACGTAATCAGGTAACCCAGCCCACCCGCCGTCAGCAAAATTCCCGCCTTGCGCGAACGAGCGTGCGGCGGCAATTCGTCGGCAATCGGCACGGGCACTCCCTTGGCGATCGCTGCCAGGCGCTCCTCGGTTCGCAGCTTGCGAACCCTGTACCAGGCATAAATCGCGGCCAGCGGGACGGAAAACGACAGCACGACCGCAGCAAACCCAATCGGTTCCATGTGATATCTCCTCTGTCAATTTGAATGCGCGACTGCAACGCGTCGCACTCGGCCAAAGATCGTTTTCAGCTTCGGCTAGAGATACGCACGGCCCCCTGAAGATGTTCCGCATGGACGTTCGACGAACCGGAAGCCCAAGGCTTACTGAGGGAAGCCGATCCGACTGACCAGGTTCTGGAAGTGCGGGTCAGAGGGCAGTGAGTCCCGCCGCCTTCGCCGACTTCATGGATCGTGCAAATGTGCGGGTCGTTTAAGGCAGAGACGGACCGCGCTTCCTGGAGGATTTTCTTTTCCGCGTCGTCGCCGCATTCCGGATTCGGCAGGAGAATTTTGAGCGCAACGTCGCGTTTCAGATGTTCATCACGAGCCCGGTAAACCTGTCCCATTCCGCCAGCGCCCAGCTTCTCCACAATTCGGTAGTGCCCGATGATTTGCCCGATGAGCGGCGAGGAGTCCGGCATTTGGCGCTCATCTTAGGTTGGGGCAGTAGGCAAGTCAACGAAGCGGGATTACACGAAGCGGGATTACCCACCGGCTCACAACCCGCAGGTAGGTGGCAGAGTTGGGCCGCGGCGACGCCGCCTTGATCCTGCCGCGCCTGCGCGGTGGCGAATTCGTGGTGGCGAATTCGTTGTGTCCACCGCCGGGGAAGCGTACGATGCGCGAACCGGAACCCGAGACTCGTAAGCGAAGCCAGCACGCGCCAAAAATTGTAGAATATTGACCAAAGCGGAGGTCCTGCCCGTGGCGTTCGATGTATTCATCAGCTACGCCTCAAAAGATAAAATCGTCGCAGACGCCGTGTGCGTGCGTCTCGAATCTTCCGGCATTCGCTGCTGGATCGCGCCGCGGGATATCGTCGCGGGCACCTCGTACGGCGAAGCCATCATTGAAGCGATCCACGGCGCGAAAGTGATGGTGCTGGTTTTTTCCTCGAATGCCAATGCTTCCGGCCACATTCCGAAAGAAGTGGAACGCGCGGTGAGCAACGGCGTCGCGATCCTTCCTTTTCGCATCGAAGATGTCGCGCCGGGGAAGTCGCTCGACTATTTCATCGGCTCCGTGCACTGGCTGGACGCGATGACGCCGCCGATGGAAAAGCACCTCGACGATCTGGCGGCGACAGTTCACAAGTTGATTCCGGCCCCGGGCGAATCAGGAACAGCTGCGGCGCCGCCGACGGTGATGTGGCAACACGCTGCGGCATCCACGGTGCAAACGGCGGCACCGACCGCCGCATTCCGCCCTGCACCCGCATCCTTTCTGAATTCGAAGACGATCTGGATCGGCGCGGCCGCAGTGCTTGTGCTCGCGGCAGTGCTGACGGCGATGATGCTGATGCGCGGTGGAGGAAGTTCGCATACCACGGCCGACGCGCCAGACACAACTAATCCTGCCGCAATCAAAGACATGCCGAGCAATCCCAACCCCGGAGCCAAAGATCTCACGCCGGCTCCGAAGACAACGCCTGCATCTCGGAAGGCCGCGCCTCCGGTCGTGCAGGCCCGTGCGGATCCCGTCGTCGGCTGCTATCAATGGTTCAACAACGTGCCGGTTAGCATCAGCGCCGACGGCACCATGGTCGCCGGACCGTTCACGGCGCATTGGCGGCTGGTAAACGGGGAGCGGCGCGCTTATACATTCACATGGCCCTTGATGATCGAAACGCTCACGATCTCGCCGGACCAGCGCTCGATGAGCGGAGGAAATCAGTACGGCTACCCTATCTCGGGCGCGCGCACTGCGGGAAGCTTCGGGTTGGCGGGAACTTGGCGCTGGGCAAACGGATGGGATGTGTCCGTCGCTCCGAATGGCACGTTCACGAGCGGGTCGTTTCGCGGAACGTGGCGCTCCGTGGATGCCTCCCGGGGAATCTACGAGATGACGTGGCCCAGCCCGGTTGATAGCGTGACGCTTTTGGCCGGGGGCACCCGTATTTCCGGAGCGAACCAGTACGGTGTAGCAATTTCAGGAGTGAAAACCGGAGCCTGCGGCGGAAATTAGTTGCTGCCGAGCAGGACGCTATCGAGGCGCGATAGCCCCTGCACTACTGCGTCGGCTGAATTTCCATCGTTTGGTCTATTACGAAGCTGGTGCAGCCCGGATTTGTGGCTGTGGGGCAGTGGGCGATCACGCGAAATGTTGAATCCGAAGGCTGTGCGTCGTAAGTATAGCCGTCGCGGCCCGTTTTCTTCATGGTGAGCGCACCGCTGGAAACCAGTTCATCAAGCGAGGCGTAGGAACTGTGATCGGTTAAGTACATGCGCTCGGCCTGCGCTATGCTCAGCAGGTCGTTTTTCACGCCGGCCATGTCAATCGTTTGCATCGGTGTAGCCGTTCCAGTACCGGCGGCTTCCATGTGCGAGAAATAATATTTGTACGTCAGAACGCCGATGACCGCCACAATTAGCAGACCAATCATGCTTCGCATGGTTTACCTCGTTCACCTCGAAATTTCCCAGTGCAATTGAGCTTATCGTCCGCAACGTGGCCGCGCAATCGAACCGAATCGTGATGTAATCCTTTTGACACGGTCTGCGTCTAACGTCCGGTGCCCCTAAAGCCCAGTAAGAGGCGGTTTTCGGGCGGCACAATTGGGCGTGACGGACAAGCAACGGGTTTGACACTCGCAAGCAGCGTCATTGATACTGGTGTTTCATCTCCAGCCGGCCCGGCTTCACGCAATGAATCCCCTCGATGGGAGCAATTCAGAATGAGGATATGGCATCGTTTCAGTGCGGCCAAGAACGCGTGCGCGAGCGCAAGAAACCGGTCAGCAACTGCGATCATCGCGCTGGGCGTTATATGCGTCGCGCTATCTAGCGCTCCGCTCGCCGCGCAGGAAAAACCAGAGGAAGTTCGCCCGCCGAAGTTGAACTACACGACGCACAAACTGCTGAACGGCCTGCAAGTGATCCTGCTGGAAAATCACGAGGTGCCCATCGTCAACCTTCAGGTCTGGTATCACGTCGGCGCGAAAGACGAGCCGCCCGGCCACACCGGTTTCGCGCACCTCTTTGAGCACCTCATGTTCAAAGGCTCCGCGCACGTGGCAGCGGAGGAACATTCGCGCATCGTCGAATCCGTCGGAGGATTCGACAACGCCGAAACCGGCGACGACGTCACGCAATTCTTCGAGACTTTCCCCAGCAATTATCTCGAGCGCGTCCTGTGGCTCGAAGCCGACCGCATGGGCAGCCTGAACGTCAGTGAGGAGAATTTCAAATCCGAACGCGAAGTGGTGAAGGAAGAGCGTCGCGTGCGCGTCGAGAATCAGCCCTACGGATATTTGCAGGAAGATTTGCGCGCGGCTGCGTTCACCGTGCACGGCTACCATCACACGCCGATCGGCAGCATGGAAGACCTGGACAAGGCCACGATCCAGGATGTCCGCGACTTCTTTAACACCTATTACAAACCGAACAACGCGACGCTCGTGATTGTCGGCGATTTCGATTCTGCACAAGCGCTGGCATGGACCAAAAAATACTTCGACGGAATTCCGCGATCGGCGAAGCCGATTCCGCGATTGAATAATCCCGAGCCGCCGCAATCGTCGGAGAACGTGGTGAAGAAATCCTATTCGAACACGCCCCTTCCCGCGGTGGTGATCGGCTACAAAATCCCAGCGCGCTATGCGCCGGACGCCTACCCGCTGGACCTCGCGTCGAACATTCTCGCCGGAGGCGAAAGCAGCCGCCTCTACCAGACGCTGGTTTACAAAGAGCAGATCGCGGTGCAAGCGGCGGGGTTCGGCGCGTTCTCCGAAGATCCGAATTTGTTTTGGGCTTACGCGATCATGAATCAAGGGCACACGGCGGAGGAAGGCGAAAAGGCGCTCGTTGGCGTGCTGGACGAGTTGAAGACCGCTCCCGTGGAAGCCAAAGAGCTAGAAAAAGCCAAGAACCAGGAAATTTCCGGCTTCGTCTTGGGCCGCGATACGGATCAGGAAAAAGCCGAGGCGCTAGCCTCCGCCGCGGTCATCGGGAAAAATCCTGGGCTGGCGAACACCGAGCTCGATCACTATTTGACGATTTCGCCCGCGGACATCCAGCGTGTGGCGAAAGATTATTTCGAGTCGCAGCACGCGACGGTGCTGGTCGTTACGCCGTCTGCTCCCGCGCAATAGCCATGCGCCCGTTCATACGGAAAACGTTTCGAGGAGTGATGATGAAGCGCGCAACACACCGAGGCATTTCCTTTTTTGCGGCAGCAATATTTCTCGCCGCGGCGGCGGTGACGGCCCCAGCGCTTGCGCCGGTTGCAAACGCTCAGGAGCAGCCGCCCGCCGTTCCGCGCAGCCAGACGGAGCCGCCAAGCTCGCAAGAGCCGCAGAAGGCCTCGGGAATTGTGCCGCCGGGCGTGAAACTTGCGCCGCAGATGCCCGGTCCGGGAGCGCCGCGCCCGTTTAATTTTCCGAAGGCGGCTACCAAGACGCTGCCCAATGGCTTGCAGGTCTTTGTCGTTACCGATCATAGCGAGCCAGCGATCGCCGCGCGCCTCGTAATCCTCTCCGCCGGAAGCATCAAGGATCCAGCCGGAATGCCGGGCGTGGCGCAAATGTCGGCGAACCTCTTGACGCAAGGAACCGAAAAACGCTCGGCGAAAGAAATCGCCGAAGGCATTGACTTCATCGGCGGGACGCTGAACGCGATGGCGGGCCGCGACGCGACCACGGTAACGCTCGACATCGTCAAAAAAGATTTAGCCGTGGGAATGGACTTAATGTCCGACGTGGTGCTGCACCCGACATTTCGCGCCGAAGAGCTCGAACGTCAGCGCCAGCAGCTTCTTTCCACTCTGCAGGTCCAATATTCCGACGCTGATTATCTGGCGACGCTTGTTTTCGCGCGCACGGTGTATGGCGCTTCGCCCTACGGTCTGCCGCCGGAGGGCACGCCCGCCACGGTACAGAAATTCCAGCCCGGCGATTTCGTGAAGTTTCACGATGCCAATTACGCACCGAATCAGTCGTTACTGGGGTTCGCGGGAGACATCGCGCCGGAAGAAGCCTTTGCCGTGGCCGAGAAGTATTTCGGCGGCTGGCCAAAGGTGGACGTGCCGCTTACCGAGCCGCAGCCGCCCAGCGCCGGTGCCGCTCAGCACATTTGGCTGATTGACAAGCCGGACGCCGTGCAAACGCAGATTCGCATCGGCAAAATCGCCATCCCACGGAACGATCCGGATTATCTGCCGCTGGATGTGACCAACCATATTTTGGGCGGCAGCTACAACAGCCGCTTGAACACCGAAGTGCGCATCAAGAAGGGACTCACCTACGGCGCTTCGTCGTCGCTCAATCCGCATCGTTATACAGGTTCGCTCGTCGTGAGTACGTTCACGCGCACCGAAGCCACCGTGGACGCGACCAAACTCGTGATGGATATTCTGACGGGCATGTCCCAGGGCGAAATTTCGCAAAAGGAATTGGACTTCGCGCGCGACTATCTCGCCGGTGTTTACCCGATTGCGTCGGAAACCGCTGAACAAGTAACGGACCGCGTGCTCACCGTAGCCGCGTTCGGCCTGCCCGAGGATTACAACCAGACCTACCCCACTAAAATCCGTGCCACGTCGCTCAAAGAAGTGCAAACCTCGTCGCGGAAATATTTCACCACGGGCGACCTGGACCTGGTCCTAGCGGGAAACGTCAGTGCTTTTCGCGATAAGTTGAAGACCGCTTTTCCGAACGCGCAATTCACCGAAATTCCCTTTGACCAGGTGAACGTTCTTTCTCCCGATCTGCGTGCTCCCAAGCAAGAGGCCGTCGCGGCTGCCACTCCCGAATCGCTCGAGCAAGGCAAACAAACCCTAGTGGCTGCGGCGCAGGCAGCGGGAGGGGATGCACTCCCCTCGGTAACCACGCTGGGCATCACCGAGAACGGGAAAATTCACAGTCCGGATGGCGACCGACCGCTCGACGTGAAATGGCAAGTCGCTTATCCCGACCGCTCGTACGGTGAAGTGAATCTGGGCGGCATGACCATCCTCCAGGTTTGCGACGGCAAATCGTCCTGGCTGAAATTTCCGCAAGGCGCACGCGACACCACCAACGTGATCGGCGAATTCAAGCGCGGAATCGCCATGTTCGGCGGCGGCTGGGGACTCTACCAGCAGGTGCTCGCCGGAAAAGTCACGGGCCAGGCGATTGGAGAAGAAGACATCCAGGGCAAAAAAACGCAAGGCGTGGCGGTGATTGCTCCATTCGGCGCGATTAAGCTGTATTTCGATCCCAGTACGCATCTGCTCGTCGCGGCGCGCTACCAGTCCGTCGGCGAACATGGCCCCACCTCGAACGAACAGCACTGGAGCGATTATCGCGACGTGCAAGGCCGCAAGTTCGCCTACGCCACCGATACGTATCGCGATGGAGCGAAGTTGTTTGATTCCGTAGTGCAGAACGTCGAAGTCAATCCCAAGATAGACGAAGCGCTCTTCACCAAGCCGGAGCTGCCCGCCGCCAAATAATGCGCCCCGGTCTACTTAACGCTGAGTATCACTTTGCCGATATTTTTCCGCGCCTGGATGTATTTGTGCGCCGAGACTGCGTCAGCCAGCGGAAAAGTTTTGCCGATCACCGGTTTCACTTTTCCCGCCGCGTACAACTTGAAAATCTCGTCGAGTTCGCCGCGCAGCAGGGCGCCCCGAGTCGTAAGCTTTCCAAGGCTCACGCCGATCACAGAAATGTTCTGGCTCATCATTTTCAGCGGATGAAATCGCGGGGTCTCCGCCAGCGCCTTGGCGGATCGAAGCAGGTTTTTCTTCCCATCGTTCCCGGCAGCCGCGGAAAAGCCATAAACCACCAGGCGTCCTGTTGGACCCAGGCATTTATAACTATGGGCGAAGGATTTTCCACCGATTGGGTCCATGACCATTTCGATTCCGTCCGGCGCGAATTTGCGTACGACGTCCACAAAATTGCTCTTCTCGTAGTCAATCGCGTGGTCCACGCCGATCTTTCGCAAGTAGTCCTGCTTCGAAGGACCGGCCGTCCCGAAAATTTCCAGCCCGTGCGCCACCGCCAGTTGTATCGCGGCGATTCCCACGCCGCCCGCCGCGCCATGAATCAAAATGCGGTCGCCAGACCGCAAGTTCCCCATGGTGAACATCGCGTGATAAGCGGTGATGTAATTCACCGGAATCGCCGCGCCATCTTCGAACGGCATCCCCGCGGGCAAGCGATAAACTCTCCCCGCAGGCACGGAAACCCACTGCGCGTAAGCATTGAACACCGTGAGCGCCGCAACCGCTTCACCGGGGCGCACCGGCTCGCCTTCGCTCGCCTTTCCGCCTTCGGCAGCTTTTTCCACGACCCCCGCGACTTCGAATCCAGGCACAAACGGCGGCTTGGGCGTGCCGGGATAAATTCCCATGCGTTGCATCAGGTCGGCAAAGTTCACGCCCACGGCCTTCACGCGGATCAGGACTTCGCCGGGTTTGGCCTGCGGATCGGGCACTTCCCGCGGCTCAAAAACTTCCGGAGGGCCGTACCTCTTTACGACCATCGCGCGCATCTAAAACTCCTTTCGCCGGATGCTGCTTGGCCGGCGATGATTCCAATAATGCTTCTTTATGGATGCCGGTGGATCGTACAGCGACGCAATATCCGTTCTCTAAACCACATCGAGCTTTTCACTTTGGATTCAAAGGCATCCTACCTTAAACTAATCAATTCTGCGCAACGATGAAACCCACACATAGAGCCAGAGTCTTCGTTATCGGCACCACTATTTTGCTTTCGGCATGCGCCTCACTGGCGGGCGCAGGCACGGCCGAGGCGCCTACTCCCGCGGTGCTCACGGCCATGCAGGATGAACTCGACCGCTCGATGGCCGCCATGTCCAAGGGGGATCCTGCCGCGTATTTCATCAGCTACACGGTGGCGGATCGCGATTACGTGGAAGTCTCCGGCTCGAACGGTGCCTTGCTGACTACCACCGATACGAGTGCGCGTTGGCTCGAAGTGCAGACGCGCGTCGGCGATTACAAGCTCGACGACACGCACAAACTCCCCGAGCGTCAGCCCAGTTGGACTAGCCCCGGCACCACGGTGACGCTCGACCAGGACATTCCCGTGCTGCGCCGCGAGATCTGGCGCGAAACCGATCGCCAATACCGCGCCGCGACCGAAGCGCTTATCAAAGTAAAAACCAGCCAGCAAGTGCAGGTGCAAACAGCGGAAGGCGCCGCGCCGGATTTTTCCAGCGAAGCTCCGCGAGTCTCCGTCGGGCCGCGCGTCGAAATCAAAGTGGACCGCACGCCCTGGGAAGCACGCGTGCGCAAGTACACGGCTGCGTTCAGCAAATCGCCTGCAGTGCTCAATTCCATCGCGACCTTCACGGTCCTCGGAATGAATCAGTATCAAGTGAACACCGAGGGCGCCAGACTCGGTTTCGGCCAGGTGCATTACCGCCTCGAACTCTACGTGCAGAGCAAAGCTCCGGACGGCATGGACATCAATCGCTACGCGAACTTCGATTGGCTGGAACCGAAGGATGCTCCCACCGATAAGGTCGTCTTCACGCGCATTCAAACCATGATTGCGGAAACCGAAGCCCTCGATAAAGCGCCGCTCGTGGACCCCTACGCCGGCCCGGCGATGCTCACCGGCCGCGCCGCAGCCGTCTTCTTCCACGAAGTCTTCGGCCATCGCGCCGAGGGATTCCGCCAGAAAGACATCAACGAAGGCCAGACCTTCACCAGCAAAATCGGCGAACAAATCCTCCCCGATTTTATTTCCATCAAGGACGATCCCACGGAAGAATCTTTCGGCGGCCAGATGCTGCTGGGCTATTACCCGTTTGACGACGAAGGTGTGAAGGCGGAGGACGTGCACCTGGTGGATCACGGCGTCCTGAAAACTTTTCTGATGTCGCGCTCGCCGCTGGTGGATATTCCGCATTCCAATGGACACGGCCGCAGGCAGCTCGGATTCGTTCCGGTGGCGCGCCAGGGGAACTTGATCGTTTCCAGCTCGAAGACGGTGACCAACGATCAACTTCGCCAGCAGCTCATCGAGATGGTGAAGAAGCAAAACAAGCCCTTCGGCCTGCTGATTGACGATATCGCCGGCGGCTTCACCTTCACCGGTCGCGCGCAGCCGCAGGCGTTTCAGGTGCTGCCGCTGGTCGTATACAAGGTTTATCCCGATGGCCGGCCGGACCAGCTAGTCCGCGGAGTGGACATCGTCGGCACGCCGCTCGTCTCCCTTACGAAGATTGTCGCCACCGGCGACACGCCCGATATTTTCAACGGTTACTGCGGGGCGGAATCCGGTTCGGTGCCGGTTTCCGCCGTGGCTCCCGCGATTTTGATCTCGGAGATGGAAGTTCAGAAAAAGGAAACTTCCACCGACAAGCCGCCGATTCTGCCGCCGCCCGCGCACGATCCCGAAGAAAAGGGGCAACACCAGTGAGGAAATTCTCGACGATTGCATCGCTCTCTGCCCTGGTGCTGCTGGCCCTTTCGCTGGCCGTCTCTGCTTCCGCCACGGCTGGGAATACTTCTAACCACGCCAAGCCCGTCGTGAACGTGGCTCCTGCCGCGCTCGAGCAAGCGCCCGTCTCGGAAGCCGAGAGCGATCAGACTCTTCACGCTATGCACGACGAAATGGATCGCGCACGCACGCGTTTGCAGCTTCCCGGCGTCGAAAAGCCGTTCTACCTCGAATACCGCCTGCTCGACCTGGATGTGCGCTCTGTAACGTCGTCGTTTGGCGCGCTGGTCGCCTCCTCGACCTTGCGTGATCGCTTCATGAGCGTGGACGTGCGCGTCGGCAACTATCATCTGGACAGCTCGAATTTCGTCAGCGAAGACGGATTCCAGGGCTTCCTCGGTTCCACCGGCCAAGTCGGAATCGATCGCGACTACAGTTCGCTGCGCCAGGATTTGTGGCTTGCCACGGACCAGGCCTATAAGCAAGCCGTCACGCAGATGTCGCTCAAGCAGTCCTTCCTGCGCAGTCTCTCGAAGCCCCCTGAGATTGACGATTTTTCGCAGGAGCCGCCGCTGGTGAAAATTGACCCGCGCGTCGAGCCGGATTGGACCACACGCAACTGGGAAGATGAATCGCGCGCGGCTTCGGCGGCGCTGCGGAATTTCCCGCACCTCAATGCCACGCGGGTGAACTACTACCTGATTTACGTCACGTACTACCTGATGAACAGCGAAGGCACCACCATCCGCAGCTCGCGCCATCTTGCCGCGATTGAGGCGGCGCTGGCCACGCAAGCCGATGACGGCATGCCGCTGCACGATTATTATGCCGTGTACGTCGCGAAGCCCGCGGACCTGCCCGATCCGGCGACGGTGGCGAAATCTCTCACGCAGAC
>Ga0210390_10000114_pt1 | contig 81957 bp, 73 predicted proteins | sample IncBWH11OmetaG_FD_161050 | JGI IMG/M metagenome (GOLD analysis project Ga0210390, IMG submission 161050) | Forest soil microbial communities from Barre Woods Harvard Forest LTER site, Petersham, Massachusetts, United States - Inc-BW-H-11-O ...
GTCCACCTCTACACCCTCTCGAACGAAGTCCAGGCCTTCCCGCCCAAGGCCCGGGTTTATTGATGGCGGGTCCGAGGGTTGGCCGCGCGCGAGGCTTCAAGCAATCGAAATAACGCGAGTCGCGACGTGTTACGAAAGTCCCCGTGGCCGGGCTTGACCCGGCCACCCACGTCTTCCCGGCGCAAATCGGACCTGCGTCAAGACGTGGATGCCGGTATCAAGTGTACGGCTGTCCGGTCCCGCGAAGGCGATTGCAGGGTAGCTCAAGTCCGCCACTCTGGCTCGTCGTCACCGGGCTCGTCCCGGTGATCCACGCTCTTCTACTACGTCGACCCGGGTACCTGGATGGCCGGAACAAATCCGGCCATGACGGCTACGCAGCGAGTGAATTTTTTGAACACCACCCGATTAACTTGAATGCAACCCTGAACCGGATAGCCGTGGAACAAGTCCGAGCAAGGGGTTTCGGCGAAAAGGTTCGCCGACAAACACGCGCGCCGTTTTGTTTCCCCCGGACGGCCTTGCGCCTTTGCGAGAGTGATGGGGAATTGTTGAGGCGTTGCAATGGCTGAATTCACCTTGCCCGCAAACTCGAAGCCGGGCCCGGGCAAGACCGTCGCCGCACCGCCCGAGGCCAAGCGCGCGCGCGAGTTCAAGATTTACCGGTGGAACCCCGACGACGGCAAAAACCCGGTCATCGACAGCTTCTCGGTCGATCTCGACCAGTGCGGCCCGATGGTTCTCGACGCCTTGATCAAGATCAAGAACGAGGTCGACACCACGCTGACCTTCAGGCGGTCGTGCCGCGAGGGGATCTGCGGCTCGTGCGCGATGAACATCGATGGGGTCAACACCTTGGCCTGCCTGAAGGCGATCGCGGACATCAGAGGCCCGGTGCGCATCTACCCGCTGCCGCACATGCCGGTAGTCAAGGATCTGGTCCCCGACCTGACCCACATTTATGCGCAATACCAGTCGATCCAGCCGTGGCTGAAGACCTCGAGCGCGCCGCCCCCCGACCGCGAGTTCCCGCAGTCGGTCGAGGAGCGCGAACACCTCGACGGGCTGTGGGAATGCATTTTGTGCTTCTGCTGCTCGACTGCCTGCCCGAGTTACTGGTGGAGCGGCGAGCGCTATCTCGGGCCGGCGATCCTGCTGCAGGCTTACCGCTGGATCGCCGACAGCCGCGACGAGGCGGCGGGCGACCGGCTCGACGGGCTCGAGGACCCGTTCCGGCTCTACCGCTGCCACACGATCATGAACTGCACCCGCACCTGCCCGAAAAACCTTAACCCGGCCAAGGCAATCGCCGAGATCAAAAAGCTGATCGTGCTGCGCCGCTGACGAGCGCTGCCGCGGGCAGTCCGGCAGGGGCAGGGGACTGAATCCATGCCGCGCAAGATCATCATCGACACCGATCCCGGCATCGACGACGCGGTGGCGCTGCTGCTGGCGCTGGCGGCGCCCGAAGAATTGGAGCTGCTGGGGGTCGTCGCGGTCGCCGGCAACCTGCCTTTGGCGCAGACCGAGCGCAATGTGCGCCGGGTGTGCGAGCTGGCGGGTCGGCCGGAAATCGCGGTTTACGCGGGCTGCGCGGGCCCGCTCCTGCGCCCGCTCGCGACGGCGCACGCGATCCACGGCGACGCGCTCGAGGCGCGTCTCGGCCGGCCCGAGCCGACAATGCCGGTGCGCGCACAGCACGGGGTCGACTTTATCATCGAAGCCTTGCGCGCCGCCGAGCCCGGCAGCGTCACGATCTGTGCGCTCGGCCCTTTGACCGACATCGCGATGGCTCTGGTCAAGGCGCCGGACATCGCGGCCGGGCTTGGCGAAGTGGTGGTGATGGGCGGCGCCGGCTTTGAGATCGGCAACATCACCCCGGCGGCCGAGTTCAACATCCATGTCGACCCGCATGCCGCGGCGATCGTGCTCGCGAGGGGCGTCCCGGTCACAATGATCCCGCTCGACGTGACCCATCAGGTGCTGAGCACGCCGCCGCGCCTCGCCGCGCTCGACGCGCTCGGCAATCGCTGCGGCCCGGCGGTCGCCACCTTGCTGGCCGGGTTTGAGGCCGCGCGCGCGAGCCGGTTTGGCGAGCGCGGCCGGGCGTTGCACGACCCGTGCGTCGTCGCCTACCTGCTGCGCCCGGAGTTGCTCACCGGCCGTGAGGTCAACGTCGCGGTCGAAACCGCGAGCCCGTTGACGATGGGCATGACCGTTGTCGACTGGTGGTCCGTCACCGGCCGGCCGCCCAACGCAACATTCATGACCGGGGTCGACGCCGAGGGTCTTTACAGCCTGTTGAACGAGCGGATCGCGCGCCTGCCTTGACTCGACCAAAGGATACGCTCCGACGCGATTCGTCACCGCCAACTTACATTTTGTTACAGATGCCGGATACTGCGAATTAATCGCAAGTCATCGAATGATTGCTGTTGCAAATCGAAGAAATTTGAGATTGAGGGCCGCATTGCGCTTGCCGCGATCATACCGTTAATGTCACATTAACCTTCTCAATTCGAGAGGGAGCCGTCATGGCGGGGATGATTGGCATTTGCGTGCGGCGGCGTGCCGCGCGGGCGTTGGGTGTGTGTGTTGCTGCGGGTGCGGCAGCGGCAATCGGGTTCGGCTGGTGCGCGCAACCCGCCAAGGCGAGCTACGTGTTTCAGAACGTCGTCAACCCTGGAGACGTGACGTTTAACCAGGAGCTAGGCATAAACAATGCCGGAACGATCGCCGGCTATTTCGGCAGCGGGATGGCGGGCCATCCCAATCAGGGCTACACGACGACACCGCCTTATACGTCGTTTACCGGCGAGAACGTCCCCGGGTCGGTGCAGACCCAGGTCACCGGCATCAACAACATCGGGACGACGGTCGGCTTTTGGTCCAACACCAACCTCGGGGTTGGCATGGACAGCAATTTCGGGTTTACCGACGTCGGCGGCACGTTCACGAGCGTCAACAACCCGAACACCGCGACGACGCCGCCGGTGTTCAACCAGCTGCTCGGGGTTAACGACGGCAACGTGGCGGTCGGCTTTTACACCGACGCCGCGGGCGTCACCCATGGCTATACGTATACAATCGGAGCCGGGAGCCCGTTCTCCGCCCCGATCAACGACCCCAACGCCGGCACGGCCACGGGGCAAGGGACGACCGCGGCGGCGATCAACAACAAAGGCAACATCGCCGGGTTTTACGTCGATGCCGGCAACGTTTTCCACGGGTTCCTCGACATCGGCGGCGTGTTCACCACGGTCGACCCGACCGGGGCGATGTCGACGATGCTGCTCGGCCTGAACAACGACGGGTTTGCGGTTGGCACCTATGTCGATGCCGGCGGCGTCATGCACGGCCTCCTCTATGACATCGCGACCAACACGTTCACAAACATCGACGACCCGTTCGGTCGCGGAACGACGACGATCAACGGCATCAACGACCGCGACCAGCTCGTCGGCTTTTATGTCAACAACGCCGACCAGACGATCGGGCTGGTCGCCAGCTTGCCGGAGCCGGGCTCGCTGGTGCTGCTCGCGGTCGGGCTTCTGGGGATGGGCGCCGTCGCGCGCCGCCGCGACGCAGTCTAGGCAATAGGCGACCGCGCGGGCACGAGGCGCCGGGTTTGACACGCTCCCCGGCGCCTTTACAATGCGCCGCGCCGAAAACCTCTTTTTGGGGAGAATTCGATGATCTTTGAAATGCGCACCTACCGGCTGCAGCCGGGGTCGGTGCCGGAGGCCGAGAAGCGCTTTGGCGAGGCATTGACCGAGCGCGTCAAGGTGTCGCCGCTCGGCGCCTTTTTTCACACCGAGGTGGGCCCCTTAAACCACATCATCCACATCTGGCCCTATGACGACCTGCAGCACCGCACCCGGGTGCGCTCGCAGTCGATCCCGGGCTGGCCGCCGAAGATCCAGGAATTCATCGTCGAGATGGAGAGCAAGATCGTCGTCGCGGCACCGTTCTGCCCGGCCTTTACGCCGCGCCAACACGGCAACCTCTACGAGATCCGCACCTATACGATGCTGCCCGGGTCGGCCCCGGCCGTGGTCGAGAAATGGGCCGAGCGGGTCCCGGGCCGGGTCAAGCTGTCGCCGCTCGCCGCCGCCGGCCACACCGAGCTCGGCCCGTTGAACCAGTGGATCCACATCTGGGCCTACAAGGACGCGAACGAGCGCGCACGCATCCGCGAGGAATCGCGTAAGGACGGCACGTGGCCGCCTGCCACCCGCGGCATGTTCGTCAAGCAGGAAAACATGCTCGTCGTCCCGGCGTCGTTCTCGCCGCTCCGCTGAGGCGAAGACCTGGACGGCTTCACTTACTGGACGGCTTCACTTAATCGTCGTGGCCGGGCTTGTCCCGGCCATCCACGCCTTAGCCTCGCACCGCAGCGTTTGATCCGCGGCTCTCGTGGATGCCCGGACCAAGTCCTGGCACGACGAAACCTAAAATCTAGCAACGTTTGAGCCGTCGATCGCCGTCATCTCGGCTGGGTGGCGGCGCTGCGCGGGTTGAGGCTCTGGATGTGGCCGCTCTCGGTGCCGGCGGTCGGGTCGATGACCGCGTTGATCAATGCCGGCTTGCCGGACGCGAGCGCCTCGGTGACGGCCTTTGTCAGGCCGGGAGTGTCGGTCGCATGGTATCCGGCGCCGCCGAACGCCTCGATTATCTTCTCGTAGCGCGCGTCGCGCAGGAGGCCGGTCGGCGAGTACGGCCGGTCCTTCGGGTCGCCGCGGTAGACGCCGTTGTTGTTGAAGATGATTGTCGTCACCGGCAATTCGTAGCGGCAGATCGTCTCGATCTCCATGCCGCTAAAGCCAAAAGCGCTGTCGCCCTCGATCGCGACGACCGGCTTGCCGGTCACCGCGGCGGCCCCGATGGCGTAGCCCATGCCGATGCCCATCACCCCCCAGGTGCCGCTGTCGAGCCGATGGCGCGGCTTGTCCATGTCGATGATGTTGCGGCCGAAATCGAGCGTGTTGGCGCCCTCGTTGACGACATAGACGTCGGGCTGGGTGGCGAGCGCGTTGCGCACCGCGCGGAGGGCGCTCGAAAAGTTCATCGGGCTCGGGTCGGCGTTGAGGCGGGCGGCCATGCGCTCCACGTTCTGCTGCTTGCGCTTCCCCATCTCGTCCATCCAGGCCGCCTGATGCCTGACCTGTCCCGGCTTCATTGCGGCGTTGAACGCCGCGAACACCGATTTAATGTCGCCGACGACCGGAGCCGCGATCGCTCGGTTGCTGTCGATCTCGGTCGCCTGGATGTCGACCTGGATCAGCTTGGTGCCCTCGGACCACAAGGGCGCCCGGCCGTGCGACAGCAGCCAGTTGAGGCGCGCCCCCGCCACCATCACGACATCGGCCTGGCCGATCGCAAACGAGCGCGCCGCGGCGGCCGATTGCGGATGATCGTCGGGTAAGAGGCCCTTCGCCATCGACATCGGCAGGAACGGCATGCCGGTCGTTTCGATAAACGAGCGGATCTCGTGGTCGGCCCGGGCATAGGCCGCACCCTTGCCGAGGATCACCAGCGGGCGCTGGGCGTTCGCCAGCAATTCAAGGGCGCGCGCGACCGATTGCGGCGCCGGCGGCTGGGGTGGGGCGGGATCGACGACCTTGATCAGCGACTTCCTCGCCGTCGCCAGATCGAGCGCCGCGCCCAGCACCTCGGCCGTCAGATCGAGATAGACCCCGCCCGGCCGCCCCGACACGGCGGCGCGGATCGCCCGCGCCACGCCGACGCCGATGTCCTGCGGCCGGTTGACCCGATAAGCCGCCTTGGCGTAGGGCCGCGCGGCGGCAACCTGGTCCATCTCTTCGTAATCGCCCTGCTCGAGGTCGACGATCGCGCGGTCGCTCGACCCGCTGATCATGATCATCGGGAAACAGTTGGTCGTGGCGTTGGCGAGCGCCACCAGCCCGTTCAAAAAACCGGGCGCCGAGACGGTCATGCAGATGCCCGGTTTCTGGGTCAGATAGCCGGCGATCGCCGCCGCGTTCCCGGCCGACTGCTCATGGCGAAAGCCTAGGTAGCGGATCCCTTCGTTCTGCGCCAGGCGCAACAGATCGGTGATCGGGATGCCCGCCACCCCAAAAATCGTGTCGACCCCGTTCAGCTTCAGTGCCTCCACCACCAGGTGAAAACCGTCGGTCATCTCCCCTGGCATTTCCTCTGCGCTCATTCGGCCACCCTTCCAACCATTGCGCAGGGTCTACTGAGATTGGGGCCCCACCGTCAACCGGACCATTCGGCTGCCCTCGCCCGATCCGGCTTGACAACCCGCGGCACCGCCGTTATCTGAGCAGCACTCTTGGGACGAGAGTGCTAACTGGCTGGAAATTGGGGTCGAGGAGGGTTTCATGAAGTTCCGTCCGCTGCACGACCGCGTGGTGATCCGGCGTGTCGACGAGGAAGAAAAGAGCAAAGGCGGGATCATTATTCCCGATACGGCAAAAGAAAAGCCGATGGAAGGGGAAGTCGTCGCGGCGGGACCGGGCGCACGCAACGAGGACGGAGTCGTCCAGCCGCTCGAAGTCAAGGCCGGCGACCGGGTGCTGTTCGGCAAATGGTCGGGCACCGAGGTCAAACTCGACGGTGAAGAACTGATCATTATGAAAGAATCCGACATCATGGGCGTGATCGCCTGAGGAGAACGAAAAGATGGCTGCCAAGGACGTCAAATTTCATGCTGACGCGCGCGAGCGCATGCTGCGCGGCGTCGATATTCTTGCCAATGCCGTAAAGGTCACGCTCGGGCCGAAGGGCCGCAACGTCGTCCTCGACAAGTCCTTTGGCGCGCCGCGGATCACCAAGGACGGCGTGACCGTCGCCAAGGAGATCGAGCTCGCCGACAAGTTCGAGAACATGGGCGCGCAGATGGTGCGCGAGGTCGCCTCGAAGACCAGCGACCAGGCTGGCGACGGCACCACGACCGCGACGATCCTGGCGCAGGCGATCGTGCGCGAAGGGGCAAAGGCGGTGGCCGCCGGCATGAACCCGATGGATTTGAAGCGCGGCGTCGACATGGCGGTCGAGGCCGTCGTCGAGGACATCAAAAAGCGCTCGAAGAAGATTTCGACCAATGAGGAGATCGCCCAGGTCGGCACGATCTCGGCCAATGGCGAGCGCGATGTCGGCGAGATGATCGCCGAGGCGATGCAGAAGGTCGGCAACGAGGGCGTGATCACGGTCGAGGAGGCGAAGTCGCTGGAGACCGAGCTCGACGTGGTCGAGGGGATGCAGTTCGACCGTGGTTATCTGAGCCCGTATTTCGTGACCAACGCCGAGAAGATGATCGCGGACCTAGAGAACCCGTACATCCTGCTTCATGAAAAGAAGCTGTCCGGGCTGCAGGCGATGCTGCCGGTGCTGGAAGCGGTGGTGCAGAGTTCGCGGCCGTTGTTGATCGTCGCCGAGGATGTCGAGGGCGAGGCGCTGGCCACGCTCGTCGTCAACAAATTGCGCGGCGGGCTCAAGGTCGCGGCGGTCAAGGCGCCCGGCTTTGGCGACCGGCGCAAGGCGATGCTCGAGGACATCGCGGTGCTGACCGGCGGCCAGGTGATCAGCGAGGATCTCGGCATCAAGCTCGAGAACGTCACGCTCGACATGCTCGGCCAAGCCAAAAAAGTGAATATCGAGAAGGAAAACACGACGATCATCGACGGGTCCGGCAAATCCGAGGACATCCAGGGCCGCATCGGCCAGATCCGCCAGCAGATCGAGGAGACCACGTCCGACTACGACCGCGAGAAATTGCAGGAGCGGCTCGCCAAGCTCGCCGGCGGCGTCGCGGTGATCCGCGTCGGTGGCTCAACCGAGGTCGAGGTCAAGGAGCGCAAGGACCGTGTCGACGACGCGATGCATGCGACCCGCGCCGCGGTCGAGGAGGGTGTCGTCGCCGGCGGCGGCGCGGCGTTGCTGTATGCCGCCCGTGCGCTCGACGGTCTGAAGCCGGCCAACAACGACCAGAAGGTCGGGATCGACATCATCAAAAAGGCGATCCTCTACCCGGCGCGGCAGATTGCCGAAAATTCGGGCACCGACGGCTCGATCGTCGTCGGCAAATTGCTCGACAGCACCGACCCGAATTACGGCTACGACGCGCAAAAGGGCGAGTTCACCGACATGATCCGGGCCGGCATCATCGACCCGACCAAGGTGGTCCGCCACGCCTTGCAGGATGCGGCGTCGGTCGCGGGCTTGCTGATCACGACCGAGGCGATGGTCGCCGAGCGGCCCGAGCCCAAGACCGCGCCGGCGATGCCGCCGGGCGGCGGTATGGGCGGCATGGACTTCTAAAGCCGCGCCCCGTCGGTCGCTTAAGCAAAGGCGCCGCCCGCCCGCAACCCGCGGGCGGGCGGTATTTTCTTCGGCGGCGCCGGCCTTGCGAGGCGGACGGCTCGCGAATGCCGCTCCCGCCTCAAACAATCTTCTCGTTTCGCAACGCGGTTATCTCGGCTTCCGAGTAGCCGAGGCGCGTCAGGATTTCGTCGGTGTGCTCGCCCAACAGCGGCGCGGGATGGCGGAAGGCGCCGGGGGTTTCCGACAGTTCGATCGGCGTCGGCGCCAGAGGGACGGTGCGCCCGAGCGCCGGGTGCGGCACCTCTTCGAGCAGGTGCGCCGCGCGGATGTGGGCGTCGTCGAGCGCCTGCTGGGGCGAATAGAGCTGGCCGGCGACGATGCTCGCCTCTTCGAGCGCGTACAGTGCCTCGGCGCAGGTCCGCTCGGCGCACCACAAGGTCATCCGCGCCGAGATGATCTCGCCATGGTCGGCGCGCGCCTGGTCGTCGGCAAAGCGCGGGTCGATCAGCCAATGGTCTTCGCCGATCATCTGTGCCCAGCGCCGGAACATCGGCTGGCCGATCACGGTCGCGACGATCCAGCCGTCCTGGCAGCGATAAAAATCGGCCGGCGCCGAGTTGAACCCGCGGTTGACGGTCGCGACCCGGTCGACCCCGGTCAGGGCCTGCTCGATCAAGGTGGCGTTCGCGAACGCGATCGCGGTGCGTAGCAAGGCGCCCTCGACTTTCTGTCCCCGCCCGGTCTTGCCGCGCTCGATCAGCGCCGCCAACGTGCCGAACGCCGAGAGGCAGGCGGTGCCGAAATCGACCCACGGCAATTTGAGCGCCACCGGCTGCTCCGGTGTGCCGGACAGGTGCACCGCCCCGCTCATCGCCTGGCCGATGCCGTCAAAGCCGTGCTTGTCGGAGAGCGGCCCGCCGGCGCCAAACCCGGTGACCGTCACAAGGATGATGTCGGGCTTGACCCGGCGCAAGCTGTCGAGGTCGAGCGCCAGCGAGCGCAACACGCGCGGCGGCAGGTTGGCGACGACGACATCGGCGGTGGCGACGAGCCGCCGGACGATCTCACGGCCTTTGGGGGCGGCCGGGTCGAGGGTCATGCCGAGCTTGTTGCGGTTCATCGCCAGGAACATGGCGCCGCCGATCCTGGCCGAATCCCTGGCAAACCCAGCGGACCCGGCCGCGACCGGGATATAGGCGCGGTCCTCGCCGCCGCCGACCCGCTCGACGCGGATGACCTCGGCCCCGAGATCGGCGAGCAAGGCCGCGCAAAACGGTCCCGCGATGTAGCGGCCGAAATCGAGAACGCGGATGCCGTCGAGCACGCCTGGCACCGAACCCCTCCTCCCGCACTGCGCCCGAGCAGCATACCGGTCGCGCGGCTCGGCGGCACTTGTATAGCGCCCGACCGGAAGGCACTCTCGCGCCCGGCAAGCCGACGCTGGGATGTGCGCCGCGATCTCACCCGACCACGTGAAAGGAAAAACGATGGCAAGGCTTCCCCCGATCACCAGCAGGGACCAGGTCGCGCCACAGGACCAGGCGACGTTCGACGGCATTGTCGCGAGCCGGGGTGCGGTTCAGGGGCCGTTCACGATGTTCCTGCATTCGCCCGAGTTCGCCGGCCGCCTCGCCCATCTCGGCGCTTATGTCCGCTTTGAAGGCTCGCTCGACATGCGGGTGCGAGTACTGGCGGCGATGACCGCCGCGCGCGAGTTCGAGGCAATCTATGTGTGGGGCGCGCAGACCGGCGGCGCCCGCCGGCTTGGCGTGCCCGAAGAAACGATCACGGCGATCCGCGAGAACCATTCGCGCGGCATCCCGCCCGAAGACGCCGAGATCGTCGAGTTCACCCGCTCATTGTTGCGCCGCCACCGCGTCGACGAGGCGAGCTTTAAAAAGATGCAGGCGCGTTTTGGCAATGACGGGCTGATCCAGCTGACCGGCGCCATCGGCTATTACAGCATGCTGGCGATGACCGTGAACGCCTGCGAGTTGGAGGCCGCACCGGGTGCGGAGGTGCTGAAGGCCTGACCGAGCGCCCGACCGCCGCGAGGCTGGCGGCTCCGGCCGGTCGCCGCTATACCTGCGCCCATGCGCCGTTCGACGCGTTTCGGTCTTGTTGTCGTCATCGTGCTGCTGGCGGGGTTCGGCGCCTACGCCGCTTATTGGCGGATTGTCGCCGGCCGGATCAAGGACGGGCTCGCCGACTGGCGCGAGTCCGCACAGACGCACAAGATCGACGCCTCCTGGCGGGGGTTGCGCGTCGCCGGCTTCCCGTTCGCGTTCCGCGTCGAGATCAAGAATGCGTCGGTTCGCGACCGGGCGTGGAGCCCGGCGCCGGAGCTGCGGCTTGCGCGCCTCGCCGGCACCGCGCGGCCATGGGATTTCGCGGATTGGCGGCTCGCCGCCCCCGACGGTCTCGCGGCCGAGCTGGCACCCGCGGGTGGCCGGCCGCCGCTCAAGCTCGCGGCTAAATCCGGCGACGGCACGGTCGCGATCGGTCGCGATGGCGCCGCCCGGCTGTGGCTCAGGCTGCAGGACGTTTCCGCCGAGGCTGTAGGCAAGGCCCCGATCGCGTCGGCCGAGGCGTGGGTCACCCTGCCGGCAAAGTCGGCGGTCAAGGACGCCGACCCGAGCTTAGGCTTGGCGGTGGACCTGCACCAGATGCGGGTCGCGGCGCCGCCGGCAAGCTTTGGCCACACGATTGACGAATTGGCGCTCGGCGTCACGCTCAAGGGTGCCGTGCCCGACGGGCCCTTGCCGCGGGCGGCCGCCGCCTGGCGCGACGCCGGCGGCACGATCGAGGTCGACAATCTGCGCCTGCAATGGGGCGGGCTCGGCATCAGCGCCAACGGCACGCTCGCGCTCGACGGCAAGCTGCAGCCGATGGCGGCGTTTTCCGGCGGCATCGAGGGGTTTGGCGCGATCCTGAACGCGCTCGTCGCCGCCGACCAGATGACCCCGGAGCAAGCCTCGCTGGTGGAGATCGCGCTGAGCTACTTGGCCAGGCCCGGACCCGACGGTAAGCCGCAGATCACCGCGCCGTTCACGATCCAGGACGGAAAAGTCTTTATCGGGCCGGCGCGTCTCGGCCGGCTGCCGCCGATCGTCTGGGAATAGCAGGCTTCGCAAGAAACATCAGACGCCGGTCAGCTCGCGGCGCACGATGGCGGCGCCGTCGGCGAGCGCCTTCAATTTCGCGAAGGCGATGTCACGCGGCAGATACTTCATGCCGCAGTCGGGCGCCGGGATCAGCCGCTCGGCCGGCACGTGCGCGAGGGCCGCGCGGATGCGGGCGGCCACGGTTTGCGGCCTTTCCGCTTCAGGGTCGCCCATGCTGATCACGCCGAAGATCACCGTCTTGTCGCCGAGGCCGTCGAGATTGGCGAGGTCGAGGTTGGGCTGCGCCGCCTCGACCGAGATCTGGTCGATCTTGGTCGCGGTCAATTCCGACAGGAACGCATAGCCGTTGGGCTTGTCGCGTGCGACGTAGGCGTAGCCAAAGCAGAGGTGCAGCGCGGTCGGGCCGGGTATGCCGTCGAGCGCCCGCGCGATCGCCGGCAACGCCAGCCGCCGCGCCTCGTCGGGCCGCGCCTGCAGCCACGGCTCGTCGAGCTGGATCACGTCGGCGCCGGCCGCCTTCAGGTCGCGGACCTCGGCGTTGACCGCCGCGGCGTAATCCATGACGAGCTCCTCCTCGTCCCGGTAGTATTCGTTTTTGGCCTGACGAGACATCGTAAACGGCCCGGGCAGCGTGATTTTGATCGTGCGGTTGGTGTGGCTGCGCAGGAATTCGACGTCGCGGACCTCCACCGGGTGCTGGCGGCGGATCGGGCCGACGATGCGCGGCACGACGACGGTGCCGCTCGACCGGCCCCGCACGGTCGCCGGATTGTCGAGGTCGATCCCGGAGAGTGCGGTCGCAAAGCGGTTCGAATAGCTTTCGCGGCGGATCTCGCCGTCGGTGATGATGTCGATCCCGGCCTCCTCCATGTCGCGGATCGCGAGCCGCGTGGCGTCGTCCTGCGCCGCTTCGAGCCACGGCTCGGCGACGCGCCATAATTCCTGCGCGCGCACCCGCACCGGCGGCAAATGGGTCAGCCGGTCCCGGTCGATCAGCCAGTCGGGTTGCGGATAGCTGCCGACCACGGTCGTCGGAAGCAGGGTTTGGGCCATGTCGAGTTCTCCGCTTGCGATGCAGGGCGTGACGAGCTCTTGTCGTTATTGCGCGGCGCCGGGCAGTCGCACCGGCTCGCTTTCGAGGCTCGCCAGGCTGCGGCCGCGGGTTTCCGGCAACAGCAGCAGCATCACGATCGTCAGCCCGTAGGCAAAAACGCTGAGCACGGCGATCGAGGCGCCGAGCGAAAAGGACTGGCTGACAAACCCGACGGTGGCCGGCAGAAACGAGCCGATCGCCCGGCTGGCGTTGTAGCAGAAGCCCTGCGCCGTGCCGCGCACCGCCGTCGGGAAGAGCTCGGTCATAAACGGCCCCATCGGCGGGAATTTCATCAGCAACAGAATGTTCATCGGGATGCCGAGAAAGAACAGCGCCTCGTTGTTCATCGGGACCAGCAAAAAGATCGGCACAAAGACCAGCGACCCGATCGTCGACCACAAGAACGTCGATTTGCGGCCGATCGCGTCGGACAGGTAAGTCCCGAGCAGAAAGCCGGCCAACGCGCCGAGGATCTGAACCAGCAGAAACCCGCCGGTGCTGGTGGCGGACAAATGGCGGACCGTGCGCAGATAGGTCGGCATCCAGATGCCTAACGCGTAGCCGCCGCCATGCGCGCCGGCGACCATCGCCGTGACCTTGACCGTGGTCCACAGATGCGGGCGCCGAAAGGCGGCGAACAAATGCCCGAAGCCGACCGCCGGATGCTCGCGGCGCTTTTGCTGGAAGACTTCCGACTCGTCGAGATGGCGGCGGATCCAGATGACAAAGACCGCCGGAACCAGGCCGACCGCAAACAGCACGCGCCAGGCGATCGCCTCGGGCAGAAACGCATAGAGCGCGGTGTAGACGAGCGCCGAGATGCCCCAGCCGACCGCCCACCCGGTCTGCACCAAGCCGACGGCGCGGCCGCGATACTTGTCGCGGACCACCTCGCCCATCAGCACCGAGCCCGCCGCCCATTCGCCGCCAAAGCCGAACCCGTGCAGGGCACGCAAGATAAAGAGCTGCTCGAAATTCTGGGCAAAGGCGCAGAGAAACGTAAAAATCGAATACCACAGGATCGTGATCTGCAGCATCCGTACCCGGCCAAAGCGGTCGGCCAGGGTCCCCGAAAACCATCCGCCCAACGACGAGATCAGCAGGGTGACCGTGCCGATCAGCCCGGCCTCGCCGCGCGACAGCGACCACACCGCGATCACCGTCGGGATGACAAAGCTGTACATCTGCACGTCGAACGCGTCGAGCGCCCAGCCGCCAAAGCACGCGCTCATCGTGCGGCGCTCCGTGGCGTTCAGTTCGCCGAACCAGGCGAGCATGGCGTTTCTCCCGTGCGGACGTTATTGGGCTCGATCGTCGCGTGCCGGTAGGACGGATGGCAACCGAAATTCGCCAAGCATCTGCTTTCGCGCAAAGCAGCCATACGCAGATCTATGCTGCGCCGACAAAGGAATCCGGCTGATGCCGCAGGCAGTGCGACGCCTTGGAGAACTGAAAATCTGGCGATGAGGAGAGACAGGGACCGCGGCGGGCGCCGCCCCAAAGGCGCGCCGGTCCTGCGCCGGCTCGCCGTCTGGGGGCCGGGTCTCCTCGTGATGTTCGCCGACACCGACGCCGGCAACGTCGTGACGGCGGCGCAGGCCGGGGCCGAATGGGGCTACCGGCTGTTGCCGCTGGTGCTGCTGCTGATCCCGATGCTCTACATGGTCCAGGAGTTGACGGTTCGGCTCGGCATCCATACCGGGCGCGGTCACGGCGAACTGATCGGCGAACGGTTTGGCCCCGGGTGGGCGGTGGCGTCCACCGTCGGCCTGGCGGTCGCGACAATCGGGTCGCTGGTCACCGAATTCTCCGGAATTGCCGGCGTCGGAGAGCTGTACGGCCTCTCCCGCGGCGCGACCTTGCCGCTCGCGGCGGTCATGTTGCTGACCGTCGTCGCCACCGGCGCGTATCGGCGGGTCGAGCGCACCGCCCTTTTTGTCGGCCTGTTCGAGCTCGCGTTTTTTGTCGTCGCCTGGGTGGCTCGCCCCAATCTCGCGACCGTGGCGAAAGACGTGACCGACCTGCCGATCGGCAACCACGAATTCCGTTTCCTCGCAGCCGCGGTCATCGGGATGACGTTCAATCCGTGGATGGTCTTCTACCAGCAGTCCGCCACGGTCGACAAAAAGCTGCGGCCTGACGACTACCGCGCGGCCCGCTGGGACACCGCCGTCGGGGCCGTCCTGACGCAGCTACTGACCGCGGCGGTGCTGGTCGCAGCGGCCGCTACGCTCGCCTCGGGCAAGCCGGCCCGCCTCACCAGCATCGGCGAGATCAGCAATGCGCTGTCCCCTGTCCTCGGCGACCGGGCCGGGCGGATCGTGTTTGCGATCGGCGTCCTTGGCGCGTCGTCGGTGGCGGCGATCGTGTCCTCGCTTGCGCTCGCATGGGGAGCCGGGGAAGTCGCCGGCTACCGGCGCTCGCTCGAGGACCGGCCGTTTGAGGCGGCCTGGTTTTACGGCGTCTACGGGGTCGGCGTCATCGGCGCCGCCGGCCTCGTCTGGCTGGTTCCGGATTTGGTTGGGCTCAACATCGCGGCACAGGTGCTGAACGCGTTTTTGCTGCCGCTGGTGATCGGGCTCCTGGTAGCGCTGGGCGCGACCGCGCTGCCGCCGCCGCTGCGCCTGCGCGGGCCGCGGCTGTGGCTGACGGCCGGGATCTGGGCGGTCCTTGCCGCGGTCGCCCTGCTTTGCGGCATCTCCGGCCTCAGCTAGCCGGCCCGCCACGCGGCACGCCGGCTTCGTCAGTCCTCCGCCCGCACCTTGACGTAGGAGCCGGGCGCATCCTCGATCGGCTCGAGCGCGCCGTCGCCCGGCTGCCGCGCCGCCGCCGCGCCGCCGGCGTATTTCGCGACCCAGCGCTGCCACAGCGGCCACCACGAATCCGGGTGCTGGGTCGCCGACGCCAGCCATTCCTCGGCGGTCGGCGGGTTCTTGTCGTTCTCCCAATGCCCGTATTTGCTGCCCGGCGGGTTGACGACGCCGGCGATGTGGCCCGAGGCGGACAGCACGAACCTGACCGGCCCGTTGTAAAGCCGGGTCGCGGCATACGTCGAACGCCAGGGTGCGATGTGGTCCTCGCGGGTCGACAGGATAAAGGCCGGCGTTTTGATTTTGCCGAGGTCGATCGGCACGCCGTCGAGGGTGATGCCGCCTGGCCGCGCGAGAAGGTTCTCCTGGTACATGTTGCGCAGGTAAAAGCTCTGCATTGCCGCCGGCATCCGCGTCGAATCGGCGTTCCAATACAACAGGTCAAACGGAAACGGCGACTTGCCGAGCAGGTAGTTGCTGACGACAAAGGACCAGATCAGGTCGTTGGCGCGCAGCATGTTGAACGTCGTCGCCATCTCGCGGCCTTCGAGATAGCCGCGTGCGTTCATCCGCTCCTCCAGCGCCGAAAGCTGCTCCTCGTCGATAAAAACCGAAAGCTCGCCGGCTTCGGCGAAATCGACCATCGTGACAAAGAAGGTGGCGCTTTTGATCCGGTTGTCGCGTTTGGCCGCCATCGATGCGAGCGTGCAGGCGAGCAACGTGCCGCCAAGGCAGTAGCCGATCGCGTTGACCTCGCGCTCGCCGGTTGCCCGTTCGATGGCGTCCAACGCGGCAAGCGTGCCCTCGCGCATGTAGTCGGCGAAGGTCTTGGCGGCGAGCCGCCGGTCCGGGTTGACCCAGGAAATCACAAAAACCGTGTGGCCCTGCGCCACCGCCCAGCGGACGAACGAGTTGTCGGGGCGCAGGTCGAGGATGTAGAATTTGTTGATCCATGGCGGAATGATCAGCAATGGCCGGCGCGCGACCTTGTCGGTCGTCGGCACGTATTGGATTAGTTGGACCAGGTCGTTCTGATAGATAACTTTGCCCGGGGTCACGGCGATGTTTTCGCCGATGCGGAAGGCCGTGGTGTCGGTCATCCGGATCGCCAGCCGGCCTTTGCCGCGTTCGAGGTCGGCGAGCAGGTTCTTGAGCCCGGTCAGCAGGTTCTCGCCGCGGCTCTCAATCGTCGCGCGCAGCGCCTCGGGGTTGGTGATCAGAAAGTTCGAGGGGGCGAGCGCGTCGACAAACTGCCGCGTGTAGAAATCCACCTTGCGCGCGGTTCGCTCGTCGATGCCCTCAACCTCGCGCACCGTGTTCTGCAGCCAACGCGCCGTCAGCAAGTAGCTCTGCTTGATGTAGTCGAACAGCGTGTTGTCGCCCCAGGCGGCGTCGCGAAAGCGGCGGTCGCCGAGCGCCGGCTCGATCATCGGCTGAGCCTCGCCGCCGAGAAAGCGCTGCGCGGTGCGCTGCCACAAGGTCATGTAGTCGTTCCACAGCGACAGCTGCGCCTGAACCAGCCGCGAGGGGTCCGCCATCATCCGCGCCGTCATCTCGAAAAAAGCGGCGCCGACGGCGAGTGGGCTCGCCATGCCGAACCCTTCTTCGCCCGACTGGCGTTTCAGGAACTCGCCGACCATCCGCTGGCTCTTTTCGGCAAGGCCGGCAATCTGGCGCGCCAGCTCGTCGCTCTCGGCGGACGTCTCGCTCGTCGGACGGTTTTCGCGGGGCATGCCATCCGCGGGCATCGCCCGACCATCGTCGTTCATCGCCGCATCCTCGCCTTGAGCCGTCCGCGACCCGCCGACCGGGGCGTCCCGGCGGGCGGTGCCGGGCGTTGTCCGACGCCGCCTTAGCAATCAAACCTAGTGACGCGCCGGCCGTGATCTAATACACCAGCGCCGAGCGAAAGGGCAGCGGTCGGCGGCCCGCCGGTCGTGCCGCACGGCGGACAAGGGCTCCAGGCTAAAGCAAACTCGTCGGTTGTCTCGTCATGGTCAAGCGTAAGACCCGTTCCTGCGGCCGCGGCGCCGGCGCTAAGACGGGGGGGCTGGCGGTCGCCGCCCTGGTGCTCGTCCTCGGCGGCTGCAGCCCGGTCGAAACCTACCGCCACTGGTCCGGGATCGCGGCCAACGACCCGAACCCGGCGACGACGCCCAACAACAAGAACCTGGCGGCGGGAGACGCCGCGGGCTACCCGAACCTGGCGACGGTGCCACCGCCGCCGACCCAGGCGATGACCACGGCCGAGCTCGACAAGCTGACCCAAAGCCTGATCGCCGACCGGACCAACGCCAGATACACCAGCGAGCAGCTGCAGCCCAAGTTTGACGAAGCCGCGGCCCCGCCGCCACCGCCGCCAGCGGCGCCGACCCCGGGCACGTCAGCGCCGGCAGCGCCGTCTACAACAGCGCCGGGCGCGGCGCCGTCTACCGCAACGCCGGGCGCGGCGCCGTCTACCGCGGCGCCGTCTGCCGCAGCGCCGGGCGCGGCCCCAAGCGCGGCGGCCGCACCCCCCGCCGGAGCCGCCGCAGCATCGTCCACGGGCCCTGGCGGCGCCGCCAAGGGCGCCCGCAAACCCAATCAGCCGCCCGAGCAGGGGCCGATGGAGTCGAACCTGCAGTCGCCGCAAATCGCCTCGCTGCCGCAGCCGGGGCAGTTCGAACCGGCGCCGCCGCCGCCGCGCGATCTGTCGATGCCGGCGGCTCCGATCTCCGGCGGCGCGGCCGGCGCCGGTGCCCACCTGCCTGCCCCGCCGGCTCCCTCGCCGCTCCCCGCGGCACTCGGCTCCGCCAAGTTCCAGCCGGCGCCGGCGCCCCCCAACCTGCCGCCGCCGGCACCCATCCGGACCGCGACCGCGAGCGGCAAGCCGGCCAGGCCGGCTCCCCCGGCCGTCGCCTATACAAAGGTCGCCGACATCGCGTTTTCCGGTAACGCCACGGCGCTCAGCGACGCCGACCGCCAGTCGCTCGGCAATATCGTGCCGCGCTACCGCACGAAGCCTGGCCCGGTGAAAGTCGTTGGTTACGCCGGGGTCGGCACGAGCGCCGCCCAGCAGCTCGACAGCTATCACACCGCGCTCGAGCGCGCCCAGGCGGTCGCCGCCGCTCTCGCCAAGGCGGGGATCCCCGCCGACAGGATCGCGGTCGAGGCGGCACCCGCCGCCGGCGACGCCGGTCAAGGGCGGGCCGAAATCCTGTTCGGGCAATAAGCTTCGACCATCGCACGCGCTTGTCCGGCCCTGGCGGGGAAAATCGTTGTAACCTTGAAAGTTGTCGTAACTTTAACGCGCGCCAGCTAAAACGCGCGGGGATCTCGCAGGGCGAGCCCTACCCTTTGCCCGAACCCTTTCGGGCCTCTTGCAGCGGGGTTTGTTTGTGCAGCCGCCGTTAAAGATTGCCGTCGCGGGGCTCGGCACGGTCGGTGCCGGCATCCTAAAACTGCTTCAGGACCAGGCCGAGCTGCTGGCCGAGCGCGGCGGCCGCCGGCTCGTCGTCGCCGCGGTTTCCGCGCGCGACCGGCGCCGCGACCGCGGCGTCGAGCTGTCGGCGGCGCGCTGGTACGAGGACGCGGCCGCGATGGCCGCCGACCCTGAAATCGATGTGGTGGTCGAGCTGATCGGCGGCGCCGAGGGTGTGGCCGCGCGCGTGGTCGACGCCGCCCTGGCCCATGGCAAGCACGTCGTCACCGCCAACAAGGCATTGATGGCGCACGACGGCACGCGACTCGCGGCGCGGGCCGAAGAGCTGGGCCTGGCGCTCTCCTTCGAGGCCGCGGTCGCCGGCGGGATACCGGTGATCAAGACCTTGCGCGAGGGGCTGGCCGGCAACCGGCTTCAGCGCGTCTACGGCATTCTCAACGGCACCTCGAACTACATTCTGACGACCATGCGCGAGGGCGGCCGCGAATTCGCCGAGGTCTTGGCGGAGGCGCAAAAGCTCGGCTATGCCGAGGCCGATCCGAGCTTCGACATCGACGGCGTCGACGCCGCCCACAAGCTCGCGATCCTGGCAAGCGTCGGCTTTGGCCGGCCGGTCGACCTCGCCGGCGTCTACACCGAAGGCATCCGGCACGTCTCGCGGCTCGATATCGACTTTGCCGAGGAACTCGGCTACCGCATCAAATTGCTAGGCATCGCTCGCCTGACCGACGACGGGATCGAGCAGCGGGTCCATCCCTGCATGGTGCCGCGGGCGACGCCGATCGCTGCGGTCGAAGGGGTGTACAACGCGGTCGTCGCGGAGGGCGACTTTGTCGGCCGCGTCGTGCTGGAGGGGCGCGGCGCCGGCGCCGCTCCGACCGCGTCGGCGGTCGCGGCCGATCTTGTCGACATCGCCGCCGGGCGCCGGGTGTTCCCGTTCGGGCTTCCCGCCGCCGATCTCCGGCGGATACCCGGCGTCCCGATCGAGCGCCACCAGAGCGCCTACTACATCCGGCTGATGGTGGTCGACCGGCCGGGTGTGATCGCCGATGTCGCGGCGGCCTTGCGCGACGAGGAGGTGTCGCTCGAGTCGATGATCCAGCGCGGCCGCGCCCCCGGGGAGGCGGTCCCGGTCGTCCTGACCACCCATGTCACGGTCGAGGCGGCGATGCGGCGGGCGCTCGCACGGATCGAACGCCTCGACACCGTGCTCGAACCCCCGCGCCTGATCCGCATCGAGGATTTCTGAGTGCAGGCGGCGCCTGGCGGCGGTCCGATGGGATCAAGTTAATGCCGATACTGCCGCGGCTGACCGCACTTTATCAAAGCCGCGGCATCGGCATCGTGACGGGGCTCAATCCGAGCCACTTCGGCAACTTTCCGATGGCTCCGTTCACCTGGTTCATTACCGACGGCGACAGTCTGACGAATGGGCTCGGGATCGCCTTGCAGGAGATTTATTTTCTTGAATGCCTGTTCGCGAGGTTTCATCCGCACCGCTTGTTTGTGATCGGCAACTCGCTCGGTTGGAGCAGCCTCGCGCTCGGACTGCTCAATCCGCAAGGGCGCGTGTTGGCGATCGACGCCGGGTCGGACCGCAACGCAGCGTGGGGGATCGAGTTGACCAACGCCCTCGCTGACGACCACGGCCTGCCGGTCCTCGCGATCACCGGGCGCTCGCCGGACGACGTGCCGGCTATCCTGCGCGAGCGCAACCTGGCCCCGGTCGAGTTCGCCTTTATCGACGGGTATCACTCGGTCGCTCAGGTCGAAGACGATTTTTTCGCGATCCACCCGCAGGCGGCCCCCGATTGCGTTTATTTGTTTCACGACGTCGAGAACTTCTGCCTGCACGCGGGGATCGAGCGCATCGCGACGCGAGCCGGGCTGAGCTGGGACCTGCTGCTGGGAACCCCGTCCGGCATGGCGCTCGTCTACAACCCGGCGCACCGTTCGCCCGCGCTCGACGACGTTGCTGCGTTTGTCGTCCCCCGCCCCACGGCCCGCCTGATGCGCCGGTTTTCCTGGAGCTACCGCCATCGCCACCTTGCGCGCTGGCGCCGCAGCCTCGGCAAGCGCTTCGCGAGCAGCCGGCCGGCGTGATCGCCTTCACGCGGATAGCCGCCGGCGCCCACGGCGCGTCGCCAGGGTTGTTCCGCCCGCTATTTCAGCGGGAAATAGGCGATGCGGTCGCCGCGGAAGGTGCCGACGAACATCTCGTCGCCAACCTGCAAGCCGACCGTGGCGTCGCCGAAGTCAGCGTTGCCCGGCTGGCTCGCCAGCGGCGTCAGGGTCATCGCCGCGGTGTCCCAGCGATCGATGCGCCAGGGCTGGGTGCACCGGGTGTTGTGGCTCTGAAAGCAGCCGAACACCTGCTTTGCCGGGACGTTCTGACCGGCGACGACCAATTGGCCGTCGGGTGCCCAGCGCAGATTGTCGACGAGGAACCCGGCCGGCAAGGTGTCGCGCTTGCTGGTCGCCCCGCCGTCCCGCGCCAGGCGAACCACCGCCTTGTTGCCCCAGGCCGCGACATAGATCCATTTGCCGTCGGGCGAAACCTCGATCCCGTTGTTGCCGGACATTCGGCTTCCCGGAACCAGCGCGTAGCCCTTGTGCGGATGCCATTCGTAAACCGCCCCGGTGTTTTCGCCGGCGTTCATTTTATCGGGGGCTTTCGGGTCCTGCGGGTCGAACATGTCGGTGACCACCATGCCGCCGTCCGGCAGCGGCGCCACCGAATTGGGCCAGGTGTGCGCCGGCATCACGGCGCAGCCGACCCAGGCGACGGTGGGCTCGGTCCCGCTGGCGTCGAGCGCAAAGATCTCGATCGACTCGCGGCCGCCATGGTTGACCACGTAGAGTGTGTCGCCACCGCCGCCGGTGCGTGGCCGCAGGTTGAGCCCGTGCGCTGAAAACTTGCTGAGATCGGGCGGGCTCGGGCAGTCGCCGTAAGTCGCCTTGTCCCATTTCACCTTGGGGCTCTCGCCGGGGAACAGCGTCGTCCACGACTTGTCGCGGCTGTCGACAAGGTGCAGGCTGCCGCGCGTGCCCGCCGCACCGCCGTCCATGCCGCTGGCGACGATCCACGCGGTTCCCGGAACCCGGACGAGATCCTCCGAATTCAGCGGCCCGCAGACGAAACCGAGATTGCCGGCGGGGCTACAGGGCTCCGCCGCCGTGGCGGGTGAAACCCCGCCCGCCGCGATTTCCGCCGCGCCAAGCAACGCCATCGCGATGATCGCGTTCATACCTTCCTCCCTTGGGGTTTGCGGGGCTGCTGGACCCGGCTTTGAGCCGCATTATAGAGGCTTTGCCCGCCAATCGCCCGCCTCGCGCGCACGCGGCCGCGCATTGACGCCACCACACCCGAAGCCTAGGGTCCGCGGCGAGCTAACCGCGTAACGAGTTCACCGCATAAATCGAGGCCGGATTGGCGAGCGCCGCCGAATCGATCCGAGATCTGGGTCCGCGCGTGCTCCGCCGCCCGATGCCGCAAGTCGCTCTGCAGCCGGTCTTTGCAAGCATGCGTTTGATCGTCGGTTCGCTCTCGTCATCATGCGTCAATTAACAGGAGGAACGTCATGCCCGAGACGTCGCGGATGGATCGCAACCTGGCGCTGGAGGCGGTCCGGGTGACCGAGGCGGCGGCGCTCTCCGCCTCGCGGCTGATGGGGCGCGGTGACGAGAAGGCCGCCGACCAGGCCGCCGTCGACGCGATGCGCGGGGCGCTCAACAGCCTTTCGATCGATGGCACCGTCGTCATCGGCGAGGGCGAGCGCGACGAGGCGCCGATGCTCTTTATCGGCGAGAAGGTCGGCACCGGGAACGGCCCGCCGATCGACATCGCGCTCGACCCGCTCGAAGGCACGACGATCACCGCCAAGGGCGGCGCCAATGCGCTCGCGGTCATTGCGATGGCCGATGCCGGGCATTTTCTCAACGCACCCGACGTCTACATGGACAAGATCGCGGTCGGCGGCGGATTGCCGGACGACCTCGTCGACCTCGACGAAGCGCCGGCGACCAACCTGAAAAATCTGGCGCGGGCGAAAAAGTGCGAGATCAGCGACCTTGTCGTGTGCATCCTCGACCGCCCGCGCCATGCCGAGCTGATCGCCAAGGTGCGCGCGGCCGGCGCCCGCATCGCGCTGATCTCGGACGGCGACGTGAGCGGCGTCATCGCGACCTCCAGCCCGGAGACCGGAATCGACATGTATGTCGGCTCAGGTGGGGCGCCGGAAGGGGTGTTGGCGGCGGCGGCATTGCGCTGCATCGGCGGCCAGATGCAGGGCCGGCTGTTGTTCCGCAACGACGACGAGCGGGGCCGCGCGAGCCGCATCGGCATCGCCGATTTCGACCGCAAGTACAAGTTGCTGGATCTGGCCGCCGGCGACGTGATGTTCGCCGCTACCGGGGTCACCAGCGGCACGATGCTGCGCGGCGTGCGCCGCTTTGCCGGAGGTGCCGCCACCCATTCCGTGGTGATGCGCTCGAAGACCGGGACGGTGCGCTACATCGAGGCGCGCCACGACTTCACCCGCAAGGAAAGCTTTGCAGCACTCGCGCGCTAACCTCAAGGAGCCCGAATGGACGGCATCTTTTCCGCCGCGGCTTTGACCAGCGCGGAGTTGACCAGCCCAGTCACGCATTCCGACAAGCTCGGGCGCTAGAGTCGGACATGGACGGCGCGGGGGGCGCCGCCGCAGAACCCGGCATCCTGGCGGTCGAGCGGTCGGTCGGCGGGCGCCGGTGGCGCTTGCGCGCGGGCGGCGCCGGCGACGGGGAGGTCATCGCCGAGCGGCTCGGCCTGCCCGAAATTGTCGGCCGGCTCTTGGCGCGGCGCGGGGTCGGTCTCTACCAGGCGCCGCAGTTTTTGGCGCCGCGGCTCCGCGACCAGCTGCCGGACCCGTCGCATCTGCGCGACATGGACGCCGGCGCGGCGCGCCTCGTCCGGGCAATTCGGGGCGGCGAGACGATTGCCGTCTTTGGCGATTACGATGTCGACGGCGCGACCTCGGCGGCGCTGCTGACGCGGTTCCTGGCCGCCGTCGGCGCGCGCAGCCGGATCTATGTGCCCGACCGCCTGCATGAGGGCTACGGCCCGAACACCCCGGCCCTGCTGCGCCTGCGCGACGAGGGTGTCGGGGTCGTCGTCACCGTCGACTGCGGCACCACCGCGCACGAGCCGCTCGCCCATGCGGCGGCGCGTGGCCTCGATGTGGTCGTGGTCGACCATCACGTCGCCGAGCCGGCGCTGCCGCGCGCCGCGGCGCTGATCAACCCAAACCGGCTCGACCAGGACAGTCCGCATCGCGACCTCGCGGCGGTCGGAGTCGCGTTCCTTCTGGTCGTGGCGGTCAACCGGGTATTGCGCGCGGCGGGCTGGTACACCGGGGCGCGGGTCGAGCCGGATTTGCTGCAATGGCTCGACCTCGTGGCGCTCGGCACGGTGTGCGACGTCGTTGCGCTGAGCGGCCTCAACCGCGCGCTCGTCGCGCAAGGGGTCAGGGTGGCGCGGCGCGGCGCCAATGCCGGCCTTGGCGCCTTGGCGGCGGTCGCCGGCGTCAGCGAGCCGCTCGACGCCTATCATCTGGGCTACGTGCTGGGCCCGCGGGTCAATGCCGGCGGGCGGGTGGGTGCGGCCGACCTCGGGGCACGCCTTCTGGCGACCGACGACCCGGCATTGGCGGCCGAACTGGCGCGGCGCCTCGACGACTACAACCGAGAGCGCCGCGCGATCGAGGCGCAAACGCTGGCCGCGGCGATTGCCGCGGTCGAAGCGGCGCCGCAATCGCCGGTGCTGGTCTTTGCCGCGGCGCGCGGCTGGCATCCGGGCGTCATCGGCATTGTCGCCGCCCGGCTCAGGGAGCGCTATGAGCGCCCCGCCTGCGTCGTCGCGCTGGGCGACGGGGTCGGGCGCGGATCCGGCCGCTCGGTCCCCGGGCTGCCCCTCGGCCCGGCGGTGATCGCGGCGCGCCAGGCCGGGCTTTTAGTGAACGGCGGTGGGCACGCGATGGCCGCCGGCTTTACGGTCGCCGAGGACAGGATCGACGCGGTGCGCGCGTTCCTGGCCGAGCGGCTCGGCGACGGGCTCGACCGAGGGGTCCTGGTCCCCGAATTGGCGATCGACGGGGCGCTGTCGATCGCGGCGGCGCGATCGGAGCTGATCGACCACATTGAAAAGCTGTCGCCGTTCGGCGCAGCCAACCCCGAGCCGCGCTTTGTCTTTCCGACCGTGCGCGTCGCCCATGCCGAGCCGGTCGGCAACGGCCATCTGCGCTGCGCTCTGGCCGATCCGCTCGACGGCTCACGGCTTGCCGGGATCGCCTACCGCTGCGCCGAAACCCCGCTCGGCCGTTTTCTCGCCGAGACCCGCGGTGCGGCGATCCACGTCGCGGGCCATCTGCGGCGCGACGCCTGGCGCGGCGGCAACGCGGTTCAGCTGACGATCGACGATGCGGCACCTGCCACGGTTGATCCCGTTCCGACTGATGGTGCGCATTTCGGCTGTTGAGCCGGCGGCCGGTGGGTGACGGTGCCGTTCGGCTAGCCTCGCCTTTCTCCTGCCCCATGTCGGGCGGCGCGCCCCTCGGGCTTGCATTTGCGTGCGCGTCGCGCGACGCTGTCATTCATAGAAATGCGTAATCAGGCGATCAGGAGAAGAGCCGTGAACGACATCGCACCGTCGCGCTTCAAGTGGGTGGGGACACGGCCGGTCCGTCCGGACGGCGTGCCGAAAGTGACGGGCCGCGCGATGTACGGCGCTGACCTGGCGATGGCCGGGGCGCTCTATGGCAAGATCATCCGCTCGCCGCATGCGCATGCGCGCATCCGCTCGATCGACGCCTCGAAGGCGCTGAAACTTCCGGGCGTCAAGGCGGTCGTCACCGGCGCCGATTTCCCGGACCACAAATTCGAATATGTCGGGCCGGAGCGGGTCGCGCAGAATTTCTGGCACATCACGCGCAACATCATGGCGCGCGAAAAGGCGCTGTACGAGGGTCACGCCGTCGCGGCGGTGGCGGCGACCGACAAGGCCACCGCCGAGCAGGCGGCCGAGCTGATCGACATCGACTACGAGCTCTTGCCGCACGTCATCGACGTGGACGAGGCGATGGCCCCCGACGCGCCGCTGTTGTTCGAGGACATGATCACCCGCGGGGTCGAGCCGACGCCGACCAAGCCCTCCAACATTTCGAAGCGACTCGAATTCGCGATCGGCGATCTCGACAAGGGCTTTGCCGAAGCCGATCTCGTTGTCGAGAAGGAGTTCAAGACGGCCGCGGTGCACCAGGCCTATATCGAGCCGCATGCCTGCGCCGCCCACGTCGACGCGGATGGGCAGGCCGAGATCTGGACCGCGACGCAAGGTCATTTCGGGGTGCGGGCGATTACCGCCAAGCTGCTCGGCATGCATGTCGGGGACCTGCGGGTCACCCCGTCGGAGATCGGCGGCGGTTTTGGCGGCAAGATCCCGGTTTATCTCGAGCCGATCGCGGCGCTTCTGTCGAAGAAATCAGGGCGTCCGGTAAAGATCACGATGAGCCGTGACGAAGTGTTCAAGGCGACCGGCCCGACCTCGGGCGCATCAATGCGGGTCAAGATCGGCGCCAAGAGGGATGGCACGATCACAGCCGCCGACGGCGTTTTCAAATTCCAGGCTGGCGCTTTCCCCGGCTCGCCGGTGATGAATGCATGCCTGTGCGCCTTCGCGCAATACAACATCCCAAACGCCCGTACGGTCGGCTACGACGTCGTCAGCAATCGCCCCAAAGCGTCGGCCTATCGCGCGCCGGGCTCGCCGATTTCGGCCTTCGCCGTCGAGAGCGTGCTCGGCATTGTGGCGAAGAAGATCGGCTTGGACCCGCTGCAATTGCGCCTAAAAAATGCGGCGCGGCCTGGGACGACGATGATCTACGGGCCAAAGATGGCCCATGGCGGCTATGTCGAGACCCTCGAAGCGCTGCTCAACCACCCGGCTTACAAGGCCCCGCTCGGTCCGAACCAGGGGCGCGGGGTCGCCTCTGGCTATTGGTTCAACGGTGGCGGCGAGTCGAGCGCCAGCGTCCAGGTCAACGAGGACGGCACCGTCGCCGTCTCCAGCGGCAGCGTCGACATCGGCGGCTCGCGCGCCTCGATGGCGCTGATGGCGGCCGAAACGCTGGGGATCGATTACAGCCAGGTGCGCTCGATGGTCGCCGACACCGCCTCGGTCGGCTTCACCAACCCGACCGGCGGCTCGCGGGTGACCTTTGCCACCGGCATGGCGGTGGTCCAGGCGAGCAAGAAAATCGTCGATGAATTGCGCGCGCGGGCGGCGATGATCTGGGACGTCGATGTCGACGGCGTGGTCTGGGAAGACGGCTTTGCCAAGCCGGCCGGCAGCAATGTCGGGGATTTCGCGCCGCTGTCGCTCAAAGAAATCGCCGCCAAAAAGGCGCTGACCGGCGGGCCGCTGACCGCCTCCGCCTCGGTCAACGCCGGCGGCCAGGCGCCGGGCTTTACGACCCAGTTCTGCGATGTCGAGGTCGATCCCGAGACCGGCAAGGTCACGGTGCTGCGCTTTGTCGCCGCCCAGGATGTCGGCAAGGCGATCCACCCCTCTTACGTCGAAGGGCAGATTCAGGGCGGCGTCACCCAGGGCATCGGCTGGGCATTAAACGAGGAATACATCTACGACAAGAATGGCCGGCTCGATAACGCGGGCTTTCTCGATTACCGGGTGCCGGTTGCCCCTGATGTCCCGATGATCGACGCGGTGCTGGTCGAGGTGCCGAACCCGGCGCATCCTTACGGCGCCAAGGGGGTCGGCGAGGTCAACATCTGCCCGCCGATGGCGGCGATCGCCAACGCGATCGACAATGCGATCGGCCGCCGGCTGACCGAGTTGCCGATGTCGCCGCCCAAGGTGCGCGCCGCCCTCGACGCCCCGGGTGCCGACGACTAGGCCGGGCGCCATGCCCGAGGCGACCGCGCGGGTGGTTTTGTCGAGCGGGTTCAGCCGCCGCTATACCGGCGGCGTGCGCGAATTCGCGATTCCGGCGACTAGCCTGCGCGGCGTCATCAAGGCATTGGACAAGCTCTACCCCGGCTTGGGCGAGCATCTCGAGGAGGAAACCACGGTCGCGATCGACGGCGAGATCCACGAGGTCGGCTATTTGCAGCGCCTGCGCCACGGCAGCGAAGTCTTCTTCATCCCCAAGCTCGAAGGCGGCTAGTTATCTCCCTCGCGATGGTTTGAAGAAGCATGATCAGCGCCCTCGACACGCACGAGACGGTCAAGAGCCTCACGGCGGCGGGTTTCACGGACGCGCAGGCCGAAGCCCTAACGGTGGCGGAAAAGCAGGCGGTCGATATCGACCTCTCGAATATCGCAACCGAGACAGACGTCGCCGATTTGCGGCGTGAGATGGCGGATGTCAAAGCCGAGCTTGTCAAATGGGTCGTTGGCGGCAGTCCCTCCGGGGTCACCTCCAGCGCGATGATCACCTGCACGCAGTCGCTCCGGTAATCTCGCGAATTACCGTGGCGACGCTTGTCGCCTTCCGGCAACGGGGGGCGCTCTCAAAATAAGTACGGGTCAAGTCGTAGAGCAGCACGTCGAACGAGACGTTGAAGCCGGTCGTGGCAGCGATCCGCTCGAACCACTCCCCGTGCAGTCGCGATTCACTGCCCGGCGCCAACGGCCGATAGGCGACCAGTACAAACAGAACCTGGTTCCAGCGGGTGCCCTCGCGGCTCCGATCCAGCAGTTCCGTCCAGACCCGATCTGGCCCCAGCTCCCGCCACAGTTCCAGCGTCAGCCAGCACGCGCCCGATTGCCGCGGCCGTCGCAGCCGCACCGCCGACAGTTTCAGCCGGACGATCGAACTGTCCGGCAACAGCCTTTCGCAGCGATCCTCCGGGAACGGCGTCAGCGTGCGCGGCTGCGCCTTCCCGGCTTGCATCACCTCGATTGAGCGCCGCCATGCCAGTTCCTGGGCCGAGTTGATTTCGCCCAGCTACAAGACGTGGCGTTGCACCACCCGCCCGCTGGCGACGCACCAGTTCTCCACCACACTCCAGCTGTGGTGCTCTTTGCCAACCTTCCAGCGAACCTTCGAACGCAGAAACATGATGGCCGCCCAATATCCGCATGGCCGCGATCCTCGGAATAGCCTTGGTCGGCACTCCAGCAACTTTCAGCAGATCGGGTTACGCCAAACCCTGTCCCGCCGTCACCGGGTCACCGAAATTCGTAAACCCCGGTTCCAATCGGCGAAGTCGGGCCAGTCGCGTCGGGGGACCTCGGGTAGAGTGTTGACTGGCGGTTTTGACCGTCTGCCGGGCACGCGGCGTGCGATTCGCTGTTGCCCAAGACGCCCGGGAAGACGATCCTCGCGTCCCAACCACCCGGACGCCGAGGAATGCCGGATGGATACTCTTGAGGTGGAGCTGAGTGACGGCGCTTGGCGGACGGATTTGTTAATTTTAGCCGAATCGGCGTCACGGTGTCTCTCTGCGACGCTGCGGTGGTAACAAACTCCTACCTAGGGCTCGGGTGGAAAGGTTCCTAGGCAAACCTGCGTATGTAATCCCGAATATTTCAATCCGGAACAGATGGAGTTTGCCCGCCGGTCGTGGCGAGCGCCGAACCGTGGCCGGCGAGCAGAGGGGGGCAGAAGCAGGCATCACCGATCAGCGCGACCTGGCCGTGCGACCAGCGGTCGATGCGCATCTGGGCTGATCGGATCGAATCTGCTAGCGTAGAGTCGTATCCGATATGGACTATGTAAGCGAACGCTCTGACCTGCCCGCCGTAGCGCGGGACACCCGCGGACTTCGGCTCTGCGCAGTGGTGATGATGCGTAATGAGGGCGACATCATCCGCCCGTTTCTGCGCCAGTGCGCCGAGTTCTTCGACGAGGTCTTCGTCGCCGATGTCCGAGCCACCGACGGGACCGCCGAGGCGTTGCGCAGCTTCTCCGATCCGCGCCTCCAGCTCCATGTCTTTGAGGTTGGCCGGCAGGAGAGGTACCAGGGCGCGCTGATGAACCTGCTTTCGCGACAGGCCTTCGCCCGAGACGCTGACTGGGTCTTCTGCCTGGATGGCGACGAGTTCCTCGGTGCCAACAGCCGCGCCGAGGTCGAGCAGGCGCTGGAGGAGCTCGGCGCCGATGTCATGATGATGCCATGGATGAACCTGGTGCCGACGCGGTTCGGCACTTTCACCTCCTTCGACATGGCGCAGGACTTCCACTGGAGCGGCCGGACCTCGGCTTTCAGCAAGATCGCGATCTCCAGCCTCTTCGCGGCGAACAACCCAAGCTACTACATCCAGGAAGGCAACCACGCGGTCTGCCCGACCTTCGGGGCGCGGGAGATCCATGGCGAGTCGGGGCTGCCGTTGCTGCACCTGCCCGTGCGCTCGCTCGACCGGCTGAAATACAAGATCGGGCTCGGCCTCAGGCTGGTGCGCGCCAAGCACAACCGCGCGCAGGGCGAGGGCAACCACGCCGACAGCCTGGACGAACTGCTGACCAAGGGCGCCATCGCCGCGCCCGAGCTGCGCTTCATGGCCGCGAGCTACGGGCGCCTGGTCGAGCGCACCGAGGCGCTCGACCCAGAGACGCTGGGCTGGCCGATCCGGCGCCTGCCGCCCTTCGTCTACCAAGCGGATCGGGCGGAGGATGACGCCGGAATGGCGGGCCTGGCGCAGACGCTGCGCGCCGATGCAGCGATTACCTGGGACCGGACCGAGTTCCCCAAGGGGAGCACGGTTGGCGCCCTGATCGAGGGCGACCGGATCCACATCGTCCCCCAGGCCATGACGGGCAGCGGGACCTTTCGGTCTACACCCTTCGCCGCGCTGCCGCCCGCCGTCATCCCCGAATGCTTCGACGACGACTGGCTGACCGACCTCGTCGCCGCCAGCTGCACGCCGATCCGGGCCTGGGCCTTCTCGGCCTGGTCCGAGCTTGCGCCAGTGATGTACTCGCTCTTCACGTTGTCGCGGCCACGGCGCTACGTCGAGCTCGGCGTGCACAACGGTATGAGCTTCTTCGCCGCCTGCCAGATCGCCGAGAAGCTCGGCATCCCCACCGAATGCGTTGCCGTGGACGGCTGGGTGGGCGACGTGCATGCCGGCTTCCACGATGCCTCGGTGTTCGACAATTTCCGCGCCTACATCGCCGACACTTATCCCAACCAGTACTTCATACAGGCCTACTTCGCCGCGGCGCTACACTGCTTCGAGGACGGCTCGATTGACCTGCTGCACATCGACGGGCTGCACACCTACGAGGCGGTGAAGGAGGACTTCGAGACTTGGCTGCCGAAGATGTCGGAGCTCGGCGTCATCATCTTCCACGATACCAACGAATTCGGCCGTGGCTTCGGGGTCTGGCGCCTGTGGGAGGAGCTGAAGCAGCGATACCCCGCCCATGAGTTCGCGCACCAGCACGGCCTCGGCATTATCTATGTGGGGCGCGAGCCGCATCCCTTCGCCGCGCTGCTGCGCCGGCTGGCGGAAGGCCGGCACGATGCCACCCTCGCCCAGGCCTTTTTTCAGGCGGTCGGCACGCTGCTGGTGGAACAGCGCAGCACCGCCGCGACGCTGGAGACCGAGCGCGCGAGGCTCGCCATGGTCGGCCATGCGGTTGCGGGCCCCGCTTCCGGGGAGTTGGTCGAACTGGCCCAGCACAATGCCGATCTGCTGGCGCGCCACGACGCGCTGCGTCAGCACAATGCCCATCTCCAGGCGCGCTACGACGCGGTGATGAATAGCACCACATGGCGCATGACGGCGCCGCTGCGCGCGGTGCTGACGCGGCTGCCCGGTCTGCGCCGCCTGCTCCGCCGGAGCGTAAAGGCGTTATGGTGGGCGGTCACCGGCCAGATGCCGGAGCGCTACCGCCTGTGGCGGGCCGCCCGGGCGCCGGCCGCGCAAGGGCAGCGGTCTCAGGCGCCGGCTCCGCCAGCGGCGTCGGTGTGACCAGGAAGGACGGGAATGCGAGTCGTCGTGACGGGCGCGGCCGGGTTCATCGGCAGCAACCTAGTGGACCACTTGCTAGCATCGGGGCACATCGTCATCGGCTTCGACAATTTCTCGACCGGCCAGGCGAAGTTCCTGGACGGCGCGCTGGCGCATGCGAACTTCCGCCCGGTGCGCGGCGACCTGCTGCATCCCGCCGAGATTGCCCCAGCGGTGGAGGGCGCGGACCTCGTTATCCACCTCGCCGCCAATGCCGATGTCCGCTTTGGCACCCAGCATCCGCGCAAGGACCTCGAGCAGAACGTCATCGCCACGCAGAACGTGCTGGAGGCAATGCGCGCGGCCGGTGTGCGGCACATCGCCTTCTCCTCCACCGGATCGGTCTATGGCGAGGCGACGGTCTTCCCAACGCCGGAGGACGCGCCCTTCCCCGTGCAGACCTCGCTATACGGCGCGTCGAAGCTGGCGGCCGAGGGGCTAATCGCCGCCTATTGCGAGGGCTTCGGCTTCCACGGGACGGTGTTCCGCTTCGTCTCCATCCTCGGCCACCGCTATACCCACGGCCACGTCTTCGACTTCTGCAAGATGCTGCGCGCCGACCCGACGCGGCTGCGCGTGCTGGGCAACGGGCGGCAGCGGAAGTCCTATCTCGACGTCTCCGACTGCGTCACCGCGATCATGACGGCGATCGAGAAGGGGCCGGATTGCTTCTCCGTCTTCAACCTTGGCACCGACGAGTTTTGCGAGGTGCGCGACTCCATCGGCTGGATCTGCGCACGGCTCGGCCTGTCGCCGGAGCTGCACTACGCCGGCGGGGACCGCGGCTGGGTCGGCGATAACCCCTTTATCTTCCTGGACTGCGCGCGCATCCGCGCGCTGGGGTGGCGGCCCCGCTACGCGATCCGCGAGGGCGTGGAGCGCACGGTGGACTACCTCATGGCCAACCCAGACCTGCTGGACGCCAGGGCGTGAGGCGGGGAAGGCAGCATCCATGATCACCACGCGAAGCCCGCTGCGCATCAGCCTCGGCGGCGGCGGCACGGACCTGCCCTCCTACTACCGCGACCATCGCGGCTTCCTAATCGCCGGCGCGATCGACCGCTTCGTCTACGTCAACGTGCTGCGGCCCTTCACGCCCGGCATCTTCCTGAAATACTCGAAGCTCGAGCGCGTCGAGCAGGTGGACCAGGTCGAGCATCCCATCATCCGCGAAGCGCTGCGCCTGATGGATCTGCGCACGCCGCAGGTCGAGATCACCGCGCTGGCCGACATCCCCGCCGGCACCGGCCTCGGCTCCTCCGGCAGCTTCACCACTGCGCTGCTGAAGGCACTCTACGCGCACCGCATGCGCATGATCGACCAGAAGGACCTGGCGGAGCTCGCCTGCCGGATCGAGATCGACATCCTCGGCGAGCCCGTCGGCAAGCAGGACCAGTATATCGCGGCCTGCGGCGGCATCACCTGCTTCACCTTCAATCCCGACGGCAGTGTCGAGGTGGAGCCGCTCGAGATCGACCGCGACACGCGCCTCGACCTCGAGGACAACCTGCTGATGTTCTTCACGGGCTTCTCGCGCAGCGCGAGGTCGATCCTGAAGGACCAGAAGGAGCGCACGCAGTCGCAAGATGCGGCGATGATTGCCAATCTGCACTACGTCAAGGAACTCGGCCTGCGCAGCAAGGACCTGCTGATGCGCGGACGTGCCGCGGAATTCGGGGCGCTGATGCACGAGCACTGGGAGCACAAGAAAAGGCGCTCCTCCGGCATGAGCATGGCGCAAATCGACGAGTGGTACGAGCTCGGCCGTCGCAACGGCGCGATCGGCGGCAAGCTGGTCGGCGCGGGCGGCGGCGGCTTCCTGCTGTTCTACGCCGAGGACCGCAACCGCCTTCGCCACGCCATGGCGCGCGCAGGGCTCGAGGAGGTGCGATTCCGCTTCGAGCTCGAGGGCACGAAGGTCGCGCTGTCGTGACGGTGCCCATCGCCATCCTGGCCGGCGGGCTGGCGACGCGGCTGAGGCCGTTGACGGAACGCGTGCCTAAGGCCCTGGTCGAGGTAGCGGGCGAGCCCTTCGCCTTCCACCAACTTAGGCTGCTCGCAAGCCTCGGCTTCACCGAGGCGGTCTTCCTGACCGGCTATCTCGGCGAGCGGATCGAGGAAGCGGTCGGCGACGGCGCGCGCTTCGGCATGCGGGTCCGCTACGTGCCGGACGGGCCTATGCTGCTCGGCACCGGCGGCTCGATCGGGCGCGCGCTGCCGCAACTCGGCCCGCGCTTCGCGGTGATCTATGGTGACAGCTGGCTGGAGTTCGACTACCAGGCCGCCATCGCCGCCTTCGAGCGCGACGGCCGCCCTGCGCTGATGACCGTCTTCCGCAACGAGGACCCCGCGCACGCGAACAACGTGGAGTTCGACGGCGCCGAGATCCTGGCCTACAACAAGACTGCGCGCACGCCGCGAATGCACCACATCGACTATGGGTTGAGCGTCTTTTGTGCGGATGTCTTCGCCGGTCTCCCGCTCGACGTGCCGACCGACCTCGCCACCATAACCGAGGACCTGGCGCATCGCGGGTTGCTGGCCGGTTACGAGGTCCACCATCGCTTCTACGAGGTCGGTTCCTTTTCGGGGGTTGCCGAGCTCGAGGCCCATTTCGCGGGGACCGTCCGATGAGCTATGCCGAGCAGCACCTGGCCGAGACCATCGAGGTCGTCCGCCGGCTCGACCCCGTCCTGATCGAGCACATGGCCGAGGAGCTGGCCGCGCTGCGCGCGCGCGGCGGGCGGCTGTTCTTCCTCGGGGTCGGCGGCAGCGCCGGCAACTGCTCCCATGCCGTGAACGACTTCCGCAAGATCGTCGGCATCGAGGCCTATGCGCCGACCGACAACGTCTCGGAGCTAACCGCGCGCACCAATGACGAGGGCTGGCACACCATCTTCCGCGAATGGCTGGCCACCAGCCGGCTCGACAGGGACGACGCGGTGTTCGTCTTCTCCGTCGGCGGCGGCAACCTCGAGAAGAACGTCAGCCCGAACCTAGTCGGAGCGCTGCAGCTGGCCAAGGAAGTCGGCGCGCGGATCCTCGGCCTGGTCGGCCGCGATGGCGGCTACACGGCGCAGGTCGGCGACGTCGTCTGCATCATCCCGACGGTGAACCCCGACAACGTCACGCCGCATTCCGAGGCGTTCCAGGCCGTTGTCTGGCACCTGCTAGTGTCCCACCCCGCGCTCAAAGCGCGGCAGACCAAGTGGGAATCGACGACGCCGTGACCGCCCGCGCGGTGTATCTCGACCGCGACGGCGTGCTGAACCGCGCGATGGTGCGCGACGGCAAACCCTATCCGCCGGCGAGCCCCGCGGAGTTCGAGATCTTGCCGGGCGTGCCGGAGGCGCTGGCGCGGCTGCGCAAGGCGGGCTTCCGCCTCGTCGTCGTGACCAACCAGCCCGATGTCGCGCGGGGCGTCACGCCGCTCTCGACCATCGAGGCGATCCATGCGCGAATGGCAGCGATCCTGCCGCTCGACGCGATCGAGGCCTGCCTGCATAGCCATGACGGAGAATGCGACTGCCGCAAGCCGCAGCCGGGCCTTCTATTGCGCGACGCCGCGGCGCATGGCGTGGACCTGCGCGGCAGCTTCATGGTCGGCGACCGCTGGCGCGACATCGACGCCGGCGCCGCTGCGGGCTGCCGGACCATCCTAGTGGACGAAGGCTACGCCGAGCGCGCGCCGGCGCGTCCGCCCGATCATGTATGCGGTTCGCTTCCCGAAGCGGCCGAGTGGATCCTGTCGAGAGGGGAAAAGCCGTGACGAGCCTCGCCGACCTGAAGGTCAAGATCTTCGCCGACGGCGCGGACAAGGCCGTCATGCTCGACATGTATGCCAAGCCGCACATCAAGGGTCTGACGACCAACCCGACGCTGATGGCCAAGGCTGGTATCCGCGACTACGAGGGCTTCGCCCGCGACGTGCTGCAGCACATCACGGACAAGCCGCTCTCGCTCGAAGTCTTCTCCGACGAGATCGATGAGATGGAGCGCGAGGCGCTGAAGGTGTCGAGCTGGGGGCCGAACGTCTACGTCAAGATCCCTATCTCCAACACCCGCGGCGAGAGCACCTGCGGGCTGGTCCGCGGCCTGGCCGGCCGCGGCGTGAAGGTCAACGTCACGGCGATCATGACGCTCGCGCAAGTGCGCGACGTCGTGCTGAGCCTGGAGCCGGCGGTGCCGTCCAACATCTCGGTCTTCGCCGGCCGCATCGCCGACACCGGCGTCGATCCACTGCCGATCATGTCGGCCGCGGTGGCGATGGCGTCCAGCCATCCGCTTGCGGAGATCATCTGGGCCAGCCCGCGGGAGCTGCTGAATATCGTCCAGGCCGACGTGGTCGGCTGCCAGATCATCACCGTCACGCCCGACATCCTGATGAAGCTGCCGACGCTGGGCTACAACCTGGACGCCTACTCGCTCGACACGGTGAAGATGTTTCGCAACGCCGCCGTGGCGGCAGGCTTCAGGATCTAGGCCCACCCGCCCGATGCCGCCTATCTGCGAGCCGATCATCGACGTGATCGTCCCGGTCCACAACCAGCGCGAGCTGGTCGAGCTCTGTCTCGCCTCCGTGCTGGAGGCGCAGAACCAGGCCGCCTTCGAGCTGGTGGTAATCGACGACGCCAGCACGGATGCCGTTTTGAAGGCGGCGCTGGTGCGGCTCTCACAGGACTGCCGCATCACCCTGTTGGAGAACGAGCGCAACCTCGGCTTCACGCGGAGCGTCAACCGCGGTATGCGGCTGCATCCCGATCGCGATGTCGTGCTGCTCAACAGCGACACGCTGGTCTTCGGCGACTGGATCGACCGGCTGCAGCGCGCGGCGCATGCCGGCCCAAGGATTGGCACAGCGAACCCGCTGACGAACGGCAGCCACATGAGCGGCTATCCGTTCCGTCGCTCGGACGGCCAGGTGACCTTCGAGATCGGCGACGCCGCGCTCGATGCGCTGGCGGCAGAGGCGAACACAGCGCGCAGCGTGGAGGTGCACTACACCGTCGGCTTCTGCATCTACATCCGGCGCGCCGTGCTGGATGATGTCGGCCTTTTCGATGCGGAGCATTTCCCCGTGGGCTACGGCGAGGAGGCGGATTTCTGCTACCGCGCGCGCCGGGTAGGTTGGCGCCATGTCGTGACCGGCGACGTCTTCGTGCGCCATTGGGAAGGGCAATCCTTCGGCGAGCGCAGGGCGAAGCTGATGGCCGACATGTTCGAGGTGTTCAGCCGCCTGCATCCCGACATCGCCGCCAACGACCGCGATTTTGAGGCGCGCGATCCGGTACGGCCGTTGCGTGAAGCGCTCGATCTGGCGCGGCTGCGGCGCATTCTGGCCGGCCAGTCTTGGCTGCCCTGCCGCGAGGCCGCTACGGCAGATGCCACCGGGGCACCCGGGTTGATCTTCGACGGCGGGGCCGGCCGAACGCTGCTCGTGGCGCAGGCGTGGCGGAGCCTACCGAACCTACCGGCGCATCGGCTGCCGAACGACATGGCGGCCTTCAATCGGATGCTGGCCCGCCTCGGCGTGACGCAGCTGCGCTTCCAGGACCGCGCGTCGCTTGCCGTCTTCGCGGCCCTGGCGCACGGCAGGCCGGCGGACCTCGTCTTCGCGGTCGAACTTGGCATTACGGAGGCGGCGGTGTGAAGAGCGCCGGGCGCGACTGGCGCGTCCCGGCGACCCAACACTATTGTGCCGGCGGACCTTGAAGTCGGCGGGAGGTCGCATGTCACTGGCATGTATGCCCAGCAAAACGCGTTCGAAGGCCAAGCCTCTGAGCTACCTGGAGGTGTACGAGGAGCGCTTCGGATCGCTGCGCGATCAGCCGATCGCGCTGCTCGAGCTGGGCGTGGCCAAGGGCAAGTCGATTGAGATGTCGCGCGACTGCTTCCCCAAGGCGACGATCGTCGGCGTGGATCTGCTGCCCGAATGGGAATCGACCGAGGAGCGCGTCCGCATCTACCGCGGCGGACAGGATGACCTGCTCTGCTCGACCGGATCGCCGCGGTATGCGCGCCGCAGGGCTTCGACATCATCGTCGATGACGCAGCCCATATCGCACAAATCGCCAAGGCCAGCTTCTGGCACCTCTTCATGCATGACCTGAAGCGGGGAGCCTCCTGTGCGATCGAGGATTGGGGCAATCACGTCTACCACCCGGAAGGCGACTGCCGGGACCTCCCGACAGCGGCGTGCTGCACCGGCTAGCGAACCGCGCGATCACTCAGGCGCCGGTCGAATGGCCGAAGCTCGGTCGGTTCGGCAGATTTGCTGCGTCGCTATCAATACACGCGCAAGTTCCCCTCCCATCTTTATGGGTTGGTGGGCTTCGCGAAACAGCTGATCGATGAGATCGGGATCGCGAAATCACGAATGCGAAGCACGGTTTGCCAGACGACCCGATGGGTCCGACGCGTGCCACCCGCTTCAAGAACCTGCAAATCACGCAGGGCCTGATCCTAGTGACGAAGGCCTGATTCTGCGAGGTGGTGCCATGGCGGGGCGACGTTTGGCCCGGTGGCGTGCCAAGCCGTGACCCGGCAGGGTTCGCTCGCGTTCTCGCGCCGATGCGCGACATCCGGCAAGGTGCTGAGCGATCCGCCCGATCGGCGGCGAGCTCCGCACAGGCAAAAGGGAGCTGAACTGGTCGTGGGAGAGATCTTCAAGCGGCCCTTGCCCGCCGTCAGCCTTCCCTTCACCGGCGAGCGCCTGACGTCCGAGTTCGGCGGGCAGACCGAGATGGAGCATCTGCACCGGTACCTGCTGGCGCGGCATCTCTGCTGCGGCCGGCGGGTGCTCGACATCGCCTCCGGGGAAGGCTACGGCGCCGCGCTGCTGGCGCAGGTGGCCTCCAGCGTCATCGGCGTGGAGCTCGCCGCCGATGTCGTGGCGCATGCCGCCGCCAACTACCGGCGCGATAACCTCTCCTTCCGCGTCGGCGACGCGGGCGGCATCCCGCTCGAGGACGCCGCGGTCGATGTCGTCGTCTCCTTCGAGACGATCGAGCACTTCGCGGGCCATGACCGCTTCCTCTCCGAGATCCGCAGGGTGCTGCGGTCGGACGGGCTGCTCGTCATCAGCACGCCCGACCGCGACAACTATTCGCCGGCCGACCGGCCGGCCAATCCATTCCATGTGCTAGAGCTGACGCGCCCCGAATTCGCCGCGCTCCTACGCCGGTATTTCGGCCACCTCGCGATGTGGTGGCAGAGGCCAATGATCGGCTCGGCCATGCTGCCCGGTCCCGAGACCGCGGTCGCGCCGGCTGCGCTCTGCTTCGAGCGGCGCGGCGACCGGCACTTCGAGGCGTCCGGCGGCTATCCCCGTCCGCTCTACGTCCTTGCACTCTGCTCCGACGCGCCGCTGCCGGAACTGCCGCCCAGCATTTACATCGACACAACCTTCGTGCATACGCGCGATGATCAGCTGCGGACCCTGCAGGCGGTCGAGCAGGAGGCCTCGGCGCTGCGCGAGGAGCTGCTGGGCCGCGACGTTTCGCTCGCGGCCGAGCGCGCCGAGCTGGGGCGGCTGCGGCAGGAGCTGTCCGCGCTGCGCGAGGAGCTGCTGGGCCGCGACGCTTCGCTCGCGGCCGAGCGGGCCGAGCTGGGGCGGCTGCGGCAGGAGCTGTCCGCGCTGCGCGAGGAGCTGCTAGGCCGCGACGTTTCGCTCGCGGCCGAGCGGGCCGAGCTGGAGCGGCTGCGGCAGGAGCTGTCCGCGCTGCGCGAGGAGCTGCTGGGCCGCGACGCTTCGCTCGCGGCCGAGCGCGCCGAGCTGGAGCGGGTGCGGCAGGAGCTGTCGGCGCTGCACACTTCGGCGAGCCTCCTCGAACAGGATCTCGCCGCCATGCGGCACTCGACGTCCTGGCGGATCACCGGACCGGTGCGCGCGGCCGCCAACCTGCTGCGTGGGCGGCGTGACGCGGACGGCGTGCGGTGACACCAAGACGAAGGTAGGATCGACATGCTTGACGATATCCTCGGCGCACCCGTCGCGGAGGCGCGCCGCTTCCATGCCGACACGGCGGCGCGGGTGCGCCAAGCCGCGACCTCCCGTCGCCTGCTCCTCATCGGCTCGGGCCGCATGGCGCAGGCAATTGTGCAGGGCGTGCGCGCCGCCGGCGCCACGGTCGCCGGGCTGATCGAATACGACGCGCGCTTTTGGGGCCGCACGGTGCTCGGGCTCGAGGTCCTGGCGCCGGCGGAGGCCGCACGGCGCTTCGGGACGGAGTTCCTCTGCATCGTCGCGGTCTGGTCCCCGGACCATTGCTTCGCGGAGACGAAGCACTGGCTCGGCTGCTTCGGGTTCGCACAGGTGTTGCCGGCCCAGGCCGCCTTCTGGTGCTTCGCTGAGGAGATCGGACCCTACTACCAGTTTGGCGCCCCCGAGCTCTACCTCGACTGCGCCGGGGAGATCGCCGCCGTGCATGCGCGGCTGTCGGATGCCGAATCGCGCGCGCAGTTCGCCGGCATGCTGCGCTGGCGGCTGCTACTGGACGAGACCGCGCTGCCGCGGTCGCATCCCGAGCGCATCTATTTCGACGGCGCGCTGGTCCGCCTCGGGCCGGAGACCCGTGTCGCCGATATCGGTGCTTATACCGGCGACACGCTGCAAACGCTGCTTCGCTGGACCGGCGATGCGATCGGGTGTGTCGTGGCCTATGAGCCCGATCCCGTGAACTTCACGCGGCTCGAGCAGTTTGTCGCGGCGCTGCCCGCCGGCCTGCGCGGGCGGATCGAGTGCCGCCAGGCCGCCGTCGGCGCGACGTCAGGCAAGATCAGGTTCGAGCCCTCCGGCAAGCCCGGCACGATCATGACTGGCGCGGGGTCCGTCAGCGTGCCCTGCATCCGGCTCGACGACGACTTCGCCAATCGTCCCGTGGATTACCTGAAGTTCGACGTCGAAGGTTTTGAGTGGGAGGCATTGGCAGGCGCCGCTGCCACGGTGGCGCGCTGCCAGCCCGCGCTCGGTCTGAGCATCTACCACAAGCCGGCCGACCTGTTCCGGCTTCCCCTGCACGTCATGTCGCTGTGCCCGGATCATCGTTACCACATGCGGGCCCACGACGATGACGGGATCGACTTTATCTTTTACGCGATCCCGGCGCGGATGGCGCCGGAGAGGCGTCCCGCCGCAGCCTGAATCCGCATTCGGCGGCAGGTTACGAGCACCACCCCGGTCGCTTCTGCCATGCGATCAACGTAGATGGAATGCGAACATGAGCAAGGCCCTTACACCCGGAGGCGCGATCAGATGACAGGGACTAGGGTCACCGTAAGCGGGATGGAGCGCGAACACTAGCAGCCTGTCGGATTGACGGCGCCTGTGATCATGATACGGTGGTCTCGGAACGAGGATCTACCGGATATAGCGATGACAACCTATATGCCGTTTGAGGTCGATCGCGTGCAATAGCGCCAGCACTTTGGGATCGCCACAGCTCTGATCCCCGCGGCGGACACGCCCTCCGGTTCTTTGATGCGGCTCTGAAGCGGCGGGATCCCCGCGCGGATTCGCGTCGGAGCGAAGGTTCGCCGATAGCCGGCCGCCGCCCTACTTTCGTCATGGGTAAATGCCGTCTCCTAGGCGCCCGCCTCATCGGATTTGCGGACTCGATACGGACCCAATCGTCGTCGGACCCGAAGTTCGTGCTATAAACTTTTGATTTATTGGTGAGCCCGTCGGGATTCGAACCCGAGACCTACTGATTAAAAGTCAGTTGCTCTACCGGCTGAGCTACGGGCTCGGTGCGGCGGCGCAACCATAAGCGGCGGCCTGCAACGGGTCAATGTGTTGCCCGCCTTATTTTACCGCTCGGGTTTACCGATTGCGACCGCGATTACCGGGGCGACACATAGCTTTACCGAACAAGACAACATTTTACCAACGGACCATGACGGTACATCAGGGGGTTACAGCAGAACCTTATACGAGGGACATCCAACGGCGCCGATTAGAGCCGGTGCCGGAACCAACGAGGGGTGGACCCGATGACCGATTTCGCACGACTTCTCGAATGCGAAATCCCCCGCCTGCGGCGCTATGCGCGGGCCCTGACGCGCGATGCGTCGCGCGCCGACGACCTGGTGCAGAGCTGTCTCGTCCGCGCCATCGCAAAGCAGCATTTGTGGCAGCCGGGGACCGATCTGCGGGCCTGGCTTTTTACGATTTTGCATAACCAGCACGTCAACGACGTGCGCCGCGCGGTGCGCGAGGGTGCGGTCGTCCCGGTCGAGGAAGTGGCGCCGGTGCTGACCGTCGACTCCAATGCCGGGGCGTCCTTGCAATTGCGCGACCTCGAACGCGCGATCGCCCGCCTGCCCGACGAACAGCGCCAGGTCATCCTGCTGGTCGGCCTCGAAGGCATGCGCTACGAGGAAGTCGCGACGATCCTTGGCATCCCGATCGGCACGGTGCGCTCGCGCCTGTCGCGCGGCCGCGAGACGTTGCGCGTGTTGATGGAAATCCGCGACGACGACGTGCGGCGGCGTTCGACCGCGACCGTCACCGCCGCGGCGGCCTGAATCGGCGCCTCCCCGCTCGCCCTAGCGATCCCGCCAGCGGGCTCGGCGCTACAGCCCGCGCGGCCCCGCCTATGCAGTTCCGTGTTGCGGCGACCATCCGCCGGCACGCGGCAAGCGCTCCTTGATGGCGTTGCGCCAAACCGCCAAAAACGCTAGAAGCGGCCGGTCCGCCGGCGCGGGGCGTGGCTCAGCCTGGTAGAGCGCCTGCTTTGGGAGCAGGATGTCGGAGGTTCGAATCCTCTCGCCCCGACCACCGCCGACCGGACGGTCCGGTTGCAACGCGGCTGAATGTTGGGGGTTCGGGGAATGGCGCAGGCGCGCATCTACCGGCCGGCAAAGACGGCGATGCAGTCGGGCCGCTGGAAGACCCGCAAATGGGTGCTCGAGTACGAACCGGCGAGCGGCAGCGGCCGCGATCCGCTGATGGGCTGGACCAGCACCGACGACACGCTGAACGAGGTGCGGCTGCGTTTTGACACGATCGAGGAAGCCCAAGCCTTTGCCGACCGGCAGGGCTTGAGCTACACGGTCATCGAACCGCATGCGATCAGCGAAAAGCCGAAAAGCTACGCCGACAATTTCCGTTATGACCGGGTGCGCAACTGACGCGCCGGACGGCTCGGCCCCGTAGCTCAGTTGGATAGAGCACTCGCCTTCTAAGCGAGTGGTCGCAGGTTCGAGTCCTGCCGGGGTCGCCAGCTAAGTTGTTGAAATCGGCCGTGCGGCGCTATCTGGAAACGCCGAGGCAGGGCGCCGGGATAGACGCCAAATCGCGTGACGAAACCGGAACGGCCGCGAGGTCGTGGCACGGGGCGGCACGGCGGTTGCCGGCGCGGTCCAGATCAAGCCGCCGACGGCGAGTGCTGCGGCGATGCCGACGCCGATCACCCACTTGATCAGCCGCGGCTCGGCTTGCACAATTTCGCCGCGCAACTCGGCGATGTCGGTCTTGGTGGCAAGATCGGAAGGTGTGAAGTCCCGCGCCTGGCGCACCGCGCAGTCCGCCGTCGAAATCTTCACCGCATTGCGCCTATCAATCTGGGCCCGGCCCGCGCCGGAACGCCGCGCGCGCGGCAGAATCCGTCCGCCGCGCTGAACTGGTTTCCGCGAGCGGACGCGGCGCGCTATAGTGCTGGCCGAATTCAGTTCGGGAGGAGTGGCAGCGATGGCAGCGATAGACGGCGTCGAACTCGATTGTCTCGCGGGCGTGCGGGTCGTGGACTTCACCCAGTTCGAGGCGGGCCCGTCTTGCACCGAGGCGCTCGCCTGGCTCGGCGCCGAGGTGGTCAAGATCGAGAACCCGAAGACCGGCGACCCCGGCCGCCGCCAGCGGCCCGGCCATCCCGACGACGACCCGTGGTATTTCCACCAGTTCAACGCCAACAAAAAGTCGCTGACCCTGAACCTCAAATCGCCGCGCGGGCTCGAAATCGTCAAGCAGCTGCTGAAAAAGGCCGACATCACCATCGAGAACATGGCGCCCGGCACGATCGAGCGCCTCGGCCTCGGCTATGACGCGGTCAAGGAGGTCAACCCCGGCATCATCTATTGCCAGGTCAAGGGTTTTGGCGCGGGCAGCCCGTACGAAAAGAACCTCGCCTTCGACATGATCGCACAGGCCGCTGGCGGCCCGATCAGCGTCACCGGCGAGGCCGACCGGCCGCCGGTCAAGCCCGGGCCGTCATTCGGCGACACCGGCACCGGCATGCTGATGGCGATCAGCATCCTCGCGGCGTTGCGCCAGCGCGACCGCACCGGCAAGGGCCGGCGGCTGCAGGTCGCGATGCAGGACGCGATGGTGCACTATATGCGGGTGCCGTTTTCGCGCACCCAGCTCAGCGGTAAGGCCCAATTGCGCGGCGGCAGCAGCCGGTCGAGCCCGCTCCTGGCGCCGTCGGCGCTCTACCCGTGCAAACCCGGCGGGCCCAACGACTACGTCTACGTTTTCACCAGCCGCGCCAACCCCGAGCATTGGACGCGGCTCTTGAAGGTGATCGGGCGCGAGGATCTGGTCGGCGACCCGCGCTACGAGACCGGGCCGGCGCGCGGCCAGCGTGTCGACGAGGTCGACGAGCTGATCGCCACCTGGACCCGCGAGCACACCAAGGAAGAGGCGATGAAGCTGATCGGCCAGGCCGGAGTGCCGGCGGGCGCCGTCTTCGACACGCTCGAGCTGTTGAACGACCCTTCGCTCGCCGAGCGCGGCATCATGCAGAACGTCGAGCATCCGACCACCGGCAAGTACAAAATGCCGGCGTGGCCGGTGCGTTTTGACGGCGCGCCGGCGCGAGTCAAGCCGTCGCCGCTGTTGGGGCAGCACAATGCCGAGGTGCTCGGCGAATGGCTCGGCATGGGCGCCGCCGAGGTCGACGCCCTACGCAGCGAAGACATCGTCTGACATCAAAGGGCGGGCGGAGCCGCGGCACCGCCCGTGCGGATGCGGCGGCTCCGTGGCCGCCCGACTTTTCCCGGTTTGGGAGCTGTCTGCTCGGCTCCCCGACTAGATCGCGCAGCGCTGCTGGCCGCATTCGGGCTGGCCCGGCACCTCGCCCGAGCACGGGACCAGCCGCTTGCGGGCGCACTGCTCCTGCAACAGCGCGGCGAGGGCGGCCTGGACGCCGCTGTTACGTCCGTCGTCGTAGAGGTTGCGCAGCTCCATCGGGTCGTCGGTGACGTTGTACATTTCGAACTCGTCGGACGCCGGCCGGTGCTTGACCGTCATCTCGTAGCCGATCGGATAGGTCCCGTCGGTCCTTGGGGTCGGCTGGCGCTGCAGCGAGACGACATCCTCGACCGCACTCTGCACCGGGTAGCCGGGACTGCTCCAGAACTGCGGGTTGTCAAAATAACGGGTAAATTTCCACACCTTGCCGTCGAGCCGGGCGATCACGGTCTCAAGATGGCTCGGCTGCACGACCGAGCTGTAATCGACCCCAGTCGCGGTAGCCTGGTCGGCGCCGCGGCTCGGGTCGTCGTCGGTCATGAAATAAAGCGGATCGTCAATTCTCGCCGGCGGGACCGCGCCGAGGATAAGTGCGCTGAGGTCGCGCCCGACAAGCGGCCGGGCGTCGCTGTGGTTTACCGCGAGCCGTTCCAGGAGCGCGGCCGGGTTGAGCCCGGCAAGCCCGAGCAACGTCGGCAACAGGTCGACGTGGCTGGTCAGCGCGTCGAGCGCCCGCGGTTCCCGGAAGAGCCTGGGGTTCGAGAGGATCAGCGGCACCCGAATGGTTTCGTCGTAAGCGGTGTACCATTTCTGGTACATGCCGTGATGCGCGCCGACCAATGAGCCGTGGTCGGATGTAAAGATGACGATCGTGTCGTCCCGGAACCTTGACCGCAGCAAGGTCTGGTAGACGACCATCATCTGCTCGTCGACGTTTTTGTGCAGCTGATAGTAATAGCGAAAATAACGTTCCTGGTCGAGGATCGGCTGCATCCAAATCGGGTAAGTCTGCTGATAGCTCGCCTGTGCGCTGGGCTTTGAGGAAAGGTTGTCGTCGACGGTCTGCTGGAACAGCGCGGGTTGGAACACGTTGTACGGCACAACGCCATTCTCGATCGTAAAGTCAAATCCGCCGCCGAGATTTGCGAACAAGCCGAACAGCACGATGTCGTGCGGGTTCACAAACGACGACACGACGAGCCACGGCTCGTCGCCGCCGTCTTGGTCGAGGCGCTCGATCAGGCGCCTTGCCTGCTGCGCGAAGCCGACGTCGCGGCCCTGCTGGTCGGGAGGCACCGACGAGCCGCTGTTGAGCGGTGCCGAGCCGTGGGGTTCGGGGCCGATCCAGCCGGAAAAGCCGAAGCGCCCGAGCCGGTCGGCAGCGCCGTAGAGCGCCTCTGCCGCCGGGTCCGGGGCGCCCGTCGTCGGATCGTAGCTCAAGAGCTGGCTGTGGGTGCCGGGAACCGTCATGTCGGCTTCCGAGGCGTGCCATTTGCCGCGCCAAAAGGTGCGATAGCCGGCGGCGCGAAAAAACTCCCCGATCGTCGGCACACTGTTCGGGTCGAGCCAGAACACGTCCGGGTCATAGGCGGCCTTGGCCGCGCCGTCGGTGTTGGTGACCCCATGCAACGACGGGTATTGGCCGGTGTAAAGCGAGGTCCGGCTCGGCGAGCAGGCCGTGGACGCCGCATAGTGGCGGCGGAATTCGACGCCGTTGGACCGCAGCAAATCTTGGGTCCGGAGGTACTGCGCGCGAAATTGCTTGATTGCGAAGGATTCGTAGATCGGCGGAAACCGCATCTCGTCGCACATCAGGATCAAGATGTTCGGCCGCCGCGACCACGGCTCGCTTTCTGCCGCCGCGAGGCGAATTTGCGGCGCCGAGATCGCGGCGGCGCCGGCGGCGCCGGCCTTGAGCAGGCGGCGACGGCTTAAAATCGGCGTGCGGTAAACCATTGGGTGCGGCCCCGGACAAATTCGGGGCCATCTGACGGGGATTTTGTTGAAATCTCGCTAATCGAGCGGGGAGACCCGCCGATTTCCAAAGTGGGTGCGCCGGCCGGTCGCGGCGTGCTAAACCTGGGGAAGAGGATCAGGCTCGTTAACCGGAACGAGGAGACCCGCGATGAAGCTATACTATGCCCCCGGCGCCTGCTCGATCGGGATTCACGTGCTGCTGGAGGAGATCGGCAAGCCGTACCAGGCCGAAGCCGTCAATTTCCGCGAAGGCGCCCAGTACAAGCCGCCCTATACCGGCGTCAACCCGAAATCGAAGGTGCCGACCCTCGAACGCGACGACGGCTCGATCCTGACCGAGTTTCCGGTGATCGCCCGCTGGCTGGCGCTAAAAAACCCGCAGGCCAACCTGATCCCAAAAGACGAGGAGACCGACATCCGCGCGATGGAGGTCATGGAATACGCTGTCGGCACAATCCACAGCCAAGGATTTACGCGGCTGTTCCGCACCGACCGGTTCACGCCGTCCCCGTCCGACCATGAGAAGGTCAAGGAGCAGGGGCGCGAGCAGATCGACAAGGGCTTCGCCGTCGTCGACAAGGCGCTCGAGGGCAAGGACTATCTCGGCGGCAACAACTTGTCGGCGGCCGACGCCGCGCTGTTCTATGTCGAATATTGGGGTGCGAAGCGGGTCGGCATGCAATTGCCGAAAAACGTCGCCGCGCATTTCGAGCGCATGATGGCGCGACCGGCGGTGCAGCGCGCGTTGCAGGCCGAGGGGATGAACTGAAAAAGCGCGTTGAGGCAGCCCTCACCCACCGAGGCTGGGTCTCCTCTCTCTCGCAGTGCGGGCGAGGGTGCTGAGCGCGGCGAAACGGGTGAGGGCGCCCCAGCCGCATTTTGAGGGAGTGACACCAGATGGATCAAACGACGCCTGTACCGCCGAATTGCCTCGCCGGCATCAAGGTCCTCGACCTGACCCAGTTCGAGGCCGGCACCACCTGCACCGAGGCGCTCGCCTGGATGGGTGCGGATGTCGTCAAGGTCGAAAACCCCGATGGCGGCGAGGCCGGCCGCCGCGGCGTCGCCGACCCCTATTACTTCATGATCTACAACGCCAACAAACGCTCGATCACGGTCAACCTCAAATCCGAGCGCGGCTTGGCCCTGGTCAAGGAAATGGCCAAGCACGCCGATGTCTTTACCGAGAATTTCGGCCCCGGCGTCGTCGAGCGGCTGGGCCTCGGCTATGACGTGATCAGCGCCATCAACCCGCGCATCGTCTATGCCCAGGTCAAGGGTTTCGGCGCCGGCAGCCCGTATGAAAACGGCTTGTGCTTCGACCCGATCGCGCAGGCCGTCGGCGGGGCGATGAGCATCACCGGCGAGCCCGGCGGCAAGCCGCTGAAGCCCGGGCCGACGATCGGCGACACCGGCACCGGCATGTTGCTCGCGTTCAGCATCGTCGCAGCGCTCTATCAGCGGAATACCACAGGGAAAGGCAGGCAATTGCAGGCGGCGATGCAGGACTCGGTCATGCATTACAGCCGCGGCATGTTCATCAGGCAGGCGCAGAGCGGCCAGGCGGCGCCGCGCCGGCCGGCCGGCGGCAATTGCCCCTCGGGCATCTACCCGTGCAAGCCCGGCGGCCCGAACGACTACGTCTACCTGCTGACGAGCCGCGCCAACCCGCAGCATTGGCCGCGACTGTTGAAGCTGATCGGCCGCGAGGACCTGCTCGGCGACGCGCGCTATGACAAGCCCGCCGCACGGCTCGAGCGCGAGGCCGAGGTCGACGAGATCATCGCGCAGTGGACGCGCCAGCACACCAAAGAAGAGGCGATGGCGCTGATCTCAGGCGCCGGGGTGCCGGCGGGTGCGGTATTCGACTCGATGGAATTGACCAACGAGCCGACGTTTTGGCAACGCGGCATCCTGCAGACCATGCATCATGGCGATTGGCAGATGCCGATGACCACTTGGCCGGTTCGCTTTGACGGCGCTCCCGCTCCGGTCAAGCCGGCGCCGCTGCTCGGCGAGCACACGGCGCAAGCGCTTGGCGACTGGCTCGGGCTCAGCCGCGGCGACGTCGAGAAGCTGCGCGGCGACGGCGTCGTCTAGAGGCTGCGTCAGCCGACGGCGCCTTCCGCCGACAGGGTGGGCGAAATGCCCGGCATTCCGCCGCCCTCGGCACCGGGCCCGTCGATCCGACCGCTGAACCGGCCGGCAAAGGCCTCGGCCTCTCCGGTCACCTTGAATTCGACACGCACGAGAACCCCCGCACCACCTTCGCGGCAGCAGAAGGCCGACGGCTCGAAGCGGTGCTGGTCGAGCCAAAGCCGCATCTCGGCCATCGCTGCGCAGAGCTCGCTCGGGTGCAGGCGCATCTCGACGGTATGCATATGGCGCTCTCGGTTGCCTCGCTTAAGCGAACTTAGGGAGCGCCGCGCGCTGTCCGACCCCGACCACGTCACTGCTCACGATTTTGCCATCTCCAGGATCAGGTCGCATGACGCAAAACCCCGACGATGCCGCCGATGCGCTCGCCGGGCTCGACCGCGGCTGGTCGCTGCCGGCGCGCTGGTACACCGATCCCGCAATCGCCGAAGCGGAAACCACGCGAATCTTTCGCAGGGCGTGGAACTACCTCGGCCCGGCGAGCGAGTTGGAGACCATCGGCGACTACGTCACCGGGTGGGCCGGCGAGGTCCCGGTCGTCGTCGTTCGCAACCCGGCCGGGCTCGCGGGCTTTGTCAACGTCTGCCGCCACCGCCGCCATGTCGTCATGCAGGGACGCGGCAACGCCAAGCTGATGCAATGCGGCTATCACGCCTGGACCTATGATCTGGCGGGGCGGCTCACCGCCGCGCCGCGCTCGGCCGCCGAACGGGGCTTCCGGCTCGACGACTTGCCGCTGCTGCCGATCCGCGCCGAGGCGCTGGGTCCGTTCGTCTTTGTCAATCTCGACCCCGATGCCGCACCGGTCGAGGCCTGTTTCGGGCCGGTGCTGGAAATCGTCGGCAACGCCGGCATCGACCTCGGCACGCTCGAGCTTTACCGGCGCGAGGACTGGCGGTCCGACGCCAACTGGAAGACGATGCTTGAGAATTTTCTCGAATGCTATCATTGCCCGGTGGCGCACCCCGCGTTCAGCGCGGCGATCGACGTGCGGCCGGCGAACTACCGCCTCGCCGCAAATGGCCAATTTTCAAGCCAGATCGGCGAGGCGCGGCCGGCGGCGCTTGCCGGACGCGGGCGGCCCGGCCTTTACGACGTGCGCGGGGCGGTGAGGCAGTCGCAATACCATCTGCTGTGGCCGAACACGACGATCTCGATCAACCCCGGTTTTCCCAACCTGTCGGTCGACGTCTGGGCGCCGGACGGGCCGAATGCGACTAGGGGCTTTTCCGAGCAGTATTTCGCGCCCGGCGTCAGCGAGGAATTCGCCCGCGAGCTGATCGCGTTCAACCAGCAGGTCGGCGCCGAGGACGACATGCTGACCAATTCGGTGCAGCGCGGGCTGACGGGAGGGCTGCCCGAGCGCGGCCGCTTTCTCGCCGACAGCGAGCATCTGGTGATCCATTTCCAGAAGCTGGTCGCCGCCGCCCTGACCGCCGCGGCGGAGCGGTAGGCGATCTTCTCGGGTCATAGCGGACGGCCGGGGCGTCCCGTTTGGGTCGGCGTCGGCTCGCGCCGGTAATGGTAGCGGTAGAGCTCCCCGAACCCGAGCGCGGCGTAGAGTGCGAGCGCCGGCATGTTGGCGGCCTCGACCTCGAGGCAGGCGCCCGAGGCGCCTTGCTCGACGGCCCACGCGGCAAGGGTCGCGATCAGGCGGCGGGCATAACCGCGGCGCAGCCGCCGCGGGTCGGTCACGATCGACTCGTAGCAGATCACCCCGTCATGGATCGCACCAAAGCCAAGCGCCGCCACCCCGTCCGCCTCAGGGAACGCGGCGAAGGCGGCCGGGATCGCGAGCGCGCCGACGATGCGGCGGTAGAGCGCCGCCTGCTGTTTTGTGTGCCGCTGCAACACGCCCATTGCCGCGAGCCAGTCGGCGCTCGGGCGCGGCAGGATGCGCACCGCGGGGTCGTGGGCCGCGGGAATGTGGCCGATCTCGGCGTAAAGGACGAGCGACGGGCCCCCGCCGCCGTAGCCGCGCGCCGCCAGCCGTTCGTCAAGCGCCGGGCCGATCAAGGACGGCAGGCGAAAGATCGTCGGCTGGCGCTGGAAGCGGTAGAACGCCTCGCACCCGGCGATCAGCGCATCGGGATCGGCGCGCTCGACCCCGAGGGGGTTTGCCGAATTGGCGCGGCGGGTCAGCCCGCCGCTGAACCGCAGCACCCAGCCGGCGAACTGCGCTTGCCGCAGCGCCGGCCAGGCGTTGAGGCACGCCTCCTCGACGCGCCAGCCGAGGCTCGGCTGCGACAGGCCCGCAGCGTCACCATTGTGACGAATTTGGTCGGCTTCGGGCATCGCGCATCAATCAATTCACCGGCCGCGAACGACGGCCATGATTGACTTGCCGGGCTGGCTGCCGTCTAGTCCTTTCACCAAGGTGAACGGGTGCGGTTAACGCGCCTCGCGCGACGCGCCGGAAGGGAAGGAGACTGCCGTGGCACGCTTGACCCGTCGCTCCCTGCTCCGCAATTCCCTGGGTTTGGCCGCCGCCGGCGCCCTTGCGAGGCCCAACATCGCCAATGCCGCGGCCACCACCGCGACGGTATGGTGGATCCAGGGCTTTGCCCAGGAGGAAGACGTCGCGTTCAAGAAGATCGTCGCCGATTACGAAAAGGCGAGCGGCAACACGATCGACTACACGATCATCCCCTATGCGCCAATGCGCCAGAAAATCATTTCGGCAGTGACGAGCGGCGTCGTCCCCGACCTGTACCAGAGCAGCCCGACCGAGCTGATTGCGTTGCAGGCCTGGGCCGGCAAGCTCGTCGACGTGACCGACGTCGTCGACACCCAAAGAGAGGAATACACCGAGACCGCGCTGCTTTCCGGCTATTGCTACAACAGCGTCGAAAAAAAGCGCAGCTTCTACGGCGTGCCCTATACGACCGCGACACTGCCCAACCATCTGTGGCGGTCGCTGGTCGAGAAGGCCGGCTACAAGATCACCGACATCCCGAAGACCTGGGACGCCTATTACGACTTTTTCAAGGGTGTGCAGAAAAACCTGACCGCCAAGGGCATGCGCCACGTCTATGGCCTGGGCTTTCAGCTGACAACCCAGGGCAACGATCCGAACAATCTGTTCAATTATTTTCTGATCGCGTATGGCGGCAAGGACATTGTCGGCCGCGACGGCAAGCTGCGGCTGCACGACCCGAAGGTGCGCGCCGCGGCGCTGAAGGCGCTGAGCTACCCGACCACCGCTTACAAGGAAGGCTTTGTGCCGTCGGGGGCGATCAACTGGAACGACGCCGACGACAACAACGCGTTTCACGCCAAGCAGATCGTGATGGACCTCGACGGCACGATCTCGACGGAGGTCGCGCTGATGAGCGACCCGGACAACTACAACGACATCGTCACGATGGGGCTGCCGCTCGGCAATGACGGCAAGCCGGTGCCGAGCCAGGCCAGCAACGGGTGCGCACTGATCCCCAAGGGTGCGAAGAGCGTCGACACCGCCAAGGATTTTCTGAAGTATTTCATTCAGCCCAAGGTCAACGACGAATACCTAAAGGTCGGGCTCGCCCGCAGCATTCCGGCAATGCCGTCGATCGTCAAGACCGACCCGTGGTGGCTCGACCCCAAGGACCCGCATCGGGTGGCCTACGTCAAGCAGGGCCTGCTCGGACCGACGGTGCCGAATTTCTGGGTGTTCAACCCGGCCTGGGCGGAGGTGCAGAACCAGCACGTCTGGGGTGCGGCATGGGCCGATGTCATCGCCCATGGAATGACCCCCGAGGCGGCGGCCGACAAGGCCTTCAAGTGGACCGAGGCGATCTTCGCCAAATACCCGATCGCGCAGAGTTGAGAGGCGGCCCGGTTGGCGCGGGCGAACCGACCGGAGCGCAAAGCGCGAAACCATTAAACCCGCGCAATCCTGCGCCGATCGCGAGTACGGCAAACCCAACCCTTGTGCAAGCATCGCGGCCCGCGGGCCGATAGGAGTGCCAGAATGACCGATTTGACACGACGCTCGCTGTTGCGCGTATCGGCTGGCGCGGCGGCCGTCAGCACATTCGCGCTGCCCTATATCGCCAACGCCGCGGCGAAGACGGCGATCGCGTGGTGGGCGCAGGGCTTCGCGCAGGAAGAAGACACGGCATTCAAAAAGCTGGTCGCCGATTACGAAAAGGCGAGCGGCAACACGATCGACTACACAATCGTCCCTTATGCGCCATTGCGGCAAAAGATCATTTCGGCGGTGACAAGCGGCACCGTCCCGGATCTGTACCAGAACACCCCACCCGAACTGATCGCGCTGCAGGCCTGGACTGGCAACCTGGTCGATGTGTCCGACGTCATCGAGACGCAAAAAGAGGAATACACCGAGACCGCCCTGCTATTCGCCAACTGCTACAACAGCGTCGACAAAAAGCGCAGCTATTACGGTGTGCCGTATACGACCGACTCCTTCATCAACCACATTTGGCGCCCGCTGGTCGAAAAGGCGGGCTACAAGATGAGCGACATTCCTAAAACCTGGGATGCGTTCTACGATTTCTTCAAAGGCGTGCAGAAAAAGCTGCGCGATCAGGGTATGCGCCACGTCTACGGTCTTGGTTTCCAACTGACCGCCAATGGCGGCGACCCAAACAACTTCTTCAATTATTTTTTGATCGCCTACGGCGGCCGGAACATCGTCTCAAAGGACGGCAAATTGCACCTTGACGACCCGCAGGTGCGGGCGGCGGCAATCAAGGCATTGACCTATCCGACCACCGCCTACAAGGAAGGGTTTGTGCCGTCGGGGGCGATCAACTGGAACGACGCCGACGACAACAACGCGTTTCACTCGAAAGAGATCGTCATGGATCTCGACGGGTCGCTGTCGACCGAGGTCGCGATCATCGCCAACCAGCAGGACTACAACGACATCGTGACGATGCCGCTGGCTCTGAGCAATGACGGCAAGCCGGTGCCGGCGCTGACCCAAAACCTCTGCGGTCTGATCCCCAAGGGCGCGCAAAACATCGCCGTGGCCAAGGATTTTCTGAAATTCCTGATCCAGCCGAAGGTGCTCGACGATTACCTGAGAACCGGGCTCGGGCGACGGGTGCCCCCGATGCCGTCAATCGCCAAGAACAACCCATGGTGGCTCGACCCCAAGGACCCGCATCGGGTGGCCTACACCACTCAACTGTTGCTGCGCCCGACGGTGCCGGATTTCTTTTCGTTCAACCCAGCCTATGCGCGGGTCGAGAACGAGCATGTCTGGCAAGCCGCCTGGGCCGACATCATGCGCAACGGGATGACGCCCGAAGCGGCGGCGGACAAGGCGTTCAAACGGATCGAGGCCATTTTCGCCGAATACCCGATCGGATAAAGCCGCCCGCCTTCTTCACGGAAGGCCGCGGGCTAAGAGCGGGCCGGCCGCGGCGCCCGGTATGGGCGTCCGCGGTCCCAGCGGCCCTCTCGTTGCGCGACAAACCCGGCGACCCGCCCCGCGAGGCATGAAACCCGCGGCGCCGGCGATAGGCTTTGAACCGGACAAGCCGACGTTTTAAGCTGACCTGCTGACAGCCAAGAGCAAAAGGCGTCGCCAAGCGGCGCATCCCGAACAGGAAGGAGCACGACCAATGACCAACCCGAGCAGGCGCTCGCTGTTGCGCAGCACGCTCGCCGTCGCGGCGGCGGGCACTCTGGCGCGCCCGTACATCGCCAATGCCGCGGCCAAAACCGCGACCGTGTGGTGGGTTCAGGGCTTTGCCGAGGAGGAGGACGTCTCGATCAAAAAAATCTTTGCCGACTACGAGAAGGCGAGCGGCAACACGCTCGACTACAGCATCGTGCCCTATGCGCCGCACCGCCAAAAGGTGATCTCGGCGATGACCAGCGGCGAGGTGCCGGACCTGTTTCCCGCCAACCCGGCCGAAGTTGCCTCGCTCTTTGCCTGGCAGGGCAAATTGACCGACGTCTCCGACGTCGTCGCGACCCAGAAGAACCAATACAGCGAGACCGCCTTGCTGTCCGCGCAGTGCTATAACAACGATACCAAACAACGCAGCTTTTACGGCGTGCCGTTTACCGGTGCCACGTTGCCGTTCCACATCTGGAGCTCGCTAGTCGAGAAGGCGGGCTACAAGCTGTCCGACGCGCCCAAGACCTGGGACGCGTTTTGGGACTTCTTCAAGCCCGTGCAGGACAAGCTGCGCGCGCAAGGGATGCGCGGCGTCTATAGCCTTGGTTTACAGGTCACGTCGAATGGCGTCGACCCGAACAACACGTTCCATTATTTCCTGATCGCCTATGGCGGCGGCGACATCGTCACCAAGGACGGCAAATTGCACCTCGACGATCCGGCGGTCCGGCAGGGGGTGGTCAAGGCGCTGACCTATCCGACCACCGCCTACAAGCAAGGCTATGTTCCGGCGGGGGCGATCAACTGGAACGACGCCGACGACAACAACGCGTTCCACTCCAAGCAGATCGTGATGGACCTTGACGGCACGATCTCGACCGAGGTCGCGCTTTATAAGGACAAGGAGGCCTATCACGACATCGTGACGATGGGTCTGCCGCTCAGCAACGACGGCAAGCCCGTGGCGAGCCAACTCACCGTCGTCAACGCCTTGATCCCAAAGGGGGCCAAAAACGTCGAGGTTGCCAAGGACTTCCTCAGGTACTTCATCCAGCCGAAGGTCAACAACGACTGGCTGAAGGTTGGGCTTGGCCGCAACATCCCGGTCATGCCCGCCATCGTCAAGAACGACCCGTGGTGGCTCGCCGACCCGCACCGCAAGGCCTACACCGAGCAAGGCGTGCTGGGCCCGACCTTGCCGGCCTATTGGGCGTTCAACCCGGCCTATGCCGAGGTTCAGAACACGCATGTGTGGAGTGCCGCCTGGTCCGACATCATGCGCAACGGGACGGCGCCGGAAGCGGCGGCGGCGCAGGCCTACAAGCAGATCGAGGCGATTTTCGCCAAATACCCGATCCAGCAGGCGTGAATTAAACGGTAATGGCCCGCAACCGGTTGCCGGGACAGCCCGCGCGCCGGCTCGTTTCGCAGTGAGGAACGGAGGACAAGATGACGCGCACCCTGACCCGGCGCTCGCTGCTTCGCGGTTCGGTGGGGCTGGCGGCGGCCGGCGGCTTGGCGCGGCCGCACATCGCCAACGCCGCGGCGACGACCGCCACCGCGTGGTGGGCGCAAGGCTTCGCCCAGGAGGAGGACGTGGCGCTGCACAAGATCGTCGCCGATTACGAAAAGGCGAGCGGCAACACGATCGACCTCAGCATCGTGCCGTTCGCGCCGTTGCGGCAAAAAACCATCTCGGCGATGACGAGCGGCGCGGTGCCGGACCTGATCGACGCCAATCCGCTCGAGATCGTGCCGCAGGAGGCCTGGGCCGGCCGGCTCGTCGATGTCAGCGATGTCGTCGAGACCCAGAAGGCGCGTTATCTGCCCAACGCGCTGCTCAGCGCACGTTGCTATGACAATGTCAAAAAGCAGCGGAGCTACTACGGCGTGCCGTATAAAGGCTCGGTGCGCCCGTTCCATTACTGGCGCGACCTGGTCACCGAGGCAGGCTACAAAGAATCCGATATCCCAAACACCTGGGATGCGTTTATCGATTTTTTCAAACCAGTGCAGCAGAAGCTGCGGGCCAAGGGGATGCGCCACGTTTACGCCACCGGCTTTGTGCTCAGCACGGTCGGCTACGATGTCGCGACCACCTTCGACCAATTCCTGATCGCCCATGGCGGCGGGTCGCTGGTGACGCCCGACGGCCGGCTCAACGCCGATGACCCGCAAGTCCGCGAGGCGGCGCTCAAAGCGCTGACCTATCTCGGCGACATCTACAAAGGGGGGTATGTCCCGCCCGGAACCCTGAGCTGGAACGACGCCGACGACAACAACGCCTATCATTCGAAGCTTGTCGTCATGGATCTCGACGGCACCTTGTCGACCGAGGTCGCGATGATCCATGACAAGCAGGCCTATTACCACGACATGGTCGTCCATCGCCTGCCGCGCAGCAACGCCGGCAAGCCGATACCGGCCGTGTTCCCGGTCAATCTTGCCTTTATTCCCGAGGGCGCCAAGAACGTCGCGGTCGCCAAGGATTTCACCAAGTACCTGATCCAGCCAAAGGTCAACGGCGACTATCTGAAGGTCGGGCTCGGCCGGTTTCTGCCGGTGTTTCCGGAACTCGTGCACAACGACCCGTGGTGGACCGACTTGAAGATCGACCCGCACCGGCCGCCTTACGTACAGCAGGCGTTCGTCGAGCCCACGACCCCCCTCTTCTATGTCTACAACCCGGCCTATGCCCGGGTCGAAACCGAGCATGTCTGGGGGGTGGCGATGGCCGACATCATGGCCAACGGGATGGCGCCGCAAGCGGCGGCCGACCGGGCTTTCCGGCAAATCGAGGCGATCTTTGCCGAGTTCCCGATCCACCAGGCCTGATCGCGGACCGGCCCTGCGCTAACGTACCAGCCGACGCTGGGCGGGGTGACCCGGCGGCGCGTCGGGAGCGACCGGCGCGCCGAGGTGCGGCCGAGCATGGGTGGGGTGCGCGCGGGAGGCGAGGCTTGCCCCTCGGTGCCGGGCGCGGTAATCCCGTCACGAGCGAGCGACAGCGGAGGGTACGAGATGATTTCCGGCGAGTTCGACGTCGTCGTGGTCGGGGCCGGCAATGCCGGGATGTGCGCGGCACTGGCGGCGCGCGGCGAGGGTGCGCGGGTGCTGGTGCTGGAGGCCGCCCCGTTTGACGAGCGCGGCGGCAACAGCCGCTACACCGCGGGCGCGCTGCGGTTTGTGTACAACGGCGTCGACGATCTCCGGAAACTCTGCGACCTCAGCGACACCGAGCTTGCAACATCGGATTTCGGCACCTACACCCAGGACAAGTACTACGACGATCTCGGCCGGCTGACCGATTACCGCAGCAACCCCGACATGGCCGAATTGCTGATCACCAAGAGCCAGGAAACCTTGTTGTGGATGCGCGGCCAGGGCATCCGCTTTGCGCCGATGTACTCGCGCCAGGCCTTCAAGCATGACGGAAAATTCGTGTTCTGGGGCGGGCTCGCGCTCGAAGCCTGGGGCGGCGGGCCGGGGCTCGTCGAGGGGCTGTTCAAGGCCGCCGAGGAACGCCAGATCCAGGTCGCCTATGACGCGCGGGGCGAAGCCCTGATCGCCGACGACGGCGGCGTTCATGGGGTCATCGCCAAGGTCGAGGGCAAGACGACGCGCATCCCGGCGAAATCGGTGGTGCTGGCGTCAGGCGGGTTCGAGGCCAATGCCGAGATGCGCACCCGCTATCTCGGCCCGGGCTGGGATCTCGCCAAGGTGCGCGGCACCCGCTTCAACACCGGTCAAGGCATCAAAATGGCGCTCGACGCGGGCGCGATGCCATACGGCAACTGGTCAGGCTGTCATGCGGTCGGCTGGGATTATGGCGCGCCGGAGTTTGGCGACCTCGCGGTCGGCGACAACTTTCAGAAGCACTCCTACCCGTTCGCGATCATGGTCAACGCAAACGGCGAGCGGTTCTGCGACGAGGGCGCCGATTTCCGCAACTACACCTATGCCAAATACGGCCGGCTGATCCTCGAGCAGCCGCACCAGTTCGCCTGGCAGATTTTCGACCAGCAGGTCGTCCAGTATCAGCGCGACGAATACCGCATCCGCCAGGTGACCAAGGTTACCGCCGACACATTCGAAGCGCTGGCCGACAAGATGGCCGAGACCGGGGCGGCGGTGCACAAGCCGACGTTCCTCAAGACGATCGACGAGTACAACGCCGCGGTCGATCGCGGCATCCCCTACAACCCGACTGTCAAGGACGGGCGCACGACCAGGGGTCTCGCGATCGACAAGACCAATTGGGCGATGCCGATCGAAAAGCCGCCGTTCGAGGCCTACTGCACGACCTGCGGCGTGACCTTCACGTTTGGCGGGCTGCGCATCGACACTGAGGGCAAGGTGCTCGACACAGCGCAACAGCCGATCCCCGGCCTCTACGCGGCGGGCGAGCTCGTCGGCGGGTTGTTCTATTTCAACTACCCAGGCGGCACCGGGCTCGTGTCGGGGTCGGTTTTCGGCAAGATTGCCGGCACGTCGGCGGCGAAGGACGCGCGCCCGGCCTGACCCGAGCTTGACCGGCGGGCCGCGCCGACGACCCGCCGTGCCACGTGCGACAGATTACCGCCAAGCGTACGGGCGGTAATGCCAATAATGCGGATGCCAATAGTAGGCGTAAGGATGCCAATAGTGGCGATGCCACAACCACGCGTGCGGGTGCCAGCAATGCCAACCGTAGGCGTTCCACCAGCACCGCGCATCTGCTTGCGGCACCAAGGCGGAGCTGCCGAGAAGGGCAGCTGTCAGCCCCGCGAGGATCAGCTTCTTCATCGTCATCGTCTCCGTGAACCGGTGTTCTCCGGGACGATAACGGTGCAGCACGCCGGGTCGGTTCCGATTACTTATTATCTGCTGTGATCAATTTGGGATCAGACGGGACGGCAGTCGCCGCGCCGCCTCGGGCATCTGCCCCGACGTCTCGGTTGGGTTCGGCTCGGTTGGGTTCGGTTCGGTCAGTCGCGGCGGTAGGGGTAGCAGCGGGCGCGCTCTAACGCCAAGCCAAAATGGTGGCCGAGGGCGCGGATCGCGTCGCCGTGCTCGACGTAAGGGTCGCTGTTGGCGAGGCCGACGATAATCGGGCGAAAGGTGCGGTCGTCGTGGCCGCCGGGCGGCAGCATCGCGGTGGCGAGCGGGTTGCCCTCGTCGTCGCGCAACGTCAGGAACAGCGGCATCTCGCGCTGGATGTGCGCTTTCAGCCCGATTTCCTGCTCGAAATACACCTTGGACAGCGGCTGAAACGTCTGCGTCGCCTTTTCCTGTTCCTTGCGAAAGAACTTCTCGACGGCATGGCGCATCGCATCGGATTCGCTGACCGCCTCGGCGTCGGTCTCGATCCGAAACCAGGTTTTCCCGCCTGGAGCATCGCAAACGTATCTCATGCATCCTCCAACGTTTTGCCCAGCGGGCTGGAAGCGCGAACCGCCCGCGAGGGATGCTCCGTCGTCGGCGAAGGAGGCAAGCGCCGAGTGTCCCCGCCAGCAACCCGCGACGATTATTATAGCAGCATTGTGCCCCGGCCGGAGCCGGCTGTCGAGCCTCGGCCGTGTTTTGGTCGCGTTTTGGCGGTCACCACCGCCGTCGCCGCGGTGGCGAGACCGTGGCCCGGGATGAGGGGGCGAGCATCGCCGTCGGCTGGGTCCACTCGCGCCACAGCGCCATCAGCGCCGCCATCACGACCGGCCCGAGAAACAGCCCGAGCAGCCCAAAGGTTTCCAAACCCCCGAGAATCCCGAGCAAGACCCACAAAAACGGCAGCCGCGCCGCGCCGCCGATCAGAATCGGGCGCACGAAATGATCGGCGACAAAGACCACCAGAAAGCCGAAGGCGACAACCGCGACGGCAGCGCCGGTGCTCCCGCTTGTTGCGAGGTAGAGGCCCGCCGCGCAAAACGCCAGCGGCGCGCCAAACGGGATCACCGCGACAATCCCGGTCAGCGCCGCGAACGGCACGGCATGCGGCAGATGGGCCAAGGCATAAGCGCAGCCGATCAGCACGCCCTCCGCGAGGCCGACCAGCACCAGCCCGGTCACCGTCCCGTGCACCGCCGCGACCATGTGGCGCGCGACCCGCTCGCCGCTCGGGCCGAGCACGCGCTGGCTCAGCCCCAACAGCTGGCGGCACAGCCCGTCGCCGTCGCGAAACAGAAAAAACAGGGTCAGCAAGGTGAACCCGAAAATCACCAGCCGGTGGACAATCTCGGCTCCGATCGCGCGCGCCGAAGCCGCGGCCGGGACGTGCGTGTAAAGCCGGCCGAGCAGCTCCTGCATGGTCTGCGGGTCGCTCAGATGGGCTTTCCACCACTCGGCGACCGGGTAGCCGATCCCGGGCAGGCGGGGCAGCCAGGCGGGGACCGGCAACCCGCTATGCCGCACTTCGCCGACATACTCCACGAGACTGCCGCTTTCCCGCGCGACTTCGACTGCCGCATAGACAAGGGGAACGACCAGCACCAAGCCGACCAGCAGGGCCGCGGCGAGCGGCAGCCCGATCCGGTGGCCGCGCGGCGGAAACCTCTGCTCTGCCCGCCGGTACAGCGGCCAGAGGGCGATCGCCAAGATCGTCGCCCAGGCCAGGGCCGGCAGGAAATGCCGAAGGATCCACAGTCCGAGCAATCCGAGGCCGGCCGCCAGCACGACGCGCGAGACGCGTTGCGCCCCTTCCGAGGATGCTCTTTCGATTTCGTGCGTTTCCTCCGGAGGATCGCCGTCGCGGTCCATCGCGCGTCCTCGCTCATTCCGAATCGCAAGCTCGACGATCGCTGCCCCGGCCGAGTAGGGCCGGCGCACGGTTCGTCAAGGGCAGGGCAACCGCCCGGCCGATCTTGCGAAACAGCCAGCCGACGCGATCGTCCGGCATCAGCGTAGCATTGATCGCGATACGCCACGATCGCCGCCCGGTCCAGGGGGCACGGCCGCAGCCAATCGCCATCTCGCTCCAGGGCGGCCGGGGATGCGCCCGGCCCCGCACACGCCGGCTCTCTTTGCTACGCGGTGCGGCGGGCGATCGCCGCGGTGATCAGCGCCGCGGCTTCGCCTGGCTCCGCCCAGCGCTCGACCTTGACCCATTTCCCGGGTTCGAGATCCTTGTAGTGGCTAAAGAAATGCGCGACCTGGCTGCACAAGACCGGCGGCAGGTCGCGGTACGAGCGCACCGCGGCGTAATAGGGGTGCAGCTCGTCGACCGGGACGGCGAGGATCTTTTCGTCGGGGCCGTTCTCGTCCGCCATGATCAACGCGCCGACCGGCCGGCAGCGCACGACCGCGCCCGGCACGACCGCGACAGTGCCGACGATCAGCACGTCGATCGGGTCGCCGTCCTCCGCCAGGGTGTGCGGCACAAACCCGTAATTTCCGGGGTAGAACATCGCGGTGTGCAGAAAACGGTCGACCGTCAGCGCGCCCGACTCCTTGTCGATCTCGTATTTGACCGGCTCGCCGCCCTGCGGGATCTCGACGATCACGTTTATGTCGTGCGGCGGCGAACGCCCGGGCAAAATCTTGGCGACGTTCATGGCGGCCCCTCAGCCGAGAGCGGGGAAGAGCGTCAGGGCCCCATCCCCTTTTCGGCGAGCTCGTGCAACGCCTTCTCGCTCTTCACGGCGTCAAAGCCCATCGCATTCATGACATGCGGCGCCTTGGTGAACTGGATGTCGCGGTATTCCACGACTTCGACACGGTTGCCCCACGGATCGAGAAAGTCGAGAAACGGGCCCGGCAGCAATTCCCCGCCGGCCGCCTCGACCAACGCCCGCACCCGGGAGCGGTCGTCGACGACAAGCCCGAAATGCCGGCGCTGGTCGCGGTTCTCGCCGGGGCACTGCATCAGGTTGATGAACTGGTCGCCAAGCTCGATAAAGGCGTTGCCCGGGCGTTTGGCGCGCAGGGTGAAATCGAAGATCTTGCCGTAAAAGGCGAGCGCCTCGTCGATGTCGCCGACTTCGAGCGCCACATGGTTGATGCCGACAAGCCGCGGCTTCCCGCGCGTGGCGGCCTGCCCCCGGGTGGTCTCGGCCATTGCTTCCTCCTGGAGATTGCGTCGTCCCCACTATATCGGGTGCAAACGGCCGAGTTCGATCCCGCGCGCGGCGAGGATCGTGCCGGCGCCGGCCGGGCGGCTGTCGCGCGACGGCCGGTTGGTCGGCCGGCGCGGGAGGGTATAATCGCCGCCTGACCTCCAGCGGGAGACGGGAATGTCGGTTGATCTGTCGGTCGAGGGCGCGGTCGCGAAGGTCGTGTTGAACCGCCCGGAAAAATTGAACGCGCTCAGCGTCGAGATGCGCCAGAGCCTGTGCGACCATTTTGCCCGTCTGCGCTATGACGACAGTGTGCGCGTGGTGGTCGTGACCGGGGCGGGGCGGGGGTTCTGCTCGGGCGCGGATGTCGACCGCATGGCCGGGCAGCAGCACGATCTGCGCGGCGGCCGCCAGCGGCTGCAACAGGGCGGCCACACTTTTATCCGCGCCCTGCACGCGATCGAAAAACCGACCATCGCCGCGGTGCGCGGCCCGGCGGTCGGCATCGGCTGGAGCATCGCGCTCGCCTGCGACCTCGTCGTCGCGTCCGAAACCGCGCGGTTTTCGCAAATCTTCCGGCGCATCGGGCTCGCCCCCGACGGCGGCGCCATCTGGTTCCTGACCCGCCGGCTCGGCATGGCCAAGGCAAAGGAGCTGGTGTTTACCGCGCGTTTTGTCGAGGCCGCGGAGGCATTGGCGCTGGGGCTTGTCAACTATGTCGTTGAGGACGACCGGCTGACCGCAAAAACCGACGAGCTGGCGGCCGACCTCGCGGCCGCCCCGACCTTTGCGCTGGGGCTGGCGAAAAAGCTGTTCCACGCCGCGGTCGGCCCGAGCCTCGACGATTATCTCGACATCGAGAGCCTGGTGCAGCCGCAATTGCACATGACCGCCGACAACGCCGAGGGTGTCGCCGCCTTTCGCGAAAAGCGCGCGCCAAAGTTCGTCGGCCGCTGACCGCAAGCCACGCGACCGCCGCCGCCCCTGGGCTCTCTCGCGAATTCGCCGACCGGCGCGCCGGGTCAAGCCGCCGCGGCGCCACCGAGCACTAGTTGCGGCCGGAGACCAGGCCGCGGGCGACGATCTGCGCCTGGATTTCGGCGGCGCCCTCAAAGATGTTCAGGATGCGGGCGTCGCACAGGACGCGGCTGATCGGGTATTCGAGCGCGTAGCCGTTGCCGCCGTGGATCTGCAACGCGTTGTCGGCGTTCGACCAGGCGGTGCGCGCGGCGAGCAGCTTGGCCATGCCGGCCTCGATGTCGCAGCGCCGGCCGCTGTCTTTTTCGCGTGCCGCGAAATAGGTGACCTGGCGCGCCACCATCGTCTCCGCCGCCATCGTCGCAAGCCTTTGAGCGACCCGCGGGAACGCGGCGAGCGGCTTGCCGAACTGCCGCCGCTCAAGCGCGTAGGCGAGGGCGAGATCGAGGGCGTTCTGCGCCACCCCGACGGCGCGCGAAGCGGTCTGAATGCGCGCGCTCTCGAACGTCGCCATCAGCTGCTTGAAACCCTGGCCCTCGGCCTCGCCGAGCAAGCCCTCGGCCGGCACGGCAAAGCCGTCGAAAGCGATCTCGTACTCCTTCATCCCGCGATAGCCGAGCACCGGGATTTCGGTGCCGCTCATGCCGGCCGCCGGAAACGGGTCGGCATCGGTGCCGCGCGGCTTTGGCGCCAGAAACATGCTGAGCCCGCGATAGCCCCGCTCGCCCGGGTCGGTGCGCGCCAATAACGTCATCAGGTCGGAGCGCGACCCGTGGGTGATCCACGTCTTGGCGCCGTAGATGCGGTAGACGCCGCCCTCGCGCACCGCGCGCGTCGCGACGCCGGCAAGGTCCGAGCCGGCGCCGGGCTCGGTAAAGACCGCCGTCGGCAGCACCGCGCCCGACGCGATCGCCGGCAGCCACCGCGCCTTTTGCGCGGCGGTGCCGCCGAGCCGGATCAGCTCGCCGGCGATCTCCGACCGCGTGCCGAGCGAGCCGACGCCGAGCCAGCCGCGCGACAATTCCTCGGAGACGAGGCACATCGCCGTCTTGCCGAGCCCAAGCCCGCCATAGTCCTCGGGGATCGTCAGGCCGAAGACGCCGATCGCCGCCAACTCCTCGATCAGCGCCAGCGGGATCAGCTGGTCGCGGCGGTGCCAGTCCTGCGCGAACGGGGCGACCGCACGCTCGGCAAACCGGCGCACCTGGTCGCGGATCAGGTCTAATGTCGGGTCGTCGAGCCCGATCCGACCGAACCCCGCCTCGCCGCGTCCGGCGATCAGCATGCCGAGCCGCGAGCGGGCCGCGGGGAGCGCCGCGGCCAGTGCGCCGGCGGCGCCGAGCCGTAACGGCCTCGTTTCGTTGTCGGTCAGCCCGAGATCGCAGGGCCGCGCGAACTCGGCTTGCGCCATCGGGATGCCGCCGGCGAGCTGAGCCAGCCCCTCGCCAAAAGCGGTTTCGAGGATCAGGGCTTCGCCGTCGCCGAGCGCGCCCGCCTCGTCGAGGCGCTGCGCCCAGCCGCGGATCTGGGCGAGGCCGGCAACCGTCGCCGCGACCCAAGCAAGCGCATGGGCGCCAAACTGACCGGCGTCGAGCAGCGACGGGTCGATGGCGCCATCGGGAGCGACGCGCGCCGCGACTTTCGCCCGGCCCGCGGCAAGAAACGCCTCGGCCGCGCCAAACGCCTCCCCGGCGGCGGCCAAGAGGGTGCGCCGGCCGCTCGCCACCTCCGGCGCCTCAGTCCTGCGCGGAGGCTTTGTTCATTCCTGCGGCAGCTGGTAGGTGTGCGGGAGCGTCGTCGGCAGGTTCGGGTCGGGGATCTTCAAGGAGTCGGACTGGGTCATGCGCACCGCCGAAATGTCGTCGGCGACAGCATGCAGGTTTTGAATGTTGCTTGCGCGCTCGGGCGCGCCGATGCTGCATCCGACGCCCGCGGAAAGCGCCAGCGCGACGACCAGGCCGAGGCGCATCGTGTTCATCCACCGCTCCTTTTTAACGGAAAATCACGTAAGCTACCGCAAATAGAACCACTACGAGGACCAGTGACACCAACAGTATGTAGCGCACCACGCCCTCTTTGGTAGCCTGGCGCGCCTCGGTCTCGCTCACGACGATCGGTTTTTTCACAACCGTGCATCCCATGCTGCCCAACCTTCTGCGGTGAAAACAAAAGGCCACCGCCTTCCGATCCGGCAAAAGCCAAGGAATGCCGCAATAAGACACGAGCGCATTGACGGTTTGGGGCGCGCGGCGTAAATCTGTGTCCGTGGTCCTGACGACATTTCATGCCCGGTGCAGCCGGCGAATTAGCCTCCCGAACCCCGCGCGGGTTCGGGCCCAGCCGATTTGCCCTATGTTCACCGAGGATCATGGCCATGCCGTCAGCCGTTGCGACCGCCGCTGAAACCAGTCTTTCCGAAACGTCTTGCTTTTCCGTTCACGCACGGGCCGAGCCCGGCGTGATGCCGCGCGTGCTTGAGCTGTTCGCCAAGCGCGGGCTTGTGCCCTCGCTGTGGCGCAGCGCGGTTTCCGGGGCGGATCAACCGCGGTTGACCATCGAAGTCGAGATGAGCGGCCTGGCCCGCGACCGCACCGACTATATCGCCGCGTGCATGCGGCAAATCGCTTGCGTCGACGCCGTGCTGACCTGGCACCGCGACCGCGGCGCCTGACCGAAGAGTTCAGCGCTGTGTCATTCGTCGACCACATCCGCCGGTGCAACAATTACGACGCGGCGCGCGTCGTCCCCCTTCTCGCCGGCGGCGACCGGATCGGGCTTGTCCGCCGCGACAACGCCGAGGCGCTGCGGCGCTTTCCCGAGGTCTTCCGGGTGGCGGATGGCCGGGTCGAGCTCGTGGCGCGCGGCGACGCGGCGGCAATCGGCCGTGCGGTGGACGGCGTGGTGGACGCGCTCGCCGGCGAACAGCAGATCCCAAAGACCCGCAACGAGACGTTCGACGTGGCGCCCCGCTGGGGGGCGCCCGCGGTCTTCCGCCTCGATCGCGGGGCGGTGCCGTTTTTCGGGACGCGCGCCTACGGCGTCCACCTCAACGGCTACCGCCGGGCCGCGGACGCGAGCTTGCTGTGGGTCGGCCACCGCGCCCCCGACAAGCAAGTCGCGCCGAACAAGCTCGACAACCTCGTCGCCGGCGGGATCGGCAACGGCGCGGGGCTCGTCGAGACCCTGGTCAAGGAGGCCGACGAGGAAGCCATGATCCCGCCCGACCTGGTCGCGCGGGCGGTTCCCGCCGGCGCCGTCTCCTATCGCATGGAGACGCCGCTCGGCATTCGCGACGACGTGCTGTTTGTCTACGACCTCGAAGTGCCGGCCGATTTCACGCCGCGCAACCGCGACGGCGAGTTTGTCGGCTTGAGCTGATGCCGGCGGCGGCGGTGCTGGACCGCATCCGCGCGACCTGCGACTTCAAGTTCAACGTCACCCTGGTGATCCTCGATTTTGCGGTGCGGCACGGGCTTTTGCGCCCCGACGACCCGGAATATCTCGACGTCGCCTCGGGGCTGCACCGTCCGCTCGACTGAGCCCCGGCCCCGAACCCCTCGCAACGCCCGCGGCTCAACTCTCGCGACCCAGCCGGCGAACCAAGGTCAGCCGGTTGCGGCCGTCGCCGCGGCGGTAATCCGCCTCGTCGACGAGCGCGCGCAGGATGTGCAGCCCGAGCCCGCCGATCGGCCGCTCCGCCGCCGGGCGGCCGAGATCCGGCGGGTCGCACGCCAGCGGGTCGAACGGCGCGCCGTCGTCGCTGAAACCGATTTCGAGCCGCCCCGGCCGAGCCGCGAGCGTCACCTCGATCCGGCCGACCCGCCCACCCTCGGGACAGCCGTAGCGCACGGCGTTTAGGAACAGCTCCTCGAGGATCACCAGCAGGCGCGCCTGCTCGGCGCCGGGCAAGCCGCAGCGGCATGCAAATGCCTCGGCGAACTCGACCAAGGCCGGGAGCTCGGCCTCGACCCCGCGCAAGCCCAAAACCGCGTTCATCGCTTCCGCTTCAGACGGTCAGGTCGAGCCCGTCAAACGCGGCGATCACCTCGACCCGGTGACGATGGCGGCTGATTTCCTCGAACCGCACGGTTTCGCCGAGCACCGCCTCGATCATGCGGTCGTCGTAAGCGGGCTCGTGATGAAACAGCACCAGCCGCCGAACCTGCGCCGCCTGCGCCAACTCGACCGCGACGATGTTGCTCGAATGACCCCAATCCTCCTTCACAGACACCGTGTCCGCCAGCGAATACATCGCGTCAAAGATCAACAAGTCGGCATTTCTGAAGAAATGCACGAACGGGTAGGATTCGTCCAACACCGAATATTTGTGCTCGCAATCGGTCGAGTAGACAATCGACTTGTCGCCGCGGGTGAACCGGTAGCCGTAGGAATCACCGGCGTGAAACTGCTGGATCGGCAGCACCGACAGCCCGGCCACCTGATGGGTGCGGCCCGGGAGCAGCTCGACGAATTCGATCGTTGCGCCGAGCGTCTCGAAATCGACCGGGAACCCGGGCGCCTGGTGCTGGCGGCGCAGCGCGTCGCGCAGACCCTTGTGGCAGCCGTGGATGCGGATGACGTTGCCGGGGATATAGGCCGGCGGAAAAAACGGGAAGCCCATGATGTGGTCCCAGTGCAGGTGCGACAGGAACACGTTGAAGCAGTGCCTGCGCTGCGGCCCGTGCTCGGCGAGGAGGCGGCGTCCGAACTCGCGCAGCCCGGTGCCGAGGTCGCACAGGACGTACTCCTCGCCGCCGCCGGCGATCTCGACGCACGCGGTGTTGCCGCCGTATGTGCCGCGCACCGAAAACGGCAATTCGCGGTCGACAAAGGCGTCGACCGCCTCGCCGGTAGCGAAATCGCGGCCGCGCGCGGCGAGCAGCGCGTCCCTCAGCTTGGCGCGCACCGCCGCCGCGCCAAGCGGGGTCGGCAGCGAGCCGCGGCTGCCCCAGAAATGCACGCGCAGCGGTGCGGCCTCGGCCGCCACGCGGCCGGCGGCGGCGCCCGTGGCGATCGCCGCCGCGACGCTGTCGAAGACCGGGATCACCTCGGAAAACCGGCTGATCGCGAAGATCTCGGCGACAATGCTGTTGAGCGCGGCGACGACGATGCGGCGCTCCTTGGGCTTTTGCCTCGAGGCCGCCATCAGCGCCCGCAAGCCGGCGCTCGAAATGTACTCGACCGCGGTGAAGTCGACGACGACGTCGGCCACGCCGGCGCGGGCCGCGACGAGCAGCCGGTCCTGAAACGCCGCACTCGTCAGATTGTCGACGCGGCCGACCGGTCGCAGCACCAGCGCGCCGTCCTGAGCCCTTTCGCCGATTTCCACGGCCAGCCTCCCTGCGCCGCTGACCCGCCTAGTATTCCCGCAGGGGTCGACCCGGCGCAAGACCGCGCGGACCGTCGCCGCGCCACCCGCGCCCGCCCGCTTTCGGACGAATTGACTCGGCCCCGGCGGACCACTAGGGTCGGTTGTGCATACGCCGTGTGAAAAACCCACTCATCGGTGGAGGGGTGGCCGAGTGGCTGAAGGCGGCGGTTTGCTAAACCGTTACAGGACTTCAAATCCTGTCGGGGGTTCGAATCCCCCTCCCTCCGCCACCCCCTCCCCCGCTGCCGCGTCAAACGCATGATTTGAGCGAGCCGCGCGGCGTGGCGCCGACACCCGTCAGGCGGCGCGCGCGCTGGGTAGGGCGGCGTCGCGGGCGGCGCTGCGGATCAGCTCGGCGGCGCGCTCGGCGATCATGATCGTCGGCGCGTTGGTGTTGGTCGAGGTCACCGTCGGCATGACCGAGGCGTCGACCACGCGCAGCCGGTCGAGCCCGTGGACGCGCAGCTGGTCGTCGACCACCGCCATCCGGTCGCTGCCCATCCGGCAGGTGCAGGTGGCGTGATAGACCGTCGATCCCTTTTGCCGCGCGTAGTCCAGCAGCTCGTCGTCGCTCTCGATCGTGGTGCCCGGCAAGATTTCAGCGCCGCAATACCGGGCGAGCGCCGGGGCGGCGAAGAGCCGGCGGACGAACCTGAGGCCGCCGACGACGGCGCGCCTATCGGTCTGCTCGGAGAGGTAGCGCGGGTTGATCGCCGGGGCTTCGCGGAAGTCGTTGGAGCGGGCCTCGACATAGCCGCGCGACAACGGCCGCATCTGCCAGGCGCCGGCGGTGATGCCCGGAAAGTCGTCGAGCTCGCCGATCTGGCCGTCCTTGAAGCTGCCGGGTGCGATGCTGCACTGCACGTCGGGGGTCGCCGACTCCTCCAGCACCTTGACCGAGGCCGCGGCGAGCGACGCGCTGTAGGTCAGCAAGCCCTTGCCCGTCACCAGATAGCGCACGATCTCGCCGGCGAGGGCCGCGCCGCGCGAGCGTTCGTTGACGGTCGGCGTCCCGGAAACCGGATAGCTGACCCGGGCGATGTAGTGGTCCTGAAGGTTCTGCCCGACGCCGGGGAGCTCGTGGTGAACCGCGATGCCGACCCGGGTCAGGTGCTCGGGCGCCCCGACACCCGACAGCTGCAGGATGTGCGGCGAGTTGACGGCGCCGGCGGCGAGGATCACCTCGCGCCCGGCCTCGGCCTGCTGCACGCTGCCGCCGCGCTCGTACTCGACGCCGGTCGCGCGCGTGCCGTCGAACAGGATGCGGCGCACCTGTGCCTTGGTCACGATTTCGAGGTTGGGCCGCTTCATCGCCGGGCGCAGATAGGTGCGCGCGGTGCTGGCGCGGCGCCGCCCGCCGCGGGTCTGCTGGCACCAGCCGATGCTGTCGCCGGCGCCGGGCGGCAGGTCGTTCACGTCCTCGCGGTATTCGAGGCCGATTTGCCGGCCGGCCTCGATGACCGCGGCGCACAGCGGCGACCGGTCCATTTTCGAGGTGGACAGCGGGCCGCCCCGGCCGCGGACCTCGGTCTCGCCACCCTCCCAGTTCTCGGCTTTTTTGAAATAAGGGAGGACATCGTCCCACGACCAGCCGCGATTGCCGAGCTGGGCCCAGTGGTCAAAATCCTCGGGCTGGCCGCGGACATAGATCAGCCCGTTGATCGAGCTCGAGCCGCCGAGCACGCGGCCGCGCGGGTAGAGGATCGCGCGCCCGGCGGTGCCGGGGTCGGGCTCGGCGTGGTAGCCCCAGGTCAGGGTCGGGTGGTCGAGCATCTTCATAAACCCGGCGGGGACGTGGATGTACGGGTTCCAGTCGCGCCCGCCGGCCTCGATCAGCAGCACCCGAACCCGCGGATCCTCGGTCAGGCGGTTGGCGAGCACGCAGCCGGCCGAGCCGGCGCCGACGATCACATAATCTGCCTTCATCGTTTCCTCCCGTCGCGCGGCGCGGGGTCCGTGCCCCGCGGCATGGCCAACCGGCCCGAACCCCAACATTCGCCCGGGTAAGCTATCGGCAGCCGCCCGCGGCGGCAATTCCGGCGATTGCCTGTGCCGGTCGCCGGCGGGCTCTACCCGCCACGCAAAAGGCTGACCCCGGGCGACCGAACAGCCGCTACTATGGCCGCCGGCTGCGCGGGCGCGGCCGAACCTGACGCGGGAGGAGCCCAATGAACGACGCGGCGGAGCGGCTGGTCGACTATGTCTGCGCCGACCGGATCGCGGTCCTGACCCTGAACCGGCCGGAAAAGCTCAACGCGTTCAACGACGATTTGGTGCGCCACCTGGCCGACGCGCTGCGCCGGTTCGACCTCGACCCGGACGCCGAGGTCGCGATCATCCGCGGCGCCGGGCGCGCCTTTTCGAGCGGCGCCGACGTGCATCAGCGCCAACTGCGCCGCCGCGAGGAATTCCTCGAGCATGGCGGGCCGCAGGGCTGGGGCGCCAATTCCGCCGACCTGTTGACCCGCGCCGTCAACTGGAAGCCGGTCATCGCCGCCCCGCACGGCTACGCGATGGGGCTGGCGCTCGGCATCGTGCTCGAATGCGACCTGATCGTCGCCGAGGCCGGGACCAAGTTCCAGATCACCGAAACCTCGCGCGGGCTCGGCGGCTCGAAATACTGGGCGTTGTTGAATTTCCGCGGCGCCGCCGCGTTCGCGAGCGAGGTCGCGCTGACCGGCCGCTTCTTCACCGCCGAGGAGGCGCTGGCGGCCGGGGTCGTCAACCGGGTGGCGCCGCCCGGCCAGCATCTCGAGGCGGCGCGGGAGCTCGCCGCGGAAGTGGCGAAAAACCCGCCATTGTCGGTGCGCGCGACGGTGCGCACGCGGCGCTGGTACATGGACCAGATCGGCCGCGAGGTGGCGATGCAGACGGCACCCTTAAAGCTCTATTTGAGCGAGGACTTCCACGAGGCGGCGCGCGCCTTTGCCGAAAAGCGCCGCCCCGGCCCGTTCAAGGGCCGCTGACCCGATCTTTGTCCCGCCGGAGGAAATCCACGATGATCACGCCCGCCTATGTCCGCACGATGGCCGCCTACAACGCCGAGATGAACCGGCGGCTCTACAACGCCGCGGGGCGGCTGTCGGACGACGAGCGGCATCAGCCGCGCGGCGCCTTCTGGGGCTCGATCCACGGCACCCTGACCCACATCCTGTGGGGCGACCGGCAATGGATGTCGCGCTTCGACAATTGGCCAAAGCCCGACACGGCGATCAGGGAAAGCGCGCGGATGATCGACGACTTCGCCGAGCTCGCGGCGGCGCGCGAAACCGCCGACGCCGACATCGGGCGGTGGGCGCGCAAGGTCGACGAGCCGTGGCTGGGCGAGGAGCTGGTCTGGTTCAGCGGTGCGGCCAACCGCGAGATCCGCGCGCCAAAGCGCCTCCTCGTGTCGCATTTCTTCAATCACCAAACCCATCACCGCGGCCAGGCGCATGCGATGCTGACCGCCGCCGGCCAGGAGACCGGCGACACCGACCTCTTCCTGCTGATCCCGCAAATCGTAGACTGACCTGGCCCGCCGGGCCGCGATTGCGCTACCCGATTGCCAGGCGCGTTTACCCGGCTCCTCGTTTCGGCGATAGTGGTGCCTCATGTGATCGGCCGGCGGTTGCGCCGATAACGGCCGGCAGCGAACAGGCACTGGCGTCGTGAACCCCGTCGGGGAGGAGGATCCATGAGGACGCTCGTCAAGGCGCTTGCCGGGTCGGCGCTGCTGTTTGCGATGCTGGCGCCAGCCGCTTGGGCGGACGGCAGCGACAGCGGCAAAAACAGCGTGCGTTGGGAGACGGTCATCGGGATCGTCCAGGCCGGCAACACGGTCGCCGGGATCACCGGCGGGTCGGAACCGTGGTCGACGCTCGGCGGTCACGCCTATGTCGACCTGTTGGACAGCACCGTGGCTTTTGACGTGAGGGGGCTGGTGCTGGCCGGGGGCAACTCCATTGGCACGCCTGCGGCGACCACCGAGGTCGAGGGAACGCTGGTCTGCAATCCGGGTGCGACGTCACAGACGGTCGTCAGCACTCCGCCGGTCGCCTTGGACGCGCGGGGCGATGCCGCGTTCAACGGTTCGTTCTCGGCGTCGACCGCGGGCTGCAGCCCGACCGCCGTTGCGTTCCTGATCACGATCCCGTCGAACAACCACTGGATCGCCAACGGCGCCGTTCGCGTGCCCTGACGGGTTGCGCCGCGCGGCGCCGCCGCGGCCGCTCCGCCGCTCCCGCCGGTAACGCAGGGGACCTGCGCGCAGACAAGGGTTGGCGCGGCCGGCCACGGTCGGGTAGCTCTGCCGTCCGGATTTTTTGCTCCTCCAGCGTCGGGCGCCGCGACCATCTCGCACGCAGCATTGACGGGAACGGACACGGCCGAGGACGGGCTGCCGCTGCCGCAGCGCTACTGGGCGATTGTGACGCTCGCGATCGGGATGGCGGTGTCGGTGCTCGACAGCTCGATCGCCAACATCGCGTTGCCGACGATCGCCCGGCAGATCGGGGCCAGCCCGGCGCAGTCGATCTGGGTCATCAACGCCTATCAGCTCGCGGTCGTGGTCGCGCTGCTGCCGCTCGCCTCGCTCGGCGACATTTTCGGCTACCGCCGCGTTTACACGATCGGGTGTGCGGTGTTCACCGCGGCAGCACTGGTCAGCGCGCTCGCACACTCGCTGCCGATGCTGGCGATCGGGCGCGGGCTGCAGGGCGTCGGCTCTGCCGGGATGATGAGCGTCAACACCGCGCTCGTGCGATACACCTACCCGCGGCGGCAATTGGGGCGCGGCATCGCGATGACCGCGGTCACGGTGTCGGTGTCGTCGGCGGCGGGGCCGACCGTCGCCGCGGCGATCCTCGCGGTCTCCTCCTGGCACTGGCTGTTTGCGGTCAACGTGCCGATCGGACTCGTCACCCTGGCGCTGTCGCTCCGCTTGTTGCCCCGCACCCCGCCCTCGGAGCATCGCTTCGACCTCGCGAGCGCGCTGCTGAGCGCCTTTGCCTTTGCAGCGCTGATCGGCGGGATCAACGGCATCGGCCACGGCCAGGCGGGCGGGTTCGTCGCCGCCGAGCTGACGGGCGCGGTCGGGGTCGGCTATGTGCTGGTGCGCCGCCAAGCGAGGCTGCCGATGCCGTTGCTGCCGGTCGACCTGTTTCGCCGGCCGATATTCGCGCTGTCGGTCGCGACCTCGGTCACGACCTTTGTCGCGCAAGGCATCACCTTTGTCACATTGCCGTTTTATTTTCAGGACGTGCTCGGCCGCTCGCAGGTCGCGACCGGCCTGTTGATGACGCCATGGCCGGCGACCGTCGCGCTGATCGCGCCAATTGCCGGCCGGCTTGCCGACCGCTATCCGGCCGGGATCCTCGGCGGTATCGGCCTCGGCACCTTGAGCCTTGGGTATCTGCTGCTGGCGCTGCTGCCGGCCGAGCCGACGACCGCCGACATCCTGTGGCGCATGACGTTGTGCGGGCTGGGCTTCGGGTTTTTCCAGTCGCCGAACAACCGCGCGATTGTCGCCAGCGCACCGCGCGAGCGCAGCGGCGGCGCCGGGGCGATCCAGTCGACCGCACGGCTGCTCGGGCAGACGATCGGCGCGGCGCTGGTGGCGCTGATCTTCGGCTTTGCCCATCCCAAGGGCGGCGTCGGGCCGACCGTCGCGATCCTGTTGGCGTCGGGGTTTTCGGCGGCGGCCGCGGTGGCGAGCCTCGCGCGGCTCAGCCGGTTTGCCCGCGCCCCGCAGACCTCGCCTGCCGCCGCCCCGGCTGCCGCAAAGCTGCGGGAGAGCGAAGCCGGCTCGAATTGACCGGCGCCCGGACTACAGCGCCCGACAGCCGGTCGCTCCCCTTGCCGCCGCAGACCCCGGGCGTCGGCCACGGCTATCCGGTTGAGTGCAATGGGTCGCGCGAGAGCCTTATGTTTTCCACTCTCGGTCGTCATCACCGGGCGTGTCCCGAGAATCACGCCCTTCTCGACCTCGATCCGGGTACGTTGATGGCCGGAACAAGCCCGGCCATGACGATTGCTTGTATGCAGGCCTACCCCGGACAGCCGGGGGCGACGGCCGGGCAAGCAATCGGTCCCGATTGCGTATAGTGGTAGCCGTGGTGGTATTGCCGGTTCCGATCGTTGCCCTTGCGTTGCGCAATCATGGCGAGACGATCCGCGGGGATTTTCGCGGTCGCGTGGGTGCTGCTGTCGCTGTTGTCGACGCCGGCGAGCGCGGTCGATTCGGACGCCCAGGTGCTGCACGTCCTGAACCGGCTGGCATTTGGCCCGACCCGCGACGATTTTGACTACGTCAAGACTGTCGGGGTCGAGCGCTATATCGCCGAGCAGCTCGATCCGGCCGACATCACCGAGCCGATCGAATTGCGTTTTCGCCTCGCCGAGCTCGCCACGCTTGGCCTTGGCGCGGTGGAGCTGCGCCAACTCTACGGGCCGCTGCGCCCGGCGGCGGGCGTCAAGCCGACCCTCGACGACATCCGGGCGCAGCAGCAGCGCGCGACCCTCGTCTTTCGCGAGGCCGAGGAGGCGCAGTTGTTGCGCGCGGTGCTGAGCCGGCGCCAGCTCGAAGAGGTCATGGTCAATTTCTGGTTCAACCATTTCAACATCTTCGCCGGCGAGGGGCTCGACCGCATCTGGGTCGGCAACTACGTCGAGCAGGCGATCCGGCCCTATGCGCTCGGCCGGTTCCGCGACCTGTTGTCCGCCGTCGCCAAGCATCCGGCGATGCTCGTCTATCTCGACAACACGCAGAACACCGCCTCGGCGCGCACCGGCCAGGACCAGCTCAACGAGAACTTCGCGCGCGAGGTGATGGAGCTGCACACGCTCGGCGCCGACGCCGGCTACACCCAGGGCGATGTCGAAACCCTGGCGCGGGTGTTCACCGGGTGGCGGCTCAACCCGCTCGATTCAAGCGAATACCCGGGGGTCGCCGCGGTCTTTGACGGCCCCCGCCACGACTACGGCGCCAAGGTGTTTCTGGGACGCCCGCTGCAGGCGCGCGGCAAGGCGGAAGGCGAGGAGGCGCTCGACATACTGGCGTCGAGCCCGGCGACCGCGCACCACATCGCCTTCGAGCTGGCGCAGTATTTTGTCGCCGACGCCCCGCCACCGGCGCTCGTCGACCGCCTCGCCGCGCGTTTTCTCGCGACCGGCGGCGACATCCGGCAAGTGCTGAAGACTTTGTTCGACAGCCCCGAGTTTTGGGCGAGCGCCGGGCAGAAATACAAGACGCCTTATGAATTCGTGGTCTCGGCGGTGCGCGCGGCCGGTGTGCCGTTCAACAATGTCCGCCCGCTGCTCGGGTGGATCGACCGGCTCGGCATGCCGCTCTTTGGCTGCGAGACCCCGGACGGTTACAAGAACACGACCGAGGCGTGGCTGAGCCCGGACGCCACGATGCAGCGCATCGCCTTTGCCGCGGCCTTTGCGCGCGGCGCCGTGCCGGTCGCGGGCGACAGCGACGACGAGGTCGCGGGCCTGGCGCGACACCGGCCGGCGGCGGTCGACCCCAAGCCGCTCGAGGCGGCCTTCGGCGCCGCGCTGACGCCGGCGACGCGCGCCGTCGTGGACGACGCGCCACCGCGGCAGCGCGCCGCGCTGATCCTCGGCAGCCCCGATTTCATGCGCAGATAGGGAACTCGCGATGCCCGGTCCGTCTCTCCCGCGTCGCCTCGTCCTCCAGGCCGCGGCCGGTGCGGCGGTCCTGCCGCTCGGCCATGGGGCCTGGGCGGCCGCGGCTGCTGGCGGCCCCAAGCGGCTGATCGTGATCCTGCTGCGCGGCGCCGTCGACGGCCTCAACGTCGTCGTGCCCTATGCCGAGCCAGCCTATTTCGCGGCGCGGCCGACGATCGCCGTCGCACGCCCGGGCGAGCCCGGCGGCGCGCTGCCGCTCGACGGGCAATTCGGCCTGCATCCGGAGTTGGCGGCGCTGTTGCCGCTGTGGCGCGAGGGCGGCCTCGGCTTTGTCCACGCCGCCGGTTCTCCCGACCCCAACCGCTCGCATTTCGAGGCCCAGCGCTACATCGAAAACGGCACGCCCGGATGCGGCACCACCGCCGACGGCTGGATGAACCGGCTTTTGCAGCAGCTGCCCGGCCCGCGCGGCCCAACCGAGGCGATCAGCGTCGGCCCGACCCTGCCGCGCATCCTGAGCGGCGCCGCCCCGGTCGCCAACTTGCCGCTCGGCGGCGCCATAACCCCGGCGCCGGTGGACCCACCGGGGCTCGCGGCCGGCTTCGACCGTCTCTACGCCGGCCCGGGCCGGCTCGCGGCCGCCTACCGCGAAGGCCGCCGCGCCCGCTCGGAGCTGAGCGCGGCCATGGCGCGCGAGCAGCTGGCCGCCGACGCCGGCGCACCCCCCGCCTCGAGCTTTGCCCGGCGGGCGACCCAGCTCGGCCGGCTGATCGCCGGCGACGCGCGCATCCGGCTCGCTTTTGTGGCGCTCGGCGGCTGGGACACCCACGTCGACCAAGGCGGCGCCGCCGGCCGGCTCGCCAGCCGGCTGCGCCAGCTCGGCGACGGCTTGGCGGCGCTCGCGGCCGGGCTCGGCGGCGCCTGGCGCGACACCGCGATCGTCGTGCTGTCGGAATTCGGCCGCACCGTCCACGAGAACGGCGACCGCGGCACCGACCACGGCCACGGCAACGTGATCTGGCTCGCCGGCGGCGCGCTCCGCGGCGGACGGGTTCTCGGCGAGTGGCCGGGGCTGGCCACGGCGCAGCTCTACCAGCGCCGCGACCTCGCGGTCACCACCGACTTCCGCGCGCCGCTCGCGGCGATCCTCGAACGCCATGTGGGTCTGGGCGATAGCGCGCTGGCCGCGGTCTTCCCAGGGGCGCCGCCGTTCAGCGCCAACCTCGCCCGCGCGCTGCTGCCGGCCGCGTGACCCCCGCGGACTGACGACGGTCGGCCGGCGTTCACGATTTTTTCACGAGGTTCGCCGACTGTTGAGAAGCAGTGCCGGTCGCGCGGTGACCGGCGCTGCGGGGTCGGCCGCAATTTTGCCGCACGGCTGGCGTTCTTGCGCGGTTTAGGCGAAGTTGGAGCAGTTTTGCTGTCTCACTAGAGAGGGCGTCAAACTAAACGTAAACGACAACTTTATTGCGCGGCAAACGGTCAGGTGCTATACGAAATGGCGGAGTGTAAGTATCTGGCCGCGATGCGCGGGAAGCGGGGGCCGCGGTCTTGGGCGGCGGGCAGTTGCGGGATGTCCCTCTTCATCGCCAGTCGGAAACTCGGGACAGGAGCGCAGGGGTGCACCGCAGATTGTTTCGGTCCGCAGGCTTTGTCGCCGTGCTGTTAGTTGGCGGATGTCACAATGCGCCGCCCTTGCCGCCGGCACCCCCGGCGTCGGCGCTGCCGTCGAGCGAGTACATCATCGGCCCGGGCGACAAGCTGAACATCTTCGTGTGGCGAAACCCTGAGTTGACGACGACGGTCGACGTCCGGCCGGACGGGCGCTTGTCGATCCCGCTCGTCGAAGACGTGGTCGCGATTGGCAAGACGACGACCCAGCTCGCCCGCGAGCTTGAGCAGCGGCTGGCGAAATACATCAAGGAGCCGGTGGTCACCGTCATCGCCGAAGGGTTTGTCGGCCCGTTCAACGAGCAGGTGCGCGTCATCGGGGAAGCAGCACAGCCGCGGGCGCTGGCCTACCGCACCGACATGACGGTGCTCGACGCGATGATCGAAGTCGGCGGTCTGACGCGGTATGCCGCCGGCAATGATGCGGTGATCGTGCGCACCGCCGACGGCAAGCAGGCGACCTATGCCGTGCACCTCGACGACTTGATCAGGGACGGCGACGTATCGAGCAACGTGGCGCTGCAGCCCGGGGACATTCTGATCATCCCGCAGCGCCTGTTCTAGCAACGCCTGTTTTGGCAACGCCTGTTCTAGCAACGCTTGTTCTAATGCCGCACCCGAATGAGGTCGAATTGAAGCCGGTTTATCTGCGGGAGACCGCCGGGTCTGCCGCGCTCGACTGGAGCCGTCGATGAACTCGCTCAAATCGCAAGCCATGCCGTTCGTCCAGATGCTGTGGCGGCAAAAATGGCTCGCGGTCGGCGTGGCTTGGCTGGTCTGCACCGCCGGCTGGATGGGCGTCGCGTTCATTCCGACAAAATACGAGTCGTCGGCGCGGGTTTATCTCAACGCCGATCCGCTCTTGACCCCGCTGCTGCACGGGTTGGCGGCGGACACCGACCCGACCCGGCACCTCGACTTCCTGCAGCGCACGCTGCTCAGCCGCCCCAATCTGGAGCAGCTCGTCCGCCTGACCGAGCTTGACGCCGGGCTGACGACGCCGGCGCAAAAGGAGGACCTCTACAAGAGCTTGGCGGCCGACGTCGACATCCGGCCGATCACGCCGAACCTGATGACGATCGCTTATCGCAGCAAGGACCCGCAGACCGCGAAAAACGTGGTGCAGTCGCTGCTGACGATCTTTGCCGAGAAGACCGCCGGCAGCAGCCGCTCGGAGATGGACAGCGCGCAGCGGTTTCTCGACGACGAGATCGCCGCCTACCGCGACCAGCTGCGCGCCGCCGAGAAGCGGCGGGCCGGGCTGGCGCGGCAATACCCGGACATCGTGTCCGACCGCGCCCCGGATGCGCCCGACTCGGGGGGCGACAGCCGGAGCCGGCTCGACCAGGCGCGCGCCGCGGTCGCGCGCGCCAAGAGCGAGCTCGACGACGCCACGACAAAGCGCGACTCGCTGCGCCAGGAGATTGCCTCGGTGCCGGCAATGCTGACCGTGGAGCGCGGGCCGCAGGTGATCGTCACTGGCGGGCGCGTCCTGTCGCCGGAGGAGACCCGCCTCGATCAGGCGCGCGGCAACCTCGACGCGCTGCGGCTCAAATACACCGACCAGCACCCCGACGTGATCGCGGCGCGCGAGGAAATCCGTCAGCTCGAGACCGAGATCAAGCATTCGGGGTCGGGGCCGGGAGCCGCCGGAGGCCCTGGCAAAACCCAGGTCCCAAACACGATCTACGATCAGCTCAAGGTCAAGCTGGTCGATGCCGAGGGTCAGGTCGCGACCGACCAGCGCCGTCTCGATGAGGCGCAGGCCGAGGAGGACCGGATCGCGCAAATCGCACGCTCGGCGCCCAGCGTCGTGACCGAGGCCGAGGATCTCGACCGCGACTACGGCGTTTTGAAAAAGAATTACGAGGAGCTGGTGTCGCGTCGCGAGGCGACGGTCATCGCCGACGCCGCCGACACCAAGACCGAGAAGATCCAGTTTCGCATTGTCGACCCACCGCAGGTGCCGGCGCTTCCGGCCGAGCCCAACCGGCCGCTCTTGGTCTCGGTCGTGCTGCTCGCCGGGTTGGGCGCCGGGCTCGCGACGCCGATCGTGATGGCCCAGCTCGACCGCTCGTTTGCCACGATCACCCAGCTGCGCGATCTCGGGATCCCGGTGCTTGGCAGCGTAACCCGGCTGTCGCTCGGCGCGGCGCGGCGCCGGGCGACGATCCAGCTGGCCGGGGTTGCCGCCAGCGCGGGGGTGCTGATCGCGGTTTACGGAGCCTTGCTGGTGTTGAGCCTGGGGCTTCATTCGGTAGGCATGTCGTAATGGCAGAGTCGATTGGACTGATCGAACGCGCCGCGGCGCTCTTGCGCCAGCGCGAGGCGGTGGAGGGCGGGTCGGCGGCGCCGGCGCCGTTCGCGCCGTTTCCCGAGGCCGGGCCGCCGGCGCCCGAGCCGCTCGACATCGACGGCGCCGAGCTGACCCTCGACCGCGGCCAGCTCGCGGGCTTCGGGATTGCGGTCCCGTCGGCCGAGCGCTCGCGCACCGCCGAGGAGTTCCGCTTGATCAAGCGCAACCTGATGGCCGCATGGCCGGCGGGCGCCAGGCCCGGCGGCGACCATCCGAGCCGGGTCATCATGGTGACGAGCTCGCGGCCCGGCGAAGGCAAGACGTTTGTCTCGCTCAACCTGGCGCTCGCGTTCTCCTCGGAGCGCGAGGTCAAGGCGGTGCTCGTCGACGTCGACACGCACCATTCGGCCCTCAAGACGATCCTCGGGCTGCACGGCGCGGCGGGGCTGGTCGAGGTGCTGGCCGGGACCGCCGATCTCGGCCATGTCCTCGTTCGCACAAACATCGAAAACCTTCTCGTCCTGCCCGCCGGGCAGGGCGGCCCGCATGTCCCCGAGCTGTTGTCGAGCAGCCGGATGAGCGCGCTCCTGGCCGAGTTGACGCGGCGCTTCCCGGACCGCTTCATCATCCTCGACACGCCGCCTTGCATGGCCAGCAGCGACGCGGCGACGATGGCGCCGCTGGTTGGCCAGACCGTGTTTGTCATCGAAGCCCATCGCACCCAGCAGGACGAGATCGAGGCCGGGCTCAGCATGCTGAGCTCGTGCCCGCGGATCAGCCTGTTGCTGAACAAGAGCGAGCAGGCGAGCGCCCATTTCGGCTCGTACGGCTACGGTTATCATTATCCCACCGGCGAGAGCGATGAATTGCGGGCGGACAAGCCAGCGCCCGCCTAGGGGCGCAGCCGGCGGGAGGGATCGGCGACCGTATCTTAAGCTGCCTCTGATGCTGGTCGCCGTCGCCGCCGTCGAGCGCACGACGCCGGCGGCGGCGCAGCTTGCGACGGGTCTTGCCCCCGCCGGAACCGTGCCGTCGGGCGGGGCGCCGAGCATCCTGCCGCCGCCGCCGTCGGGCCCGTTCGGGCTGCCCAACCCGGCGGCGCCGCCCAACGCGCTGCCATCCGGGCCGCTGCCGATCTCGGCGACGCCGCCGACCCCCGAACTGGGGTTGCCGGCGCCTGGAGCCGGGATCACGACGCTCCAGCTCTACGACCCGAACGCCCCGGCGGTGCTGATCCAGCCTTACGCGACGATCGCCGAGCAGCTGACCGACAACGTCTTTTATACCTCGACCAATCGCACCGCCGACGCCGAAACCCGGCTGATCCCGGGGATTTCGATATCGGCCGACACGCCGCGCTTTCGGGGCGTCCTGACCGGCACGGTCGAGGGCGACCTCTACGTGCCCGCCAAGACGCTCGACCAGCTGACCGCCAACCTCTACGCCAACGGAACCGGGACGCTCGTCCCGAACCGCCTCTTTGTCGACGTCAACAGCTACATCACCCAGGCGTCGACATTGCCTGGGCTCGG